>Ga0160446_100125_pt1 | contig 66423 bp, 82 predicted proteins | sample HID1973I_E1MG_FD_108200 | JGI IMG/M metagenome (GOLD analysis project Ga0160446, IMG submission 108200) | Enriched mosquito-associated microbial communities from UW Madison campus, WI, USA - HID1973I_E1 MG | ecosystem: Host-associated > Arthropoda: Insects > Digestive system > Unclassified ...
ACGCAAAGCCTGCCGCGACTGGTCGATTGGATCGAAAGCTTCGCGCCCTAAAGCTCGATCTCGGTGCCGTTCTGGTCGGGCAGGGGTTCCGGGATATCCGAGGGAGGCGGCTCGCTTGGCGCAGCTTCCGGCTGTCGGGGCTGAGCCTGCCCGTCGCTGGACGGGGAATTTGGGTTCAGAAAATCGCGCAGCGTGTCCCCGATCGGCGGAGGCGGCGGGGCGTCCGCGCGGCGTCGGATCAGGATGTCGCCATTCTCCAGACGCTCGGGCGTTTGATAGTTTCCGACGTCATCCATCAGATCGCCCAGTTCGTCAAAGACCGGTCCGAAGCTGTTTACGGTGTCGTTCAGGTCGCGGCCAAGCTGGTCCAGATGCGGCTGGACCTTGTCCAGCAGCTTGTCCATGAAGCCGTTCAGGCCATCCTCGATCTGGCTTTCCACGTCGCCCTGATGGTTTTCGTCGGCCGGCGGCGGCTCAAAGGTCGACTGGGCGGCGACCGGACCGATGGCCAGACCCGAGACGAGCAAGACTGCAGCAAGACGTTGCATCGGTTTTCTCCTTGATCGAAGGATCAGCGGCCTTGCGGCCGGTGACCGCCTGTCAGGCCGGACGCAATTCCTGCATGTTGCGGAAGGCGTCCCAAGCCTCGTTCAGGGCGCGCGTCCTTGCCTCGGCCAGGCGGATCGCCTCGGGCGGCAGGCCGCGGGCGATGGCGCGGTCGGGATGGGATTCACGCACAAGATCCCGCCAGCGCTTGCGCGCCTCGGGCAATGGGGTGTCGGGGGCGATGCCCAGTACCTCGCACGAGGGGCAGCCCCGGCGACGGTCATAGCGCACGCGGATGGCGGCGACTTGCGCGGGCGCGAGGCCGAAGATCCGCGCGACCTCGTCGATGAAGATGATTTCGGCTTCATGCAGGTCGCCATCGGCGACCGCGATGATGAACAGCCCCTCGATCACGTCGGCAAGCACAGGATCACCCGGGCCAAACATTGCGGCAATACGCCGCGCCCAGGAATCGAAGCCGGCGACGTCCTGCCGTGCCAGATCAAAGACGCGGGCAGCATTCTTTTCCTCGGCCCGAGGGATGATGAAAACACGGCGGAATGCCGCGACCTCGGACCGGGCGACGGCGCCGTCTGCCTTGGCCAGCTTTGCGCCAAGCGCGATCACGGCGATGGTGAATGCCACCGACCTTTCCGGGGGAGATGCCGGACGGCGCGCCCCGACGATCGCCGCAAGGCGATCTGCGATCCGTTGCCAGAAGCTGCGGGGCTTCGGCAATTCGGGGCAGCTGCTGGGTTTGTCTTTCAATGCGGCGTCCATGGCATCAGCCTAGGCGGGGTCCGGGATCAAGTCCACTGACAATACTGCAACTTGCGGTGCTTCACCTGCGGCTTTCCAGCGCAGCTTTGGTGACAAGGACGACCAGCGCGATGACCGTCAGCGTCGACGCTGCGGCAAAGGCTCCGGTCGTGTTCAGGTCGTTGAACATAAGCTCGATCTGCAGCGGCAGGGTATTGGTCTGGCCCCGGATGGAGCCCGACACCACCGAGACTCCGCCGAATTCGCCCACCGCTCGCGCCGTGCACAGAACTGCGCCGTAAAGCAGCGCCCAGCGGATATTGGGCAGGGTGACGCGGGAAAACACCTGCCAGCCGCGAGCGCCCAAGGTGACGGCCGCCTGTTCCTGTTCGGACCCCTGCGCCTGCATCAGCGGCAGAACCTCGCGCGCAACGAAAGGGGCGGTGACGAACATGGTGACCAGCAGGATGCCGGGCAGGGCGAACATGACCTTCAGATCATGTGCGGCCAGCCAGGGGCCAAGCAGTCCCTGCCGCCCGTAAAGCAGCAGGTAGCAGATCCCCGCGATGATCGGAGAGATCGAGAACGGGATCTCGATCAATGTCAGCAGCAGCCGCCGCCCCGGAAACCGGAAGCGGGCGATCAGCCAGGCGGCGGCCATGCCGAAGGCTATATTGACCGGAACCACGATCACCGCGACCAGCGCGGTCAGCCCGATGGCATGAAGCGTCAACGGATCGCGGATATTCGCGATATAGGTTGCCCAGCCCTCGGCAAAGGCGCGCCAGAAGATAAAGGCCAGCGGCGCCACCACGAAGATCGCGGTCAAGACGAAGGCCAGCGCGATCAGCAGGCGCGGTGCGGTGCGGCTTTGGCTTGCGGGCATGGTCAGCGTCCGGGTGGTCATGACCCGACCTCCAGATGGCGGGCCGCGCGGAATTGCAGCAGGTTCGACACGACAAGCAGCAGCAGGGCCAATGCCAGCAGCACAAGTGCGATCGCGGCCGCACCCTGATAGTCGTATTCCTCAAGCCGGATGAAGGCCAGCAAGGCCGCGATCTCGGTCTTGAAGGGCAGGTTTCCTGCGATAAAGACCACCGCGCCGAATTCGCCCAAGGACCGGGCGAAGGCGACCGTCGATCCGGCCAGCCAGGCGGGCAGGATCGCGGGCAGGATCACCCGGCGGAAGATCGCGAAGGGTCTTGCCCCCAGCGTCATCGCGGCTTGTTCCAGTGCCGGGTCAAGATCCTCCAGCACCGGTTGGATCGCGCGGACGACAAAAGGCGTCGAGGTGAAAGCCATCGCCAGCATCACACCGCCCAGCGTATAGACGACCTCGATCCCGGCCGAATGCAGGGTGCCCCCGAACCAGCCATTGGCGGAATAAAGCGCGGTCAGAGAGATGCCCGCGACGGCGGTGGGAAGGGCAAAGGGCACGTCCATCAGCGCGTCAAGGATACGTTTGCCGGGGAAGTCATAGCGCGTCAGCACCCATGCCATCAGCAGCCCGTAAAGCGCATTGAACAGCGTCGCCACCGCCGCGGCGGTCACGGTGACGCGCAGCGCGGCCAGCGTGCGCGGGGCGGTGACGATGGACCAGAACTGCGCGGGTCCGATCTCGGCCCCCTTCAGGACCAATGCGACCACCGGCAGCATGATGACAAGCGCGACATAAAGCAGCGTCGTGCCGAGGCTCAGCGAGAACCCCGGCAGGACACGTTTCGCACGGATGGGTGCGCGCTGGCTCATCTGTTGACGAAGACCTTGTCGAGGATGCCGCCATCGGCCAGATGCTCGGACTGGACCTTGTCCCAGCCGCCGAAAACCTCGTCCACCGTCACCAGCTTCACGTCGTCGAATTCGCCGGCGTGCTTGGCAAACACGTCCTTGTCGGTGACGCGATAGCTGTTCTCGGCCAGGGTCTCCTGCGCTTCGGGAGTGTAGAGCCAGTTCAGATATTCGGTCGAGACCTCAAGCGAGCCGTTCTTTTCCGCATTCTCGGTGACAAGCGCGATCGGGAAGGCGGCGAACAGGCTGAGCGAGGGAGTGACGACCTCATAACCCTGATCGGCATATTGCTTGGCGATGCCTTTGGTCTCGGCCTCGAAGGTGACCAGAACGTCGCCGATCTCGCGCTCGGCAAAGGTCTGGGTCGCGGCGCGCCCGCCGGTGTCGAAGACCGGGACGTTGGCGAAGATCTTGCCGACGAATTCCTGTGCCTTCGCATCGTCGCCGCCATCCTGCGCCAGCGCATAGGCATAGGCCGCAAGATAGGTGTAACGACCGTTGCCGCTGGTCTTGGGGTTCGGGAACACCGGCTTCACGTCCTCGCGCGCCAGGTCCGACCAATCCTTGATCCCCTTGGGGTTGCCCTTGCGCACCAGGAAGGACGGCAGCGAGTAATAGGGCGAGGCACCGTTCGGGAATGCGTCGCGCCAGTTTTCAGCGACCATGCCACCCTTGGCCAGCGCATCGATGTCGGTTTCCTGGTTGAAGGTCACCACGTCGGCCGGAAGCCCCTCAAGAATGGCGCGGGCCTGTTTCGAGGAACCGGCGTGGCTCTGGTCGATGGTGACCTCGCGGCCGCTTTTTTCCTTCCAATGCGCCTGGAATTCGGGGTTCAGCGCCTCGAACAGCTCGCGCGCGACGTCATAGCTGACGTTCAGGATCTTGTCCTGCGCGAGGGCGGGGGTTGTGCCCAGAAGCAGGGCCAGCGCGGCGAAGCGAAGTTTCGGGATCATAGGGACTTCTCCTTGCGGGGGAATTCTTGTTGCCGGCTTTGCACCGGGACCGGCGCGCGCCGGTCGGAAAAGATCGCGCCCGCCTCGGGGCGCAGGTTGGCGCGGGTTCCGACCGCCAGCCCCTGCGCCTCGGGCGCGCGGCGGGGCAGGTCGACGTGAACGGTCGCGGCATCGTCGCTCAACTCGATACGCAGGACTGCGCCATTGCTGGCGCAGCGGACCACCTGCCAGCGCCCGCCGGGATCGGCCACCGGGACGATTTCGGTCGGACGCAAGAACAGCGTTGCCGGGCCGTCGGGCAGAGCGCGGCGGGGCAGGCGGCTGGTATCCAGCCCCGATGCCTCGGCCCGGCCGGAATGCATCTGCACGGGCAATTCGATCGTCGCACCCATGAAGCGGGCGACGAAAGGCGTGGCGGGATGATCGTGGATCTGGTCGGCGTCGCCGATCTGTTCGATCCGCCCATCGCCCATCACGACGACCCGGTCGGCCAGTTCGAATGCCTCTTCCTGGTCATGGGTGACGAAGATCGTGGTCGATCCCGTTTCTTCATGAACGCGCCGCAGCCACGCGCGCAGATCGCGGCGCACGGCCGCGTCAAGCGCGCCGAAGGGCTCATCCAGAAGCAGCACCGTGGGTTCGATCGCCAGCGCCCGACCCAAGGCGACCCGCTGCCTTTGACCGCCGGATAGCTGGCCCGGAAATCGGTCGGCAAGATGCGCGATCTGCAGGAATTGCAGCAGCTCGTCGACCCTTGCCGCAATGACCGCCTTGCCCGGGCGTTCCACCCGCGGGCGGACGGTCAGGCCGAACGCGATATTGTCGCGCACGCTCATATGGGGAAACAGCGCGTAATGCTGGAAGACAAACCCGATGCGGCGGTCCTGCGCGGCAAGGCCCAGCCAATCGCTGCCATTGACCACCAGCCCGCCTGCATTGGGCCATTCCAGCCCGGCGATGATTTTCAGAAGCGTGGTCTTGCCCGATCCGGAAGGTCCCAGCAGGGCGACAAGCTCGCCCGAGTCGACTGTCAGGTCGATCCCGCGCAGAACGGATGTTCCGCCGAAGCTTTTGGTCATGTTTTCTATGACGATCGACATGGCACCTCCGAAATTCCGCCCAGAGGTAGCTTTGACCTTTCGATGCGGCAAGCGGTGCGCCGTGCCCAACCGGTGGCGGGGGGCGAAGGAAGTTCCGGTCTGCGCGTCTTGGCGGATCGCTGTTCCTTGGCCAAGCGCGGGGCGCGGAAGTTCTTTCGTCCGGTTGCCGGGGTGGGCCGCGGATGTCCTTATTTTTTCGATATCTTTGGGTGGTGCTGCAACTGGCCCCTTCTGCCCGCGATCCGGCTTTGATAAGCCCGATTCAACAATGGGAGTCCGTCAGGATGAGTCAGACAAGCGATCGCGACCAGACCATGTGTCTTCGGCGGGAAAGCCCGCTGACCGAGGATCTGGAGCTGCTGTTCCAGCGCCATACGCGCGACATGCATGCCGACACGCCGCCGGAATCAATCCACATGATGCCGCGCGAGGCGCTGGTGCATCCGGAAATCGACTTCTTCGTCCTGCGCGAAGCGGACCGCGCCATCGGCATGGGCGCGGTCAAGCGGATGAACGTGGATCATGGCGAAATCAAGTCCATGCATGTTCTGGATGAGGTGCGTGGTCGCGGCCTGGCCCGGCTTTTGCTGGACGAGTTGATCGGCCATGCGAGATCCGCCGGATTGACGCGGCTTAGCCTTGAGACCGGGACGCAGGCCAGTTTCCTGCCCGCGCGCAAGCTTTATGAGCGTGCCGGTTTTGTGGAATGCGGACCCTTCGGCGACTATCGGCTGGACCCGAACAGCGTCTACATGACCCTGACCCTGTCATCGGGCGAATGAACTGTTGATTAAGGCGCCGGGCTTTGCCATGAAGCGCCCCGTGCGGACCCGTAGCTCAACTGGATAGAGCAGGGACCTTCTAAGTCCAAGGTTGAGGGTTCGAGCCCTTCCGGGTCCGCCAATAAATTCAATCGGTTATATTCATTTTTGGCTTTGGCGCGTTGTTGCGTGTCGTCAGTCTTGATTATGGCAATCGGGCAAGTGGCAAATCTGTCCGACGCAAATTGGACGGTATGTGACGCTCGTTCGGAAAGCTTGCCCGAATCCCTGAAATCTGCAACGAAATAGGGGGGTTAATCAGGAGGTCGGAATGAAGCGGATTATTGGAGTCGTTGCACTGGCCCTGCTTGCGGGAGCCTGCAGCGATACCAGCACTGCCACCAACGAGGACGGAACGCCGATGACGGCGCGTATGGTTGTCGCACCTGGGGATGGTGGCCACCAGATCACCATGACTTCGCGCAAGGGCTTTACCTGTACGGCCCTTTTCGACCAGAAGGCCTATGCCGCGTCCAAACAGCCAAGCCTGGAGCTTCCCGTCACCTGCGACAATGGCGATCGGGGAACCGCGATCTACAGCAACGCCAACTATCGCCAGGAGGTATTCACCCCTGGCCAGACGCAAATCGCCTATCAGCTTGAGAGCGGCGCGAAAGGCTCGATCTCGTTCTGACAAGTGACATGCAAGACTTGCGAGGAGCGCTGCAATGGCGCTCCTTTGCGTTTGGCTTGAAGCGATTCCGCTGCACACTGTCCTTCCTCACGGCGATGGGTCGCCCGCGCCAATGACGGCCGAGGCGTTCGCCCCGCAAAGGGGCCCAGTGATCTGCTCGTTCAAAGAATTTATGCAATCCTGTGCAGTCGCGGCGGCCGCATCATCCGCTTGCGAAGACAGTCTTTCTTGAACGCATCCGTGACCCGGATCAAAGCGAATCCATGCGATTCCCGCTGAGTAATCCCGAAACCCGCATTTGAAAATCCTTATGTGGCCTGCCTGCCGGCAATGATCATTCGCCACCACCGGGCGATGGCTGCTTTATGGTTCCTTGCGATTTGAGCGAATTGATGCACACGAGTGCAATAATTTGTTGACAGCGCGCGATCCCGCCGCAATCCTGAATGCAAGGAGCGCCGCGGACATCACTGCATGTCGGGGCGCGGGCCGTGGGGACGGCCTGGAGGATTGATTAAGGGGGGATCGACTTGCAGGGAATTGCGAGCGCAGTTGTCCATGTCAGGACAACGCCGGGACACGCGCATGTATCCGGCTGATTCCGAAGTCGCCGCGTCACGTAGCGGCCGCCAGCTCCGCTATCGGCTGAAGCTCGCGCTGCGGGATCCGACCACATTGATCGGTATCCTGATGGCGGCGCTGTTTCTGTATCTGATCGTCGTGCCGATCCTGTCGATCCTGTCGGACGCGGCCACCGTACAGTTTGGCGATGAACGCCGGGTCAAGGGCGAGATGGGCAGCTTTACGCTGTACTACCTTCATCGCGCGTTTGCATCGCCGGTGGCGCATGACCTGTTCTGGCGACCGCTGATGAATACGCTGAAGGTCGGCTTCGGGGCGATCCTTGTTTCCGTGACGGTCGGGGGCATCCTGGCCTGGCTGATTGCGCGCACCGACCTGCTGGGGCGGCGCTGGTTCGCGACTGCGTTGATCGTTCCCTATATGCTGCCCGCCTGGACCTTTGCGCTGGCCTGGACCACGCTGTTCAAGAACCGCACCATCGGCGGCCAGCCGGGCTGGCTGGAAAGCATGGGCCTTTCGCCGCCGGACTGGCTGGCCTATGGACAGGTTCCGATCACGATCATCCTGGCACTGCATTACACGCCTTTCGTGATCCTGCTGTTCGGCTCGGCCCTGAAGCGCTTCGACAGCCAGCTTGAGGATTCGGCGCGGATCCTGGGCGCGTCGGGGCGAACCGTGGCCTGGCAGGTGATCCTGCCGCTGATGCGGCCCGCGCTGATGTCGGCCATCGTCCTGATCTTTGCGAAATGCCTTGGCGAGTTCGGTGTGCCCTATGTCCTTGGCCTGCCGGTCAAGTTCGACGTGCTGGCGACGTCGCTCTATCGCTCGATCGGGTCGCGTCAGACCGGGGTCGCCGGGGTTCTGGCGGGGGCGATCATGCTGATCGGGATGATCGCGATCCTGGTCGACGCCTATCTTGCGCGAGAGGCGCGGCGCTTCGTCACCGTCGGCTCGAAGGGTTCGATGAACCGTGTCTCGCAACTTCGGGGGTGGCGCCTGCCTGCCACGGGCTTTGCAGGGGCGATCTTCATGGTCTCGGTCTGCCTGCCGCTGCTGACGCTGGCGCTGTCCACGGTCATGCGCCAACCCGGCAACTTCGCCTGGTCGAACTTCACGCTGGATTTCTGGATCGGGCAGGATCTGCCGACTGTCGCCATGCGCACAGGTATCCTCTTCAGCCCCGACCTGTGGCAGGCGGCATGGAACACGATCTGGATCGTTGGCACTGCCTCGGTCTGCTCGGGTGTGCTGGGGATCCTGACGGGCTATGTCGTGGTCCGCACCACCTTCCGCCCGCTTGCGATCTTTCTGCGACAGGTGACGTTCATGCCTTATCTGGTGCCGGGGATCGCGTTTGCTGCGGCCTATCTGTCGCTGTTCGCGGTGGCACGCGGCCCGGTTCCGGCGCTTTACGGCACCTCGATCATCCTGATCCTCGCGCTGATGGCCGACCAGATGCCCTATGCGTCGCGCGCCGGGATCTCGGCGATGATGCAACTGGGCAAGGACCCCGAGGAGGCGGCCCAGGTTGTGGGCGCGGGCTGGTTCCGGCGCATGATCTGGGTCGTGATCCCGATCCAGAAGGGGTCTTTGGTCACGGGGGTGCTGCTGCCCTTCATCTCGGGGATCAAGGGGCTTTCGTTGTTCGTCATCCTTGCGGTGCCCGCGACTGACGTGCTGACCACCTTCTCGCTGCGGCTGGTCGATTACAACTATACCCAGGCGGCGAATGCGGTCGTGCTGATCATCGCGGGGCTCGCCTATGGCGGAACACTGCTGGCGCAGAAGCTGACCCGCACCAATCTTGCCGAAGGACTTGGAAACTGATGCCCGACATCATTCTCAGCAATGTGCAGAAATCCTATGGCGGCAGCGGACCGAAGGCGGTCAGCGACCTGAACCTGCATATCGGCGACGGCGAATTCATGTGCCTGCTTGGTCCATCGGGCTGCGGCAAGACAACGACCTTGCGCATGATTGCAGGCTTGGAGCACCTGACCGGCGGCGACATCCGCATCGGCGAGCAGGTGATCGACAGCCCTGCGCAGGGCAAGTTCGTCGGCCCTGAAAAGCGTGGCATGGGGCTGGTGTTTCAGTCCTATGCATTATGGCCGCACCTGACGATCGAGCGGAACACGGATTTCGGCCTGCGCCTGCGGAAGGTGCCGCGGGCCGAGCGTGAAGAGCGCGTGGCCAAGGTCATGAAGGCGCTGGATATCGAGAAATACCGCGACCGCTATCCCAGCCAATTGTCGGGTGGCCAGCAGCAGCGCGTGGCACTGGCGCGGATGTTGGCGGTGAACCCGCAAGTCCTGCTGCTGGACGAGCCGCTGTCCAACCTGGATGCGCGGCTGCGCCTTGAAATGCGGGCCGAGCTGAAGCGGATCCATGCGGAATTTCACACCACCATCGTCTTCGTGACCCATGACCAGTGGGAGGCGATGACGCTGGCGACCTCGATCGGGGTAATGAATGAGGGCACCTTGCAGCAACTTGGCAGGCCCCATGATATCTATGACCGCCCGGCAAACCGCTTTGTCGCGGAATTCGTCGGCAGCCCGCCCATCAACATCATCGAGATGGGCGGCGGCCACGCGCTGGACCGCGCCGCGCAGGATTGGCTGCGCCCGCGTCTGGGTGATGCCGGGCAGGTCGGATCGGTCGGCCTGCGCCCCGAGGCGCTGATGCTTGCCTCGTCGGAAGGTGCCGTGCCCCAAGGCAGCTTCGCCCATATGGCCGAAGTGACGGGCATTCTGCCCACGGGCGGCAGCTGGATCATCGAGCTGAAGGTCGAGGGTCGCGTGATTTTCCTGACGACTACCGCCTGCCCCACGCTGACCGGGGGCGAAACGGTCTGGCTTTATGCCCGGCCGACGGCGCTGCACGTGTTCGACAAGGATGGGCAGCGGATGGGAGCTGCGGATGAAGCGCTGTCCCGTGCCGAAGGCGGGGTCCAGGTGGTGCGCAAGGCATGATGAGATCAAGGAAAGCCGGGATGAGACAGCAGGGCGCGCTTGCGCTGATGATCGCATTGGCAGCGGGTGCGGCCCAAGCGCAGGATTTTGATCTGCAGGCCTTGGTCACCGCGGCAAGGTCAGAGCCGCCGACCACGGTCTATGCCGTGACCGGCAAGATCGTCGACACCGTTGCGGCATTCAACGCGAAATACGGGCTGAACGTCACCGGCAAGAAGGTGAACGAGGCCGGTCAGGTGGACCTGCTGATCCGCGAACATCAGGCGGGTGCGGTGACTGGGTCGGTTTCGCTTGCATCGGATGTGGCGGTGATCGCCTCGGACCTGATGTCGCGCGGGGTGGTCGAAAGCTGGGTGCCGCCGGATATTGCCCCGAACCTGACGGACGCGGCGCGCGATCCGCTGGTCGTGGTCAGTGATCCGCATGTCTGGGCCTATAACGCCGAAGCGGGCGAGACCTGCCCGGTCCAGAACGTATGGGAACTGACCGAGCCGGAATGGAGCCGGCGGGTCGCCATCATGGATCCGTTGGAAAAGCCCTTCTATGCCGATTGGTTCAACCAGTTGGCCAAACACCACGAAGCCGAGATGGCCGCGGCCTATCAGGCGCATTTCGGCAAGCCGTTCCAGGGCGAAAGTGCGGCCAAGGCCTGGGTCACGGCCTTCGCCGCCAACGGCCCGCTGGTTTCGGACAGTTCGGGCGTGGCGGATGCGATTGGCGCGCCGGGGCAGGAGAAACCCTTCTTCGGCATACTCTCGACCGCGAAATTCCGGGACAACAAGGACAAGGGGTACAAGCTTGCGATCTGCGCGGGAATGCAGCCATTCAGCGGCTGGCTTTATCCCGGCCTTGGCGTCATCGCCAAGAACACCCCCGCGCCGAACACTGCCCGGCTTTTCGTGCATTACCTGCTGACCGATGAAGGCATTGCGGCCCAAAGCGTGGATGGCAAGGTTCCCGCCGATCCGCGCATCGGCCTGCCTGCGGCAGAGGCTTCGGGCGTTGGCGGGCACCTGGACGAGCTGATGATCTGGGACACGGCCAGTTCGGCCTCGGACCTGGACCGGCGGCAAGACTGGCAGGATCTCTGGATGACCGAGTTGAAGCGTTGAACGCGGCGGCCCCCGGCCGGGGAGGGCAGGGGTTCCGCCGACGATAAAGAGGGAGGACAAGAGGTGAAGACATTCCTGATTTCCGCTCTGGCCCTGACAGCGGGTCTGGGCGTCGGGTCCGGCAGGGCGGCCGATTTCGATCTGAACGCCTTGATCGAGGCGGCCAAGGCCGAACCGCCGCTGACCGTCTATGACAGCACAGGCAAGATCACCGAGATGGCCGACGCTTTTGCGGCGAAATACGGGTTGCAAGCCACGGGAACCAAGACCAAGGCGACCGCACAACTGGAAACCATCATCCGGGAGGTGCAGTCGGGCAATGTCCAGACGGACGTGTCCTTCATCTCGGACGTGCCCGCTGCGATGGGGCAGCTTTTGCCGGGCGATTTCGCGGAAAGCTGGCTGCCGCCCGATCTGGCCGCCGACATTTCGCCCGAGGCGCAGAACCCGCTGCTGATCGTGTCCAGCCCGAACGTCCTGACCTATAATACCAAGCTGTTCGACAAATGCCCGATCACCAACATCTGGCAACTGACCGAACCGGAGTGGAAGGGCAAGGTCTCGATGCAGGATCCGCTGGGGAAGCCGTCCTATACGGATTGGTTCAACCAGATGCGCAGCCATGCCGACGACCGGATCGCCGCCGCTTATGAGGCGAAATACGGTAAAAAGCTGGACGCCGCAGCCGCCAGCGCGACCGAAGCCTTTGTTGCCGCGCTGGCCGCGAACGGGCCGCTGCTGACCGATTCCGACAGCGCCGCGGCCGAAGCCGTCGCTGCGCCGGGGCAGACCCAGCCGTTCGTCGGCCTCGTCTCGGCTGCGAAGTTCCGCGACAATGACGGGGCGGGCTTTACGCTGGGCCTGTGCGACGGCGTGGACCCGATCATCGGCTTTTCCAATGCGACGGTGGGGCTGATCGTCAAGGGCACCGACAGCCCGAATGCTGCGAAGCTGTTCGTCCATTACGCCATGACGGCCGAGGGGATCGCCCCGCAGGCTGAGGATGGCAAGCTTTCCTCGAACAAGACCGTGGGACTGCCCGCCGATGAGCCGTCCGGTGTGGGCGCGCATCTGGACAAGGTGCTGCCCTATGACCCCTCGACCGGGGTCGAGGATTGGGACACGCGGCAGGATTGGCAAGACCTGTGGCGCCTGAACTATAAACGGTAAGGGGGGTGGAATATGACGATAATTCGGATTTCGATTGTCGCGGCCCTGCTGGCGACGCCCGTGCTGGGGCAGGAGTTCAACCTTGATGCGATGATCAAGGCGGCCAAGGCCGAACCGCCGATCACCATCTATGACAGCACCGGCAAGATCGTCGACATGGCCGAGGCCTTCACCGCGAAATACGGGGTGCAGGCCACCGGGCAGAAGGTCAGCGCCAACAGCCAGCTTGAGATGCTGATCCGCGAGGCGCAGGCTGGAAATGTGCAGGGCGATGTCGCGCTTCTGACCGATACGCCCGCCGCCATCGCGCAGCTTCTGCCGACCGGGGTGCTGGAAAGCTGGGTGCCGCCCGATCTTGAGGAGACTATCCCCGCGCGCTATCGCAATCCTCTTGCGATTTCGACCAATGCCAATGTCTGGGCGTATAATACCGGGAAATACCCGGAATGCCCTGTCACCAACATCTGGCAACTGACCGAGTCGGAATGGAAGGGCAAGGTTGCCCTGATCGATCCGCTGACCAAGGGGACCTATACGGACTGGTTCAACCAGATGGCGACCTATGGAGACGAGCCGCTGCGCGCCGCCTATCAGGCGCAATATGGCAAGCCGCTGGAAAGCGACCAACCCTCGGCCGCGGCGGCGTGGCTGGCGGCAATGGGGGCGAACGCGCCGCTGATGGCCGATGGCGATGACCGGATCTCGGAAGCGGTGGGTGCCGCGGGGCAGGAGGCGCCTTTCATGGGCCTGCTGAGTTCCGCCAAGTTCCGCGACAACGCGGACAAGGGCTATCAGCTTGGGCTTTGCGCGGGCATGGATCCCTGGCCGGGCTGGACCTATACCAAGCTGGGCCTGATCGCGTCGGGCACAGACAGCCCGAACGCGGCCCGGTTGTTCATCCATTATATCCTGACCGAAGAAGGCATCATGCCGCAGATGCGGGACGGCAAGATGCCGACCAGCACTGCGATCAAGCTGCCCGAGGACGAGCCTTCCGGCCTGGCAGATCATGCCGAGGCGCTTTTCGCCTATGACGCCAGTTCGGGACTGGACGATTGGGACCGGCGGCAGGACTGGCAGGATTTCTGGCGCGTCCATTACACGCGCTGACCCCTTATGCGCAGCGGCGGGGCGCGCAAGCGGCCCGCCTTACTCTCGACAGGATGCAAGATGACCGACCAGCTACTTCGCACCGCCATTGCCGCCGCGCGCCTGCCGGGGCCGGACCTTCTGGCCGCCTTTCGCGGCGACATGCGTGTCGATTTCAAACGCGACCGCCACGACCTGGTGACGGAGCATGACCGCCGCGCCGAGGCGATGATCCGCGATCTGATCTTTCGCGAGGTGCCCGATTCCACGTTCATCGGTGAAGAAGGCGGCTCGACCGGGACGGGCAGGGTCGGGTGGTTCGTTGATCCGATCGACGGTACCTCGAACTTCGCCAGCGGCATCGCGTTCTGGTGCGTCTCGGTTGGTGCGGTGGTTGGCGGCAAGGTGGTGGCCGGGGCGATCTTTGACCCGGTGGCCGACAACCTGTTCTGCGCCTCGGCCGAAGGGGCGTGGCTGAATGGCAAGCCGCTGCGCTCTGCCGGGGCTGCCGCTGAAGAAAACGCGACGCTGGTCTGCGGCTATCCTGTGACGCGGGATTTCAGGCTGGATGGAAAGGATCTGTCCCTGCAACGCTTTGGCCGCATGGTCGAGACCGTGGCGACATTGCGCAGGCCCGGCAGTGCGGCGCTGTCATTGGCCCATGTCGCGGCGGGCTGGGTCGATGCCGCCATGGGGTTCGGCGCAAATCCCTGGGACGTCACCGCCGGAATGCTGATTGTCGAGCAGGCGGGCGGGCGATACCTGCCCTATGCCCTGGGCAAATGCCCGGCTGGCGCACCCGCCCATCACCATCCCGGGTATCTCGCGCTGCGGGGCGGGGCGGATTATCCGACGCTGCAGGGAATCGCGCGGGAGATCTCGCGGCAGCGGGAAGATGAGGCCGTGGCGCGGCAAGCCTGAGGGTCCGGACCCGCGCCGCGCCAGCATTCCGATTTTGATTGCACTGCTGTGCAAAACTGGACATGACGATGTCAGCGAAGGATGTACGCATGACACTTGACACCGAAGCGATCGACCGCCGCGAGGCGTTCCTGATGGACCTTGTCCGAACCGCGGGGGCGCTGGCGCAAGAGGGGTTCTCGCAGCAATCCGGGCGGCCCATCGGGATGAAGGGGCCGCAGGACTACCTGACCGAGACCGATGGTCGGGTCGAGGCGCATATCCGCGGTCGGATCACCGAAGCCTTTCCCGAGGATGGCTTTCTGGGCGAGGAAACCGGCGGCAAGCCCGGCAGTCAGGCCTGGGTCGTGGACCCGATCGACGGGACAGCGAATTTCGCCCGCGTCATCCCGCATTTCTGTATCTCGATCGCCTTCGTCGCAAATGACCAGGTGCAATTGGGGGCGATCGCGAACCCGGTGCTGGGCGAGGTCTATTTCGCGCGCCTTGGGGGCGGGGCGCAGATGAACGGCAAGCCGATCCGCGTTTCCGCGACGGCCGACATCACGGGCACATCCTTCGAGATGGGCTGGTCGAACAGACGACCGACCTCGGACTATATTGCGGCGGTGTCGGCGCTTTTCGATGCGGGCAGCAATGTGCGCCGTGCGGCCTGCGGAGCGCTGGGGCTGGCCTATGTCGCCGATGGCCGCAGCGAGGGCTATGCCGAATTGCACATGAATTCATGGGATTGCCTTGCCGGACTGCTGCTTGTGCGCGAAGCGGGCGGCGTCACCGGCCCGTTCCTGTCCTTGGGTGGGCTGACGCAAGGGGCTCCGGTGCTTGCCGCCAATCCCCATGTCGGCGGCATCCTGTCCCATGCGACGGGCATTCCCCTGCTGGCAGGGCCCGATCTGCTGGCGCAAGGCGATGACAAACTGCTGAGGACCGCATGAAACCCACTGCACGCTATGACCGCCCGCCGATCAGCCCGGTTTATGAGAACCTGCCGGGCTATGGTGTCGATCTTTATGTTGGCGGGCGCGAAGGGGCCTCGGACGTGCCACTGCTGCGCGCGAACGGCATCAGCACTGTGCTGAATTGCGCGGTCAACCTGGACTTCAACTATGTCGCGACCCCCGACGAGGTGTCGCATGACAGCCGCGTCGGATACGGCCCGGCGCTGATCCGCTATTACAAGCTGGGGATCGTGGACGGGCCGGGCAATCCCGATACGATGATGCTGGCGGGCTATTACCAGTTGCGCGGTGCGCTGGAGCAGGTGATGCCGGAAAAGGCCAGCTACCCGTTGCGCGAACGCGGCAACGTTCTGGTGAACTGCCGGGCGGGGCGCTCGCGCTCGGTCGTCCTGGCGGCGCTGTTCCTGCACCTGCATCTGCCGACCGAGTTTCCGACCCTTGCCGCCGCGATCGACCATGTCCGCGTCAGGCGGGATCTGCATCCTGACGAGTGGCACGAGACGCCGAAGCCGATGCTGATTGCGGCGGCCGAACGCACCGCCCACTGGGTAGGACTGGTCGAGGCCGCGCGCGCCAAGGAAGAGATCCCGGCGTGATCCGTGTCGCGGTCATTGCCGACCCGCATGTGCACGATTGTGGCTGGGCCCCATCCGGAACAAGGCTTGGCGGCGCCATTCGCAGCTTTGGCGACACCGCAGCCTCGACCCGTGTCTTCAACGAAAGCCTGCCCGCCTTTCGCGCCGCGCTGGAACGCGCGGTGGCCGAGGGGGCAGGGCTTGTCTTGCTGGTGGGCGACCTGACCGATGACGGGCAGGCGCCGAACATCGCGGCGGCGCTGTCGCTGATCGGGGAATTCAGGCAGCGCCACGGGCTTCGCGTACTGGCGACCCCCGGGAACCACGATCTATTCGCAATCCGTGGACGCCCGCAGGAGAAGACCTTTTTGGCGGTGGACGGAGCGCCCGTGCTGTTGCGTAGCGCCGATTGCCCCGAGGCCGCGACGCTGGGCACCCATGACGCGCTGGCTCTTATGCAGGGCTTGGGCTATCGCCCCGAACCCGCGGACCTGCACTGGGAATGTCCATTTGGCACCGATCCTTCCTGGCAGGCGCGGGAATATCCTGTCTCCAGCCCTGATGGCCGCGTGACTGTGCGGATGATCGACGCCTCTTACCTGATTGAGCCGGCCGAGGGGCTTTGGGTCCTGTCGATCGACAGCAATGTCTGCGCGCCGCGGAATGGGGTGACCGACATGGCCGACGCGGCCAGTTTCCGCGATCCGACCGGAGCGGGCTGGCCCGCTGTCCTGCGCCATCGCGCGCATCTGCTGCCCTGGATGCGCGATGTCGCCGCGCGGGCGGCACGGCTCGGCAAGCAATTGGTCGCGTTTTCGCATTACCCGGTGCTGGACGTTTTGGCCGGCACCGGAGAGGACGAGATGCAGGCCTTTGGCCCGACCGGACTGGCCCGCCGTGTGCCACCGCCCGAAGTTGCCATCAGCTTCGCCTCGACCGGCGTGCCGCTGCATTTCTCGGGACACCTGCATGTCAACGACACCGCGCGTCATATCGGGCAGGGGCAGGGGTTCTTCAACATCTCCGTGCCCAGTCCGGTCGGGTTCTGCCCGGCGATGAAGATTGCAGATCTTGACGGCGCGCAGGTCAGGATCCGCAGTTTGCCTTTGGTCAAGGTGCCGGGTCATGACCTGGCTTTTGCCGCCTATCTGACCGAGGCGGGGCTGGCCGGCCATCCGGCACCGCCCGCGTCCTGCGCACCCGATCACGGCAGCTTTCTTGACCGCCATCTGGTTGAACTGGTCCACGGCCGCTATCTGCCGCGTGAATGGCAGGTGGACATGGCAGAGTTCGTGTCGAACCGCCGCATCCCCGACCTCGTGACGCTGCTGGGGCTTTCATTGGGGCAGGTGCCGGATTTCAGCCTGCGCCATCTGGTCGAGGACTGGTATCGCCTGCGCAAGGGCGGCACGCTGGGCATGGCCTATGTCGCGCCGGACCGGTTGGAGTTCTATCGCCATCTTTGCGCCAATCTGCCCGAGTTTGCAGATGACGGCCTTTCATCGCGACTGGTCGCCTTTCTGCGGATCATGCGCGGTTATCTGGGTCGGCTTCCGAATGGAGATTTCACGCTGGATTTGCGCGATCTTTCGATCAGCGGGAATTGAAGGTCAGGGGCGCACGGTTCTGCGCCAGACGACGCGCGCCGGGAAATGCATTTGCGCAGGGCCGCCGTCTTCGTCTTCAAGCATCCCGGCGATGTGGTCCGCGATCTCGGCGATGGGTTGGCGGAAGGTGGTCAGGTCATAGCCAAGCCAGCCTGCCGCAGCGATGTCGTCAAAGCCCATGACGCACAGATCCTCGGGGATGCGCAGGCGGAATTCGATCCGGGCGGCGTCAAGAAAGCCAAGTGCCAGCAGGTCGGTCACGCAGAAGACCCCGTCCGGCCGGTTCGCGCCTGCAAGCAGCTGGCGCGCGCTTTCCGCCCCCGAGGCATAGCCGGTCGGCCCGGCGCGGTTTACCAGAACCTCGATTCCCGCGGCCTGCGCCGCGTCGACGAAGGCGGTCTCTCGCGCGACGATGCTGGGCGTGCCAGCGGTCGAGCTGACCACCGCCAGCCGAGTGCAACCGGCGCGGCGCAGGATGAAACAGGCCTCGGTCGCCGCGGCCTCGTTCTCGATCATGACGAATTGCGGGCCTTCGATCGCATCGTTGCGGTTGATCAGGATGACGCGCTGGCCATTCTCGATACAGGTTTCGACAAGGGATCGCGGCGGCGCGCCCGAAACGACAACGGTCGCTTCGGCGCGATAATTCAGCGTCTGGCGCAGGGCGGCCTCGACATTCGCAGGCTTGCCGGCCGTGTTCAGGACCATGACCACCTTGCCCTTGTCCTGCAGGCTGCGGGTCGCGGCCTCGACAAAGCTTGCCTGAAAGGGGGTCTGCATCTCGGCCACGATCAGGCAGACGATGCCCGAGCGGTGGTGGATCAGGCCGCGCGCAAGATGGTTGACGTGGTAGCCCAGCTTTTCGGCCGCAGCCAGCACCTTGGCCCGTGTCTCGGGCGAGACGCTGGCGCCGTCAGTGAAGGTGCGCGACACGGCCGAACGAGACACGCCCGCGACCTCGGCCACCTTGCTGGCGCTGACCGAGGACTTCTTGGGTCTGAGCTTTGCTTTCGCCACGGTCACCTCATATCGCGGTCCTGCGGAGCGCCTTGCCTGCGTGCGATCTGTCGCCGGATCCTACGACGTTCATTCAGGACATGCAGCGGAAAAGCAAGCCGAGGCAATGGGCTGCAAAATCCTGTTGCACTTTCTTGCGACAAACTTGCACTGCTGTGCAACAACTGTCAATCTGCGATGCAGAGGCTACCGCCGGATAAGGGAGCGGCCCGTGAATTCGACCATTCAGCTGATTGACCTTCTGGGTGCCGCGGCGCTGCTGCTGTGGGGGTTGCGCATGATCAAGACGGGCGTCCTGCGCGCCTATGGCGCGGTGCTGCGACAATGGCTTGCTCGGGGCGCCGGAAACCGTGTCGCCGCGGCCTTCTGGGGGTTTGTCGCGACGCTGGGCCTGCAATCCAGCACGGCGACAGCGGTCATCATCGGGTCCTTCGCGGGACGGGGCATCGTGCAGCCGCGAATGGGGCAGGCGATGATGCTGGGGGCCAATCTGGGCACGGCGATCGTCACGCTGGTGCTGTCGGCGGACGTCCATTGGATCGGCAGCGCGGCGATCTTTCTGGGCGTGCTGACCCACAACCTGTCGCGGGGGAACCGCAGCCGGAACCTGGGTCGGGCCGTGCTTGGCCTTGGCTTCATGCTGTTGGCCCTGCAACTTCTGGGCCATGTGACCGAACCGTTGCGCGACTCTCCGACGGTTGCGGCGATCCTGTCGGGGCTTGGCGACGCGCCGGTCTTTGCGCTGCTGCTTGCCGCCGGTCTGGCCATCCTTGGATCATCCAGCCTGGCGGTGGTGGTGCTGGTCATGCTGCTGGCGGGGGCGGGTGTCGTCGGTCCGGAACTGGCGCTGTGGCTGGTGGCGGGGGCCAACCTGGGCGGCGCTGTTCCGCCTTGGCTTGCCGTCCGGGCCGAGGGTGCGGCTGCCGAGCGCCTGACCCTGGCGAACCTGATGGTGCGGGCGTTCGGCGCGCTTCTGGTGTTGATCCTTGCGGGGCCGATATCCGATGGCTTGGGGCAGCTGCTTCCCGCGCCCGCCAGTTTCGTGGTCGGGGCGCATGTGGCCTTCAACCTTGCTTTGCTGCTGCTCTTCCTGCCCTGCCTTTCCCCCGTTGCGCATCTGGCGGCGCAGCTGGTCCCCGACCCCGTTGACAGCCCCGAGGCGAAGACTCATCTGGACGATGCCTTGCTGCCCATGCCCGAGATGGCGCTGGCCGTCGCCGCGCGGGAAACACTGCGGCTTGGCGATCTTGTCGACGAGATGTTGGGCCGCACCGTCGCTTCGTTGCGGGATGCGGACGAGGCGCCGATTGCCGAAGTGTCCCGACTTGAGGAGCAGGTCGACCGCCTGACCGAGTCGGTCAAACTGTATGTCGCGCGGCTGAGCCGGGGCGAACTGGACGAGGCAGAGGCGCGACGGGCGACCGAGATCGTCTCCTATGCCATCAACCTTGAGCATGTCGGCGACATCGTCGAGGGCGGGATCGCCGAGATCGCGACCAAGAAGCTTCGCAAGAAGCTGACCTTTTCCGCCGAGGGACAGGCAGAGATTTCGGCCTTCTTTCTGCATACTCAGGAAAACCTGCGCATGGCCCAGGCGATTTTTCTGTCGCGCGATGCGGCGCTGGCGCGAAGGCTGGTGGCCCGCAAGGTCGAAAGCCGGCGGATCGAGGCGCAGTCGGCCGATTGCCACATGGCCCGCATGCGGATCGGGCGCGCCGAAACGCTGGAGACGAGCACGATCCACCTGGACATTCTGCGCGATCTGAAGCGGGTCAACGCGCATATCGCCTCGGTCGCCTATCCCATCCTGGAAGAGCTGGGGATGCTGGAAGAAAGCCGGCTGAAGGGCGACCTGGTCGCCGCCCGCTGATTGCGCAATTGCCGCGTCGGAAACGGGTGACGGGGGCGGAAATTCCTGAAACACTTGTCGGACGCGATGTCCCGTCGAGCCCCTGATGAGCACTCTGTTCCCGATCCATGTCGCCCGTGTCTATGATCCGCCCGATGTGCGGATCGGCGCGACGATCCTGGTGGACAGGCTGTGGCCGCGGGGCGTCGCTAAGGCGAGCCTGCGGTTGGACGATTGGCCGAAGGACGCAACCCCTTCGACCGAGCTGCGCAAATGGTTTCACGCCGACCCCTCGCGCTGGTCCGAGTTCGGCGAGCGTTACCGCGCCGAGCTTGCCCGGTCCCCGGACGCCCTGGATCCGGTTCTGGATCTGTGCCGCAAGGGGCCGGTGACGCTGCTGACGGCCAGCCATGACCGCGACCACAACCATGCGGTCGTGCTTCGGGATTACCTGATCCATTTGCTGCAGAAGGAGGCCTGACTATGGCCCGAACCTCGCTCCTTTCCACGCCGCTTTGCGCCTTGCTGGGGTGCGAGGTACCGATCCTGCTGGCGGGTATGGGCGGCGTCGCGCGTTGGGAACTTGCTGCCGCGGTCGCGAATGCGGGCGGGTTCGCGCAGCTTGGCATGGTGCGCGAGGATCCCGCCCTGATCGCGACCGAGGTCAGGGCCTTGCAGGCGGCGACGGACCGGCCTTTTGCGGTGAATGTCATCCCCTCGGCAACGGAGCCCGGGTTGCTGGACCGCCAGATCGGTACTTGCCTTGACCTTGGCGTCGGGACGTTTTCGTATTTCTGGGATGTGGTCCCCGAGGTGGTGCGGCGGGCAAAGGCGGCGGGTGCGCAGGTGATCCATCAGGTCGGCACGCCCGACGCCGCCCGCATGGCCGAGGATGCCGGTGCGGATGCCCTGATCGCGCAGGGGGTCGAGGCAGGCGGACATATCCACGGTGAAACCGGGATGCTGCAACTGGTCGAAACCGTGGTCCGGGCGGCGTCGGTTCCCGTTGTCGCCTCGGGCGGGATTGCCAGCGGCGCGGGACTGGTTGCCGCGCTCGCGGCGGGGGCGCAGGGCGTCCAATGCGGCACTGCCTTTCTGGCGACCACGGAATCCTTTGCGCATGACTATCACAAGACCCGCGTCACCGGCGCGCGCGCGCAGGATACGCTGAGAACCGATATCTTCGTCCTGAACTGGCCCGCCCATGCGGCGGTGCGGGTCATCGGGAACAGCGTGACGCGGCCGCTGGGATTTCATCTGATGGGCCATGACCCGGATGCGCTGCCCCGAGAGGTGATCGCCGACGAAGGTGGTCGCCCGATCCTGCGCTACAGCACGGACTCGCCGCTGCGCATCACCACCGGAGATCTTGAGGCGATGGCGCTGTTCGCGGGTCAGGGCGTCGACGCAATCAACGACATCCCCCCGGCCGCCGAACGCCTGCATCGCATCGTCGCCGAGGCCGAGGCGATCCTGAACGGATTTCGGGCGAGGGCATGACACGGGGGCCGAAGCCGACGGGCGACGCAGGCTCGCCCCCCTGTCTCGCGGCAGAAATCGCGCCGGACTACTTTGACCCTCTGGGCGTCGATGCGCGGCAGGCCGCAGATGTTGTGCGCTGGCGCAAGGCACGCCGGGGCGAGTTGCTTCTGGCCCGCGCGGCACTGAGCATCGCGGATCGCCAGAGCGCCGCCGCGCGGATGGGGGATCATCTGGACCGCCTGCTTGAGGATCGCTTTCCCGATCTTTCGGGCAAGGTGATATCGGGATACTGGCCGATCAAGTCCGAGCCGGATCTGCGCGGCTGGATGGCGCGCTGCCTTGCGCTGGGGGCGTCGCTTGCCCTGCCAGAGGTGGCGGAAACCAACCGCCCGCTGGTCTTTCGTCCGTGGCGTCCTGGCGCCGCAATGCGGCGAGGGCATTGGAATATACCGGTTCCCGATACGACCGAGACACTGACGCCGGATATCGTCCTGGCCCCGTTGGTGGGCTGGGATGCGGGCGGGTACCGGCTGGGCTATGGCGGCGGCTATTTCGATCGTACCCTTGCCCGCATCCACCCTTTTGCAATCGGCGTTGGATTGTCCGCGGGCAGGCTTGCCTCGATCTACCCCCAGCCGCATGACGTCGGGCTTGGCGCCATCGTCACCGATGATGGCATCGACTACCTTCGCGGGGCCTAGCGGCCTGTCGCGACGAAAAAGGCCGGGCGATTGCCCGGCCTTTCCTATTCTTCCGTGACAGTGCGATCAGTCGCGGTTGCCCAGGAATTGCAGCAGGAACATGAACATGTTCAGGAAATCCAGGTAAAGCTGCAGCGCGCCCATGATGGCGGCCTTGCCCAGGAAGTCCCGATCCGAATTCGCCAGTTGCAGATAGGTGTTCTTGATGTTCTGCGTGTCAAAGGCGGTCAGGCCGGCGAAGATCAGCACCCCGATGACCGAGATGGCGAATTGCATCGCACCCGATTTCAGGAAGATGTTGATGATCGAGGCCACGATCAGGCCGATCACGCCCATCATCAGGAAGGTGCCAAGACCCGACAGGTCACGCTTGGTCGTATAGCCGTAAAGCGAGAGACCGGCGAAGGCGATGGCCGTCACCAGGAAAGTCTGCACGATCGACACCGAGGTGTAGACGGCGAAGATCCAGCTGATCGACACGCCCATCATCGCGGCGAAGGCATAGAACAGCGTGGTCGCACCCTGCACGGACAGACGGTTCAGCGCGGCGCCGAAGGCAAAGACCATCAGAAGCGGCGCGAACATCACCACCCATTTCAGGGGCGAAAGGTAAAGCACCTTGCCGAACTCGGTCAGGAATTGGCCATTGCCAAGCGAGTAGGGCGTCTGGACATCCGACAGCGCAAGACCCGCCATGCCCCACGCGGCGCCAGCGGTCACGAGCATACCCACAGCCATCAGGCTGTAGACCTTGTTCATGTAGGCACGAAGGCCCTCATCCACGGCAGCCGAGCGCGTCGCGGTCCCGGCCGTGCGGATCGAATTGTAGTCTTGCATAGGTTCTCCCCGGTCGAAAAACGCGGTGCGGCCCGTCAGGCCCACCATCTGTTTCGATATTGGCAAACCCTGCCGGTTTTTCAATGTTTCTGACAGGGTTTCCCGAGTTTTTGACATGGATTTCAGATCGTGATGACGATCTTTCCAATGGCGCGGCGGTCGCGCAGCAGCTCATAGGCTGCGGGCAGATCGGCCAAGGGTAGGGTTGTTCCAACATGCGGATTGATCCGCCCATCCTGGAAAAGGCGCATCAGCTCCTCGATGCTGCTGCGCATCATCGCGGGGTTCAGTTGGCGATAGGCGCCCCAATAAAAGCCGTGGATGGCGATGTTCTTCACCAGCGCGTGGTTCAGTGGCAGGTCGGGCGGTGTTCCGGCGGCAAAGCCGATCAGCAGGAAACGCCCGCCCGGACGCAGCGCGCCAAAGGCCTGCCGCCCCGGATCGGCCCCGACCGGGTCATAGACCATGTCGACCCCACCAACCTCGCGCAGGGCGGCGCGCAGGTCGGGAATATCGTCGCTGTCAAGGACATGATGCGCGCCTGCCTTGCGCAGGACAGCCAGCTTGTCCGCCCCCCGCGCCACGGCGATCACGCGCGCGCCCAGGGCGGCGCCGATCTCGACCGCAGTCAGTCCGACGCCGCCAGCCGCGCCCAGCACCGCCAGCGTTTCGCCGGGTGTCAGCAGGGCGCGGCGGGTCAGGGCAAGGTGGCTGGTGCCATAGGCGACCAGAAAGCCCGCCGCCTGCGCATAGCTCATCGAGTCCGGTATCGGGTGGCACCACGCAGCGGGAAAGACATTCGCCTGCGCCATGGTGCCCTGACCCAGCACGGCGACCCGCGTGCCGGGGCGCAGATCGCAATTCGGCCCGGCCTCTACAACCTCGCCCGCGCCCTCGATTCCGGGGATGAAAGGCAGGGGAGGCGTGTCCTGATATGCCCCGGTCTGCATCAGCAGATCGGCAAAGTTCAGGGCGGCGGCATGCATCCGCACCACCACCTCGCCGGGGCCCGGATGACCAAGCGGCAACTCGCCCCATGAGGGCGGACTTGCCTTTTCAGACAACCTCATCACTTTCCAGTATTCAGGCATGAAGCTCCCTGTCATATATCGCTAAGGTGCCGCTTTGAGCCGCAAAATCTCGGGTATCAGCCTGCAGGCCGGGGAAAGTTAAACTTCTGGTCACTTCAGGTCTTTGCTACTCGTAAGTTGCGGTATCATATTGTAGCGCCCGTGTAGATTGAGTGAGGTGTTACCATGAAGCATAATGTCGATGTCCATGTTGGAAAGCGAATCCGTCATCGCCGCTGGATGATCGGAATGACCCAGCAGCAGCTGGCCGAAAAAGTGGGCATCAAGTTTCAGCAGATCCAGAAATATGAAACCGGGATGAACCGGGTCTCTGCTTCGCGGCTTTGGGACATAGCACAGGCCGTTGACGTGCCTGTCAGCTTCTTCTTCGAGGGGATCGAGGACGCCAAGCTGCAAAGCACCGTCGAGGGGGACATCCTGGCCGACAAAGAGGCGCTTCAGCTGGTCCGCGCCTATTACGCGATGCCAGAAGCGCAGCGCCGCCAGATCTTCGAACTTGCGCGGGTTCTGTCCGACGCTGCCTGAAGGCGGCATGACGGGTTTTCTCTTTACCCGGTCCCGGCTAATCCTGCGGTAAGCAGGATCTAGACAGGGACAGTCCATGGGACAGGATCAGGACACGCGGTCGGACAGGATCGCGACCGGTATTTCGCCAGAGATTGCCGATAAGATCACCGCGACGGCCCACCGGCTGGCGGACGTCGCGCGGCAGGAAACCTTGCGCTGGTTCCGCAGTCCGGACCTTCACCCGCAGAACAAGGCCCAAGCCGGGTTCGATCCGGTGACGGATGCCGATCGCGCCAGCGAACGGGCCATGCGGGCGATCCTTGATGCCGAACGGCCCGAGGACGCGATTTTGGGCGAGGAATTCGGCGCGCGTGCGGGGCAAAGCGGGCTTACCTGGGTGCTGGACCCGATCGACGGCACTCGTGCCTTTATGGCGGGCGCACCCAGTTGGGGCGTGCTGATCGGTGTCACCGACGACCGTGGGCCGATCTATGGCATCGTGGACCAGCCTCATCTGGGCGAAAGATTCGAGGGCGGGTTTGGTCGGGCGGTGCTGACGGGACGCGATGGCACGACGCCCCTGCGCGCGCGGCGGGGCGTGGACCTGTCCGAAGCGACCCTGATGAGCACCTATCCGGAGGTCGGCAGCGCCCATGAGCACGCGGCATTCCGTCGCGTGGCCGATCGGGCGCGGCTGACCCGCTATGGTCTTGATTGCTATGCCTATGCGCTGCTGGCTGCGGGTCATGTCGATCTGGTGATCGAGGCAGGGTTGCAGTCCTATGACGTGGTTGCGCCCATCGCCGTGGTTCAGGCCGCAGGTGGCGTCATTACCGACTGGACCGGCGGCGACGCCCATCACGGTGGCCGCATCATCGCAGCCGGATCGCCCGAGTTGCATGCGCAGGCGCTTGAACTTCTTGCCGGTTGACGCGCCCGATTGAGGCCGCCATCAGCCGCGACTATGGTGCGGCGAATGTGAATGCCCCGTCCAAGAGGAGCCAGCCATGATCGAGCAGCGTGAAGCCGAGCCGGAGGTCCACGAGGACGAATTCCAGCTGAGTCAAAGTGAGCTGGAGGCAATCGGCCGCGCCATCGACGATGGCGACCGCACCATGCTGGACAAGCTGCTGGACGACGTCCACGCCGCCGACATCGCCGACCTGATCGAACAGTTGGCTCCGCAGCGGCGGCGAAAGTTCCTGGATCTGTATTCCGGCGAGATCGACGGCGAGATCCTGTCCGAGATCGACGAATCCATCCGCGAAGAGGTGGTCGAGCAGCTGCCCCGCGAAGTGCTTGCCGAAGCCGTGCGCGAGATGGACAGCGACGACGTCGTCGACCTGATCGAGGATCTTGAGGCGCCGGAACGTCAGGTCATTCTTGAGGCGCTGGACGAACCCGACCGTGCCGCGGTCGAACAGTCACTGACCTATCCCGAATATTCGGCCGGACGCCTGATGCAGTCCGAGACGGTGACTGCGCCAGAACACTGGACGGTGGGCGAGGCCATCGACTTCCTGCGGCAAGAGGATTGGCTGCCCGACCAGTTCTATCACGTCATCCTGGTCGATCCCCGGCAGCATCCGATCGGCTATGTCACGCTTGGCAAGTTGCTGGCCTCTCGCCGACACATCCCGCTGCGCGAGATCACCGAGGACAGTTTCCGCACCATCTCGGCGCGCGAGGACGAAGGTGATGTCGCCTATGCCTTCAACAAATATCACCTGATCTCGGCGCCGGTGGTTGACGATCACGACCGGCTTGTCGGCGTCATCACCATCGACGACGCCATGTCGGTTCTGGACGAGGAGCACGAGGAAGACTTCCTGCGCATGGCCCGCGTGTCCGACGACAGCCACGTTTCGGACGGGCCGCTGGAAACCGCCAAGCAGCGCTTGCCGTGGCTGATCATTAACCTGTTCACCGCTTCGTTGTCGGCGCTGGTCATCTCGCGCTTTGAACAGACACTGGCGCAGCTTGTCATCCTGGCGGCGCTGATGCCCATCGTGGCCTCGACCGGTGGGATTGCGGGAACGCAATCGCTGGCGGTTGCCGTCCGGGCGCTGGCAACGCGTGAACTGACCAGTTCGAACGCGCGGCGGGTGATCCTGCGCGAGCTGCTGGCCGGGCTGCTGAACGGGCTGGGGCTTGCGCTGATCCTGACGCTTGCGGGGACGTTCATTCTTGGCGACATCCAGATCGGTCTGGTGCTGGGCATGGCGATGATCGCAAACCAGATCGTCGCCGCGATGGGGGGGGTGCTGGTGCCGCTGGGCCTTGGAAAGCTGGGGCTGGACCCGGCGCTTGCCTCGGGCACCTTCGTGACCACGATGACCGACATGATGGGGTTCTTCGCATTTCTGGGGCTGGCGTCATGGATACTGGTCTGAAGGCCGCGCTGCGCCGGCAGGCGCTTGTGGCGCGCGCAGAGGGTGGCGACCCCGCGGCCTTGACCCGCAACCTGTCGGACGCGCTTCTTCCCTTCCGCGGGCGCGTCCTGGCGGGCTATTGGCCCATGCGAACCGAGGCCGATCCGCGCCCCGCCATGGCGGCCCATGACGGACCCGTCTGCCTGCCGGTGGTGCTTGGCCCCGACCTGCCGCTGCTGTTCCGTCTGTATGACGGTCGGCTGGAAGGCGGCGGGTTCGGCACCAGCCATCCGCCCGAGGATTGCCCCGAGGTCCTTCCCGACGTGCTGATCGTGCCGCTGGCGGGTTTCGACGGGAACGGGCATCGGCTGGGATATGGCGGTGGGTTCTATGACCGGACACTGCATATGTTGCGCGCGACAAGGAAGGTCGCGGCCATCGGATTCGCCTTCGCCGTTCAGCAAGTCGACCCGATTCCCGCTGAATCGACTGATGAGCCGCTGGACCTTATCGTCACCGACCGCGAAATCCTGACTTTTCCGCAGCCCGCGCGCTGAGGCGGTTCGGGGAACCAAGCCCGAACAATTCTCGCGGGGTGCTTGTGGAAAAGGTCTGGGGGTGCTGTTGGAAGCTGCGACGCAGCCTGCATTTTTCTGGACCCGCTGGCTGTTAAGTCCGGTTAATCCAAGGGTAGGGCGAATCCGCACGGTGAAATGCAGGCCCTCCTGTCAATTTCCAATCTTTCCATCCGCGCAAATAAATCCGTTGAATATGACCGAGGCAGGGTGCAGTTTGTGGCAGTTGCTGCGGAAACCACCAGATCTTGTCTATACTGGCAGGTTTCGCGGATAGACACGGGTTTGCGCCGCTGTATGGCGGTGGGTGCATGGTCAAATTTCGCCTCCCCGTTGGGGAAAGGGCGGGAAACTGTCGGGCGGCGGATATCCGGGACAAGTTCCGGGGGACATCAGACCGCGCAGGCAAGCGATCAGATCGGGCGAAACGACCCGACGCTTGGCAAAACGGACGATCCGGCGAACGGGTCGCCCCGACATCGAGCGGGTTCGGGAATGAAGGCCGTCCGCACTGCCGCAGACGCGGCAGGACTGGCACGACATTGAACGAGGGGCATCGCCGCGGACGGGACCGAAGGCGCCGGCACAGCCGGTTTCGGTCCGGCCCGCGGCCTTGTCACATTCCAGTGCATTGCAGGCGCGCTCGTGCCGGGAAACGCGACATATCCGCGCGGATCCTCTAGGCTTTGATCGCGTGATCTTTGTTGCTTCGCGATTTTCCCCAAACGCGAAGGCCTTGCCCTGTTTTCTTGCTGTAACCATTGACGAATCCGACTTTCACAAGTCACGATCAGTTCATTCTTTGCGAGCGTGGTTCATTTGCAACGGGCCTGAAAATCCCCTTGAAAGTGAGCATATTGCCGGGGCGACCGAGGGGCCGCACGGTATCCAAGGAGACCACTCAGATGAAGAACCTTTCTCCCCGTCATTTCCTGACTGCTTCGGGTCTGGCGTTGTTGGTGGCGCTGTCCCCGGCGATCGCGCAGCAGGCCGTGGCGCCCGCGGACGAGGCGCAGGCGGCGGCGAATGACAACAAACCTCTGGCGGCGCCCGAAAGCAACGCCCGCAAGGAACAGGTGATGCCCGAGACCTTTGCGGATCTCGTGGATCAGGTCAGCCCGGCAGTCGTCAACATCACCACCACCGCGACCGTCTCGACGCCGCTGGCTGGTGGCCCGCAGCTGCCCGAGGGTAGCCCGTTCAGTGATCTGTTCCGCGAATTCGGTTTCCCCGGCTTCCCTCAGGGCGGTCCGGAGGGGCAGGGCCCCAGTGAGGAACAGCGCTCGAACGCGCTTGGTTCGGGCTTCGTGGTCTCGGCCGAGGGGCTGATCGTTACCAACAACCACGTCATCGACGGTGCCGACGAGATCGAGATCGAATTCTTCTCGGGCAAGACCCTGCCCGCCAAGGTCATCGGCAAGGATGACAAGACCGACATCGCCGTGCTGAAGGTCGAAAGCGACAAGCCGCTGCCTTTCGTCAGGTTCGGCGACAGCGACAAGGCCCGCGTGGGCGACTGGGTACTGGCGCTTGGGAACCCGCTGGGGCAAGGCTTCTCGGCATCGACCGGGATCGTCTCGGCCCGGAACCGGGCCCTGTCGGGCACCTATGACGACTTCATCCAGACCGACGCCGCGATCAACCGCGGGAACTCGGGCGGGCCGCTGTTCAACATGGATGGCGAAGTCATTGGCGTGAACACCGCGATCCTGTCGCCCAATGGCGGCTCGATCGGGATCGGCTTCTCGATGGCGTCGAACGTGGTCAGCAAGGTCGTCGACCAGCTTGAGGAATTCGGTGAAACACGGCGTGGCTGGCTGGGCGTCAAGATCCAGCCGGTGACCGAGGATATCGCCGAATCGCTGGGTCTGGCGGAAGCCAAGGGTGCGATGGTCACCGATGTGCCGACCGGTCCTGCGCTGGATGCGGGCATGAAGGCGGGCGACGTGATCACCAGCTTTGGCGGCAGCAACATCAAGGATCCGCGCGATCTGGTGCGCCGCGTGGCCGATGCGCCGGTCGGCAAGGCGGTGGACGTGACCGTGCAGCGCGATGGCAAGCCTGTCGACCTGCAGATCACGCTGGGCCGCCGCGAAATCGCTGAAGGCGGCGACAGCACGGATTCGAAGAAGCAAAGCGAGAATCCGTCGGACATCATGGGCATGTCGGTTGTGCCGCTGACCCCCAGCCTGGCCGGAGAATTGGGCGTGGCCTCGGATTCGAAGGGGTTGGTGGTCCAGTCGGTCGAACCCGAGGGTGCTGCCGCCGACAAGGGGCTGAGCCGTGGCGATATCATCACTGAGGCCGGGCAGCGCCCGGTGACTTCCCTGGATGACCTGAAAGCGCGGATCAGCGAAGCCAAGGATGCGGGGCGCAAGTCGCTTCTGCTGATGGTTCGTCGCGAAGGCGAGCCGCGCTTCGTCGCACTGTCGATCGAGTGAAACGAAAAGGGCCGGGAATATCCCGGCCCTTCTTGATCTTGCTGACTGGACGGGCGCCCTGAACGGGCGCCCTTTTCCATATCAAGGTTTGGGGGCCGGCGCAGGGGCCGCGGCCGGATCGGCGGGGGCAGGGACCGGCGTCGGCGCGCCATTCGGTGCGGGGATCCCGCCGGGAACGTCCTTGTTCGCCGCGACCAGCGCGTCGAAGCCCGAGGTGAAGCCCTTGAGCGAGAGCGACAGCTTGACCAGTTGGTCCTTTTTGGCGCCGAAAGGCAGCAGCGACACCGTGGCGGAGCTGCCGCGCTTCATCGGTGCAAGCTCGGCATCGGTCATGCCGATCCGCGAGATACAGCCCACGGGAGCGCACAGCATGAACGGATAGCGCGCGGCCTTGCCCGAATCGATCTGGAGGCCAAGGCCCGCCTGAAGGTCGGTTTCCAGCGGTGCGACGAAGGTCACGACTGCCTGCACCTCGCCGGACATCGGCAGGATCGACGCCTCGGCAACGGCCGAGCCGTGTTCGTCCTTGAGCAGTTGGTAAAGCTCGCACGGATCCTGGCCGCTTTCGGTTTTCATGCAGCGCAGCAGCCAGTCACCGTGGGTCGACTTGGCATAGGTCTGGCCGACCTGCGGTGTGGTGCCTTCGGGGACGGTGCCACCGGGGCCGGTTGCCGGGGCGGCTGCCGGGGCCGCAGCCGCAGGGGCTTCGGCAGTGGCGGCTGCGGGGGCGGTGGCCTCGGCTGCGGGCGCCGTTGCGGGCGCGGGCGATTCGGCGGTCTGCGCCATCGCACCCCCGGCCGTGCCGGCAATGGCAAAGATGGCGGCAAGCAGCGCCGCGGACGTCCTGTTGGCCATGGTTCTCTTCCTTTGGTCCAAGTTGTCGCGCTTGGTCCTATCACGCGGCCAAAGCCTTGTCAGTCGGCTTCACCGGACCCGGCGTCAACTTTGCGTATCCCCGCCGCTGGGCTGGCCAAGTCATTCCGACACCCCGTTCAGGTTGTGTTCAGACCTGTTATCTAAAGATAAAATTGAAGAAACCCGAAGCACTTCGCGATGCTCCGGGTTCCAGCGCTTCCCTTCCCTGCCGGACTGGCCGGTCTTCATTGTGCGGAAAGCTAGTGGACCCCGACTGCACGGTCAACTGTCCTATTCGACAGCTTTGTGACGTATCGCGGCCCATCCTCGAACATGGCGTAGGGGGGATCGTGCCCCCTCGAAAAAAGAACCGCGCCCGAAGGCGCGGCAGTCCAACAGGGAGGAAAGCCGGGGAAGGGAAACAATCCCGGCTCCCGGCATAACTACACTGGCACAAAAAGGTTTCGCTTGTATTCTGCTTTTCTGCAGGCCCGCGCATTTTTGTCCAGGCGAGGAAAACATGGCACAAATCGTCGATCCGGATGCTGGAACCGTCTTTGTCGGAGGAGGCGGTGAGGGCCATGCGGCGGCGCAGAACCTGCTGTTGAAATTTGCCAACCGGCATGGGCTGATCGCTGGTGCGACAGGGACCGGCAAGACGGTCACGTTGCAGACACTGGCCGAGTCGTTCTCGCTGGCTGGCGTTCCTGTCTTCATGGCGGATGTGAAGGGCGATCTAGCCGGCATTTCGAAATCCGGCAATACCGAGTCGGCACTGAACGACGCCTTCCAGAAGCGTGCGACCCAGATCGGAATCACGCTGGATTATCAGGCCATGCCGGTGACGTTCTGGGATATCTGGGGTGAGCGCGGTCATCCGGTCCGCACCACCCCGGCCGAGATGGGGCCGCTGCTGCTGGCGCGGCTGATGGACCTGTCCGACGCGCAGGAAGGCGTGCTCAACATCGCCTTCCGGATCGCCGATGAAGAGGGGCTGGCCCTTCTTGACCTGGCCGACCTTCAGGCGATGCTGGTCTGGGTCGGACAGAATGCGAAGGATCTGAGCCTGAAATACGGCAATGTCTCGACCGCTTCGGTCGGGGCGATCCAGCGCGCGCTGATGGTGCTGGAGAATGAGGGGGGCAAGCTGCTTTTCGGTGAACCGGCGCTGGCGCTTGCGGACATGATGCGGTGCGATGCCTCGGGCAAGGGGATGGTGAACATCCTGTCGGCCGAAAAGTTGATGAACTCGCCCCGGCTTTACGCGACATTCCTGCTTTGGCTGATGTCGGAACTGTTCGAGCAGCTTCCTGAGGTTGGCGATCCCGAGAAGCCCTGCATCGCCTTTTTCTTCGACGAGGCGCACCTGCTGTTCGACAATGCTCCGCCCGCGCTGGTCGCAAAGATCGAGCAGGTGGCGCGGCTGATCCGCTCCAAGGGCGTCAGCTTGTGGTTCATCAGCCAGAACCCGGCAGACCTGCCCGAAGATGTGCTGGGCCAGCTTGGAAACCGGGTCCAACACGCGCTGCGCGCCTTTACCGCGAAGGACCAGAAGGCCCTGCGGCTGGCGGCCGAGAATTACCGCCCGAACCCCGCATTTGAAACGGCCGAGGCGATCCAGTCCGTCAGTACCGGCGAGGCCGTAACCTCTTTGCTGGAGGCGAAGGGCGTTCCGGGCATGGTCCAGCGGACGCTGATCCGCCCGCCGTTGACACTGCTTGGTCCGATCCCCGATGCGGATCGCGCTGCGCTGAACCAGGCCTCTGACATGGCGGCGAAGTACGGCAAGACGGTGGACCGGGAATCCGCCGCCGAATTGCTGAAGAAACGGGCCGAGGGTGCCGCGCAGGAAGCGGGCAAGACCCAGGCTGTGAACGGCGACGACGACTTGTGGAAGATGGAGCCGGAACACAGCCGCGGTCGCCGCTATGATCCTTCGATCCAGATCCCGGCAGAGCCTAAACCGCGAGCGAAAGCGTCAAACCGCGATACCATCGCCTCGGCCTTCGGCAAGAGCCTTGCCCGGCAGCTTGGCACCAAGACCGGGCAGGCGCTGGTCAGGGGTGTGCTTGGATCGCTGTTCCGGGGCAAGTGACCGGCACGGGCGCTGCCATCCGAAACTCGGCCAGGATGGCGATCAGGATCAGGATATGGCGCTGCAGGTCGTAATCGGCCTGCGCTTCGATCCGCGCGGCGTTCAACTCGGCCTCTTCTGATCTCAGTCGCTGAAGGATGACGCGGTCATCCGGCAGATCTTCGCATTTCAGGATGCGGGGCAGATCCCGCCGCCGCTGATAGGCGCCCAGACCGGCGCGGGCCGCCTGCGCCAGCAGCCGGGGTCGCCGCAGGTTGCCGGGCGCGGCTGCCGAGCGGAATTGGATCACGTTGCATATCATCGTCATGTCGCACCTCGCTGGTCTGATGCGGAAATGTTCTGCAATCTATGCGTGTGTTGCGCCCCAAGCCTGACCAGCGCGCGCCACGGCAAGAATTCTTTAGGAGTTGTTAGCAATTAATCACTCATCCCGGCGGCCCCAGCTCATCCGGTGATGATCAGTCAACGCTTGGCCGAGCACCTGCGCCGCTCGCCCTCACAAGAACAAGGGAATAATCATGACGTTTCAGACGGGTGACCTGAACCTGGATGCGATGCTGGCCGGCACTTCCGGGGGCGAACCCGCTGCGCCCGCTGTCACGCCGTCCCTGACGGTGCTTGCCGCTTCGGATGCGGGTGATCTTGGGCTTTATCTGCGCCATGTCGAGGGTGGCGAAAGCATCCGGGCGATCGCCCGCGAACTGGGCTGCCACGCCTCGACCATCCTGCGCCGCATCCGCCGCTTCAAGGCGCGGCGCGATGATCCTTTGGTTGATCAGGCCATCGAACGTGTCGCGGCCGATCCCTTGCCGCCGAAGCCACAGAGGGCGGGCTCGCGCACCATCGGGCGGCAAGGGATCAGACAGGTCGCTCGCATCCTGCGGCGGCTTGCCGAGCCGACCGCGCAGCTGGTTGTCGCCCAGGGCATGGAAAAGGCCATCGTCGTGCGTAACGATATCCGCACCGCCATCCTGGATCGCGAACTGGCAGAGCATATGGCCCTGCGGCAATGGGTCCAGATGGTCGGGCAGGGCAGGGTCAGCCGCTATGTCATCTCGTCGCAAGGGCGCGATGCGTTGCGTGGACTGATCGCTGCCGGTCCCTCGGCCGTGTTGCCCCAACGGCCCGATTTTGCGCTGGCCGAGCCGGTGACTTCCGACCCTGCACCGGGGCTTGCCGAGGAGGCAGCGCCGTTCTCTCATGCCGACAGCCACCGGATCTGGGAGGAGCGCGAGATCCAAGACCCCGAAGATGGGCGCCGTCGCCGGACGCGTGTGAACATCGCGGAAAGCCCGCTGCTGATGCTGGCGCGGCGCCGAGAGGCCGATGGCCAGCCCTTCCTGTCGCCGGATATGGTCGCTGCGGAAGAGCGCCTGCGCGAGGATTATGAGCTGACGCAAATGGGGCCGCGGCTTGCACAGAACTGGGACCGCTTCCTGACTGCCGGGATCGACGTCTCGCGCGGCGGGGCCGGCTATGGCGGGGGATCGGACAGCGCCCGCGGCCGCGTCGCCGCCGCCCTGCGCGAGTTGGGGCCGGGAATGGGCGATCTTTGCCTGCGCGTCTGCTGCTTTCTCGAGGGGATCGAAATGACCGAGCGTCGGCTTGGCTGGTCTGCGCGTTCGGGCAAGATCGTCCTGCGCCTGGCCCTGATGCGGCTGGAACGCCACTATCGCGAGTCTTATGGTTCGGGTTCGCCCTTGATTGGCTGAGCCCGGTTGCAGGACAGGGTGACAATACACAACTAGGCCTGCGGACACAGTTTTCCGGAAGGACCTATGGAAACCATATTCGCCCTTGTTCAGAACCCGGCAGCTTGGGTTGCCCTTGCCACACTGGTGGTGATGGAGGTGGTTCTGGGCATCGACAACCTGATCTTCATTTCGATCCTGACCAACAAGTTGCCGGAACATCAGCGCGAGCGTGCCCGCAAGATCGGCATCGGACTCGCGCTGATCATGCGCCTTGGACTGCTTGCCACCGTCGCCTGGATCGTGCGCCTGACCGAGCCGGTCATCACGATCCTGGGCAATGAGCTTTCCTGGAAGGACATTATCCTGATCGTTGGTGGTCTGTTCCTGGTCTGGAAGGCCACCAAGGAAATTCACCACCATGTCGATCCCGGCGACCCCGAGGATACTCTGATCGGCGCAGCCGTTGCGACCTTCGGCGGTGTCATCGTGCAGATCCTGATCCTCGACCTCGTCTTCTCGATCGACAGCATCATCACGGCGGTCGGCATGACGCCCCATATCCAGATCATGGTGATTGCGGTCGTGTTTGCCGTCACGGTGATGCTGCTGGCCGCGACTCCGCTGGCGAACTTCATCGAACGCAACCCAACCATCATCATGCTGGCGCTGTCGTTCTTGCTGCTGATCGGGACGACGCTGATCGCCGAAGGCCTGGGCGTTTATGTTCCCAAGGGCTACATCTATGCGGCGATGGCTTTCTCGGCATTGGTCGAGATGCTGAACATGTGGGCGCGCAACGGCCGCAAGCGCAGGCGTCTGGCCGAGAAACGCTGATCGGGCAAGCTTTCCACGGGCGCGGCATGGCTGCGCCCGTTCCCTTGCCGGGGTGGCGTTGCGTTCGCCCGGGCAAGGGGTTATCTCTGCGGCAACCGCGACCGAAAGGACCAGATCTTGCGCGATCTTCGGATGCCCGACCAGCGACACCCTGAAAAAGCCCACCGGCCCGATCAGGCTCAGCCAAAGAAACCTTCGTGGATCCGCGTGAAGGCCCCCACCTCCGAGGGCTACAAGCAGACCCGCGACATCATGCGCGAGAACCGGCTTTCGACCGTCTGCGAAGAGGCGGGTTGTCCCAACGTCGGCGAATGCTGGAGCCAGGGGCACGCGACCATGATGATCATGGGCGAGATCTGCACGCGCGGTTGCACCTTCTGCAACGTCGCGACCGGCAAGCCCAACGCGCTCGACGTGTTCGAGCCGGGCAGGGTGGCCCATGCGGTCCAGAAACTGGGACTGAAGCATGTCGTCATCACCTCGGTCGACCGCGATGATCTTCTGGACGGCGGGGCCGAGCATTTCGCCCAGACCATCCGCGCGATCCGCCACCGCTCGCCCTCATCCACGATCGAGGTGTTGACGCCGGACTTCCTGAAGTCGGACTCCTCGGCGCTTGAGATGGTAGTCGAGGCACGGCCCGACGTCTTCAATCACAACCTCGAAACCGTTCCCGCCCTTTATCCGACGGTGCGGCCCGGCGCCCGCTATTTCCACTCGCTGCGGCTTTTGCAGAAGGTCAAGGAACTTGACCCCGGGATGTTCACCAAGTCGGGCATCATGGTCGGCCTGGGCGAGGATCGCTCGTCAGTGTTGCAGGTCATGGATGATATGCGCGCCGCCGACATCGACTTCATGACCATCGGTCAGTATCTGCAGCCGACGCCCAAGCACCACCGCGTGGACCGTTTCGTGACGCCCGAAGAGTTCGCGGGCTATGAGAAGGCCGCCTTTGGCAAGGGCTTCCTGATGGTTTCGGCGACACCGCTGACGCGGTCCTCGTATCACGCTGGCGATGATTTCGCCCGCCTGCGCGAGGCGCGGATGAAGAAGCTGGGCCGCGCTTAATCGCGGCCCTTGCAAAAGCTTCGAATGCCCCTTAGTCGGGGGTGGCAGGCCCGAGTGGCGGAATGGTAGACGCAGCGGATTCAAAATCCGCCGACGCAAGTCATGTCGGTTCGAGTCCGACCTCGGGTACCAAGGCAACCTGCACAGCTAGAAAAAGCTGATGCAGGTGTCCCGCAAAATAAGGGTGCGGGACACTCTTACCAATCCAGAGATGCCAAGGCTTGCATGGCTTCGCCGGACAAGGCGCGGCGCTGAGCGCCCTTCGTGTAGATCTCCGATGTCTTGGCTTGCGAGTGCGCCATGATCGACATGATCTGGTGCTGACTGCAGCCCGCTTCGGCCAGCAATTCCGCGACAGCCTTGCGTACGCCGTGCGACGACTTGCCGACGATGCCCGCCGCCTTGCACCATTTCTGGATGCGGTTGCGCAGGCTTTCGGGTGAAGAAAACGGCTTCCCATGTTCGTTCAGGATGTAGGCCGCACCGACAACCTTCGCGGCGCGCGTGGCTGTGAGGAGGGGCGGCAGCATCGGGATCGCGACTGGGGCTGACCCCTTCTTGCGCGGTTGCCATTCGAGCCAGACTTCTCCGTTTCGCTGAACCTCGCTGTCGCGGCCCAGCCAGATCGCATCACCGATTCGGCAAGCGGTGAACATCTGCAACGTCAGCCAGAGATGCGCAGGGGTGCCGCGCTGGTGCTTGGTTTTGAACTTCTTCAGGTCGTCGGCCGTCCAAGGCTTGGCCCCGCCGCGGCTTCGATGGATCTTCGCCACGCCATCCGCCGGGTTGTGTGAAATCTCTTGGCGTTCCATCGCCCAGGCGTACATCGCGCGACAGGCTTTCATGAGATTGTCCGCCTCGGCGGGCGTTGCTGACCAGGCATCCCTGATTCGCACGAATGCAGCCTGCGGCGCTTCCATGGACAAATCGCCATAGCGTCCGTCGTCATCGATGTAGTCGCACAGTCGACGCATCATCGATCGGCGCTGCTTGAGCGTGAGTGGCGATGCCAGTTTTGCTTTCACGAGTCGTTCGAGATGTTCGATATATCCCTTCGCCAGCCAGTCCAGGGACTTTCGGGCAGGATCGGGCTTCCCGGTTGGTGTCCATTCCGCACCGGCACGGGCTGCGAAGTAGTAATTCGCAAATTCGGCATCGTCTGGCCCGACGGGGATCGCAATTCGCTTCTGCTTGTGCCCTTCCACGCGGACGCGGTAGCGCGGCTTACCATTTCGGTGCTTCTCGATCAGAAGCCCAGGGTAATTCACACGCATGTCAGCCGATCTTGCTCCACTGCCTCGGCCCCTTGGCCGGGACCTGTTTCTCAGGGTGTTCTGCCTCGGGTGCCGTGATGATGATTCGGCCCTCGGGCGTGACCTCCATGCGGCCGACTGCCAGGCCCGCATCTTGCCAAGCGGACAGCGCCCGGCGCATCGCTGCATCTGTAGCTCGTGGTGCGCCCATCAGCCCCCCTTTGCCTGCTGGTCCAAGGCAGCGCGTTTCAGCGCATCATACTGCGCCCACGCATTGCAGACAGCGCAGCCTGGATCGTTGGGGTCGTCAGGATCGGGCGTGATCGGTTCGGCGCAGCGTTCGCCCCAATGGGCGGTGATGGCTTCGGCAATGTAGTCGGTGGCGTCAGTGGTCATTGTCGGATTCCTTTTTCCCGCTGGCGAGGATCTCGGCGGCGATGCGTCGGGCCTGCCTCTCACCCGTCCCCCAGTTTTGCTCTGCCGCGTTATGTTCCGCCAGCCCAACGCGCTCATGCTCGATCGCCTCGCCTTCCTGGGTAGCCGTCCAGTCCCGGCAAATATTGATTGCCAGCTTCTGACCGATCGCATCGACCAGTTGCGCATCGCTGATCCCGCCGCGGCGCTGCATGTCCCAGAGCAGCATCCAGCAATCGGCATGCTCGATGGCGTCGGTCGGTGCAGCTGCGACCTCCAGCGCCTCTTTGGCAAGGTGCTTGGCCGGGCCTACCGCCGACACGTCACCGAATTGCGCCTGTGACCACGCTGCGTGCTGCGCGCGAAGCTGGGCGAGCCTCGCATCTTTCCGCGCCTCGGGCTGCAACAGGGGGGTACCGGGCGCAGTGGGCAGCGGCATCCAGTCGGTGACGTTGATATAGCTGTCGCCTTCACCATCGCGCCAAGCCTCCAAGGCGTCGCTGCCCGGTCCACCGCGCCGCCAGTTGAGGACGAGGGGTTCATCGTATTCGTTCGTCGCAGCGATGATGGAGGTTCCGTCTTTGGGCGCGGTCTCGATCGGCCGCCAAGCGGAGGCGCGCTGGCCGAAGTCCTTCAGCGCGAAATTCCGATCAGCCTGCTTCTCGGCGTCGAACGCCGTCACCAGCCATTGCGGCTCGGGATGCCATTCAGTCGCCCCGAACCAGATCCGCTTGGGCGTGATGGTCCGCTCGGCCGCCTCCCCGCGGTAGTTGGTATAGATCAGCGTCACCGGCTCGCCTGCGCTGGCGGGGGCGAGGTCGGCCATAGCCTGCGCTGCTTCGTGCTGAATGGGCTGACGGAAACCGATCTTCCTCATGTCTCGATAGCCAAACTCAGGCTCGACCGGGCCATCAGGTCCGATCCGGTAAAATCCATTCAGGCGCATGAACAGATCGCCGTGCTCACCAAGGCGGTCGCGGATTTCGCGCAGTTGGTCCAGTTCCGGCGTCTTATCCATTCTGGGTCTCCCATCTGGTTTTTTTGATAAAATGTAACCGAATAGCCAAGTTGACCTCGTGCTTTGAACGATAAGGATGGGCGACATGGAGCAGATGCGCGGATACGTCTATCGGCTTGTGCCGACCGAGTTGCAGGAACATCAGTTCCGGCAGTTTGCGGGCGTGTGCCGCCTGATCTGGAACCTCGCGCTGGAACAACGGCGCGTTTGGGGGAAGTCCCACGGCTGCAATTTCCATACCGCTGCACGCGACCTGAAAGACCTGCGGGCAGAGTTCGACTTTATCCGCGACGTGAGCCAGACCGCGCAGCAGCAGACCTTGCGCGATCTGGACACCGCTTTCCGTAACTTCTTTGCAGGACGCGCCGGGTTCCCGAAGCCGCGCCGGAAAGGCGAGGCCGATCAGTTCCGCTTCCTGGGGCGCGAGGTATCCATTCGTCGTCTCAATCGACGCTGGTCCGAAATCCGGCTGCCTAAAACTGGTTGGGTCAGATTCCGCGATACCCGGAAGATCGAAGGTGAAATTCGCAACGCGACCATCCGCCTGACGGCCTTGGGTTGGCAGGTCAGCGTCATGGCGCGATGCGAGGTCGCAGAGCCTGTCAGGCTTCCCGGTTCGGTCGGGATAGATCGCGGCATCAGTGTCCCGGTGATGTTGTCCACGGGCGAGGCGTTCCACCTGCCTGCCAGCCTCGCAAAGCTGGACCGCCAGCACAAGCGGGCCCAGCGGGTGGCGGCAAGGCGGCACAAGGGATCGAACCGCTGGCGCAAGGCCATCGCCCGTGCCGGGAAGCTGAAAGCCCGTCAGGCCAGCATCCGCGCCCATTGGCAGCATGAGGTTTCCACCAAGATCGCTCGCAGGTTCGGGACAGTGGTGGTAGAAAAGCTTCTGACCAAGAACATGACGCGCAGCGCCAAGGGAAGCGTGGATGCGCCGGGGCGAAACGTGAAGGCTAAGTCCGGATTGAACCGTTCCATCCTCAACGTGGGATGGTTCGGGTTGGAAACGAAACTGGCCTACAAACTTGCGGAACGCGGTGGGGAGCTTGCCCACGTCAATCCTGCCTACACCTCGCAGACCTGTTCGGCTTGCGGAACCGTGGACAGCAGAGGACGCGAAAGCCAAGCGTCCTTTGTCTGCCCTTGTTGCGGTTTCCGCGCCAATGCCGACCTGAACGCTGCAATCAATATCGAACGGCGGTGGAACACACCGTTGCTGTCCGTGGAGGCTGGCATTGGCTTGGCCCATGAAGCGGAAACTCTCCTTGACGTGGCCTAGTGGCGCTCTTGGAAATCTCCGGCTTTTAGGCCGGGGAAGATGTTAACCGTGGTGATGCTCATGCTCACGCCCCCACCTCCGGGTTGGTGATGGTCTGGACGCGGGGCGCGAAGAACGCAGCCTCAGCCTCGGAGATCATGTCGTTCAGCATTTCGAGGTGATGGTCCCGCAGCCACGCCGGCGGCTTCGCGTCCCTCGGGTCGTCAAGGTCGCGGATGATGGTGACGTGGCCGCCGCCGCGAAGATGTCGTGTGATGAGGTGGGTCATGATCATCTCCTGATGCTCGGGATGGCAGCCCCGCGAGGCTGCGCACCGGAACGTCAGGCCATCCCAAGCGCGGACTTGTACATTTCGAGGATCGCTTCCTCCTCGGCGATGTCGTCCTTGTCGCGCTTCCGCATCGCGATCACCTTGCGCAGAACCTTGGTGTCGTAGCCGCGGGCCTTGGCTTCGGCCATCAGCTCCTTCTGGCGCTCGGCCACGTCCTTCTTCTCAGCGTCCAACTGCTCGAACTGTTCGATGAACTGGCGAAGTTCTTCTCCTACAACGCTCATTGGGCGCTCCTTCCATGATTGGGATGGTAGTTGAGAGCGCGCTCAGCCGCTTTCCGGGCAAGGCGCGCGTCTCGAATGTTGGCAAAGCTTCCGATGTGGCGCTTTGCTCCAGCATCGGAGATCTCGACCACAAATCCGCCCCGGCGTGCATCACTCGAGATGCCAGCGGTGCCTGATGTGTTGGTCGAGCGGAGTTTTTGATTGCGACAGTTTTCCAGGTGGGAAACTTCCCGTAAATTGCCGGGTCTATTATCGGTGGGGTTGCCGTTGATGTGATCGATTTCACCGACTGGCCACCGGCCATTCACCATTGCAAAAATGACGCGGTGCGCCTTTAGGCTCTGCCCGTTAATCGCGACACGAACATAGCCCTTTGGGCACACCGACGCGGCCTGCTTGCCAGCGAATCTCGAATTCCATGTCTTGCAGGCGCGGGCCTGTTTCCAGCCGGACCCGGAGAACATATCGGCGGACCGCGCCTTCCAGAAAAGCAGTCCGGCTTCCTCATCCAACACAAGCAGATTGGACAACTCGCCGGCTGCGATGCCGTATGTGTTGTCGGTGTCGGTCATGGGGGTGTCCTCTCAGATCAGGCGGGGAAGTCGGCGCGGATCCGGTCGAGCATCTGGTCCAGCGCGTCGCTGTCCTGCTTGCGGATCGTGTCGAGCTGCTCGGCATAGGTTTCCATGACGCCGGTCAGTTCGGCTCCGGCGTCCAGCTCGGCGCGCAGCAGGCTTTCGACGTGGGACACGAAGATGCCGATGTCGGGATCATCGGTGGCGCCGGCCAGATCCATCGCGCCCTGGTCCTCGACAGGATCTTGGGGCGCCTTCAGCCGGGACAGTTTCAGGCGATACTCCTCACGCGCCTTGTCCTTGTCGTCGCCGGTCAGCTTGGCGCAATCGGCTCCAACCTTGTTCAGATCGTCTTCGGTCGCGGCGGCCTTGATCCGGGTCAGCACATCATCAAGCGACGGCGCGGTGGCCTTCTTCTTCTCGGCGACCTTGTTACGCACCTTGGCGCCGGCCGTGACGGGCTCTTCGGGCTCGCCCGGGGTGACGTCACGCATGACGGGCATGTCACGCGCCTCCTCGGCGATCGCGACGCCACGCAGGACATCGGCGAACGTGTCTCGCAGTGCGAAACCGCGGGCCCGGAGCTGGAGCATTCGCCGTGGGTACTGCTGCCAGGGTCCAGCTTTCCCGGACAGTCCGGCCCGTTTCGCCTCGTCCATCGTGAAGGTCCGAACGACTGCATTGGCTTGGCCGCGGCGGCGGATGGTGCAGGTCGCGACCTGACCATCTTCGCTGATTTCCTCGTCGATGCTTTCCAGCAGGCCAGAGCCCTGCACGAGGCCGAGCATTGCATCGCCCCAGATCGACGGGCGGCCGTTGATGACGGCGATCGACTGCATTGCCTGAAGCGGCTGAAGCCCGATTTCTGCACCCCATTGGCAAGCGATCAGAACGTTGCCGGGCCTGCCCTGGAAGTCCTTGGGCACGATCGAGGAGTCGGCCAGGATCTCGGCCATCTTCATCGCCTCGCCAAGGTTGGTCGGGGTCAGGATGCCCATGGCGGGACGAGCTTGCGGAGCCGGTGCCGCTTCGGTCTGCAAGGCGATGACGCCCCCCGGCTTGGTCATGGTGTTCATCTTCAATCCTTCTTGCTCTTGATGCGCAGCACGCGCGTTGACGTGGTCTTGCTGTAGAGATCAGCGATTCCGGGATGGTCGGCCCGCAGTGCCTTGGAATCGACGCGGGTCGTGGCCTGCGCTTTCAGCGTCGCGATGGGGATGCCCATGTCCTGGAGGATCTCGGCGTCCTGCATCTCGGCCAGAACCGTCAGCTTCAGAGCCTCTTCCCGCGCCTCGAGGATCTTGGCCTGCTCCTTGATCTCAGCCAGTTCTTCGATCGCCCGTGCTGCGGAGGCCGAGGCGATGCGGACCTTGCTGGCGACATGCTGCGGCCAGCGCGCCTGTGCATCGGCGAGCGTTTGCGGATCAGGAGCGACGCCCGTTTCTACCAGCTTCCAGAAGGCCTCGCCCTCGGTGAGCATGTCAGCGAACAGGATCGGATCAGCCTCGACGGTGTAGATCCGATAATCGTTGCCGCCGATCAGCACTGCGGTATCGGTAACGCTGGCCTTGGTGATTCCCATGTACCAGGCGTCTTGGCACAGGTAGACCTCTGGCACCTGATCGGTGCCGGGCTCGCCCCACAGGTTCGCGGCAAAGCCGTTCGCGGTTTTGCATTCCAGCAGGCGGTCGGTCGTCAGTCGACCATCGCGCCAGCGAACGTTGCCGGCGATCTCGGGGTTGATAACGGCACGGTCGATGTTTGCGACCGCGAAAGACGCTTCGGGGCAGATCAGCTGCGCGTTGACGCGCTGGATCTTGGCCCTGGTGCGGATCGCGTATTCCTTGGCGACGACCTCTTCGAGGACCGAACCCCAGTAAAGCCAGGGCTTCTCGGTTTCGTCCTCGGGCTCGGACAGGCCGCGCTTGTCGAGCCACACGTCATAGGCGGTTTTCCATTTCGACAGACCGAGGATCGCGGCGATGTCGGACCCGCAGATACCGGACCGGCGGCGTTCGAGGAATTCATTACGCTGGACGTTCATTTGATGTCCTTTCGGAATTGGTGCCCCGCGGTCGAGGGAGGGAGGAGACAACCGCGGGGCTGTTCGGCTGGCCATGGGAGGAGGCGCCAGCCGGTGGGGATTCATTCGGCCAACCGATCGGCGCGGTTGCGCTCGATGCGGTCGACGGTCGCTTGCGTCAGCAGCTTCACGGCCATGTCGCGGGGTAGGTTGATCGACCAGTAGTCGACGCCCCATCCGCCGTTGACGCGGATCGCGACGAGCGCGCAGTGACAGCCGTAGCCGCTGACCTCGTCATCAAAGAAGGCATCGCAGGTCTGGCCTTGCTCGTTCTGCGGATCGGTTTCTTCGACCCAGCAGTCGGTGATGTCTTCAATCCCATCGTGCGCGGGCAACTCGTAGGTCGGGAAGTTGAAGGCCATCACCAGCCCTCCTGCGCGCGGGCCACACACTCGTCGGCGGTGAGGTTGCGGCAGGCCAGCGGTTCCATGGTGGACGCGTCGATGGCGGCGGAAATGACCGGCGCCACCAGCCAGGCGCCGAACGCCAGCACGATCAGGACGCCCAGCACCACCAGCAGGATGTCGGTGCGGTAGCGGGGGCCAACCTCGGGCGCCGGATAGGCGCGCAGGTCGACAATTTCATCGGGGTGCGGATGGTTCGCGGTATAGCGGTTCATCTTGGGATGCCTCATCTGCGAGGACCGTGCGTGTGTCGGCCCTGTGAAATGAAGATGGCACGCTATGGCGTGCGATGCAAGAAGAAAAGAACGCTATGGCGTGCGGGTTTGGTTTGACGTGATTCGGTGTGGTGTTATCCTGCCGGTACCAGCGCCGGGCGACGGCGCATGAAAAAGCCCGCCGAGTCGGGCGGGCAGGGCGAATGTTCATGAGATGGGTTCAGCGACACCAACTAGGGCTGATCTTCGTCACCCTTTGGGCCATCGCGGCGTTTGCGATCAGCATCCAGTATGGTCTCGGCTATGACGCGGCTCGCGAGAACGACGACGAACAAGGCCGTGTGTGTTGTTGCAATCCAAGTGATCGGGTTGCCCATAACCGGAGCGTCCCAGATGGCCGCTGAATATGCGACTGCAAGCGCCCCTACGATGCCGAAACCGATAAAATATGTCAGGACTGTGCCCCACATAGCGGACAGAAGAGTGAGGCAGTTTCGCGGGGCGGTAATTGCGCTTCCGATGAAGACGCTGCCAAGCATAGCAAAGAACGCGATCACCGCAGCGGCGGCGAATTCCAGGCTGTTCATTCCCATCCCCGCAACATCCCCGTTTGGTCAGCTTGGCATCTTCCACGCAGGAGTCGAGTCCCGGTGCCGGTCCAGAAATCCCGCCTAAGTTAGTCGAGAATTACCGGGCTATTTCCCCACGCATGTGCTACAAGTTCACATCCGGGCGAAAATCGTTTCCCGGTGTCATGGAGGGCCTGCAATGGGCCACATACGGAAGATCCCGCAGGACGAGCAACAGATGCTACAGAACGCGGTCAACGGCATGGACAGCAAGCGTGTGGAAGCTGCGTTCAACAAGGCCATCAGCGAAATGGACGCCGCACAGGTGCGGTTCATCGCCGAAGAAGCCCGGCTAAGGGGCTATGACAAGTTGGGCGGAGAGCACTGAAAGCAGCGGCGGGGATGTTCTCCGCCGCTTCGCGTGGGCGCTCAGGCCAACGCCCCCCAATCCCTCAGCATATCCGCCCATTCACACAGCATCCGCTCGGCCCCGAAGTCGCCTTGCCGATGCCGTTCATCGGCCGCCATCATCAGCCAGTGCGGAAGCTCGGCCAGCGGAACAGATCCGGGATTGGTCGTCTGGAGCCTCAGCAGCCCCAGCACGACACGGGCCGCGATCTCGATTTGCTCTGCATCTTCACCGCGGTCATCCATACTTCCCCCTCAACAAATCGTTCCGCCTTGAGCCTTGCAGTTCCAGTAGCGGACGGCCTCGTTGAAATCGCTGATCGCTTGGTCGTTCTCGCGTCGCTGGCAGTCGACGAATGCCTCGACTTCATTCTGATAGTTGGCCAGTTCGCTGCGGCAACTCTCGAAGCTGAACTCGTCTTCGAATGTCCCATAGGCGCGGATGCAGTAGGGCTCGGTCGGCTCAAAGCAGGACGCCCCGGCCGCAACCGGAAGCAGCGCCAGCCCGATAGTCGCAAGGGCCCGCTTCATGGGTGCCGCCCGGATCTCAGGCTGTAAAGGAGCTGCGGGAAGGATATGACCGCGACCAGGATGACGTAGACGAGAAAACCGGTGTAGAGCCCACCGCTTATTTCCCGTCCGTGGATCAAGTTTCCCCAGAGGAAGCCGCCGGCTCCGATCGCAAGAAACCCGGTCATGATCGTCGAGAGATACCACAGCATCCGGCTACCTATCCTTTTGGTTAAGCAACTATGACGATTGTTCGCGTTATAAGGGTGTTCCCATACTGTTCCCGGCGTGGAGAGAGGGAATCGGGGAAGTTAATGTTGGACTTGGTTACGCAGGCTTTTGTTCTTTGGCGGCAGATGGATCCGGACCAGCGGCAGAAGGCAATGGAGTACCTCCAAGCAGCGATTGAAAAAAGTCGACCGCCAGACGCTGAGCCGTCTCCGGCAGTGCCTTGAACGACGCCAGAAAGGCGAGGTCATCTGTGGTTATCCGGACGCCGGTCATCACATAAAGGGCGGCGTCCTGGCCGAGGGCATCAAGCATCTTCGCGAGCTTGTCTGAGCCCGGCTCTTTGCCGTCCTTGATCATTTGCTGGATGTAGTTCTGCCCGTGCCCAATATCGGCGCTCAGCTTCTTGTAGCTGCGCGGATCGGCGTCAATGGCTTCTAACAGGCGGGCATACCAGTTCTTTTCCATGTTCATCTGCTAGCACGCCGTTGCGGGCATGGCGCGAACGTTATGGCGTGTATTGACGCGAACGCTATAGCGTGCGAATGTTGCGGCATGAGCAAGAAACTCCTTACCGAGCTTGAGGATCTGATGGCCGACACGGGTCTGTCGGCGCATCGCATCGGCATCCTTTGCGCGAACAATGGCCGCATCGTCGACCGACTTCGCAGCGGCGGACGCGTCTGGCCCGAGACCGAGCAGGAAGTGCGCGGCAACATCGCGAAAGTCCGCGAGACCCGCGCGCAGGCACACGAAGGGGCAGCGCAGTGAACGCCGCCCCTTCATTCCCCTCTGATCCGTCTGGTGGGTCTGCACACCCCATCAACACCACAGGATCTACTCAAATGTCTTTGCCCAAAGTTTTTGAACCGCGCACCTTCCGCGCCCGGTTCGCCACCTTCTGGTCGGACTTCATCCGCGCCAACTATCGCAATCCCGAGGAAGTCTCGGTTGCGTTCGGCGTGACATTCCAGACCGCGCTGAACTGGTGGAACGGAGCCAATCGCCCATCCGGCGATGTCGTTGCGCTCGCGGGCCGCCGCTTCATGGATTTCATGGAGGGCAAGGGATGATCCTGGCCCTCTCGATGATCAAAACCCTTGTGACTGGGGCGATCATGTTCTGCGTGGGGCTGGCTTTCCTGCCCCACTTCACCGCTACGCGCCTGACCTCGTTCCAAAAATTTTTGAATGACGAGATCGAGCGCAGGGAGAGGGCTTCCCGATGAACCGCGTCAACACCCGCGCCGATGATGACCAGGCGGTTCGCGTCCTGCGCTTCGCCAGCCTTGGGCACCGGATGCGCACGATCGAGGACCACCTCGGCATGAAGCACAACACCGCGTCGGTGCTGATCCGGCGCGTGATCGCCGACGATCTCCGCGACAGCGGCGAGTCCGAAGAAACGGTGCGCGCCGGGTACGGGCTCGCCGGATGGCGGAAGGGCGGGGCGTGAGGCCCCCACGCAACCAGTTGAACATGGAGAAGACAGTATGAGTTCGCTGCGTATCCTGATCGGCTGCGAGACCTCGGGCGTCATGCGCCGGGCCTTTGCCGCCCGCGGCCATGACGTCTGGTCCTGCGACCTGCTCGCGGCCGAGGATGGAAGCAACCGCCATATCGTCGGTGACGTGCGCGACCTGCTGCATGAGGGCTGGGATCTGCTCGCGGTGATGCATCCGCCCTGCACGCGACTTTGCAACAGCGGCGTCCGCTGGCTTCACACCCCGCCGCCGGGCCGCAGCCTGGACGAAATGTGGGCCGAGCTGGATGAAGGTGTTGCGCTGTTCACTGCCTGCTGGCAGGCGCCCATTGCCCGCGTGGCTGCCGAAAACCCGATCATGCACAAGCACGCCCGCGAACGGATGCCCGCGGATCTGCCTAAGCCGCAGATCGTCCAGCCGTGGTGGTTCGGAGAGGAAGCGTTCAAGGCGACGGGCTTCTACCTGCGCGGCCTGCCCGAGCTTGCCGCGACGAACCGGCTGATCCCGCCGAAGGCCAAGGATGAACCGGCGCGGCACAAGGCATGGTCAGCGATTCACCGGGCCAGTCCCGGCCCCGATCGCTGGAAGATCCGCAGCCGGACGTTTGACGGGATCGCAGACGCCTGCGCGGATCAGTGGGGCAGGCACGCCTTGCGCGCGGTGAGGGCCGCGGCATGAACCTCCCCGCCGGCCCCTTCGACATCATCCTCGCGGATCCGCCCTGGCGGTTCGCGTCCAACAGCGCGGGCAAGCCCGGGCGCAATGCGATACGCCATTACGATTGCCTCACCGTCGGCGAGATCGCGGCCATGCCCGTGCGCGAAATCGCCGCCGCGCAGGCCCTTCTGCTGCTGTGGGTAACGGTGCCGTTCGAGCATCGCGCCAACGAGGTGATCGAGGCATGGGGCTTCAAGGCCAAGTCGCGGATCATCTGGCCGAAGGGCCGGATCGGGACCGGGTACTGGGCCCGCAACCAGCATGAGCCTCTGATCATCGCGACGCGCGGCCGCTTTCCGTGCCCGCGGCCCGCGCTGTTTCCGACCTCGATCATACCCGGCGCGCAGCGCGAGCATAGCCGCAAGCCGGAATGGGTTCAGGACCAGATCGACAACCGTCTGCCGCATTGCCGGAAGGTCGAGCTGTTTGGCAGGCGCCAGCGCGCGGGATGGACAATCTGGGGGAACGAGTCCGACAGGTTCGCGGAGGTGTCGGCATGACCGCCACCCGCCATTTCCGCGAGCGCCTGGCGCAGCGTGTCAGCCCCGAGATCTGCGCCGACATGCTCGCGGCCGAGATCATTCGCGGCATTGCAGAGGATCGCACCGATTTCGTTCGGTTCGCATGCCGCAGCAAGACCGGGTCGCCAGTCTATCGGATCCACCTCGAACAGTTCGGGACGCTCTACGTCGTCGTCTCGCCGACGCTGACGCGGATCCTGACCATCATAGGGCCGGGGAACATGCTGGCCCGCGGCGGCAAGAGAAAGCCCAAGAGGTTGCGTGCATGACGACGAAGGCATTTGTCATTGCCCTTCCTTGGGCCAAGACCTCCGAGCTGTCCTCAAACAGCCGGCTCCATTGGCGCAAGAAGCACCGGAAGGTGAAGGCGCAGAAGCGCGTCGCCGACGCTCTCGCGCGCGAACGGGGATGGCACAAGGCCGATCCGATTCCTTCCGACGCGGAGCTGCGCGTGACGATCGAGTACCACCCACCGATGACCGTGACGCGGGTCGACGAGGACAATGTCGTAACGGCGCAGAAGGGCGCCCTGGACGCGCTGGCTGCGGTGCTGCGGGTCGATGACAGCAGGTTCAAACTGCAAGCCCCGGTGCGCGGGGATCGGACGCTCTCCGGCTTCGTCCAGATCTGGATCGAGGTGGTGACGTGAGCCACAAGGCCAACTACTGGCTCGCCAGCCTGGACCCGTCGCGCGTGAAGGCTGGAGCCTTCCGGGTGCTGTTCCATCTATGCGATCACCACAATGCAGAAACTGACCCGGCGCGGGCCTGCTTCCCGTCGCAAGACACCCTGCGAGATAAGACGGGGCTGTCGAACGGCGCCCTGAATAATGCCCTGAACGAGATGGAAGAGGGGGGCATTTTGCTCCGTCGCCGCTCGACAGTGCCAGGATCGAGGGAACGCCGCACATACTACATCTTGGGGTGCGACTTCGACCTGACCGCAAAGCAAACTCCAGAAAATGGAGTTTGTACTAACTCCAGCCCGCTGGAGCCAGAAACGGAACAAACTCCAGTTTCCGAGGCATCAAACTCCATTTTAGAGGCTAACAAACTCCAGCCCACTGGAGAGGAACCGGTAAGGAACCAAGTAAGTAACCAAGGAGGAGGGGAGGAGGGCGCACGCGAGGCGATGCCGGTCCAACAATCCCGGTCCCTCGTCTCGGCAATCGCCGACGCCCTTGGCTTCCTCGATCCGGACGGGCGCGGTTGGCCGAAATACTGGATGGCAGGCGACGCCCCGCTGATCGCAGCTCGCTGGCAGACTGACCTGGGCCTGACGGAGTCCGAGATCCTGACCGTCGCCACCAGCAACATGCGCGCCCACGGCAGCCCGGCCAACGGTCCGAAGACCCTCACTCCGCACATGCAAGCTTACGCCGCGGCGAAGAACGCCCCGCCTCTCGAAATTCCCACCGGGCGCGGCCAGCGATCCCCGCCTGAACCCGCCATCAACGACAACGTCATTCGCCTGCTGAACGAACGCCTCGGCATCACGGAGAAAGCGAAATGAGTGCCCTGCACGCCGCCGACCTGACCAACCGCCTCAACGACTATCTCGGTCGCCGTCAGCCGCCCCGTAGCTTCGCCGCAGACGACCGGCGCAAGGCTGACCAGATGGCTGCCTACGTCGCCATCCTGCGCAAATTTGCCCCGCACAGCGATGCGCTCGACGAATGGTGGGGGAAGTTCCTAGAGGCCCTGTCCGAGGTTTCCGACACCTGGGCGTGGCCGTCCGAGGGCGACGTCTCCAAGGCCTGCAAGGCCGCTTCGAAGCAGGTGGCCGCCACCGGGCCGGTATGGGAGATTGACCCGCTGACCGTGGCGCAGCGCCGGATCGAGAACGACGAGCCGATCGGGGATAGCTGGCTCTGGGGGCAATTCGCTGTCCAGCTGATCGGTCGCGTTGGACAGGCCAAGGTGCAGGAACGGCGCGACCGGCACGCCGCCCATCTGGTCCAGATCTACGGGATTGATGCCGCGCGCCGCATGGTCACGGATCTGCAATGGCGGCACAGCGAGGCCGTCAAGGCCACCGAGGAGGCCCGGCACGACAAGCCGAGGAACGTGAATCGGCCGGTCATCAGAAGCGTCAGCGAGCTGCTGGGTCCAGGACCCGAATACGTGCCGTATGTCCCGACGCAGGAGGCCGCGGAATAATGGCGCCACATCCGAAAACAGGACCGATCGACGATGCCGAAGCGTGGCTGATCTCCACTCCTGACGGGACATACCCCGAAGCATCCCGGCGGTTCGGCGTGACCCGCAATAGCCTGAAGGCGCGGATCGAGAACAAGTACGGCTCCGTCGCTGCGGCCCGCCTGATGCGCGATGCAGGCATCCTTAAGCCGGACGCGGGCAGGATCCTCGGCCCGGTCCGGCGATGCTCTCGCTGCGGCGTCTCGGTCCGCATGGATCGGAACCAGCGCATGTGCCGCGAGTGCAACGACGAGATCCGGTACATCGAGGAACACATCGGGCGCGAGGAAGACCTGACGCGGGTCGAAATGCGCCTGGAAGCGCGCAGGGCGCGCGCAGCAGGTGGGGGTGCGTGATGGCTGCGAAGAAGACCACGACCGCGAAGCCGAAGGCACCGGTGAAGGCGAAGCGGCCGGCCAAGCCGAAGGGGCCGTCGCGCGAGGAAGTGTTCGCGAAAATCTGCGGCCTCATCGGTGAAGGCGTCAGCCTGCGCGAAATCTGCAAGCAGGATGATATGCCCGACAGGATGACGGTATTCCGGTGGCTGTCGGACTCTGAAGCCTTCCGCGACCAGTACGCGCACGCGCGCGAAGTACAAGCGGACACGATCTTCGATGAAATTCTGCAGATCGCTGACGACGCGCGCAATGATTGGATGGAGCGCAACGACGAGGGGAACGCCGGCTACGATTTCAACGGCGAACATGTTCAGCGCGCCAAACTGCGGATCGAGGCGCGCAAGTGGATGGCCGGGAAGCTTCGTCCGAAAAAGTACGGTGACAAGATCGACATGAATGTCAGCGGCGGCCTGGTCATCGAGGGCGCCGAGGTTAAGTTCGTGGGAGACGAGGAATGACTACCGCGCGTCAGCAGCAGGCCATGGACTTCATCCGCAGCCACATCGTCGAGCATGGGCACTCGCCCAGCTACCACGACATCATGGCGGCGATCGGGATCAACAGCAAATCGGGCGTGCATCGCATCATCTGCGCCTTGGAAGGGCTTGGCCTGATCCGCCGCGCCTATGGTCGCCGCCGCTCGATCGAGTTGGTGCAGCCGGTCGACAATGCACTGCGGGTCGTGTTGGAGCGATGCAGCCTCAGTGCAGCGACGCGGGCCGAATTGTCCGCGCTGGCGGCAGGGGCGCAATGATCCTTCGCCCCAGCACCCCGAAGGTCTTCGCGCCGCTGTGGCGGTCCAAGCGCCGGTATCTCGCCGCGCATGGCGGTCGTGGCAGCGCCAAGTCTTGGGACCGAGGTGCGCACATGATCTTTCGGCATGTCATGGAGCCGGGCCTGTCCTCGATCTGCCTGCGCGACGTGCAGCAGTCCTTGAAGGACTCGGTGTTCAAGCTACTGGTCGAGACTGCCGAGCGCATGGAGGTGCTTGAAGCGTTCAAGCCGGTCGAAAGCGACAAGCTGATCCGGGCGCCGGGCGGCGGCATCATCCGCTTTGCGGGCATGAACGAGTTCAACGCCGAAAACATCAAGTCCCTTGAGGGCTTCGACATCGCCTGGTGGGAGGAAGCCCAGACCGCCAGCGACGGCGCGCTGACCATGCTGCGCCCGACACTGCGCAAACCCGGCTCGCAGATCTGGTTCACCTGGAACCCGCGCCTGCGCTCCGACCCGGTCGACGTCATGATGCGGCAGGATCCGCGTTTCGATGACAGCCGCACCGTGGTCGAGGCCAACTGGCGGGACAACCCTTTCCGCGGTGCCGAGCTGGAGGAAGAACGCCTGCTCGATCTCGCGGGCGACGAGGCCAAATACCAGCACGTCTGGGAAGGTGCGTACGAATCCGAATCCGACATGCAGTTCATTGGCGGCGGGATCGTCCGCGAAGCCATGTCCCGCGCGCCTAACCCCACCATGGAGGATGAGCTGATCCTCGGCGTCGACGTGGCGCGGTTCGGCGATGACCGCTCCGTCATCTGGGCTCGCCGCGGCCGGGACGCCAAGACCATGTCGCCGATCGTGCTGCAAGGCGCGGACACGATGCAGCTGGCCGCCCGCGTCATGGCCGAGGTCGACCGGCTGACGCCAGATGCCGTGTTCATAGACGAGGGCGGGGTCGGTGGTGGTGTCGTCGATCGGTGCAGACAGATGGGTTACTCGGTCATTGGCGTGAACTTCGGCGGCAAGGCGGATCGGGCGATCGAGGGCGTTCCGAGGACGGCGAACAAAAGAGCCGAGATGTGGGCCACCATGCGGGAATGGTTGAAGTCGGGAGGGTGCATTCCAGATGACCGCCGACTTGAGATGGATTTGACAGGACCGCTTTACTCATACGATCCGAATAATCGCATAGTTTTGGAGCGCAAAAGTGACATGAAAAAGAGAGGGGTGGCGTCGCCAGATTTGGCGGACGCGCTGGCCCTGACCTTTGCCTATCCAGCGGTGGCGCGATCAATCGCTCGCCAGCAGCAGGATCGGCGGGCCAAGGAATGGCATCCTGTTTGGGGCGATCAGCGCTAGCGCCGCCATATATCGCCCCCATCCGGCTTCCTAACCTTGCCCCTGCAAAGCAGCAGGGGTCGAGACATGCCAACCGCAACACTCACAATCGCGTCGACCTGGACCAGTGCCGCGACCGGCGCGACGAATGTCCTGATCCCGGCAATCGACCGCGGGTTTCGTTGGGCGATCACCACGGGCAGCGCGCCGGCCATGAGCCCGGATGTCTGCCCATTCGTGAAGGCGGGGGATCAGCTGTCCCTCCAGCTAGCGGCAGGCGAAACGCTGTACGTCACCGCGTTCCCGGCGCTCAGCACGACGGTGACGACGGGTGCGTGACGGATCGTGTTTCACACAGTCGCGCTTCGGGCGCAGCAGGCTGTCGTCCGGACGGCTTGTGGGCGTCGCGCTGACCGAAAGCCGCCTATCCGGCACGACTTGGCCCGAGGCGGCGCAATCGTATCCCGCCAACCTCGTCCCGCAACCGGCTGGCGAGTTTGGTAGTTCGACGGGCTGGAATTCGTTCCCCGGCCTGACCATCGACACCGTCGATGGCGTTGCCCGGTGGAACGGCACCAGCACGGGCACCTCGGTCATGGCGATCAACATGGTCACGCCAGCGGTGCTGGGCCGTGAATACGGCATATTGGAAGGCATCAAGATCCAGACAGCAGGGAACGCCAACCCTCGCATCCAGTCGCCTGCGATTACGACAACCGGTAGCGGAATAAATACGGTGGGGCACCACTCCCGCCGAGTGGCCGCTACCGCAGAGCAGACGCAAGCAGGAATGGCCGTTACTCCCGGTGCAAATCTGGAGATTGACTATCTACGCGCATACGACCTGACCCAGATGATGACCAAGAAATGGCGCATCGTACTTGTCTATTCGCAATCCAATTGGGTTGGACCGGGCGATGCCGCTGATCGGTTCACCTACGACCTTCCCGAGCCGCGCGCCATCGTGATCCCATGCAAAGAAAATCTCCTGCGAGGCGTTACCTTGGATGCGGAAGGTATCGGGGTTCCGATGATCCTGGTCGATCCAGTGGAATATCTGTCCGGCAACCAAGGCGGGGGGCCTGCTGGTGCGTTCGCTCGCACCTTCTGCGACGGGCTTCGGGATGACGAGATACTGATCTATGCGGCCACCGGGTATTCTGGGGGCGGGCGACTTGGCACCGGCTCGCCTGACGGGGCGTGGAACCGGGATGACAACGGGGTGGCATGGGCCAACCTCTTGAAGCAGGCTGATGCTTTGGTTGCCCGCGCTCCGGCTGGGTCGACGGTTGCCGGCTGCCTGTTCTGCCAAGGCGAAGCGGACCTGAGCATCAACGCGGGCGATACCCACACCCTCGCAATCCGCGGCGATTTCGAACTGCTACGCGCTCGATACGGCCAATTCCCAATCGTCATCAGCGAAATCGGCAGAACTGACAGGACGGAACCCACCGTTGCCAACATGGTCGCGTCACAAGCCAAGTTGGACAGCAACAGCGGCGATGCTTTGTCGTTGCCATTGTGCCGGTACATTCCCCGACCCGCGGATTCAGTCTTCGTTGACGCTTCGCATTACGACCAGCCGACGCAGCGCATCAGGGGCGCGCTAGCCGCGACCGCGCTGCTGGAACTGAATTATGGTGGGGCGCAGCTATGAACCGCTGGACGTATGACGGCGCGTTCGTGCCGCCCGCCGTTGTGGAGGAATAGCCATGGCAACGACGCAGAATTTCACGGTTAACGCGGCAGGCTGGACGCGGATCGCGTCGGGCCGCGGCAATGGGCAGGTCGTCAAGGTCGAGGGGGCAGGGCCCTTTGTTGTCGCCGTGACGGTCGGGAAGGCAACCGAGGTGCCGGGCATCCCGGCGCTGACCGGGCACCGGGTCGAAGTGTCCACCGACCTGCCGCTGGTGAACAACCAGCACCTCTGGGCCACGGCCTCGGTTTCAACTCAGCTGACGGTGACCTGATGGCAACTGCAACGCAGATCGTCACGCTGTCCGAGGACTGGACGCTGATCGCCACGGCCAAGGGCCGCGACGCCATGCTGATGGTCGATGCCTATGGCATGGTCCAACTGGCAATCGCAGACGGTGAGCGCCCGACTGCATCCCTTGCGCAGGGCCACCAGTTCAGTGGCCCGTTCCTTGGGCAGGTGCGCGGTGCCGAGGTGGTCTGGGCGCGAGGCGCAGGGTTGCAGGTCGCGGTCACGCTGCTTCAGGTCGTCACGGGCTATGATGCGACGGCTTCCGCGCGGGCTGCGATCGTCGCAGAACAGGCGCTGGCCGTGGCCAATGAGGCCTACGGCGACACGGCAGAGAACAGGGAGGCCTCCGAAGCCGCCCAAGCAGCCGCACAGGCATCAGCAGCGCAGGCAGACGCGGCGGCGGGGCAGGCGGAAGTCGCGGCCGAAGATCTCCGCAATGTCGAACAGGGCGAGCTTCTTACTGACGGCGGCGCGGACGTGATGACGCTGGATACGCAGGGCGCGCTGATCCGCATGTATGATGATGGGCTAGATCTGCTTCCGGGCAGGGCGTTGACCAATCGCGTCTTTGACAATGGCACTGAGGCCGGTGATCTGGGATCCGATCTCGGGGCAGTAATCGAGGCCCTAGACGGAGTGCCGATCCGCAAGCTTTACTCCGATGGTCACGACTTCATTCCTTCGGCCCGTTTCATCGACCGCTTCCGCGCTGCTGGCCTTGGCGGCGGCGGCCTGACCGCAGACGGTTGGGCCACGTCACCGGACGGTACTTTCACTGCGCAGGCCGGTCAGCATGGCGTCTTGGCGGTGGACCGGTTCGAGGATCGCGGCGACGGGGTGCGCGTGCCGGTCGTGGTCATCAATGGCCAGACCCGTAAGGCGATCATCATCAGTGTCTACGGCCAGTCGAATGCCAACGTCACGCCAATGGGCGATCCGCTGTTCTGGGACACGCCCCCATTCCCCTATCACGCCTTCATGCTGGACGACATGAACACCGGGCCGAACAAGCGGGGCGGCATGATGGGATGGCAGGGCGTCACCGTGTCGCGCGGAACGCGGATGGTGAATGCCAGCGAGATCGCGCGCGAGACGCAGGACTACGCCTCTGCCGCCTTTGCCCGGCTGATCATGATGGACGGTCCTATTCGACGCGCGGGTCTGATCCGCTCCAGCGCATGGGGCGGTCAGGCGCTTATCGGTCCGTCCGCGGGCCTTGGCATCTGGAAGGACAGCACCGGGGCTTACACGAGTTCCTGGGCCAACTGGACCGGCGACATTCAGCAGGCATACGACCTTCTCACTGCGGAAGGGTTCGACGTCGATAAGATTTACATCTGCTTCACCCATCAGGAAGAAGACTGGCAGACGGCCCGCGCAACCTACCTGTCGCAGTTCCTCGGCATGAAGGCCGACCGCGAGGCGATCTGCACCGCTGCATTCCCCGGTGTGCCGGTTCATTGGTTCGTGGATCAGGCTTCCGGTTCGGGCTTGCGGACGCCGAAATACATGGGGGGGGCGTGGCCGGATCGCATGGCGATCTACGACGCAACCCTGCCCGGGAATGGCGGCGACAACATCACTATGGCGATGCCGCGCTACTGGATGACCTTTGGTCTGACCACTGGTGGCGTTCTGGAAGACATCCACCACAGCTATCGGTCCCGCGTCTGGCAGGGCGAGATGTATGCCCATGCCATGCATGCTGTCGAAATGGGGCAGGAATGGCGCTGCCCCTCGGCCACGGTCAGCGGCAACGACGTGATAGTTGATTTCGACAGCATCGAGCCGTTGGTGATCGACCCGACCTTCTGCAAGGTGCGTCCCGACATGGGGTTTGTCATTGGCAATGGCGCGGTCGTCACCGGCGTGCGCTTGACCGGGCAGCGGCAGGTCACGGTGTCCTGCGCTACTGCCCCGGCCACCAGCATCAGCTACGCCTATCGGACTCAGGACATCAACGACGTGGCCGATATCTGGCCGATTTCCACAGGCGCGATCCGCGATGCATGGGAAGCGCCTTCCGCCTTCGATCCCGGCAAGAAGCTGGTGCGCGCCGCGCTCGGCTTCCAACTGACCCTGTGAGGTAACAGATGCCCCTGAACGTGAAAGTCGAAAACCCGTCCTTCTATGCCGGAGCCACGCTTCCTACTGTCCCGAGCTTCGCGGACGTCATCAATGGCGTCAGCGGTCTCGTGGGGCTATGGGAACCGTCCACGCTGGCAGACGGCGCAGTTGCGAGCCTGCCCCCGTCCTACGGCACGGCCACCCTGACGCCCAACATCGCCAGCGTGAACAAGGCCACCATTGGCGGCAAGCCCGCGATCACCTTTGATGCCGCCACCTCTCGCCTGAACGGCCCGGCTTGGCCGTTGGGCGCAGGCACCCCGGCGACAATGATCTGCAATTTCTACCTCAGGGTTGAGACGGGGGATTTTCAGAACATCTTCGGCCCGCCTCCCGGCCGCATTATTTATCGGGATGGCTCAAACAGCTCGTTCCCCCAAGGCCTGCACTACGCGTCCACCGACAGCATCAGCCCCATGCCTCTCGCTGCTCCTGTCGTCGGCTGGCACCTGTTGGAATTCTACGTCAATGCCACGACTGTGCGCGTCATCATCGACGGGGTTGCCTACAGCACCACCGCGACCGGCCTTGCCTCGGCGCTGTTTAACTTCGGCAACCCGAACCAAGCAGGCACGAACACCAGCATCGCGCTCGGCAAAGCCTTTGCCGCCAACAGCGATATTTACGGCACCCCCGCCGCCGATACGATCAAGGCGTATCTCGCGCTCTGATCTAACACCCCGGCCCGCACTCTGCCAATCGCGAGCCGGATACACGGCCACTCGTTACATGGGACCGCACCGACCCGCGTGAGAATGGGATCTCGCGTGGCCGATGCGGCATCCTTCCTACATCCGGCCGGATACAGCAAGGATTGCGGGCGGTAGCTACCGCTCGCTGCCCAATCCCACCTAACACGACAGTGCCAGATTACACAGTGCGTTTGCGCACAGACCGCATGTCGCCCGCGCGGCGGCTTTTTCTTTCGCTGCCATATATCGAGCCTGTCTGGCTCCGCATCCTCTGCCCTGAGAAATTCGCGAGGCAGATCATGTGTGGCGCACCCAAGGTGGAAGAACCGACCCAGCTCCAGGCGAGCAAGGAGCCGGTCTTCAACACGTCCAGCACGACGCAGCGGTCCAATCGCGGCCGCCGCGGCACGATCCTGTCGCAAGCTGCTGCCCCGTCCCCCGTGGTCGCGCCCGCCTCGGCGGCTGGCGGCAAGACGCTCCTGGGCCAATAGGGCGCGCGCCGATGCCCCCGATCTCCGATCCCACGCTGCGCAAGACGCTCGACCACCGCAAGAAGGCGATGGCCGACGAATACAGCTATTGGGAATCGCATTTCCGGGAACTGCGCGACGCGATCTTGCCGACGCGCGGTCGGTTTGACGCGGGTGAGAGGCGGGCCAATTCCTCGATCAACAAGCGGCTGCTGGACAACACCGCCCAGATGGCACTGCGCACGCTGCGCGCCGGGCTGATGTCGGGCGTTACCAGCCCGTCTCGCCCGTGGTTCCGGCTGGGGCTGCGCGGCTCCAGCGCGGATGATGTCGAGTTCGAGGTCAAGGAATGGCTGCATGAGGTGCAGCGCCGCATGTACGAGGTCATGCGCGGCTCGAACATCTATCGGATGCTCGACAGCACCTATGGCGATCTCGGGCTTTACGGCACCGCCGCCAACCTCGTCGTCCATGATTTCGAAGACGTGGTCCGTGGTCACAGCTTCCCGGTCGGGCGATTCCAGATCGGCGAAGACGGCAATGGCCGCGTCACCGGGCTGTATCGCGAAATCGACATGCCAGTCCGGGGCATGGTCGAAACCTGGGGTGTTGATGCCGTCTCGACGCAGGTCCGGCGGGATTGGGACCGGGGCGATTATTACAAGACCTATACCGTCTGCCAGATGATCGACAAGCGGGCCGACGGCGACGAGAAGGCGCCCAAGGCCAGCGGACGTCCGTGGGCTTCGGTCTACTGGGAAAAGGCGCAGACCAACACTTTCCTTCAGATCGGCGGGCACCGGGTCAAACCGCTGCTGGCGCCGCGCTGGGAACAGGTCGAAGGCGAGGCGTGGTCCGCGACGTCGCCGGGCATGATCGCGCTCGGCGATGCCCGTTCGTTGCAGGTCAGCCAGGAACAGAAGGCCATCGCGATCCAGAAGATGCACAATCCGCCGCTGATCGGGGGCGCGGTGCAGGGTGGGATGTTCTTCGCGAACGTGCCGGGCGGGTTCACCTCCATGGCGCAAACCGATCTCGCAACAGGGGGCATTCGGCCAGCCTATGAGGTGAAGCCCGACATCAACGGCCTGATCGCGGACATTCAGGAAACGCAGACCCGGATCGATGTCGCCTTCTACAAGGATCTGTTCCAGATGGCGCAAGTCGCCTTGGAGGGGCGCAGCCAGATCACGGCGCGCGAGATTGCCGAGCGCCATGAAGAAAAGCTGATGGCCTTGGGCCCGGTGCTGGAAAGCCTGGACCATGAGCTTCTGCAACCGCTGATCGAGGCGACCTTCGCCTATATGCAGGAAGCCGACATTCTGCCCGACGCGCCCGATGCGGTGGTCGGGCAACCGATCAAGGTCGAATACATCTCACTGCTGGCGCAGGCGCAGAAGGCGATTGGCGTCGGGTCGATCGAGCGCACCATCGGGTTCGCGGGCACGCTGGCGCAGCTGAAGCCCGAAGTCCTCGACATGCTCGACAGCGACCAGATGATGCGCGAGTTCGCGGACCAGGTCGGCGCGCCGCCCGGAATCCTGCTGTCGCCCGACGAGCTTGAGGCGAAGCGCGAAGTGGGCAGGCAGGCTGCGGCCCGCGCCAATGCCATGGCGGCCGCCGAACCGATGGCCGGGGCGGCGAAGCTGCTCTCTGAGGCTAACCTGAACGGGATCGACGCCTTGCAGCGGGGGGCCGCGCTGTGAACGTCGACCAGATCATCATTGAAAACCGGGATCGCAAGATCCGGCAGGCATGGGAGGCCGTGCTGCGCCAGCCCGAGGGGCGGCTCGCGATCTGGTCCATCCTCGAAAACTGTCACCTGTTTTCACAGACCCATGCCGGGGATGCCCACGATTCCTACCGCGCTGGGATGCGCGAGATCGGGCTGCGGATTCTGAACGACAGGGTCTTTCCGCACGACACCCGCACCTTCGCCGGAATGCAGACCGAGCACGCCGAGATGATGGCCGAAATCCAGCACGCGGCGGAACAGCAAGCCAAAAGGGAACAAGCTGATGAGTGATGCAGATGCCGCGACCACAGCCGCCGAAACCACCGAAGCGACCGCCGCCGAAACGGGGGGCGTGACCGACGAAACCACGACCGCCCAAGACGCGGCCAAGGAAACGCCCGCCGGTGATGCGCAGGATGCCACGCCCGAGCCGTTCACGCTGACCGCGCCCGAGGGGGCCGAGGCGTTCCAGGCGGATTTCGACGCGTTCGCGGGTGACATGAACACCTGGCTGACCGCGAACCCGGCGGCGACGCCGCGCGAGGCGCTGATCGAGGCGGCGAACCGTCAGGCGCGCATGGTCGGGGAAAGCCAGGCGGCAATGCTGGCGCAGGCGCAGCGCATCGAGGCGCAGAGCGCGGCATGGCGCGCCGAAACCGAGGCGATGCCGGAATTCACCGGCGATGCCAAGGACAAGACCATTGCGACCGTCATCAAGGGCGTGAAGGCCACGGGTGGCGACGAGCTTCTGCAGATGCTGGACCAGACCGGGCTGGGCAACCACCCAGGGCTGATCCGCATGTTCCTGAATGTCGGGAAGGACTCGGCCGACACCGAGGTCGTGACCGGCAAGACCGGGACGTCGACGCGGCGCAGCTTTGCGTCCGCGCTTTATGGCAACGGCTAACGAGAGGATTGAACCATGGCCGAGCTGAACGTGAAAAACCCGGGTCTTGTCGACATCCTGACTCGGACCAACGCCGACGGGTCCATGCCCCAGATCATCGAACTGGCTGAAAAGCTCAGCGCGATCATGGTGGATGCGACCTATACCGAGTGCAACGATGGCGCTTCGCACAAGCATATCATCCGCACTGGCATCCCCGAACCGGCTTTCCGCCGCTACAATGCCGGGATCAAGCAGACCAAGACCACGACCGCGAAAGTGACCGACACCACGGGCATGATCGAATCCATTTCTGTGGTCGACAAGGCGCTGGCCAAGCTGAATGGCAACGAGGCCGCGTTCCGCGCGGGCGAAATGGTCGGCACCATCGAAGGCTTCAACCAGTTCGTGGAGCGGAACTTTTTCTATGGCTCGACCGACGTCGTGCCGGATGGGTTTATGGGCATGGCCCCCCGCATGGACGATCCGACCGTCGCCTCGGGCCGCCAGCTGGTGAACGCAGGTGGCACCGGATCGGACAACACCTCGATCTTCTTCATCACCTGGGGGCCGCGCGCCACGTCGCTGCTCTATCCCAAGGGCTCGGTCGCGGGCCTGTCGCACACCGACAAGGGTGAGCAGTTCTGGGACGCGCCGGATAACAGCGGCAAGTTTCTGGCTCTGGTCGACCACCTGAAATGGGATATCGGCGCGGCGGTGGGCGACTGGCGCGGTAACTCGCGCATCGCGAACATTGACGTGTCGGCCCTGACCTCGAACGCCGCGACCGGCGCCAACCTGCTCGACCTGATGGTCGATGCCGAAGTCAAGGTGAAGTCCTCGGGTCGCGTCGGTGTCGACGGCCACGGCAACCTGATCGAAGGCAAGACCGTGATCTACGTCAACCAGACGATCGCGGCCTTCCTGCGCAAGCAGGCGCTGAACAAGGCCAACGTCCAGCTTCGCCTGGAACAGGTCGAGGGCGAATGGATCACCATGTGGGGCGGCTTCCCGATCCGCTGCACGGACGCGATCTCGAACGCCGAAGCCGCGATCACCTTCCCGTAATGCCTGGGGCGGCCTTCGGGCCGCCTGCAACCGCATCTGAAACATGGAGTAAGACGATGCATCTCGACGCACAGAACCTGTTCTCGGACGCCCAGGCTTTTACGGCAACCGCGAACTCCACCAACTATCTGGATCTCGGCGATACCGCGCAGCCCGTGCTGGCCCCGGCCAAGCTGGTCCGCGACATCGGCGGTGCCTATGACGTGCCGCTGCTTGTCCAGGTCGTCACGGCCTTCACCGGCCTGACCTCGGTCGAGGTCCAGGTCCAGACCGACGACAACACGGGCTTTTCCTCGGCCAAGACCGTCGCCAGCTCGGGCGCGATCCCGCTGGCCTCTCTGGTCCCGGGCTACAAGTTCCCGATCCCCGTGATCCCGCCCGGCGCCAACGAACGCTACATGCGCCTGCGCTATGTGGTCGTCGGCACCGGCACCGGCGGCGCCCTCACCGCTGGCATCGCTGCGGGGTTGCAAACCAATGGCTGACGATGCGCTGATCTGGGTCGTCGCCAAGACGCGCGGCCAGACGCCGGATCGGATCTGGCACGATGCCGATGATGGCCCGTTCCAGATCCCGGACCACCTGTTCTCGCGGCGCTGGATGGAGCGGGCAAAGCCTCGCGATGTCGCGGAAGCGCTCGATGGCGACGGGGCCGCTGCGGTCGCGCTCGATGACATGAGCGATGCGGCCCTGCGGGAGCGATATGCGGAAGTGATGGGCGAGAAAGCCCACCGCGCCGCCAAGCGGGAAACGCTGATCGAGCGGATCACCGACAAGCTGAACGAGGACTGATCCTGTCCGGCCCTGTCATGGGGCCGGGCCTTACCTTGGGGGCCTTGATGCAATCCGCAATCGCAATCTGCAACGTCGCGCTGACCACCTATCTTGGGGCGCGCAGCATCACGGCGCTTGGTGAACCCTCTCCAGAGGCGGAACAGTGCAACCTGCATTATGACCGGGTCCGGCAGTCGCTGCTTCAGCGATGGGCTTGGGTGTTCGCCGGGACGCGCGAGGCGCTGGTGCAGATGGCCGAGAATGACCGGGAAGAGACATGGGCCTATCGCTATACCCGGCCCGCGAAGATGATCGCGGTGCGCTGGGTCAATGATCTCGCGGTTGCGAAGCTGGCCATGTCCCGCGGCATCACCCCGGACAGCCCGCGCGAGATGACAGCGGGCAGCATCTATTCCGACGTGCCCGGCGCGCATATCGAATTCACGCGCGATGCCGAAGACCCCACCGAATTTCCGCCGGCCTTCGCCGATGCCTTTGCCGCGTCGCTGGCTGCCGCTATCGCAATGCCGATCACCCGCGATGCCAGCAAGGTCAAGGCCGCCAACGACTATGCCCGAGGGATGCTGGACGAGGCGATGGTTCTGGACTTCAATTCCCGCCCCGCGACCGAACAGACCTTCTATCCACCGCAGCTGCAGGTGCGGGGCTTCGTCTGATGCCTAGCGCCAAGTTTCAGCCATCCTTTGCCGCCGGGGTTCTCGGTCCCGGCCTGTGGGGCCGGATCGATCTCGCGAAATACGATTCCGCGCTCAAGACCGGCAAGAACGTGTTCGTGCATATGCATGGCGGCGTCAGCAATCGGCCCGGCCTGCGCTATGTCTGCGAGGTGATGAACAGCGGCTTTCCGCATCGGCTGGTGCCGTTCGTGCGCGAGGTGGACGATACGGCGGTGCTGGTCTTCGGCAACAACGCCATGGGCATCGTCTCGAACGGTGCGCGGGTCCAGTCCGGCGGGACCGATTACACGATCTCGACGCCCTGGAGCGCCGCCCAGGTGGACACGCTCGACACAGTGCAGTCCGTCGACGTGGTGTTCACGGCACAGCGCGCGGTTTCTCCCCGGCGGATTTCCCGGCTCGGGCCGACGAACTGGACCATCAGCACCGTTCCGATCAATCCGACCGTCGCTGCTCCGACGATCTCCAGTGTCGATTCCCATGGTGGAGTTGTCGGGGATGCTGACGGGGAGGATTATTCCTATCAGGTCACGGCCGTCATCGATGGGACCGAAAGCTTCCCCTCGGCAATCTTCACCATCAACGATGTCGAGCGGCTGGACGAGGCCGGGGCCTATAACCTGATCACCTTCACGGCGGTCACGGGGGCCGACGAATACCGGATCTACAAGGTCCGAAGCGGGGTCGGGGCCTATATCGGCTTCACCTCTGGCCTGACATTCAAGGACGACAATATCAGCGCCGATGTGACGGTCACGCCACCGGTCGCCGCGTCCTACTTCGCGGGTTCGGGCAACTTCCCCTCGGTCGTTTCGATCTATCAGCAGCGTCTCGCTTTCGGGGCCAGCGACAATGATCCCGAGACGGTCTGGATGTCACGGGTCGGAGATTACCTGAATTTCACCAAATCCCGCGCCCTGGTGGCAAGCGATCGGGCAGAGTTCGATCTGTCCGGGGAACAGCTGAACCGGATCCGCGCCATGCTGCAGCTGCGCGACCTGCTGGTCTTCACCTCGGCGGGGGAGTTTTCCGTCACCGGACCGGACGGCGGATTCGATGCGACGAACCCGATCGTCACGCAATACGGTTATGTCGGATCGTCCCAGGTAAAGCCGCTGGTGGCGGACGACACCGCGCTGTTCGTGGACCGGTCGGGCCGGAACGTGCGGGATCTGCGCTATGCCTATGAAAGCGATGGCTATGCCGGAAACGACCTGACCATCTTCGCAAGCCACTTCTTCGAGCGCCGCAAGATCGTGTCCTGGGACATGGCCAAGAATCCGTGGTCGGTGATCTGGACGGTACTGGACAACGGCAAGCTGCTCGCCATGACCTACAAGCGCGAACACCAGATCTGGGCATGGACCGAGATGGTAATCGATGGCTGGGTCGAAAGCGTCTGCTGTGTCCCGGAGGGCGGGAACGACGCAACATACCTGATCGTGCGCCGCACCATCAACGGCACCGACCGGCGCTATATCGAGCGGTTTGACGACCGGGAATTCGACGATGCCTCGGGCGCGTTCTTCGTCGACTGCGGTATCACCTATTCCGGCGCCGCGATCACCACGGTCACGGGTCTGGATCACCTTGAGGGGCGGGCGGTTGTCGCGCTGGCCGATGGTGACGTCGTCCAGAACCTGACAGTGACCGGCGGTGCCGTCACATTGCCGCACGCCGCATCAACGGTTCATGTCGGCCTGCCGTTCACGGCCGAAATCGAGACACTGCCGCCCGCGATCCAGTTCGACGATATCGGTTCGGCGCGCGGTCGGCCGCACAGCATCAGCGCGATCCGGATTCAGATGGAGGCCACGCGCGGGATCAAGGTCGTGACGGAGGATGGCAGGGCGAACGAGCTGGTGCAGACCGGCGGCGACCTGTCGCAAGAAATCCCGCTCTGGACCGGGATGCATGAGCTGACCGCGCCACCGCAATGGAACAGGGACGGGACGATCAAGATCCGGCAGGATTACCCGCTGCCCATGACTGTTCTCGGCCTGGCGATCGACCTGACCATCGGGCGCAACTGATGGGGGTCACGGTGGCGCCTGTCACGCGCGAGGTCATCGCGGCCCTGCTGGCCGATAT
>Ga0160446_100126_pt1 | contig 65856 bp, 83 predicted proteins | sample HID1973I_E1MG_FD_108200 | JGI IMG/M metagenome (GOLD analysis project Ga0160446, IMG submission 108200) | Enriched mosquito-associated microbial communities from UW Madison campus, WI, USA - HID1973I_E1 MG | ecosystem: Host-associated > Arthropoda: Insects > Digestive system > Unclassified ...
AGCGTCAGCGGGGTCGAAGCCAGAAGCTCGCCCTGTGCGCTGGCAAGGCGCTGGTGGACGCCGTGGCCCAGTTCATGCGCCAGCGTCATCACGTCGCGCGGCTTGCCCAGATAGTTCAGCAGCACATAGGGATGCACGGTCGTCACGGTCGGATGGGCGAAGGCACCGGGGGCTTTGCCCGGCTTCACGCCCGCATCGATCCAGCCCTTGTCGAAGAAGGGCTCGGCCAGATCCGCCAGCTTGGGGGAAAACCCGGCATAGGCGTCAAGAACCGTCGCGCGCGCGTCAGCCCAAGGGATCAGCCGCGGAGTTTCGTTCGGAAGGGGGGCATTGCGGTCCCAGACCTGCAGCTTGTCCAGCCCCAGCCATTTCGCCTTGAGCCGGTAATAGCGATGCGACAGGCGCGGATAGGCGGCGGTGACAGCATTCCTGAGCGCCTCGACCACCTCGGGTTCGACATGGTTCGACAGGTGCCGCGCGGTTTGCGAGGTCGGCATCTTGCGCCATTTGTCCTCGATCGCCTTTTCCTTGGCGAGCGTGTTGTGGACGCGGGCGAACAGCTTGATGTTCTTGCCAAAGACCTTGGCCAGTGCGTGTGCACCAGCCTCGCGTTTTGCACGGTCGTGGTCGGTCAGCAGGTTCAGCGTCGCCTCGATCCCCATTTCCTCGCCTTCGACATCGAAGGTCAGGCCGGCGGTCGTCTCGTCGAACAGGCGGTTCCAGGCGGCGGCACCGACGACCGAGTTGTCGTGCAGGAAGCGCTCCAGCTCATCCGAAAGCTGATAGGGACGCATGGCGCGCATGCGGTCGAAGACCGGCTTGTAGCGGCCGGGACCGGCGGGATCGGCAAAGACCTCGGCATAGCGGTCGTCGGCGATGCGGTTGAACTCGAGGCTGAAGAAGACAAGCTTCGTCGTGTGTTCGGTGATCTGGTCCTGAAGGTCGCCCAGGAACTTGGCGCGCTCACCATCGGTGGTGTTCTGGTAATAGCGCAGCCCGGCATAGGACATCAGCCGCCCGCCAAGAGTGTCGATCCGCTGATAGCGCTCGATGCATTCCAGCATCTTCGGCCCGTCCAGCGAGGCAAGGCGTCCCTCATAGTCGCGGGCGAACTGGCAGCAATCCTTGCGCAGCGCGGCCATGTCATCGGCCAGCTCGGGCGCATCCGGCGCGGGGTAAAGATCGGTCAGATCCCAGTCCGGCAGCTGACCCAGGTCGGCACCATGGGCGGCGCTGGGCAGGGCGTTCTCGTCGCGGGGAATCGTGCGGCCAAGCATCGGGGACGGAAAGCGAATCGCGGCGGAAGTCGTCATGGTCAATCCTTTCGATTGCCAAGGAATTTGGCTGTTAAGCCGTCCAGCCGCAAGGCATCGCCCGCAAGGAAGTTGTCAGACGGAGTGCGCCACTGTGCCGAAATGCTGGAGGATCGCCCGAAGGAAGGGGGTGCGCACGCTTTCCCGCTCCATCATCGGCTCATGTCGGGCACCGGGCAGAAGCATCAGCTGCGCGCCGGCCCAGCCATCGACACGGCTGCGGATTGCGCGGGCAGAGACAATGGCCTCGTCGCTGCCAAGCCCGACAAGGACGGGCAGATCGGGCGAGGGCAGGGCGGCCAGTCGCGTGCATTCGGCCAGGGCCTGCCCCAGCCAGCGATTGGTCACGCCGCCAAGGGAAAGTTCGGGCCAGGAGGCGGCCTCGGCCACGAAGCGGCCCCAACGGACCGGGTCGGTGGTCAGCAGGTTGCCCTCGAAGGGGCATTTCAGCACGAAGGGTTCATACCCGCCCGAGCCAAGCGCCGCGCGTTCGTCCAGACGCAGGCGCTGGGCGAGAGCGGTCATGGCGATGGCAAGAAGCCGGGTCGGCGGACGCAGGTGCAATCCCCACATCGGCGCGGAAAACACCGCGCTGTCGACCGGCAGCCCGTCCTGCAGTGCCGCAAGCCCGATGGCGCCGCCCATCGAATGGGCCAGCAGATGCCAGGGGCGGGGAAGGTCGAGTTCGTTCGCGGCGACGACCAGTTCGACGACATCGCGCTGATAATCGCTGAAGCTGCCGATATGTCCGGGGCGGCTGTCGGCGATCAGGCGATCCGATAGCCCCTGTCCGCGCCAGTCCATTGCCAGGACATCCAGCCCGGCGCTGCAAAGGTCCAGCGCGAGGGCGTTATATTTTTCAAGATACTCGGTCCGGCCCGGAAACAGCAGCACGCTGCCCCGTGGCCGGTCCGAGGCCCAATGTCCGGCCCGCAGGCGAACCCCGTCCTCGGCCCAAAGCCAGAAAGGCCGGGCCAGCGGGTGGGGGTCGCCGGGCAGGGACCGGAAGGGCGCGGGGTCCACGGGGGATGCCGCGTCTTAGCCCAGCAGGGCGCCCAGCTTCATGGCGGTACCCATCGCGCCATCGACCTTCAGCTTGCCAGTCATGAAGGCCATGGTGGGGTTCACGTCGCCGGAAAGAAGCCCCTCGAAGGTTTCGCGGCTGGCGGTCAGCGTGACGTCCGCCTCATCATCCGCCGCGCGTGCGCCATTGGCGTCGATGTAGACGCTGCCCTCGCCCTCGATCACGAATTTGGCGGTGCCATCAAAGCCCTTGGCTTTGGGATCCAGAGCAGCGACGGCTGCCTCGACCACTTTACTCATCTGAATTCTCCCTTGACTGTGTCTGGAAATGGGTTGGGTGGAAAGTTACATAGTGGATATGCGATGGCTAGGCCCCCTTTTCCATATTGCCGTGGCGGCAGGCCTGATCCTGTCGCCGGCCATGTCGGGACATGCGTTGGCGCAACAGCTTTCGCCCCCGGATGCGCCGCAACCCAAGGATGATGGAGCACCGCCCGGCACCGCGCCCGATCCCGATTCGCCAGAGATGGCAGAACCCCCGACCGGGCTTGAACCGGCCGAGCCGGACCTGCCCACCGCCGATGCCCGCCTGCAGGAGCGTGAGGATCTGGATCTGCTATTTGCCGAACTGGCCCAACCGGATGGCGAGACATGGGCGCGGGCGGAAACCGATATCCTGCGAATCTGGTCACGCTCGGGCTCGGCGGCGATGGACCTGCTCTACAAGCGTGGAGAGGCGGCACTGGATGCAGGGGATACCGAAGCCGCGATCGGCCATCTGACCGCCCTGACCGACCATGCCCCGGATTTTGCGGGGGGCTGGTATCTGCGGGGGGTGGCGTTCTATCTGGAGGGGCAGGTCGGTCCCTCGATCTCGGACATGGCGCGGACGCTGACGCTGGAGCCGCGGCATTTCGGCGCCCTGACCCAGCTTGGCGCGATGTTCGAGGAACTGGGGGACGACAAGCGCGCGCTGGAGGCATATCGCGCCAGCTTGAAGATCCACCCGCATCAGGAAGATGCAGCCGACGCCGTCGAGCGTCTGGAAGACAAGACAAAGGGCACGGACGCCTGACATGCAGGACAGATCACGGGTCACGGCCGTTCTCGGCCCGACCAATACTGGCAAGACGCATTACGCGATCGAACGGATGCTGGCGCATCGCACGGGGGTCATCGGCCTGCCGCTGCGCCTGCTGGCGCGCGAGGTCTATGACCGCATCGTGAAGGCACGCGGCCCCTCGGTCGTGGCGCTGGTCACCGGAGAGGAACGTATCGTCCCCGACCGGGTGCAATACTGGGTCGCCACCACCGAGGCGATGCCCGAGGTTGGCGCGGATTTCGTCGCCATAGATGAGATCCAGCTTTGCGCCGATCCCGAGCGCGGCCATGTCTTTACCGACCGGCTGCTGAACATGCGCGGCCTGCACGAGACGCTGCTGCTGGGAAGCGACACGATGCGTCCCGCCATCGCGGCGCTGGTGCCGGGCGTGCAGTTCATGCGGCGCGAGCGTTTCTCGACCCTGACATGGGCGGGGTCGAAGAAAATCAGCCGGATGCCGCCGCGCTCGGCCATCGTCTGCTTCTCGGTCGACGAGGTTTACGCCACGGCAGAGCTGATCCGTCGCCAGAAGGGCGGTTGCGCGGTCGTCATGGGGGCGCTCTCGCCCCGGACACGGAACGCTCAGGTCGCGATGTATCAAGCCGGAGAGGTCGATTACCTGGTGGCGACCGACGCCATCGGCATGGGGCTGAACCTGGACATCAAGCATGTCGCCTTTTCGGGAACCGAGAAATTCGACGGCCGGCGCTATCGCCCGCTGTTCCCGCATGAGCTGGGACAGATCGCCGGGCGCGCTGGGCGGCATACCGAGCCGGGCACCTTCGGCATTACCGGCGATGCCGGGCATCTGGAAGACGGGCTGATCGAAGCGATCGAGAATCACCGCTTCCAGCCGATCTCGCGCCTGATGTGGCGCAACGGGGCGCTGGAATTCGGCACTGTCGACCGGCTGATCCAAAGCCTTGAGACCAGTCCCCAGTCCGAATGGCTGACCCGGGGACGCGAGGCGGACGACCTGCGCGCGCTGAAGGCGCTGGCCGCGATGCCCGAGATTCGCGATCGCATGACCCATCCGAAGGATGTCCGCCTGCTGTGGGATGTCTGCCGGATTCCCGATTTTCGCGGCATCTCGCCCGCCGAGCATTCGACGCTGCTGGCCCGCATCCTGGGCTTTCTGCAGGAAGGCGGGGTTCCCAGCGACTGGCTGGCGGGCCAGATCCAGCGCATCGACAAGGTGCAGGGGGACATCGATACCCTGTCGAAACGATTGGCATTCATCCGGACATGGACCTATGTCGCGCAGCGGAGTGGCTGGGTTTCGGACGAAAGCCATTGGCGCGCCGAGACGCGCGCTGTAGAAGATCGCTTGTCGGATGCGCTGCATGCCGCTCTGACGCAAAGATTCGTGGACCGGCGCACATCTGTCCTGCTGCGCCGGCTCAAGCAGAAGGAGAGCCTTTTGGCCGAGGTGAACGACAAGGGCGAAGTGACGGTTGAGGGCGAATTTGCCGGCCGTCTGGAAGGTTTCCGCTTCCGCGCCGATCCGAATGCAACCGGGGACGAGGCGCGGACGCTGACCCGCGCCGCCTATGAGGCCTTGCGCCCCGAATTCCATCTTCGGGCCGACAGGTTCTATAACGCTCCCGATACCGAGCTGGACTTTACCGAGCAGGGCGGCCTCATGTGGGGCAGCTCGGCCGTTGGCAAGCTCGTCAAGGGTTCCGAGGCGCTGAAGCCCGGTGTCGAGCCCTTCGTGGACGAAGAGGCCGGCCCCGAGATCGTCGAGAAGGTGCGTCGCCGCCTTCAGCATTTCATCGACCGCAAGGTGGCGACCGCCTTCGAGCCGCTGAACACGCTGAAGAACGACGAGACGCTGTTGGGCCTGGCCCGCGGCTTTGCCTTCCGTCTGGTCGAGGCGCTGGGCGTCCTGCCGCGCGAAGGCGTGGCGAACGAGGTCAAGGATCTGGATCAGGACGCGCGCGGCCTGCTGCGCAAGCACGGCGTTCGCTTCGGCCAGTTCACGATCTTCCAGCCCGCGCTGCTGAAGCCCGCGCCGACCCGGCTGCGGCTGGTGCTGTGGGGACTGGATCAGGGCATGGGCGAATTCCCCGAAAGCCCGCCGCCGGGCCTGGTGACCATCCCCAATCTGCCGGATGTGCCCAAGGGCTATTACACGCTGTCGGGCTATCACCCTGCAGGCGAGCGCGCGATCCGCATCGACATGCTGGAGCGTCTGGCCGACATGCTGCGCACGCAGGACAGCCGCGCCGGTTTCGAAGCGACGCCCGACATGCTGTCGATCACCGGCATGACGCTTGAGCAGTTCTCGGGCCTGATGCAGGGCCTGGGCTATCACGCCGAAAAGGGTGAGCGTCCGAAGGCTCGCGCGGAAGCGCCCGCCGTGGTCGAGGCCGCACCGGAACCCGCCGATCACGACCGTCCGCTGACCGAGGAGGAAAGCGTCCTCGTCGCCGAAACGCGCGCCAAGTGGGAAGCCGAGCAGGCCGCCCGTAAGGCCGAGGAGGCCGCTGCTGCTGCCGCCGAGGCGGTCGAGGCCGGTGAAGTCGAGACGGTCGAGGCAGCTGCGCCCGAGGTCGAATCCTTCTATACCTTCACCTGGGCGCCGCGCCCGCGCGGCAACCGCCGTCCCGAACGTGGCGGCGAGCGTGGGGGCGAGCGCAATGGCGAGCGCCAGCCGCAGGGGCAGGGCCGCCGTTCCGGCGATGCCGGTCAGCGCCGCGAGCGCGATGCCTCGGGCGAAGCGCCGCAGGGCAAGCCGCGCGAGAACCGGTTCGAAGGCAAGCGCCGCGACGACAATCGCGGCGAGCGTTCGGATCGCGGTCCCAAGGGCAAGCCGCGTCATGACGGCGGCAAGGGCAAACCCCGCCACGAAGCCCCCAAAAGCTTCGAGGCCCGGCCCCCTAAGACCGAGAAGAAGATCGACCCGGACAGCCCCTTCGCGATTCTTGCCTCGCTCAAGAACAAGACGTGACCGAAGGGGGGATGGCGGAAAGCATCCGGCTGGATCGCTGGTTGCATCACGCGCGTCTTTTCCGCACACGCACCCTGGCCGCCGACGCGGTCGGCCAGGGTGGCATCCGCCTGAATGGCAATCCCTGCTCCAAGCCAGCACAGATCGTCCGGCCGGGTGACGTCGTCACCGTTTCGGCGCATGGCCGCGTGCGCGCCTTGCGCGTCCTGATGCTTGGCGAACGCCGCGGGCCCTCCAGCGAGGCGGTTGGATTGTACGAGGAAGTCGGGGCTTGAAGAGCCCGTGACGGCGAACCGGTTTCCGCCGGAAGGGCCTTCCTGAAAACGTCCGTCCGGCTTCGGCCCGACCTTGGCCAATGGCCGTCTTTTCCAGCGTCGCGGCCTTGAATGATCGACCGCCGAAGCGTAACTAGCCGGCAAGATACAGGATAGCTTGCCGCCATGACCTACGTCGTCACCGATAACTGCATCATGTGCAAATACACCGACTGCGTGGAGGTGTGCCCCGTGGACTGCTTCTACGAGGGTGAGAACACGCTTGTCATTCACCCGGACGAATGCATCGACTGCGGTGTCTGCGAACCTGAATGCCCCGCGGACGCCATCCGCCCGGACACCGAGCCGGACATGGAGCAGTGGGTGGAATTCAACCGGAAATACTCGGAACTCTGGCCGGTCATCACCCGCAAGAAAGAGCCGATGCCTGGTTACGAGGAAATGGACGGCCAGTCCGGAAAACTTGCGAAGTACTTCTCGGAAGCGCCGGGCGAAGGCGATTGAACCTTTCGTGACCTTGCGTCCTTTCGCCGCGATTCGCGCGGCGGGAATGCGAAGCATTGGCGCGATTCCGCTGGCTTTTCGCTGAAATATCGGCGCAAATCGCTGCGCGGCAAGGCGGGATGCTGTCCATTCCGCTACCTTTGATTTCGGCCCGATTTTGTGATATCTATATGACATAAGTCGCCGAACCGGTCGCGAGAGTGGCCTGTCCGGCGATGCTGCCTGCCCTGCCGACTGCCCGGTTAAGGGAAAAATCATCTATGCTGGCCCAGAAGGTTGGGGCGAACCCGCCTTTGGGGTTTTTTGCGCCGTGGACGGGCGCCGCTGTGAAGGAAGCTCAATGTCGAAATCCAAGAAGACTGAATTCCGCCCCGATGATTTCGTGGTGTATCCGACCCATGGCGTGGGCCGTATCGTTTCCATTGAAGAGCAGGAAGTCGCCGGCCTGCGCCTTGAGATGTTCGTCATCTCGTTCGAAAAAGACAAGATGACCCTGCGGGTCCCCACTGCGCGCGCCAGTGAGATCGGGATGCGTGGTCTGTCGACCCCTGATCTGGTTGAACAGGCGCTTGCCACGCTGAAAGGCAAGGCTCGCGTGAAACGGGCCATGTGGTCGCGCCGCGCCCAGGAATATGAACAGAAGATCAACTCGGGTGACCTGATGTCGATCGCCGAGGTCGTGCGCGACCTGCATCGCAGCGACGACCAGCGCGAGCAATCCTATTCCGAGCGTCAGCTGTACGAAGCCGCGCTGGACCGTCTGACCCGCGAGGTCGCCGCCGTCAGCGGCATCGACGAGGCCGGGGCTCAGAAGAAAGTCGGTGCTGTGCTGGTTTCGCGCGCGGCCTGATCCGACCGGCATTTGTATTCGGGGCGTCCATCGGGGCGCCCCTTTTTCATGTCCGTACGGTCGGAATTAAAAACCCCCGGTCAGACTTGCTGCCGGGGGCTCTCGATTTCATGCGGCGACGGGATCACTCCTCGTCGGAATCCGGCACATCGGCGATATCGTCCAGCGACACGTCCCCGTCGTCATCGTCGTCGTCAAGCAGATCGTCGTCGAGATCGCCGGTGTCGGCATCATCGTCCAGATCCTCGTCATCCACCAGGTCGGTGCGGTCTTCGCCGCGCGCCGCAGTCTTCTCGGCGATCAGCGAGCGCGAGCGGCCGCTCGTCAGGCTTTCCAGCGAGAAGACGTTGCCGCAGGCCGGGCACGTCATCGGGTCGTTCGTCAGATCGTAAAAGCGGGTCGCACAGTGGGGGCACAGACGCTTCGTGCCCCATTCCTCTTTGGGCATGGTAATCTCTTTCCGCCGCAGTTAGGTAAATCCGCTGTCCCCTGCCACAGGTGGTGCAGGCTGTCAAAGCCTTTTCCCCTTGCGTGCGGGCACCGGTCAAGGCGCTATAGGTAACCAAGCAGGGGGACAGGTTCAAGAGCATGACCGGACAGGATGACGGGTTCCTTGTGGGCGGCGATATTCCGGTGCTTCTGCGCCGGTCGTCGCGCGCGCGGCGCATGACCCTGCGGGTCACGCGTGCCGAGGGGCAGGTGGTCCTGACATTGCCCACGAAAGCCAGCCTGACCGAGGGGCGTGCCTTTGTCGAATCCCGTGTCGATTGGCTTCGAAGGATAAGAGCGACCATGCCGGTCCCCAGCGTCATCCGCCACGGCGCCGTCCTGCCGGTCGAGGGGTTCGACGTGACCGTCACCCCCGCCGCAGTGCGGTCCGCGCGAATCGAGGGGGATCGGCTTCTAGTGCCCAGCGGTCGCCCGGTGGGCGTGGTCGTGGCCGCCTATCTCAAGCATCTGGCCCACGCGCGGCTGGTCCCGGCCTGTGACCACCACGCCGCCCGGTTGGGGCAAAGCTTCCGCGCCATCTCGCTGCGGGACACGCGGTCCCGCTGGGGCAGCTGCACCCATGATGGTCGCCTGATGTTTTCCTGGCGGTTGGCCATGGCCCCGCGCGCTGTGCTGGATTACGTCGCCGCGCACGAGGTCGCGCATCTGGCGCATATGGATCATTCCGCGGCCTTCTGGGCGACCACCGCGCATCTTGTGCCCGATTATCAGCGCCATCGCGGCTGGTTGCGGCAGAACGGCCACGATCTTCTGGCCTGGCGTTTTCACGGGCAGGACGGTTGACCTTGACCGCATTTGTGATCACAGGTGCGGGATGAACAAGCTTCCCATCCGTCCCGCAGAAATTTCTGCCCATGAACGCGTCTATCGCAGCCTGCGCGGCCGCATCATGCTGGGCGAGTTGCCTCCCGGCCTGCCGCTGACCTTGCGGGGGCTGGCGGCCGAGCACCGCGTCTCGATGACCCCAGCGCGCGAGGCCGTGCGCCGATTGGTGGCCGAAGGCGCGTTGACGCTGTCCTCTTCCGGACGGATCTCGACCCCCGAGCTTTCCGTCGAGCGGATCGAGGAACTGGCCGCGCTGCGGGCCCTGATCGAGCCAGAGCTTGCCACGCGCGCCCTGCCCAGGGCCCACCAGGCGCTGATCGACCGGCTGGCCCTGATCAATGCCGCCATCGGCGAGGCGGCCGAGGGGCATGATGCCGTGGGCTATATCCGCACCAATCTGGAGTTTCACCGCACACTTTACCTGCGAGCGCAGGCCCCGGCCATGCTCGCGATCCTGGAGACGGTGTGGTTGCAACTGGGGCCGACCATGCGGGCACTTTACGGCCGGGTGAAGCGGCAAGAGCCGCCGCGTCATCACCGCCTGATCCTGGCGTCGCTGCGGGCCGGGGACGAACCCGGCCTGCGACTGGCGGTCCGGGCCGACGTGACCCACGGGCTGCGGCATCTGTCGCAGACCTAGATGCCCGCCCACGGGGGGCGGGCGAGGGCTGTTCAGACTTCCTCGATCCTCAGCTCGACCGGCTCGCCATGGATGACGCCGGTGCGCGGCAGCGCCTCGATGGCGAGGTCGATGGCTTCGGGCGTGGTCTTGTGAGTGACGATCAGGACCGGTGCGACGCCCTCGGTGTCGTGCTTGCCATATTGGCGCATCCGGTCGATCGAGACCCCGGCATCGCCCAGCACCGTCGCGACCTTCGCCAATGCGCCCGGCTTGTCGGCCAGTTGCAGTCGCAGGTAATAGGCGGCGGGAACGGCGGTGCGGGCGCTGACGGGGGTGGAAAGCTGACTGGCGGGCTGGGCAAAGGCCGGCATGCGCACGCCACGCGCAATCTCGACGATGTCGGACAGGACGGCGCTGGCGGTCGGACCCTCGCCCGCGCCCGCGCCGCGCAGGACGATCTGGCCGACCGAATCGCCTTCGATCACCACCATGTTGGTGCCGCCCTGAAGTTGTCCGAGCGGGCTGTCGGCGGGCACGAGACAGGGGGACATGCGCTGTTCCAGCCCTCGTCCGGTCATCTGGGCGACGCCCAGCAGCTTGATGCGATAGCCCATGTCGGCGGCGCGGCGGATGTCGTCGATGCTGACCCGCTCGATCCCCTCGATTTCGACTGCGCCAAAGGTCGGGCGCGTGCCGAAGGCGATCGAGGCCAGGATCGCCAACTTGTGGCTGGCGTCGATGCCGCCCACGTCCAGCGTCGGATCGGCCTCAAGATAGCCAAGCTGCCGGGCTTCCTCGAACACGGTGTCATAGGGCAGGCCCGCATTCTCCATCCGCGTCAGGATATAGTTGCAGGTGCCGTTCATCACGCCCATGACGCGGCGGATGTCGTTGCCGGCCAGCGACTCGGTCATGGTCTTGATGACCGGGATCCCGCCCGCGACTGCAGCTTCGAAGCGCAGGACGCAGCCGTTCGCGTCGGCCAGTTCGGCCAGCTCCTGTCCGTGGATCGCCAGCAGCGCCTTGTTCGCGGTCACGACATCCTTGCCGGCCTTCAGCGCGGCGGTGACGGCTTCGCGCGCCACACCCTCATCCCCGCCGACCAGTTCGACGAAGACATCGACGTCGTCGCGCACGGCAAGGCTGCGCGGGTCGTCTTCCCAGGCATAGCCGGACAGGTCGATGTCGCGGTTCTTGGCGCGGCTGCGCGCGCTGACGGCGGTGACAGAGATGGGGCGACCCGCACGCGTTGCCAGCAGCGCGGCATGTCTCTGCAGGATCTTGACGGTGCCGGTGCCGACCGTCCCGAGGCCAGCGATGCCGAGACGAAGCGGAGAGGCGTCTTGCCCCGAGTTCTGGGCGGTCATGTGAAGCTCTTTTCTACAGGTGAGGCGGTGTTAGCGGATGGCGGATCGCGTTGCAACGCGTGGCTTAGCCGTCATCATCCCCGGACCAATGGCCCTGGATCCCGGTCGCCCGCATGACGCCCAGGACGCGGTTGCCGATCTCGACCGTGGTGCGGCCGATTGCCTCAAGCTCGGCCACGGTCAGCGCGTGGTCGAAGATCTCGCCCTTCATGTTGACGAAGGCGGGATGCCAGCGCGCGGGATCGTCGGTCGGACGCCACGAGGCGTGGCAAAGCAGGTTCCGCTGCCGCTTGATTTCATTCAGGTGCTGGGTCAGGCGATCGCGATCCGGCAATCCGGGATGGCGGCGCATGGCGGCATCCAACTGCTCGATCAGCGTTCCCATCGAATCGTCGGCCAGGCTGGACATGCGGGAAAGCCAGGCGTGCAATTCTCGTTCGGTCAGGTCGTCAGCCAGCCGGGCCTTGTCCAGCGCATAGATGGTGCGCTTGATGATCTCTTCCAGCCAGCCGAAGGTGGCCACGCAATGCCCAAGCGTCGCCGCGAAATCGGCGGGCAGGGTATAATGCGTCGCGGGCGGGGCGCCTATTCGCGCCACAGCTCTTTCACCCAGCTGACCGGCCGCAGATAGTGGCGCAGGTGCTTCGACAGGCTTTCGCGCCGACGCCCGTCAAAGGTCGCGCGCAGGTGGTCCATCGCGGCCAGAGGCGGGGTCTTGTGGTCCCAGCGCCCCTCGATCGCGTCGGGCGGGTTCAGGTTGCCCGGAAAGATGACGATCCGCGTTCCCTTCGGGATATGCGCCTCGCGGATGTAGTTCAGCGGAAAGATCGGCACGCATTGCATGCGGAAATGCGCCAGCCAGCGCCGCGGCCAGAACTTGACGCCGCCCGGCGCGTTGCGGGTGACGAAGCGCTGTTCATAGCGGTACTTGTCCGCAGCCCCCTGCGGATCGGCGCGGAACAGATCCTGCAGCGGTTTCAGCTTGCCCACCCGCATCCGATAGACCGAGGTCTGGCCCAGCTTTTCCAGCGGTGTGTTCGGGTTCAGTCCCAGGACGGTATCGTCGGGATCACCGAAGCTGAAGAATTCATCAAGGCTGCCGGTCACGATCACGTCGAGGTCAAGGAACAGGACCACGCCCGTCACGTCGCCCAGATCGCCCCAAAGCCGCGATTTCGGCCATTTGCCACGAGTATTCACCGGGGCCTGATATTCGAACTCGGGCAGGGGGCGGACGGCGATGTCGGGATGCAGCCCGGTCCCGTCATCGGTAAAGCAGAACAACCGGAACGGGGGCGTGATGTTGCGCGCAATCATCCCGTGCAGGCGGTTGACATATTCCGGCCCGAATTTCGTGCCCCACTTGATGCAGATGATCTGCTTGACCGTGCCGTTGCGACCGTCGTTCATGCCGTCCTCGTCGTTTCACGGGACTCTTTCACAGGCCCCGCGGGCTGGCAAGGCGGGGTCACAGGATCTTCTGCAGCAACACCAGATCCAGCCAGCGCCCGAACTTGCGCCCCGACTGCGGCAGGCGACCGACCGGTTCATAGCCAAGCGCCAGGTGGAAGGCGACGCCGCCCTCGTTCTCGGCCGAGACGGCGGCGACCATGGTATGGGCGCCCCCGCTACGGGCATGATCCTCGACCGCGCGCATCAGGTTGCGGCCAAGCCCACGGCCGCGTGCCTGACCGGACAGGATGATCGTGTGCTCCATCGCGTGGAGATAGCCATTGCCGCCCCGGAACTGGTCATAGGTGGCAAAGCCCATGATCTGGTCGTCTTCCTCGGCGATCAGGAATTCGCGCCCCTTGCCACGGCGCGTCGCGATCATCTGGCCCAGGCTTTCCAGCGTTCTTTCCTCGGACGAGAAGGTGACCGTGGTTTCGCGGATCATCGGGTTCCAGAAGGCGAGGATCTCGGGCAGATCCTCGGGCGTGGCGGGGCGGATGGGCATGGTATCCTCGCATTGATGGCGCGCCGCCGATGCAGCGGCGGCGCGCCCTTCTTGTTCCACAGATATCGCCGCGACGCCAAGCGGAACCGGCAAGGCCCCGTGTCAGGCCGGTCGTGCTGCCCGGATCAGCGACAGGATGTCGCGCGCCGCCGCGGGGATGTTGGTCCCCGGACCGAAGATCGCCTTCACGCCCGCCTTCTTCAGGAAGTCGTAATCCTGCTGCGGGATGACGCCGCCACAGATCACGATGATCTCTTCGGCGCCCTGGTCGCGCAGCGCCGCGATCAGTTTCGGGGCAAGGGTCTTGTGGCCCGCCGCCTGGGACGAGATGCCGACGACATGGACGTCGTTGTCGATGGCGTCCTGTGCCGCTTCCTCGGGTGTCTGGAACAGGGGGCCGACATCGACGTCGAAGCCAATATCGGCAAAGGCGGTCGCGATGACCTTGGCGCCGCGGTCATGGCCGTCCTGGCCCATCTTCACGACCAGCATCCGGGGGCGGCGGCCCTCATCCTCGGCGAATTTCTCGACGTCGCGCTGGATCTGCGCGAAATCGTCGTCACCCTCATAGGCGGCGCCATAGACCCCGGCCAGGGTCTTCACCTCTGCCCGGTGGCGGCCGAATTCCTTTTCCATCGCCATGCTGATCTCTCCCACGCTGGCCCGGGCGCGGGCGGCCTCGACCGCCGCTTCGAGCAGGTTGCCGCCTTCCTTCGCGCGCCGCGCAAGTTCCTCAAGCGCGGTTTGGCATTTCACCTCGTCCCGGCTGGCGCGAATGCTGTTCAGCCGTGCGATCTGGGCCTCGCGCACCTTGTGATTGTCGATGTCGAGGATGTCGATCGGATCTTCCTTGGTCAGGCGATACTTGTTCACGCCGACGATGACCTCGTCCCCGCGATCGATCTGGGCCTGACGGCGGGCCGCTGTCTCCTCGATCCGAAGCTTCGGCATCCCCGAGGCCACGGCCTTGGTCATCCCGCCCATCGCCTCGACCTCTTCGATCAGCGCCCAGGCCTTGTCAGCCAGCTCTGCCGTCAGGCTTTCGACGTAATAGCTGCCGGCAAGCGGATCGATGACATTGGTGATGCCCGTCTCCTCCTGCAGGATCAACTGGGTGTTCCGGGCGATGCGGGCGCTGAATTCAGTCGGCAGCGCGATCGCCTCGTCCAGCGCATTGGTGTGCAGCGACTGGGTGCCGCCAAGCGCCGCGGCCATCGCCTCATAGGCGGTGCGGACGACGTTGTTATAGGGATCCTGCTCCTGCAGGCTGACTCCCGAGGTCTGGCAATGCGTGCGCAGCATCAGGCTGCCGGTCTTTTTGGGATCGAATTCCTTCATGATCCGCGTCCACAGCAGACGGGCCGCGCGCAGCTTGGCGACTTCCATGAAAAAGTTCATGCCGATGGCGAAGAAGAAGGACAGACGCCCCGCGAACTGGTCGACATCCATGCCGGTTTTCAGCGCCGCGCGGACATATTCGCGCCCGTCCGCCAGCGTATAGGCAAGCTCCTGCACCAGGTTCGCGCCCGCTTCCTGCATGTGATAGCCGGAAATCGAGATCGAGTTGAACTTCGGCATCTCGTTCGAGGTGTATTCGATGATGTCGGCGATGATCCGCATCGAGGGTTCGGGCGGATAGACATAGGTGTTCCGCACCATGAACTCTTTGAGGATGTCGTTCTGGATCGTGCCGGACAGGACCGAACGCGGATGCCCCTGTTCTTCTCCCGTGACGATGAAGCTGGCGAGGATCGGGATGACGGCCCCGTTCATCGTCATCGAGACCGAAACCCGGTCCAGAGGGATGCCGTCGAACAGGATCTTCATGTCCTCGACGCTGTCGATGGCAACGCCTGCCTTGCCGACATCGCCTTCGACGCGGGGATGGTCGCTGTCATAGCCGCGATGGGTCGCAAGGTCGAAGGCGACCGAGACGCCCTGCTGTCCCGCCGCCAGCGCCTTGCGATAGAAGGCGTTCGATTCCTCGGCGGTCGAGAAGCCCGCATATTGACGGATGGTCCAGGGCCGCCCCGCATACATCGTCGCGCGGGGGCCGCGGGTAAATGGCTCGATTCCCGGCAGGCTGCCAAGGTGGGGCAGGCCGGTGGTATCGGCCTCGGTGTAAAGCGGTTTGACCTCGATCCCTTCCAGCGTGTGCCAGGTCAGGCTGGCGGGATCGGCCCCCTTCAGCTCCTTCGAAGCAAGTTTTTTCCAATCATCAAGGCGGGCTTCGGGGCTTTTGCTCATCTGACATCCTTTCGCGGCGCCCGGCGGCTCTTATATGATGCAAGAGGCAAGAGGGCGATGAAACTGAAACGGCTGATCTTTCTGATTGCGGTGCCGCTGCTGGCGGCGATGGGGCCAAGGCCCCAGGGGGCCGACGATGGCCATAGCCCCTTTGTGCGCGGCGAGGTGCCTGCTGCGACCAGCGAGGCCAAGCCCATGTCGCGCAAGCTGCCCGAGGGCGAGTTGCAGATCCTGTCGGGGTCCGAGGTCGAGCCCGCGGAATTCACCTGGCAGGCCCGGCCGCTGGTCATCTTTGCCGACACGGCGGCGGACCCCGATTTCACCGCCCAGTTGGCACAGTTGCGACGCGATCCGGCCGCGTTGTTGATCCGCGACGTGGTGGTGATCACGGATACCGATCCCGCGGCAGCCAGCGCCTGGCGCAAGCAGTTGCGCCCCGAGGGGTTTTCGGTCGTGCTGATGGACAAGGACGGCCAGGTCAAGCAGCGCATGCCCGCGCCGCGTTCGGTGCGCGAAATCACCCGCGCGATTGACAAGTTCCCCCTGCGCCGGCGCGAGATCGGTCGTGCCGCGCTGCCATAGGTCGTTGCGAAACTCGCAACAAGTTCATTGCGGCAGGGGCCCGGGCACACTATCTTGAAGGCAGGGCGCAGGCTGCGCCCGAATGAAAGGGGTTCCGACATGGCCAAATCGACCTCGCCGCGCAAAGCCGACGATACCGCGTCGGCCATGGCCCCGCGCGGCAAACCCGATCCGCGTCTTGAATCGCTGATCGAGCGGCTGGCGCGCGCGCGCAGCGCCAACGAAATTACCAGCGTGATCGGCCTGAAACCCATCAAAGGCCGCTCCGGTCCGAAAATCGCGTATTGAGGCGCTCGCGCATCTGCGCCAGCTCCTGCGGCAGGGTGGTTCGTAGCCTGCTGCCCGCATCCTCGCGCTGCTGACGCAGCATCGCCTGGATCTCGGCCTCTCCGCCACGCAGGCTGGCCGTCAGGATCTCCAGAACATCAAGCCCGGCTTCGCGGGTTTCCTGAGTCAACAGGAAGTAATCCACCATCATCTCACTTGCGCGGTCGGGATGATTGCGCGCCAGGCGCCGGATGGAATCGGCCATTGCGTCCATGACTGCGACCAGGCGGTAATAGATCACCACCGGATCGATCACGGCGCCGGGCAGGACGTGGATCTCGGCCAGAACCGCGCGAAAGATCCGGTCATTGCCGCCATGTGCGATGACCAGCCGGGCATCCCCGTCCTGGATCTGCGCAAGGATACCGTCCAGGCTGTCGTCCTGGACCTGACGCTCCAGCGCGACGACATGGGCACGCACCTCGGCCACCAGGGCGCGTTGCATATCGTCCACGCGCTCGGCCCGCAGCTTGGCGTCCCGTCTGCGGTTCTGAAGGGCAACCACCCACCAGCCTGCCGACAGGAACAGTCCGGCAATCAGCGCCTGCTGCGCGGGTGGGCTGAGATAACCGTCCAGAAGCGGCATGATTCCCTAATCGCGCTGTTGAAGGTTGCGGCCCGTGGCGGGCCGCAACGTGGGCAGGTCAGGACCGCCGGGGCGGGCCATCATTCGAATTCCATGATGATGTCGTCGACCTTCAGGCTTTCGCCTGCGGCTGCGTTCACGGATTTGACGACGCCCTTGCGCTCTGCACGCAGGATGTTCTCCATCTTCATCGCCTCGACCGTGGCCAGCGCCTGGCCTTCCTGCACCTCGTCACCGGCGGCGACGTTCACGCGCACGACCAGCCCCGGCATCGGGCAGAGCAGGAATTTCGAGGTGTCGGGCGGCAGCTTCTCGGGCATCAGGCGCGCAAGCTCGGCCGCGCGCGGGCGGCGGACATAGGTTTTCAGCTCGGCCCCCCGCACACGCAGCCTGAAGCCCGAGGGCAGCCGGTCCACCTTCATCACCAAGGGCGCACCATCCACCGCGATGCGGGCCAGGGATTGTCCCGGCAGCCAGTCGCTTTCGACGCGCAGCTTACGGCCCTCGATCTCGACGGTCGAACCCTGCTTGTCGGCGGTGATGCGAACCGGGAACTCGCGCCCGGAAACCGTCACCACCCAATGCTCCCCGACATGGCGTTCATGGTTGTCCAGCCGTCCGGAAATGCGGGTGCGCCGGATTTCCGCCACGCGATGCATGGCGGCGGCCGAGGCGGCTACCCGGATGATCTCGGCCTCGGGCAGGGCCGCGCCCAGGAACCCCTCGGGGTATTCCTCGGCGATGAAGGCGGTCGAGATGTCGCCGGAAACGAATTTCGGGTGGTCCATAACCGCCGACAGGAAGGGCAGGTTGTGGCCGATGCCCTCGACCTCGAACTCATCCAGCGCAAGGCGCATCTGCTCGATCGCCTCATGGCGGGTCGGGGACCAGGTGCACAGCTTGGCGATCATCGGATCGTAATACATGCTGATCTCGCCGCCCTCGAACACGCCGGTATCGTTCCTGACGACATGCGCGCTGTCAGCGACCTCCGCCGGGGGGCGATAACGCGTCAAACGCCCGATCGACGGCAGGAAATTGCGATAGGGATCCTCGGCGTAAAGGCGGCTTTCGATCGCCCAGCCGTTGATCTTCAGATCTTCCTGGGCAAAGGGCAGCGGCTCGCCATTGGCGACGCGGATCATCTGCTCGACCAGGTCGATGCCGGTGATCAGCTCAGTCACGGGATGTTCGACCTGAAGGCGGGTGTTCATTTCCAAGAAGTAGAAATTCTTCTGCGCATCGACGATGAATTCCACCGTCCCCGCGCTGGTATACCCCACGGCGCGCGCCAAAGCGCAGGCCTGTTCCCCCATCGCGCGCCGGGTCGCTTCGTCCAGGAAGGGCGAAGGCGCCTCCTCGATCACCTTTTGGTTGCGGCGCTGGATCGAGCATTCGCGTTCGTGCAGATAGACGCAATTCCCGTGCTGGTCGGCCAGAACCTGAATTTCGATATGGCGCGGCTGGGTGACGAATTTCTCGATGAAGATGCGATCGTCGCCAAAGCTGGCTGCGGCCTCGTTCTTCGAGCTTTCGAACCCTTCGCGCGCCTCCTGATCGGTCCAGGCGATGCGCATCCCCTTGCCGCCGCCGCCGGCGCTGGCCTTGATCATCACCGGATATCCGATCTCTTTCGAGATCTTCACCGCCTCTTCGGCATCCGCGATCAATCCCATATAGCCCGGAACGGTCGAGACGCCCGCCTCCTGCGCGATCTTCTTCGAGGTGATCTTGTCGCCCATCGACTGGATCGCGCCCGAGGGCGGACCGATGAACGCCACGCCCTCGGCCTCAAGCGCCTGGGCGAATTTCATGTTCTCGGACAGGAAGCCGTAACCCGGATGGACAGCTTCGGCACTGGTTTGCCTGATCGCCTGCATGATCTTGTCGATCACGATATAGGACTGGTTCGCGGGCGGGGGACCGATATGGACCGCCTCGTCCGCCATCTTGACGTGAAGCGCGTTGCGATCCGCATCGGAATAGACCGCCACGGTCGAAATGCCCATCTTCCTTGCGGTCTTGATGACCCGGCAGGCGATTTCGCCACGGTTGGCGATCAGGATCTTCTTGAACATGCGTTCCCCCTATGCCCGCAGGCGGAAATGAAAAAGCCGCCCCGGTACTGGACCGGGACGGCTAAATCCGATGGGCGCCGGACCGAAGCCGGGCGCGACGCTCAGATGACCAGCGTTACTGGCAGAGGCGGACGTCGTCGCAAAGCGCGCCGGCGGCAGCGCCAGCGGCAGCACCGCCAAGGACGCTATGGCCCGAGAGGTCAGCGATGACCGCGCCGGTGCCGGCACCGATAAGCGCGCGGTCGGTATCGGTCGGGTTGATGCCCTGGGTGCAGCCGGCAAGTGCCAGAAGGCCGAAAGCCAGGACGGCGGCGATTTTCTTCGACATGGTCTATACTCCGTAAAAGGGGCCGCGAGCTGACATTGCGTGCCGCGGCCAACCCGGTATTCGGGATCAGTAGCGGCGCTGGCAGACGCCGGCGTCGTCACAAAGTGCGCCCGCGCCAGCACCGATAAGTGCGCCCGTGGCGACATTCTCGTCAAGGATCTTGGCGACGGCTGCACCCGCCAGGGCGCCGCCTGCCGCACGCTGCGCGTCGGGCGAAAGGGTCGAACCGCCATACGGGCTGGGTTCGCAGGCCGCGAGACCCGCAACCAGAAGCACGGCGCCCGAAAGGCGGAGGATGACGGAATTTTGCATAGCTCTTTGCCTGTATTATTGGCCCGTTTGCGGGCCATTCGTGAATGAGGTAGTTGCAATATTGCATGGGGGTGTGTCAGCCGGAACTGACTTCCATGTGAAATGTCACAGCTACGCGGCATTCCGCTCATTCCTCGTCGTCCCAATCCTCGTCGTCGCCCCAGTCGATATCGTCCCAATCGAAGGTGGGGGCGTCCGCCGCGAAAAGGGCCGGGAAACTGGCTTGGGCGCGCTTCATGTCGATGCGCAATTCCTGCTCGTAATCGACCGGATCAAGCTTTCCGATGGGCACCACCTCGCGTCCGATCAGCCAGGACAGGCGACCGGCATCAAGGTTGCCGCGCACAAAGGTTTCTTCGCCGAAACACTGGATCAGTGCGGCCATGAAGCCTTCGTCCGCCTTGCGGTCGGGCGCCCTGCGGTCGCGAAACCGCTCGCGCCGGACAAGCGGCGTTGCGCCCTTCTTGTTGGCGCGGCGAATGGTGAACTGGAAATCCGTTCCCGGAAGGCGGCCGGGAAAACCGCGATGCTTCAGCATGATCTGCCCCGTTCTTGAATAAGGTGTTCAAGCGGGCAACGGGCCGAGCGTGCGAGACGCGGGCCGCCATGCAGCCCGCGCTTGGCAAAAGGCTTAGTTGGCGCCGTATTTGCCTTGGAAGACCGGCTCGGTCGTGACCGGCGCGGGGGTGATGACTTCAGGCTCTTTCTTGGCGCAGGCTGCGGCCAGGCCGACAAGGACCAGGGCCAGGGCAAGTTTCTTCGACATGCTGTCGTGCTCCTGTTGAGCGGGACCGCAAGATCCCGACTGCTCGGTTGAGATTCGGCCACTCTGGGCGACCACTGACCGACCATATAGACCGGGTCCGGGATGGCACAGGCAGGGCCCGGACGAATGGCGCCGGGGTTGCAGGGCTGTGGCAGGGCTGCATCAGCAGGGCAAGGGCACATCACCAGGGTTCCCATTCGCAGGCATTGCGATCCGCGGGCAGGCGGAACGCCTCGAAAAGCTGAAGGACATCAGGATCATAGGTTCCGAACGAGATCTTCTTGTCGGCCAGGCTGACGATGATCTGCGTCGGCCGAGGGCCGGGGCTGGCGATCCGTGGCAGTACCCAGTTTTCACAAAGCCACACGACATCGTCATGAACCGGATCCTGCGCCAGCGCGTCCGGAGCCGCCGGAAGCGCGGGTTCGTCAACCATCGCGTCGGCGTCCTCCTCGGCCTGGACATCGGCGGCAGCGGGGTCGGTGTCGGGAGTCGCGGCGCCGATCTCCACCGACCTGTCGTCCAGGTATTCGCCCGCCCCATTGGCATCGGCGTCGCTGCCATCCCCGCCCTGAACCTCGGCGGTTTCGGTGTCGATCTCGATCGGGGCGCGGTCGGCGTCATCGGGTTCCGTCGCCGATCCCTCGGTCGAAGGGACGCGCGCGGCAAGGTCGGGCATTACGAAACGGAAGCGATAGGTCAGGCCTGTCCCCCCCGCGCTGTCGTGCAGCGTTTCCTGCCAATAGGCGACGGCGCCCGAAGGCAGCCTGATCGCCTGGTTCGCGTCGCCCTTGATCTCTGCCGCTGCGGGCAGGGCCAACAGGGCAAGGCTTGCGCATACCGCTGCGGGACGTGTCATCAAATCTTCTCCGGGCTGTCCAATCACAGCGGGATATTATCGTGCTTTTTCCAAGGATTGGTCAGCTTTTTTCCGCGCAGGCTGGCAAATGCCCTTGCGACGCGGCGTCTGGTCGAGCGGGGCTGGATGACTTCGTCCACGAAACCCTTTTCGGCGGCCACGAAGGGATTGGCGAAGCGGTCCTCGTAATCCTTGGTCCGGGCGGCGATCTTTTCGGGATCTCCCAATTCGCTGCGATACAGGATCTCGACCGCGCCCTTTGCCCCCATCACGGCGATTTCGGCGGTCGGCCAGGCATAGTTGAAGTCGCCGCGCAGGTGCTTTGACGCCATGACGTCATAGGCCCCGCCATAAGCCTTGCGGGTGATCACAGTGACCTTGGGCACCGTCGCCTCGCCATAGGCGAACAGAAGCTTGGCCCCGTGCTTGATGACCCCGCCATATTCCTGCCCGGTTCCCGGCAGAAAACCCGGCACGTCCACGAAGGTCAGGATCGGGATCTCGAACGCGTCGCAAAAGCGCACAAAGCGCGCGGCCTTGCGCGAACTGTCGATGTCAAGGCAACCCGCCAGCACCATCGGCTGGTTCGCGACCACGCCGACGGTCTGGCCCTCGATGCGGATGAAGCCGGTGATGATGTTGCCCGCGTAATCCTTTTGGATTTCGTAGAAGTCGCCTTCGTCCGCGACCTTCAGGATCAGCTCCTTCATGTCATAGGGCTGGTTCGGGTTGTCGGGGATCAGGGTATCAAGGCTGGTCTCGATCCGGTGGGGATCGTCGAAGAAGGGTCGGGTCGGGGCCTTTTCGCGGTTGTTCAGCGGCAGGAAATCGACCAGGCGCCGAATTTCCGTCATTGCCTCGACGTCGTTTTCGAAGGCGCCATCGGCGACCGAGGATTTCTTGGTGTGGGTCGATGCGCCACCAAGCTGCTCGGCGGTCACGACCTCGTTTGTCACCGTCTTAACGACATCGGGGCCGGTCACGAACATATAGGACGTGTCCTTCACCATGAAGATGAAGTCGGTCATCGCCGGTGAATAGACCGCGCCGCCCGCGCATGGACCCATGATGACCGAGATCTGCGGCACCACGCCCGAGGCCAGCACGTTGCGCTGGAACACGTCGGCATAGCCGGCAAGCGAGGCGACGCCTTCCTGAATGCGGGCACCGCCCGAATCGTTCAACCCGATCACCGGTGCGCCATTCTGCATGGCCATGTCCATGATCTTGCAGATCTTCTGGGCGTGGGTTTCGGACAGCGAGCCACCGAAGACGGTGAAATCCTGCGAGAAGACATAGACCATGCGGCCGTTGATCGTTCCCCAGCCCGTCACGACCCCGTCACCATAAGGGCGGTCCGCGTCGATCCCGAAATCGACCGAACGGTGACGGACGAACATGTCGAATTCCTCGAAGGAGCCCTCGTCCAGCAGCAGCTCCAGCCGTTCGCGTGCAGTCAGCTTGCCGCGGGCATGCTGGGCGTCGATGCGCCTTTGGCCGCCGCCAAGCCTTGCATCGCGCCGTTTGGCTTCCAGTTGGCCAAGGATGTCCTTCATCTGCGGTCCCCCATTTTTCGGCAAGGTAGAACCTGTGCCGCATTGCGGAAAGTAGAATTGCGAATATTTGCAAAGTCGTTTGCAAGCTCGACGTGCAAACAGCAAAATGTAAAGCCCTTGACGAAAGCCGGGCCACGGGCCATGCCGCTGCACATGGGAATGAGCATCGATCTTTCGGCCATTCAGGCCAACTGGAAATCGCTGGCCGAGCGGGCGCCCGGTGCGCGCGCGGCGGCGGTGGTCAAGGCGGACGCCTATGGGCTTGGCGCGGCGCGGGTCGCGCCGGCGCTTTACGAGGCCGGAGCGCGCGAGTTCTTCGTCGCCCTGGCGGCCGAGGGGCGCGCCCTGCGTCCCCTGCTGGGCGATGACGCCCGCATCTTCGTCCTGTCCGGGCACATGGAAGGCCAGGATCTGACGGGCCTGATCCCGCTTCTGAACAGCCCCGAGCAGTTTTTCCGCGACCGTGCACTGCGGCCGCGCGGCGCGTTTGGCCTGCAGCTTGATACCGGCATGAACCGGCTGGGGCTGGAGCCGGGCGAATGGGCCGCGATCCGGTCCGAAGCGCTGGCGGCTGGCCCCAGCCTTCTGATGTCGCACCTGGCCTGCGCCGACGAACCCGAACATCCTGCCAATGCCGAACAGCTGGCCGCGTTCCGCGCGATGACCGACGGAACCGGCGTTCCTCGTTCGCTTTCGGCGACTGGTGGAATCCTTCTGGGTGCGGATTACCATTTCGACATCGTGCGGCCAGGCGTCGGCATGTACGGCGGTCTGCCCTTTGCCGAGGCGCGCCCGGTCCTGAGCCTTGATCTGCCGGTGATCCAGACCCGCGACGTCAAGGCCGGGGAATCCGTGGGCTATGGTTATAGCTGGACCGCGAAACGGCCCTCGCGCGTCGCGACCGTCGCAGCGGGTTATGCCGACGGGCTGGCGCGGGCCCTCGCGCGTCAAGGAGAGTTGCGGCTTTGGGCGGGTGAGCGCGCCTGCCCGGTTGTGGGCCGCATCTCGATGGATCTGATCACCGTTGACGTCACCGACCTGCCGGACATTCCGAAAAAGCTTGCGATCCTGAACGCGGAGCAGGGCATCGACGCTTTGGCCGACCTGTCGGGAACCATCGGATACGAGATCCTGACCTCGCTGGGGCAACGCTACGCACGGACTTATTCGTGACGCCAGTGCGGCTGATCGGAAGGGCTGCGATGACGCTGACCCGGACCACGGGCCGGGTTTCCATCTTTGCAGCGCAGGGCCTGACGCGCGTCGGCGCGCATCCGGCCGAGCTTTTGCGCCAGATCCTGCATATCGGCTGGCTATCACTTCCTGTCGTCGGGCTGACCGCGCTGTTCACCGGCGCGGCATTGGCGCTTCAGATCCATTCGGGGGGCGAGCGATTCCAGGCTTCGGACGTGGTGCCTGCGATCGTCGCCATCGGCATGGCGCGTGAACTTGGCCCGGTCCTGGGCGGGCTGATGGTTGCGGCGCGCGTCGCAAGCTCGATCGCGGCAGAGCTTGGAACGATGCGCGTCACCGAACAGGTCGATGCGCTGGTGACGCTGTCGACGGATCCGGTCGGCTGGCTGGTCTCGCCCCGGCTTTGGGCGGCGATCCTGTCCCTGCCGGTGCTGGTCGGGGTCGGCGACGTGATCGGGATCATGGGCGGCTGGCTGATCGGGGTCAATGCGCTTGGCTTCAACTCGGTCACGTATCTGTCGAACAGCTGGGCTTATCTTGAAGGCTGGGATGTGGTCTCTGGTCTGATCAAGGGCGGTTTCTTCGGTTTCGTCGTCGCACTGTCAGGTTGCTGGTTCGGCATGAACGCCGGGAATGGGGCAGCCGGGGTGGGGCGCGCCACCACGAACGCGGTTGTCGCGGCCTCGGTCGGCATCCTGGCCGCGAATTTCGTTCTGACGGGGCTGTTCTTCTGATGATCGAGGTGCAGGGCCTGACCAAAAGCTTCGGGCCAAAGCGGGTCCTGGACGGCATCGACCTGACTTTGGCGAAGGGCGAAAGCCTTGTCGTCATCGGCGGCTCGGGGACCGGGAAATCGGTGCTGCTGCGGTCGATTCTTGGCCTTGAACGGCCGGATGCAGGCCGGATCCTGTGGAACGGCAGGGCGCTTGCCGATCAGCGCGCCACCTTCATGCAGGGCTTCGGGATGCTGTTCCAGAACGCGGCGCTTTTTGACAGCCTGCCGGTCTGGCGCAACGTCGCCTTTCGCCTGCTGCGCGAGATGCCGAAGGCAAGGGCGCGGGCGGTTGCCCTGGACAAGCTGGCCCGGGTGGGCCTTGGCGCCGAGGTCGCCGATCTTTACCCGGCCGAGTTGTCGGGCGGGATGCGAAAGCGCGCCGGGCTGGCCCGTGCCATCGCCGCGGATCCGGACGTGATCTTTTTTGACGAGCCGACAACCGGGCTGGACCCGATCCGCGCCGCTGCCATCAATACCCTGATCCGCGGCATCGTGGATGAGACCGGCGCCAGCGCGATCACCATTACCCATGACATGAGTTCGGTGCGCAGCATCGGCGACCGCGTGGCGTTGCTGGATCGCGGGCGCATCCGCTGGCAGGGGCCGGTTTCGGACATGGATGCGGCCGAGGATGAATACCTGCGGGATTTCATCGCCGGTCGGGCCCTTGTGCCGGGGTCGCAAGCCGGCGCATGAATGCTTATATATGCACCAGCGCCTGCGCAGATCCGCGTCATCTCGGAACGGGGTCTTGTGCGAATCCCGCGCAGTTGCAACCATGAAGATTGTGTTCCTGACCTGACCGGAGACGAATTTGGGTCTTTCCCCGACTGCCCCCGCGACCACCACTGCCGGCGAAACCCTGCTGGAATTCCACGACAACAGGTTGCTGATCGATCTGTGCGGCCCTCATGACCGTCACCTGGCGCGGATCGAGGAGGCACTGAAGGTTCATGTCCTCCGCCGCGGCAACCTGCTTTCCGTTGTCGGCCCCGCCGATGCGCAGGCCGAGGCTGCGCAGGTGCTGCGGGCACTTTATGCCCGCCTTGAACAGGGTCGCCATGTCGAGTTGCCCGAGATCGAGGCCGCGCTGCGCATGGGCGTTGAACAGCCGCAGGAGCCGATGACGCCGGCCGAGCAGCTTGAGATGTTCCAGACCGGCCATATCGAGCTGCGCACCCGCAAGAAGACCGTCGAGCCCCGGACCGAAGCGCAAAAGGACTATGTCCGCAACCTGTTCGCGAACGAATTGGCCTTCGGCATCGGTCCGGCCGGGACGGGCAAGACCTATCTCGCGGTCGCGGTCGGGGTCACCATGCTGATCGGCGGCCATGTCGACAAGATCATCCTGTCCCGCCCCGCCGTCGAAGCGGGCGAGCGTCTTGGCTTTTTGCCGGGCGACATGAAGGAAAAGGTCGATCCCTACATGCAGCCGCTTTACGACGCGCTGAACGACTTTCTGCCCTCGAAGCAGATGCAGAAGCTGATGGAAGAAAAGCGGATCGAGATCGCACCGCTGGCCTTTATGCGTGGGCGGACGCTGTCCAACGCCTTCGTCGTGCTGGACGAGGCGCAGAACGCCACCACCATGCAGATGAAGATGTTCCTGACCCGTCTTGGCGAAGGTTCTCGCATGGTCATCACGGGCGACCGCACGCAGATCGACCTGCCGCGCGGCATCCATTCCGGTCTGGTCGATGCCGAGAAGATCCTGAAGGATATCAAGGGCATCAGCTTCAGCTATTTCACCGCCAAGGACGTCGTGCGCCATTCTCTGGTCGCGCGCATCATCGAGGCCTATGATGCAGAAGCCGAGGCGGCGCTGGCACGCGGCGAAGCATTCGACGAACGCGGACAGCGCATCCCGCGCCGGGAACCGCGCTTTGTCGCGACGACCGGGGGACAGGCGGATGTCTGATCACTTCGCGCATGACGAGCAAAGTCCGGGCATCGTCGATCTTGTGATCGAGGACGCCCGCTGGGACGATGCCGATCTGCTGGGCATGTCGCAGCGCGCAGCGCGCGCCGTCGGTTCCTGGCTGGGGCTGGAAAATTTCCAGATCGTGGTCATGGGCTGCGACGATGCGCGCATTGCCGGCCTCAATGCCGAGTTCCGCGACAAGCCGACCCCCACCAACGTGCTGAGCTGGCCCGCGATCGAATTCGACCTGCGTGCGCCGGGCGAGGTTCCCGAATTGCCCGAGGTCGACGAACTGGGCGATATCGCGATCTCGTTCGATACCTGCTGGCGCGAGGCCGAGGCGCAGGGCAAGCCCTTTGCCGACCATGCAACCCATCTGCTGGTCCATGCTATCCTGCATCTTGCGGGATATGATCATATCGACGATCAGGATGCAGAGACAATGGAGGATGCCGAGCGGTCGATCCTGTCCAGCCTTGGCATACCTGACCCCTATCTGGAACTGGAAACATGAGCAACGATCGAAGTCCCGACACCCCCGTTTCCGCGGACCCGGCCTCTTGGGCGGATGGCGTCGGCGGTGACGGGCGGGATCTTCCGCAATCGCGCGGCTTTCTTGGCCGTATCCTTGGTGCTTTCGGCGGAGGTGAAGCCGAAAGCGAGCCTTCGTCCCCGCAGGGTGCGGGGGCAAAGGGCCCCAGCAAGACCGCGCTTGGCATGGTCAACCTGCGGCGACTGCGCGTCGATGACGTTGCGGTGCCCAAGGCGGAAATCGTGGCTGTTCCGGTCACCTCGACGCTGCCGGAACTGGTCGAGATCTTTCGCGAGCACGGGTTCTCGCGCATCCCGGTCTTCAAGGGCACGCTGGACAGCCCGCTGGGCCTGATCCACCTGAAGGATCTGGCGCTGAAATACGGCTTCGGTGCCGCGACGCCCGCCAAATTCGCGCTGCGCCCGCTTTTGCGTCCGCTGCTTTACGTCCCGCCTTCAATGCCGATCGGCGTGCTGCTGCAGCAGATGCAGCAGAAACGCATCCACATGGCGATGGTGATCGATGAATATGGCGGGGTCGATGGCGTCGTCACCATCGAGGATCTGATCGAGCAAGTTATCGGCGAGATCGAGGACGAGCATGACGAGATCGACGGCGGCCTGCTGATGCTGGAGCAACCCGGTCAATGGCTGGTGCAAGCCCGTGCCCCGCTTGAGGAGGTCGAGGCTGAAACCGGACTGCGGCTTTCCTCGGAAGAGGAGGAGATCGACACGCTGGGCGGGCTGATCTTCATGCTGACCGGTCGCGTTCCGGTCAGGGGAGAGGTCGTCCCCCATGAAAGCGGCGTCGAGTTCGAGATCATCGATGCCGATCCCCGCCGCGTGAAACGCGTCCGCCTGCGTCTGCCAAGGGCGGCCGAACCCATGCAGGCGGATCCCGAACCGCAGGCCGGTTAAAGCGCCGAGAAGGCCCTTGCATGGGTGATGGCGCTGCCCTTGGGCAGCGCCGGGCCCAGTGCCATCAGATAGGGTCCGGCATAGGGCGAGCCCAGGTCCACCGGCTGGAAGCCGAAGCGGGCATAATAGGCCGGATCGCCCATCACCACGATCGTATGCCCCGGAACCGCGGCCAACGCCGCGCGGATCAACGCGTCCCCGATCCCGCGCCTCTGCACGGCCGGGTGGACGGCCACGGGGGCAAGGGCTAGCGCCGGTCCTTCCGCCTGCAGCGGGGACAGCGCGACATGTCCAAGGATGCAGCCCGCCGCTTCAGCGACCAGCGACAGCGTCAGATCGTCCTGATCGCGCAGCATTTCGACCAGCCGCGCCTCGTCCCCGCCACCGAAGGACTGGCGCAGCAGTTCCGAAATTGCCGCGGCCTCAAGCGGGTGTTCGGGACGAATGCGGGGCAGGGTCTCTGTCCGTTCAAAGGCGCGGGTAATATCCCGGCTGCGCTGGCCCCAGTCGCTGGCCGCGGTGCGGGACTGATGCGCGGCAAAGGCCTCGGCATCGGCGAAAAGTTCGTCCAGACGCCAGACCAGCGGATCTTCGGTCTGGGCAAGATCGAAGCGCAGGTTCCCCGGCTCGGCCCGGCTCAGCTTCACATGATCGGGCAGCAGGTCCAGCGCCAGCATCATTTGCGCCATGTCCGCGCAGGTCAGCCGTCCCGACAGCGCGACCAGCGGCCGCGACAGCGCGATCTCGGCCCCGCCAGTGGCCGGTGCATGATGGTGATGGGGGTGGTGATGTCCGCAGGCGCAGCCGCTCATGTCAGGGGGTCCTTTCAATTGCGGGCAGGCTAGCAGGGTCGCGCGCCAAGGGCCATTGCGACAAAGGAAAGGCCGGGCACCTGGCCCGGCCTTTGTACGTTCAGGCGATGGCGAGGTTCAGTTGCTCGACGAAGGCGTCGCGATAAAGTGCTGAGAGTTCGGTCAGCGGCGCGGCATCGGTCCCAAAGGTGACGGTCTCGCCCCCAAAGCGTCCCACGACGGCGACCGGCACACCCGCTGCCGTCGCGGCTTCGGCCAGCTTTCCGGCATTGGTTTCGGTCGCCGCGACCAGATAGCGGGCCTGATCCTCGCCGAAGAGCTGGGCAATATCCGACGAGTCGAGCGCAAGGCCCAGACCTGCGGCCTCGGCCATCTCGAACGCCGCCAGTGCAAGGCCGCCATCCGACAGGTCGGTCGCAGCCGAGAAAAGCTTGCCATTGGCGCGCAGGAACTCGCCATGCTTGCGCTCGGCGGTCAGATCGACATGGGGGGCATCGCCCGCCTCGATCCCGAAGGCTTCGGCCGCGAGGGCGGATTGGCCCAGATGGCCCACAGTGGTGCCGATCACGATGGCGACATCGCCCGCAGAGGGCAGGCCCGCGATCAGGTCTTCGAGATTGGCGATCAGACCGACGCCGCCGATGGTCGGGGTCGGCAGGATGCCCTTTCCATCCGTCTCGTTGTAAAGCGAGACGTTGCCCGACACGATCGGGAAGTCGAGCGCGGCGCAGGCCTCGCCGATGCCTTTGATCGCGCCGACGAGCTGACCCATGATCTCAGGCTTTTCGGGGTTGCCGAAGTTCAGGTTGTCGGTCGTCGCCAGCGGCAGCGCGCCGCAGGCGGTCAGGTTGCGGTAAGCCTCGGCCACGGCCTGCTTGCCGCCCTCGAACGGGTTTGCCTTGACATAGCGCGGCGTCACGTCGCTGGTGAAGGCCAGCGCCTTTTCGGTGCCATGGACGCGCACGACGCCGGCGCCCAGACCGGGGCGGCGCACGGTGTCGGCGCCGACCTGCGTGTCATATTGCTCCCAGACCCACGCCTTGTGGGCATAGCTGGGCGAGCCGATCAGGGCCCTCAGCGCCGAGATGGGCGTGATCGCGGGCAAGGCGGGCAGCGCCTCGGCTGTTGGGGTCTCGACCCACGGACGGTCATATTCCGGCGCGCTGGAGGACAGTTTCGACAACGGCAGGTCGGCCTTGACCTCGTTATGGTGCAGGATCAGGAAGCGGTCCTCGGCGATGGTCTCGCCAACGATGGCGAAGTCGAGGTCCCATTTCACGAAGATGGCGCGAGCCTCTGCCTCTTTCTCGGGCTTGAGCACCATGAGCATCCGCTCCTGGCTTTCGGACAGCATCATCTCATAGGCGGTCATGTTGGCTTCGCGCTGCGGCACGGCCTCGAGGTTCAGCTTGATGCCGAGGCCGCCCTTGTCGCCCATTTCCACGGCCGAGCAGGTCAGACCCGCAGCACCCATGTCCTGGATCGAGATCACGCTGTCGGTCTGCATCAGTTCGAGGCAGGCTTCGAGCAGGCATTTCTCGGTGAAGGGGTCGCCGACCTGCACGGTCGGGCGCTTTTCCTCGATCGTGTCGTCGAACTCGGCCGAGGCCATGGTCGCACCGCCGACGCCGTCGCGGCCGGTCTTGGCACCCAGATAGACGACGGGCATGCCGACGCCCGACGCCGCCGAGTAGAAAATCTTGTCGGCATCGGCCAGACCCGCCGCGAAGGCGTTCACGAGGCAGTTGCCGTCATAGGATTGGTGGAAGCGCACTTCGCCGCCCACGTTCGGCACGCCAAAGGCGTTGCCATAGGCGCCGATCCCCTCGACCACGCCCTTGACCAGATGCGAGGTCTTGGGGTGTTCGGGACGGCCAAAGGACAATGCGTCCATCGCGGCGATCGGACGCGCACCCATCGTGAACACGTCGCGCAAGATGCCGCCGACACCGGTCGCGGCACCCTGATGCGGCTCGATATAGGACGGGTGGTTGTGGCTTTCCATCTTGAAGACCACGGCCTGACCGTCGCCGATATCGACGACGCCCGCGTTCTCGCCGGGGCCGCAGATGACTTGCGGCCCGGTGGTGGGCAGAGTGCGCAGCCATTTTTTCGAGGATTTATAGGAACAATGTTCGTTCCACATGGCCGAGAAGATGCCAAGCTCGGTGAAGGTCGGCTCGCGTCCGATGATCTGAAGGATGCGCTGATACTCGTCGGGTTTCAGCCCATGCGCGGCGATGAGGTCTTCGGTGATCTGCGGTTCGTTCATTTTCGCGCCCTTTTCCCCGGATTTCGGGGCCTTTTAAGCGGCGGCGGGGCATTAGGAAAGGGGCCGCGCGCAGCATCGGTCAAGGATGATGCGGATGGCCAGCCAAAGGCTTGTTTTCCGGTCCGGGCGGTCGCTGCAGAATGGGCAAAAAAAAGCCGGGCATAAAGCCCGGCCTAAGTCCAACAGGGAGGTTGAAGGTGATGAGAGTTTCCTCAAACCATCTCCTTCGCAGCCTCAGATATGTGCAGTAAGCGAACCATTCAAGGATGAAAGGCCGCAGATATGACATGCCGGATATGCAGTTAACGAATGGCTGTCCGACACGCCCATGACGCAGGGGAACGCTGGACCCGTCACAGATCGGTTTCCGACTGTAGGCGACGGATCGACTGGATCTCTTCCAGCACGAAATCGCGGAAGGCCGTGACGCGGCGCGAGGTGCGCAATTCCTCGGGGAAGGCCAGGAAAACAGGAACCTCGCCGGACTCGATCTCGGGAAGGACGCGGGTCAGATTCGGGAAGTCGGCAGTCAGGTAATCTGGAAGGACACCGATGCCGACATGGTTCAGCACGCCCTGAAGCACGCCGAAATAGTTGTTGACCATCAGCATCGAGGTCAGGTTGTGCGTCAGCAACTGCTGGACCAGCACCGCCCCCGAGCTGACCTGCGGCGTTTGCGGGCTTTGGCAGATCAGGCGATGCGGGCGCAGGTCGTCGACCGTTTCCGGCGTTCCCGCGCGCTCAAGATACTCGGTCGTGGCATAAAGCCGCATCCGGATGTTCAGAAGCCGCCGCCGGATCAGGTCCTGCTGCGCTGGTTCCTTCATGCGGATGGCAACGTCGGCCTCGCGCATGGGCAGGTCCAGAACGCGCTCTTCCAGCATCAGGTCAATCTTGAGATCGGGGTAGCGGTCGTAAAGCTTGGCCAGCCGCGGCACCAGCCACATGGTCCCGAAGCCAGTGGTCGTCGTGACCTTGAGTTCACCGAACACCTCTTCCTCGCTGTCCCGTATCCGGGCGGCGGTGGTGTCAAGCTTGCGCACCATCGATGACGTCGCCTCGAACAGCAATTCGCCCTGTTCGGTCAGGATCAGGCCGCGCGCGTGACGGTGAAACAGTGTGGTGCCCAGCGAATCCTCAAGCGCGCGGATCTGGCGGCTGACGGCGGATTGAGACAGATGCAGCACGTCGCCCGCATGGGTGAGCGAGCCCGCATCCGCGACGGCGTGGAATATTCTAAGCTTGTCCCAATCCATAATATTGCTTTCGTGTTCTATCAGCCATGCAATTTTCGCAACCCTTAGCATATAGGTGCAACCGGACAATATGGGAGGGCGCAAGATAATCCTTTATCGGTCAGCTAGGCTGACCTACAATGCCTCCATACCAGTCATCAAGCTTGGGAGGGCCAGATGAGTGTGCAGGATTTTTCCCTCGCGGACCGATTCGATCTGACGAAGCGTCACGTTCTACTGAACGGGACGCAGGCGCTGGTTCGACTGATGCTGATGCAATCGGCGAGAGACCGTGCGGCGGGGCTGGATACGGCGGGGCTGGTCACCGGCTATCGCGGTTCGCCCTTGGGCGGCGTCGACCTGCAGATGATGAAGTCGAAAAGGGAACTGACGGCCGCGCAGGTCCTGTTCCAGCCGGGTCTGAACGAGGATCTGGCCGCGACCGCGATCTGGGGCAGCCAGCAGGCCGAATTGCGGGGTGAGGGGCGCCATGATGGCGTCTTCGCACTGTGGTACGGGAAGGGGCCGGGCGTAGATCGCACGGGCGACGTGATGCGTCACGCCAACATGGCCGGATCGTCGAAGCATGGTGGCGTCATCATGGCGATGGGTGACGATCACACCGGCGAAAGCTCGACCGTGCTGCACCAGTCGGACTGGGCCATGGTGGATGCCTATATTCCCGTCCTTTCTCCTGCAGGCGTGCAGGAAATCCTTGATTTCGGTCTTTACGGCTTTGCCCTGTCGCGCTTCGCTGGGGTGTGGACCGGCCTGAAGACCATGAAGGACACGGTCGAGGCCACTAGCGTGGTCGATGGCGATCCCTTCCGTATGAAGTTCGTGACGCCGGATTTTGCCATGCCCGAAGGCGGGCTGAACATCCGGCTGGGAGATACGCCCGTCGCGCAGGAAGCGCGGATGATCGACTACAAGCGCTTCGCCGCCGAGGCGTTTGCCCGTGCCAACCGCATCGATCGCCCGGTCTGGAACAAACCCGGTGCGCATATCGGCTTTGTCGCGGCGGGCAAGAACTGGCTGGACCTTGTCCATGCCATGTCCCTGCTGGGCATTGATGAGGCCGAGGCGGACCGGCTGGGCATTTCGACCTACAAGGTCGGGCAGACCTGGCCGATGGACATGAAATCCTTTCAGGAATGGTCCGAGGGGCTGGAGGTCATCGTCGTCGTCGAGGAAAAGCGCAAGCTGATCGAAATCCAGGTCAAGGAGGCGATCTTCGACAACCGCCACGGGCGACGCGTCCTTGGCTGGAAGCATGACCGCACGCGGGAAGAGCTGTTTCCGACCCGCTATGCGCTGGACCCGGTGATGATTGCGCAAAAGCTGGGCGGAATCCTGATCGAGGAGGGGCGCGGGACCGAGGGGATCAAGGCCGGCCTGCAACGCCTGACCGAAGTGCGTCGCAACGACAACGCCCCCGAGATCGCGACCCGGACGCCGTGGTTCTGTTCGGGCTGTCCGCACAATACCTCGACCCGTCTGCCCGAAGGCGCCCGCGCCTATGCCGGTATCGGATGCCACTATATGGTCCAGTGGATGGACAGGGACACCGTCGGCTTCACGCATATGGGGGGGGAGGGCGCGAACTGGATAGGCGAGGGGCCGTTCAGCAAAAGACCCCATGTCTTTCAAAACCTTGGGGATGGAACCTATAACCACTCAGGATCTCTGGCGATCCGTGCGGCCAAGGCGGCGGGCGCGAACATCACCTACAAGATCCTTTTCAACGATGCTGTGGCCATGACCGGCGGCCAGCCGAACGAAGGTGGGCTGACGGCGCAGCAGATTGTGCGCGAGTTGCAGGCGATGGGCGTATCACCGGTGATCGCGGTCTATGATGAAAAGGAAGAGATCGACCGCGCGCAGTTCCCCTCGGGCCTGCGGTTCGAGGAGCGGGCCTCGATGCTGGCGGTGCAGAAGGAGCTGGAGCAGGTCAAGGGCGTCAGCGCCATTGTCTATATACAGACCTGTGCTGCCGAAAAGCGCCGCCGTCGCAAGCGCGGCAAATTCCCCGATCCCGACCGCCGCATCTGGATCAACCCCGACATCTGCGAAGGATGCGGCGATTGCGGGGTGCAGTCCAACTGCGTCTCGATCGTCCCCAAGGATACCGAACTGGGACGCAAGCGCGCCATCGACCAGTCGAGCTGCAACAAGGATTATTCCTGCGTCAAAGGCTTCTGTCCCAGCTTCGTCTCGGTCCGGGGCGCGAAGCTGAAAAAGCCCGAGGCCGCCGCTTTGGACCTGCCGAACCTGCCAGCCCCCGCTTTGCCCGCGATCAGCGGCACGCATAACGTCGTCATCACCGGGGTCGGGGGAACCGGTGTCGTGACCATCGGCGCGGTTCTGGCACAGGCCGCCCATATCGACGGCAAGGGCGCGGGCATGATGGAAATGGCGGGGCTGGCGCAAAAGGGCGGCGCTGTCCATATCCACCTGCGCCTTGCCAACCGCCCCGAGGATATCAGCGCAATCCGCGTCGCCGTGGGCGAAGCTGATTGCATCATCGGTGGCGACCTTGTGGTGACGGCGGGGGCCAAGACCATCGGCCTGATGACCAAGGGCCGGACGGGTGCGGTCGTGAATGATCACGAGATCATTACCGGTGAGTTCACCCGTAAGCGCGACTTCCAGATCCCCGCGGATCGGCTGCGCCTTTCGCTGCAGGCGCGGCTTGGGGACCGGGTCTCGTTCCTTGATGCCTCGACGTTGGCTTTGCGGCTGCTGGGGGATTCCATCTATTCCAACATGCTGGTCCTGGGTGCCGCATGGCAGCAGGGACTGGTCCCCCTGACCGAGAGCGCGATCCTGAAAGCGATCGAGATGAATGGCGCAAAGGTTGCCGAAAACCAGCGCGCCTTCCAGGTCGGTCGCTGGGCCATGGTGGAGCGCGACGCTGCCGAAGCCCTTCTGCGCGCTCCGACGGAGCAGGCAGAGGTGGTGGACCCCGTCGAATATCGCGCGGCGCGGCTGGTGGATTACCAGGACGAGGCCTTGGCCCGCCGCTTCCGTGAACTGGTGAACCTGGCACCGCCCGAGCTGCGCGACAGCGTGGCGCAGGGATATTACAAGCTGCTGGCCTATAAGGACGAATACGAGGTCGCGCGCCTTCACTTGACGACCGCGGACCAGCTTGCCGAAGAGTTCGAGGGTGATGCGCGGCTTGGCTTTCACCTTGCGCCTCCGTTCCTGCCGGGGCGCGACCCGGACGGGCGTCCGTTGAAGCGTGAATTCGGTCCCTGGATCGTGCCGTTGTTCCGGTTGCTCGCACGCATGAAGGGGCTGCGCGGCACCGCGCTTGACCCCTTTGGCCGCAGTGCCGAGCGTCGGGCCGAGCGCGCGGCGATTGCCGAGTTCGAACGCGACATGCGCGAAGTCCTGTCCGCCGTCGGTCCGGCCACCATGGGACTGGCGCGCGAGTTGGCCGAATTACCATTGAGCGTGCGAGGCTATGGACCGGTCAAGGATGCTGCCGCAGCCGGCGCCGCCGAGCGGCGTCTGGCGCTGCTGGACGCCTTCCGCAAAGGTGGTTCCCCGCTGGCACAGGCCGCCGAATGACATAAATCGTGGCGTTCGCGCGCGCTCCAGCCTAAAAGGGCCCGTCGCAAGCAGGAGGCTGATCATGGCGGTGGGCGTATTCGATTCGGGTCTTGGTGGTCTGACGGTGCTGGACGCCATTGCCGCCCGGTTGCCCGATCTGCCGCTGGTCTATCTTGGCGACAACAAGCACACCCCCTATGGCGTGCGCGATGCCGACGACATCTTCAACCTGACCTGCGCCGGCGTCGAACGGCTTTGGGCCGAAGGTTGCGACCTGGTGATCCTGGCCTGCAACACGGCCTCGGCTGCCGCATTGAAGCGCATGCAGGAAACCTGGCTGCCCCCGAACAAGCGCGTCCTGGGCGTTTTCGTCCCGATGATCGAGGCGCTGACCGAGCGCCGCTGGGGCGACAACTCCCCCCCGCGCGAGGTCGAGGTGAAGCACGTCGCCCTGTTCGCGACGCCGGCGACCGTCGCCAGCCGCGCCTTCCAGCGCGAGCTTGCCTTCCGCGCCATCGGCGTCGATGTCGAGGCGCAGCCTTGTGGCGGTGTCGTCGATGCGATCGAAATGGGCGATGAGATCCTGGCCGAGGCGCTTGTGACCAGCCATGTCGAGGCGCTGCTGCGCCGGATGCCCGTCCCAGAGGCCGCGATCCTTGGCTGCACGCATTATCCGCTGGTGCAGGCCGCCTTCCAGAAGGCGCTGGGGCAGCGGGTCAAGGTCTATTCTCAGGCGAACCTGGTGGCCGAAAGCCTTGACGATTACCTCAAGCGCCGACCCGAATTCCGGGGGACGGGCACCGTCTCACGCTTCCTGACCACCGGCGATCCGGAACGGGTCTCGGGCAAGGCCACACAGTTCATGCGTCAGGCCATCCACTTTGAAGCTGCCTGAAGAAATGGTTGTTGTCTGATGAAATCGCTTAAGAAAAAGCGACGTATCCAGATCCTCGTCGCCGCAGCGGTCGCGCTGGTACTGGCGGTCGGGCTGATCGGCTATGGCTTCCGCGATGGCATCAACCTTTACCGCGCGCCAAGCCAGATGACCGAAAACCCGCCACGGCCCGGTGAGGTTTTCCGCCTTGGAGGGCTTGTCGAAGAAGGTACCCTTGTCCGTGGTGCGGGCGAAACCGTCACCTTCCGAGTGACAGATGGCGGGGCCTCGGTCCCCGTCAGTTTCACCGGCGTTCCGCCCGACCTGTTCGGAGAGGGTCAGGGAATGATCGGGACCGGCCAGATGGAGGGTGACACCTTTGTCGCTTCCGAGATCCTGGCGAAGCATGACGAAACCTATATGCCGCGCGAAGTCATCGACTCGCTGAAAGCGCAGGGCGTCTACGAGGATCCGAGCAGCTAGGCGCAACGCGCGTCGGGTTAACGAGACGTTAACCGCCCGGCGCCAGCCTTTCCGCAGCTTGTGGAAAGGGACGCCAGATGAAGACAATCGACCGGATCGCAGCCGAAATCGTTGCGCGCGAAGGCGGTTATGTGAACGATCCCGACGATCCCGGCGGGGCCACGAAATACGGCGTGACGCTGGCCACATTGCAGCGATTGGGGATGGACCGGACGGGTGACGGAAGGGTCAACAATGCCGATGTGAAGGCGCTGACCAGATCAGATGCCCAGCGGATTTTTGTTGAGCATTATTTCCGCACGCCGCGCCTGGGTGATCTGCCGCAATCGGTGCAGGCGCCGGTTTTCGACATGTATGTGAATGCCGGATCGAATGCCGTGCGCATCCTGCAACGGTTGCTGAGCCGGATGGGGTTTGCGGCCACGGATGACGGCATCGTCGGGCCGCGCACCAGCGATGCCGCCCGTCGTGCCGATGTTGCTGCCGCCGGCTATCTGCCCGATGCCTACGGGATCGCCCGCCGCAATTACTATTACGCGCTGGCGGATGCGCGACCGGCCAGCCGCAAATATGCCCGCACCGCGTCCGGCGGCAAGGGTGGCTGGATCCTGCGCGCCGAAGAGTTCGTCTCGGCCAGGTATCACCTGACGCTGGCGGAACATCAGAAAAGGACCGCGGCATGGGCATGATCGAGCGGGTGCTGGGAAGCAACGGCACCGCCGCAGTGGTGGCGAATGCCGCAAGTGGCGTGGCAGAGATCCTGTGCGAAGGCGCGGCGCGGCAGACGGGGGCAGATGACGAGGTGGTGTCATGCAGCCTGTGCGCCGTAGATTTTACTCCACCCAAGCCCCGGACATGGTTCGACGGGTTCGTTGACAGACTGAACCGGCTGCCGCGCCCGGTCCTGACCATGGGAACGCTGGCGCTTTTCGTCTATGCGATGGTTGAGCCGGTGGGGTTCGGATTGCGGATGACGAACCTCAACCTTGTCCCGGAACCGCTGTGGTGGCTGCTTGGCGCAATCATCAGTTTCTATTTCGGCGCAAGAGAGGCGCATTACTTTCGCGCCCGGCCACGGCCGGGCAGCAAGACCCCCGCGGGGCCCGACACCGGGCAGGGATCGCCGCCCTCACTGACAACCGCAAATTCTGGGGATTTCGCGGATAATGCTGCGCTGAGGGATTGGGCGCAGTCCTACGGCCGAAACTAGCCAGGCTGTGATCGCCCGGGTGGCTGCAAGGGCTGGCCTGCCCGGGCTGAGATCGTTATCCTCCGCCAACCTGTCCGGAGGAACCAATGAACGCGGAAATCGGCCATTTTGCCCTGATCCTTGCCTTTGCCGTAGCCGTGTTCCAGATGACGGTTCCGTTCATCGGTGCGGCTCGTGGTTGGACCGGCTGGATCGAAAGCGCCCGTCCGGCCGCACTGGCCCAGTTCGGGCTGATCGCGATTTCCTTTGTCGCGCTGACACTTGCTTTCGTTAACTCGGATTTTTCGGTGCGTCTCGTCTATGAGAATTCGCATACCGCGAAGCCGATGATCTACAAGATCTCGGGCGTCTGGGGCAATCACGAAGGGTCGATGCTGCTATGGGTGATGATCCTTGCGCTGTTCGGCGCGGCGGCGGCTGTGTTCGACGTCCATCTGCCCCCCCGGCTGCGGGCGCGGGTGCTGTCTGTCCAGGGCGCGATCGGCGCGGCGTTCCTGGCGTTCATCCTGTTCACCTCGAACCCGTTCCTGCGGCTTGAGAATGCTCCGTTCGACGGGCGTGACCTGAACCCGCTGTTGCAGGACCCCGGTCTCGCCTTCCATCCGCCGTTCCTGTACCTCGGCTATGTCGGGCTTTCGATGGCTTTCAGCTTTGCCGTCGCCGCCCTGATCGAGGGCAGGGTGGATGCCGCCTGGGCGCGCTGGGTGCGGCCCTGGACCCTGGCCGCCTGGATCTTTCTGACCATCGGCATCGCGCTTGGGTCGTGGTGGGCCTATTACGAACTGGGTTGGGGCGGCTTCTGGTTCTGGGATCCGGTTGAGAATGCCAGCTTCATGCCCTGGCTTCTGGCGGGCGCGCTGCTGCATTCGGCCATCGTCGTCGAAAAGCGCGAGGTGCTGAAAAGCTGGACTATCCTGCTGGCGATCATGGCCTTCGGTTTTTCGCTGATCGGCACATTCATCGTGCGCTCTGGCGTCATCACTTCGGTCCACAGCTTTGCCAATGACCCGAAACGAGGCGTCTTCATCCTGGCGATTTTGGCGGTATTTGTTGGTGGAGCGCTGGTGCTGTATTCGTTCCGCGCAGGAGCGATGCAGTCGAAAAGCGCCTTCTCTCCCGTATCGCGGGAGGGCGCGCTTGTGCTCAACAACATCCTGCTGGCGGTCGCGGCCTTCGTAGTCTTCATCGGGACGATCTGGCCGCTGGTGGCCGAAATGCTGTGGGATCGCAAGCTGTCGGTTGGTCCGCCCTTCTTCGAAAAGGCCTTTACGCCCTTCATGATCGTGCTGGCCTTGGTTCTGCCTTTGGGAGCCATTCTGCCGTGGAAGCGAGGGCGACTGGAAAAGGTGCTGCCGTCGCTGCGCGCCCCGCTGGTCTTGGCGCTGGCAGTGGCTGGGTTGGTTTATGCGCTGTCCACGGGGAATTCCGCGCTGGCGGTGATCGGTGCGGCGTTGGGGTCGTGGCTTATCGTGGGCGCGGCAATGGATCTGTGGTTGCGCACGGGCAAGTCAGGCCTGCAGCGCCTGTGGCGTCTGCCGCGCGCGGACTGGGGCAAGGCGATCTCTCATGCTGGGCTTGGGGTCACATTCATCGGCGTCAGCCTGCTGATGGCCTGGCAGGTCGAGGATATCCGCGTGGCTCAGGTCGGTGAGACCTTCAATGTCGGTGGCTATGACATCACCCTTGAATCGGTCGAGGGCCGGCCTGGCCCCAACTATGACGCGACCATCGCCAGAATGAGCGTGACCCGCAACGGGCAGTCCGTCGCCGTGCTTTACCCCGAAAAGCGGCTGTACCCAGTCCAGGGTATGCCCACGACCGAGGCCGCGATCCAGAACGGGTTGTTCCGCGACCTGTATCTGGTCATCGGGGATCCGCAAAAGGGTGGGGGCTGGGCGGTGCGCAGCTATGTCAAACCCTTCGCAAGCTGGATCTGGCTGGGCGCCTTCTTCATGGCGCTTGGCGGGCTTGTCAGCCTGTCCGACCGCCGCTATCGCGTGGCCGCCGGCGCACGCAGCGGGCTTGCGCCGCTTGCCGGCCCCGCGGAGTAGGGGGGATGCGCTTTCTGCTGCTTTGCCTGTCGCTGCTGGTCGCGACGCCCGCCCTTGCGGTTCAGCCGGACGAAATGCTGTCCGACCCTGCGCTTGAGGCGCGGGCAAGGGAGATCTCGCAGGTCCTGCGCTGTCCGGTCTGCCAGGGCGAGACGATAGACGAATCCAACGCGCCGATCAGCCGGGATCTGAGGCTTTACCTGCGCGAGCGGCTGGTCGCGGGCGACAGCGACACCGAAGCGCTGGATGCGGTCGTCGATCGCTTCGGCGAATATGTCCTGTTCGAGCCGCGGGCGCGCGGGATCAACTGGGTGCTGTATCTTGCTGGACCCGTCATGGCGCTGCTGGCCCTGCTGGTCGCGTGGCGCTTCATCGGCTCGCGCAGGCGTGGCGAACCCGATGAGGAGGCGCTGGACCCCGAGGAAAGCGCACGGCTGGACAGACTGATGCGCGACTGACGCGAGGTCGCGCTTTTCCGGGCCCTCCACTGCGGTCAGGATGCCGCCAAGCCAGCGGAGGACGCATGACCTATCAGACCATTACCGTTTTGCATCAGGATGATATCACCCGGGTCGCGTTGAACCGGCCCGAGGTCATGAACGCGCTGAACAGCCGGATGCGCTTTGAGATCGCGGCCGCGCTGACCGCTTTGCCCCCTGGCACGCGCTGCGTCGTGCTGACCGGGACCGGACGCGCTTTCTGTTCGGGGCAGGATCTGACCGATGCATCCGCAGGCATGGATGTCGAGCGTATCCTGCGCGAAGAATACGAACCCATGCTGAAGGCGATCACCTCGGCTCCGGTGCCGGTGATTGCTGCGGTGAACGGGGTGGCTGCCGGGGCGGGGGCGAACCTTGCGCTGGCCACGGACATCGTGATCGCGACGGAAAGCGCCAGTTTCGTGCAGGCCTTCAGCCGCATCGGCCTAATCCCAGACGCGGGCGGGACATTCATCGTTCCGCGCGCGGTGGGAACGGCGCGAGCCAAGGGCATGATGTTCTTTGCCGAGCCGGTCAGTGCGCGTCAGGCTGCGGATTGGGGCCTGATCTGGGAAGCCGTCGCGGATGCCGAGTTCGAATCCCGCGTCGCCGAAAGGGCGGCAATGCTGGCGCAGGGTCCGACGCAATCCTATCTTGCAATCCGCGAGGCCGTCCTTGAATCCGCGTCGAACGGGATCGAGGCACAGCTTGCGGTCGAAGCCCGGCTACAGGCGCGCATGGCCGCGACGGCGGACTTCGCCGAGGGCGTCGGGGCGTTCCTGCAAAAGCGCCGGCCGAAATTTTCGGGGCGCTGAATCCTAGCGGATTCGCAGGAAACGCGGCTCGCGCGCGCGATTGTCGAAGAAGGGCACGGCCTCGGGCGGGGCCAGCTGGGCCGGAGTGCGGGCAATCGCCGCGACTTCGGCCATCACCACCTCGGTGATGAAGGGCAGGTCCAGTGCGCGTGCCTCATCAAGGGGGACCCAGTGCAGGTGCGAAAGCTCATCACAGGCGGCGCTGAAATCGTTGCGGTCGCCGTGCAGACGGGTTGCGTCCAGCAGAAAGAACCGCGCGTCGAAACGCCGGGTCCGGCCCGGCGGCGTGATGGCGCGGAACAGAAAGATCAGCGCAGCGGGATCCGGGCTTAGTCCGGCGCGCGCGTAATGGTCCCAGCCTTCGGGTGCGGGACCAGCAGCGCCAGTCAGCATTCCCGTTTCCTCGGCCAGTTCGCGAAGGGCGGCGGCCAGCAGGCTTTCGGGGGTGGGAGCCGGATCCCGGGCCGGTTCGGCCGCAAGACGGTGGTGTTGCGAAGGATCTGACGGTGCCGAAAAGCGCACATCTGCATCCGCTGCATCGACAGCGCCGCCCGGGAATACATATTTCGAGGGCATGAAGGCCGCACCGGATCCCCGCTGCCCCATCAAGACCGTCGGGCCGTTCGGGCTACTGCGGTCAAGGACGATCACCGTCGCGGCGTCCCGGATCGGTGTGTCGGCGGGGGCGTCCGTCACGCGGCGGGAACCTTTTCGCGATGGACCGGTTCGGCCCGCGACGGGGGGGCGTCGCCAAAGCCATGCATCCGGCGCGCCCATTGGAAGCCGACAAAGCCCCCCTTGATCACCGGCAGCAAAGCCAGAGACAGGATGATCGCCCCCAGTCCGAAGCCGATCAGCATCGCCATCGCCGAGGGGCGGAAGGCGATATAGATCGCCAGCAACAGCGGCGCGCCCAGATGCGAGACCAGCAGGATCGTCAGGTAAGCCGGCCCGTCATCGGCACGCTGATGGGACAGATCTTCGCCGCATTGATCGCAATGGTCGCGGACGGTCAGATAACCGTGAAACAGGGGGCCCTGGCCGCAGGCCGGGCAACGCCGCATCGCCCCGCGCAGCAGGGCAGGCTTCAGCGGCCTGTCGGTGGTGGGATATGCAGTGTGTCCGGACATTCGCACATTCCTTTTCCGTTCCCGCCCTATTTAGGGTGCCATGGCCCGAAATGAAAGCGGTCCGAATGTCGCAGGGCCTCAGGCGGCAAGGGCAGCGGGCGCGACCACGATCCGGTTCCGGCCCGACGATTTCGCGCTGAGAAGTGCGCGATCCGCCCGCGCCAGCAGCAGCGCGCTGTCAAGGTCGTTCGCCGACGCAGGGCCGCGATCGAATGCAGCGATCCCGGCCGAGATCGTGATCGACAATGCGCCCGTGCCGGATTCCGGGGGGAGGGGAATGGCAGGCGCCGCAATGGCACGACGCACATCCTCGGCCAGCAAATGAGCGGTCTGGGCGTCGCAATCGGGCAGAACGACCAAAAACTCCTCTCCTCCCATCCGGGCGATCAGGGCATCGGGGGGCAGGCTGGCGGTCATGCGATGGGCGACGGCCTGCAGGACGGCATCGCCTGCCGCGTGGCCGTGCAGGTCGTTCACCAGCTTGAACCGGTCAAGATCCAGCAACATGACGGCAAGCCCGCCTCCGTGGCGAAGCGAGTTGGCGAAAAGCTCGGCCAGGCGGGGCAATGCGTGGCGACGGTTGTGAAGCCCGGTCAGCGGATCCGTCATCGCCCACCGCATGTTGCGTCGCGTTTCCTCGCGCTTGCGGTCACAGGCCAGCTTGCGGCCCAGTTGCCCTTCGATCCGGATCGCTGCCTCGATCGCTGCGGTGGGCTGCGTCAGGTCCGAGGTCAGGACATCGCCCGCCCCCAGGTCGAGCGCCATCGCGGTCAGGTCAGCCCGATCGGGACGAAGCGCGACGACGAAGCCCGCATCCCGCGACATCGGCCGAGAGCGTAGTTCGGACAACAAGCGCAGCCCGTCGCCCGGCTGCTGGATGTCCCCCGCGATCAGGTAAAGGTCGGGCACGTGGCCCCGCGCCGCTTGCGACAGGGCACGGTCCGGGTCGCTGATCGAGATCGAAAAATCCAGCCTGTCCCGCAGCGAGAATTGCCAGCCAAGCGCGATGGCCGGCTGCCCGGCCACGAAGACCGCCCTGGGCCGCGTATCATGGCGGAACTCGGCCACCGGTTCGGCCATTCCAAAATCGGGATGCGTGCCGATGCCGCCGCGGTCCGACTGGCCGTCACCCCGCATCAGGCCGCGGATACGGGCGAAAAGCGTCAGGTCGTCGTCCATGCCGTCGATCAGTGCCGAGGCCCCGGCCTGCAGCGCGGCGATGCGCTGCGGACCCTGAACCTGGACCAGGACCGGAATCTCGGCTCCGTCCAACTGGGTGCGGAACTGGGCGCAGAGCTGGGCGCCGGTCATGTCGGGCAGGCTGGTGCCGATCAGCACCAGTTGCGGCTGGACCAATGCGGCCATGCGAAGCGCCTCGACCCCCGAACCGGCGGCGGTGACGTCGTAGCAGGCGGAACTGAGCCGCGCCTTCATCTTGATCCGCGTCTTCGGTGCGCCGTCTGCGACCAGAATGCGTCCAGCTACGTTCATCTGCCTGCTTTACACCTCTTGCCCTTGCGCGCATCTTGCCGCCGCAAAGATTAAGGAATCGTTTCCGGTCCTCCGGAAAAGCCGAGAAAGACGACACGCGCATGACACCATCCGAGGCCCGCGACATCGCCGATGCTGGGTTCAGCCATATCGCCGGGGATGCCGAGCTTGTCTCGGCCCTGCTGGCGCAGTCGGGAACGGACGTGGCCGGGCTGCGCCGCATGGCGGGGCGTCCGGAATTCGCGCAATTCGTACTGGATTTTCTGCTGGAGCAGGATCAGCGCGTGCTGGATTTTGCGGCGGATGCCGGGATCCAGCCGCAGCGGGTGCTGATGGCCCGTGCGGTTCTGGGCGGGGGCGATCCCTGGTAGGGACCGCCCGCACGCGTCAGGCGACTTCGGCGAAAACCGTGTCGAGCGCCTTTTCCAGTTTTTCGAACATTTCGTCCATCTGGCCCTCGGTCAGGATGAAGGGCGGGCAAAGCACCACCGACTGACCCAAGGGACGGCAGATCAGGCCAAGATCGGTGCAGGTATTCGCAATCCGTTCGCTGACCGAAAGCGAGCTGTCGAAGGGGGTCTTGGTCGGCTTGTCCTTGACCGCCTCAAGCGCCCACATGAAGCCGATGCCGCGATACTCGCCGATGTTCGGTTTCTGCGCCAGGCGCTGCAACCCTGCCTCGAACCGGGGGGCAAGGCGGCGCACATTGTCGGCCAGCCCCTCGTTCATGACCACGTCGATCGCTTTCAGCGCGATGGCGCATCCGACCGGATGCCCCGAGGCGGTGAAGCCGTGGGGAAATTCCTCGATCGCCTCGATGGCGTTCTGCACGCGCTCGGACAGGGGGCCGGACAGGATCACCGCACCCATCGGGAAAAAGCCCGCGGTCAGGTTCTTCGACGAGATGATCGCGTCGGGGACATAGTCATAGGTCTCGCAACCCCAGGTGTTCCCGGTCCGACCGAAACCGCAGATCACCTCGTCCGAGATCATCGGGATGTCGTGCTTTTTCAGGATCGGCATGATTGCCTGGAAATACCCCTTTGCCGGAGGGATGACGCCCCCGGCGCCCATCACCGGCTCGGCGAAAAAGCCGGCGATGGTGTCGGCGCCCTCGCGCTGGATCGTTTCGTCCAGTTCCTTCGCAAGCCGCTGGACGAACTGTTCCTCGGTCTCGCCCGTCTCGCCAAATCGCCAGTAATGCGGACAGGTCAGGTGGATGAAGCCCGGCAGCGGCAAGCCGAAGACCGAGTTGTAGGGCTTGCCGGTCATGCTGGCGGAAACCGCCGTCACCCCGTGATAGCCGTTCCAGCGCGTCAGGATCTTGCGGCGCTGGGGCTTGCCTTCGGCGGCATGCAGGAACCACAGGATCTTGACCATGGTGTCATTCGCTTCGGACCCGGAATTGGTATAGAAGACCCGCCCGGTGTCAAAGGGCGATACCTCGATCAGCTTTTCGGACAGCATCACGGTCTGGTCGGACATGCGGCCGAAGAAGGAATGATAGCCGGGAAAGCGGTCATATTGGGCCTTCGCGGCCTCAATAAGGCCCCTGTGATCAAAGCCCGCAACCATGTTCCAAAGCCCGGAATTCGCGTCAAGGTAACGCCGCCCGTTGGTGTCGATGATATAGGGGCCCTCGCCATGCGTCACGACCACCGTGCCGCGCTGGTGGACCGAGGGCATGTCGGTAAAGCCGTAAAGCGAATACTCCTTGGCGCGGGCTTCCCAGCTTTGCGGTTGGTTCATGGCGTCAGCCTCCGTCCTCATGGTTGGGGTCAGGCTATCCGGGCATTCAAGCGCATTCAATGGGCAGGCAAGTGGACGCCACGCAGGGTCACGCACGGATGTTGCGACGTTTTTCCGGCTTGCCCGGGCATGGCGGGGCAGGCACACTTTCGGCGATTGCAACGCGGGCTGTGGTGCCATGCGCAAGCTGTTCATGCTTCTTTTGATGCTTCTGCCGGTGGTCGCGCGGGCAGAGCCGCTTGTGATCCTTCCGATCAAGTTGCTCGACACCTCGAACGAGGCCAAGGATCAGGTGCAGGACCACCAGAGGCGACTGGACCTGATGGCCTCGGTCTTGGCCGAGGAATTGCCGGGCACCGTCCTTGGCAGGGAGGAGGTTCAGGCCGCCTGCGTGCGCGAGACGACGGATTGCCTGATCGATCTTCTGAAGTCGCGGGGGGCGGAGCGCGGTGTTTTCATCGTGGTGCAGAAATCCAGCACGTTGATCCTGCAGATCTTTGCGAACGAGGTCGATGTCGGGCAGGGGCGCCTTGTCACGCACCGGGAACTGAATTTCCGCGGCGACAATGATGAGGCGTGGCGGCGGGCGGGTCGTTTTCTGGCACGTCAGCTGCGAGAGGCGGGTTGAGGTGCGATCAGGCCGATTTCGCGCAACGCGGCCTCGATCCCGGTGGATTCCGCGCCACGCACCTGCGCGACCAGCTTGTCGAATTCGCGCCGCAGCACGTCCTTTTCCTCGCCCCGACAATCGTTCCACGGGCGACCCTGCAAGCCCATATGCAGGACGTAATATCCGATGAAATGCGGGCGCTCGCCCCCGGCCAGCAGTGCGCGATAAGCTTCATGAGCGCCCATCCCGCGCAGCGTGGCGGCGTCTGGAACGCCCGCTGCGATCAGGGCGCGGGCGGTGGCGGGGCCGATATTCGGGATGTCGGTCAGGTCGGACATTCTTCCCCAGACTTTCCAAGGCGCGTGCTTTCCTGTATCAGCGCGCGAACTCCAAGGACAGCACGGCATGACCGACCAAGCCAGCACAACCGGCCAGATTGAGAAATCGGCGGCCAAGAAGCTCTTCATCAAGACCTATGGCTGCCAGATGAACGTCTATGACAGCCAGCGCATGGCTGAGGCCATGGGCGCCGAAGGCTATGTCCTGACCGAGGACCAGTCTGAAGCCGACATGGTGCTGCTGAACACCTGCCATATCCGCGAGAAGGCGGCCGAGAAGCTGTATTCCGATCTGGGTCGCCTGAAGCCGCTGAAGGCCGAGCGTCCCGACCTGAAGATCGGCGTCGCCGGCTGTGTCGCGCAGGCCGAGGGCGAAGAGATCCAGCGTCGGATGCCGATCGTCGATCTGGTGGTCGGTCCGCAGGCCTATCACCGCCTGCCCGCCATGGCCCGCGCGGGCAGGGGCGTCGATACCGAGTTCCCGGCCGAGGACAAGTTCGAGCATCTGCCGAAGCCCGCCGCCACCCGCCGCGCCCCCGCCGCCTTCCTGACCGTGCAGGAGGGCTGCGACAAGTTCTGTGCCTTCTGTGTCGTGCCCTATACCCGCGGGGCCGAGGTCAGCCGCCCCGTGGACCGCATCCTGCGCGAGGCGCGTGACCTGGTATCGCGCGGCGTGCGTGAAATCACCCTGCTTGGCCAGAACGTCAACGGCTGGCACGGCGCTGGCCCCGAAGGCGGGGAATGGGGCTTTGGCCGCCTGATCCGCGCCGTCGCCGAAATCGACGGGCTGGACCGCATCCGCTATACCACCAGCCATCCGAACGACATGGCCGACGACCTGATCGAGGCGCATGGGGCCGAGGCGAAGCTGATGCCCTATCTGCACCTGCCGGTGCAATCCGGCTCGAACCGCATCCTGAAGGCGATGAACCGCAAGCATACGGTCGATCAGTATCTTCGTCTGATTGACCGTATCCGCGACGCGCGGCCCGACATCATGCTGACCAGCGATTTCATCGTGGGCTTCCCCGGCGAAACCGACCAGGACCATGCCGACACGCTGGACCTGGTCCGCCGCGTGAATTTCGGCACCGCCTTCAGCTTCAAGTATTCGCCACGTCCGGGCACGCCCGCCTATGACCGCCCCGAGGTCGACAGCGCCATCGCCGACGCCCGCCTGCAGGAGCTTCAGTCCCTGCTGTCCAGTCAGCAGAAGGCTGCGCAGGAGGGCATGGTCGGACGCGAGCTTAGCGTGCTGTTCGAAAAGCCGGGACGCCTTGCGGGCCAGATGGTCGGCAAGTCGGATTATCTGCACGCGGTCTTCGTCGAGGCGCCGGGCGCCAGCGTCGGCGATCTTGTGCGGGTGCGAATCACCCACAGCGCAGCGAATTCTCTGGGCGGAGAACTGATCGCCTGAAGCTGGGCTTTCGGGGCGTGAATGCCTGCATTCATGTTGACTTTCACCCTCGAATCCGCCATATACCCGCGACCGGCCGGGTGTCTGCCCGTTGCCGGTGCGTTATTTTAATCTCACCCGATATGCGGGTGCGCTGTCCGAAGGCGGGTCCGGGACCCGACGAACACCTGCCACGCAGGGGCCGAAGGACGCGATGGAAGCAAGGAAAGACGGAATGTTCGCAGTTCTCAAGACGGGCGGCAAGCAGTACCGGGTTCAGGCCGGTGATGTGCTGCGCGTTGAAAAACTGAACGCCGAAGCTGGCGACAAGATCCAGTTCAACGAAGTGCTGATGATCGGCTCGACCGTCGGTGCGCCGCTGGTTGCCGGTGCCGCCGTTCAGGCGGAAGTCATCGACAACATCAAAGCTGACAAGGTCATCACCTATGTCAAGCGCCGCCGGAAGCACTCGTCGCAGCGCACCCGTGGCCACCGTCAGCAACTGACCCTGGTTCGCGTCACCGAGCTGCTGGAAAATGGCGCGGACAAGTCCGACGTCAAAGCTGCTGTCGGTGCGCGTCTTGCACGCCGCCACGACGCCGAAACCGCCAACTGAGGAGACTGACCCATGGCACATAAAAAAGCAGGCGGTTCGTCCCGCAACGGTCGCGATTCGGCTGGTCGCCGTCTTGGCGTGAAACTGTTCGGTGGTCAGGCCGCCGTCGCAGGCAACATCATCGTGCGTCAGCGCGGCACCACCTGGTGGGCCGGTGCGAACGTCGGCATGGGCCGCGACCACACCCTGTTCGCGCTGACCGACGGCAAGGTGACCTTCCGCAAGGGTCTCAAGGGCCGCACCTACATTTCCGTGCTGCCGGCCAATCTCGAGGCTGCCGAATAAGCCGATTTTAACACCTAGGTGCTTAAAAAGGGGGATCGGCGCAAGCCGGTCCCCTTCGGTTTTCCAGAGATCGCGCCCATATATTCCGTGAGGACGAGGGAGGAGACTTTGATGAACGACCAGTTCGCGCCGGACCTGCACAGGCAGCCCGAGATCGCGACCGAACGATTTGTCCTGCGGCCGCTGCGGCGTTCCGATGCGGGGCTGATCGCGCATTACACCCAGGACCGTCGGGTAGCCGAAGGCACGCGCTCGATCCCCCATCCGCTTCCGCCGGGTGCGACCGAGGCCTATGTCACGCGTGCCATCTCGGCCGAGCGGGATGAGGATGTCTGGGCCATCGACGGCTCTGCCAACAAGCTGGCCGAGCTTCTGGGCGTGGTCTCGCTGACGCGCATCGAACCGGACCAGTCCGAACTGGGCTTCTGGATCGGCGCGGGTTTCTGGAATACCGGTTTTGCGACCGAGGCGGTCGCGGCTCTTGTCGCCGCCAATCCGCATGGCTCGCGCACTCTGTTCGCCGAGGCGTTTCAGGACAATCCCGGTTCGGCCCGTGTCCTGACGAATTGCGGCTTTGAATATCTGGGTGATGCTGAAAGCTGGTCCGTCGCGCGGGACGCCCGTGTGCCCACCTGGACCTATCTGCGCAAGATGACCTGAGACCATTCTCGGTCAGAAAACGAAAGGGCGCCCGGTGGCGCCCTTTTCCATGCCCGCTTACTTCCGCAGGGTCACGGTATTGTTCGCGCCGGTAATCACGACCTCTTGCAGGCCGACCAGCGCTTCGTTCGAAATGGTTAGTGCCGCCGTCACAGTGTCGCTTGCCGGGTTAGGGGTGCTGCGACCGGCGACGCTGTCCGGGGCGGGCGGGTTCCCGACAAGGCGCAGGCGGAGGGTGCCGGTGTCATCGGCGCGGGTGCGGCCGCGCGGCATCGGCACTTCGGTCACAAGCTCGACGTTCCACCAGCCTTTTGTCGCGGGAACGGCGGTGACGACCAACAGGCGGCCTTCGTAAAGCGGCTCCCAACGCGCGCCGGTGATCTGCGCGATCCCCACCCGTCCGTCAGAGACGCCGGTCGGATAGCCACCTTCGGGCTCAAGCGAGGTCGGTTGATTCGAGGAGCCGCCGCCGAACCAGCCGAAAGGGTTCCAGCCGCTGCCGCCGCTGTCGCCGAAACGCCCACATCCCGCCAGCACCAGCATCGCACAGCCGATATGGCCCAATGTCCTGATCCGCATGTCCGATCGCCCCTCGTCCTGTCCCGGTTTCCGCGAAGTGATAGGGCAAAGTGCCGGTGCGCGAAAGCCTCTTTGACCTTGGGAGCGGGTCGCGCTATGCCAGAGCCGCCCCCGAACCTGCCCGACTGCGAAAGGACGCCTGATGGCCACGCCTGCCTTTGAAGAAATCGCCGAGACCTTCGACTTTCTCGAGGATTGGGAAGAGCGTTATCGGCATGTCATCGAACTGGGCAAGGCGATGCCCGCCATGGACCCGGCGCTGCAGGTCCCGGCGACGAAGGTAGACGGCTGCGCCAGTCAGGTCTGGATCATGCCACTGATCGAAGGCGGGCGCTTCGATTTCCAGGGCGACAGTGATGCGCTGATCGTGCGGGGGCTGGTCGCGATCCTGCATGCGCTGTATTCGGGCGTGCCCCTGGCCGAGGTCGGCGCAGTGGATGCGCCCGCCGAACTGGGTCGGCTGGGACTGCAGGAGCATCTTTCGGCCCAACGCTCGAACGGATTGCGCGCGATGGTCGAACGCATCCGTCTGCTGGCCGCGACCGCCTGAGATCAGCCGCCGCGGCGGTGCGAGATCCAGCCGCCGCCCAGGACGCGAGTGCCCTCATTCGCATAAAAGACACAGGCCTGTCCGGGGCTTACGCCTTCTTCAGGGTCCAGCAGTTCGATCTCGGCGCGGTTCTTGCCGGTCGGGCGCAGAATGGCGGGCCGGGGTGGGCGGGTCGAACGGATGCGCGCAGTGATCGCGATCTCGCCCTCGAAAGGCTCGTCGCCCAGCCAGTTCACTTCTGTCACCGGAACGATTTTCGTCGCCAGTGCCTGCTTCGGGCCGACGACGACGCGCCGCGTAGCTGGTTCAAGCCGCACGACATAAAGCGGATCGCCCAGCCCGCCGATGCCAAGGCCGCGGCGCTGGCCGATGGTATAGTGGATGACGCCGCGATGCTCGCCCAGGACGTTGCCGTCCATGTCGACGATCTCGCCAGGATCGGCCGATCCGGGGCGCAGCTTTTCAATCACGCTGGCATAGTTACCGTTCGGCACGAAGCAGATGTCCTGGCTGTCCGGCTTGTCGGCAACAGAAAGCCCGTATTCCGCGGCCAGCGCCCTGGTTTCGGCCTTGCTTTTCAGGCTGCCCAGGGGAAAGCGCAGGAAATCAAGCTGTTCACCAGTGGTCGAGAACAGGAAATAGCTTTGGTCGCGCGCGGGATCCGCCGCCATGTGCAACTCGGCCCCGTTGGCCCCGTCGAAGCGGCGGATGTAATGCCCGGTCGCCATGCAATCGGCATCCAGTTCCCGTGCCGTTTGCAGCAGGTCGCGGAACTTCACCCGCTCGTTGCAGCGGATGCAGGGCACCGGGGTCGCGCCAGCCAGATAGGCGTCGGCGAATTCCTCGATCACGGATTCGCGGAACTTGTTTTCGTAGTCCAGGACGTAATGCGGGAACCCGATACGCTCGGCCACGCGGCGGGCATCGTGGATGTCCTGGCCGGCGCAGCAGGCGCCCTTCTTGGCCAGCGCAGCGCCGTGGTCGTAAAGCTGCAGCGTCACGCCGATGACGTCATAACCCTCGGCGGCAAGCATGGCGGCCACGACTGAACTGTCGACGCCGCCCGACATGGCCACGACCACGCGCGTTTCCGCCGGAGGCTTCGCGAAACCCAGCGAGTTCAATGGAGTATCTGGCGCGTCGGCGCGAAGGGCTTGGCTGCGGCTTGTCATGGATCGTCCTTTGGCGGCGCTTCGGGGAAGCATGGGCGCCGGTTTGGGCCATATTTAGGGAAAATCCCCGGAATTCTCAAGGCCGGGTCCGGCCAGAAGGTCGCTGCGCTTCACCGTCACTTAAGGAATTTCTGCCAGAAGCTTGGTGATCTGGACGGGATTTTGTAGATGTTCGTGAAGAAAGCACATGGCCGACGGACTGCCGTGCTGCCCGATGGCAGTATCCTGACCCTTGCCGATCTTCCCCCCGCGAATATCCGTTGGGTCGCCAGCCGCAAGGCCGTCGTCGTGGCTGCGGTCAAATACGGATTGCTGACCCGCGACGCGGCGTTGAAACGCTATGACCTGACCGGAGAAGAGTTCGACGCCTGGTGCATTGCCGTCGACCGCCACGGTAGCGAGGCATTGAAGATCACGCGGCTGCAAAAATTTAAGCAACTATAGGTTGTATTGATTTTGCTATGTTCACCGCTAACGTGATATTAACGCTTTCGTGAAATGCAGGCGATCACCTCGGATCGACGAAAGGCAACGACATGCGAATTCTTCTGGTGGAAGATGATCAGACCATCGCCCGCAGTATCGAACTGATGCTGACGCAGGCGAATTACAACGTCTATCGCACCGATATGGGCGAAGAGGGCATCGACCTGGCCCGGTTGTATGACTACGATCTGATCCTTCTGGACCTTGATCTGCCGGACATGAACGGGATGGAGGTCTTGCGCCAGATCCGCATGTCCCGCATCGACACGCCGATCCTGATCCTGACCGGATCGGACGATACCGAGATCAAGCTGCGCGGCTTTGGCTTCGGGGCGGATGATTACATGACGAAGCCTTTTATCCGCGATGAGCTGGTCGCCCGCATCCAGGCCATCATCCGCCGCTCCAAGGGGCATAGCCAGTCGGTGATCCGCACCGGAGAGATGGTCGTGAACCTGGACGCGCGCTCGGTCGAGGTGGGCGGGCGTCCGGTCAACCTGACCGGCAAGGAATACCAGATCCTCGAATTGCTCAGCCTGCGCAAGGGTACGACCCTGACCAAGGAGATGTTCCTGAACCACCAATTTCAAGGATTATCCCTTTGATTTTATTTATACTAGGTTAGACGTTTCAGTTATCGTTTCCGGGTTCCTGCTTGGTTCGCCTTGCGTTCTGCGCCTCTTTCGCCTTGGCGCGCATGTCGGCTTTCCGGCTGTAGTGGATAGCCATTTCCTTCGAGGTATGGCCCGTGATTGCCATGACGTGTTCGACTGTCATGCCCGGAAGGCTGAGGATCTCGGCAGCCGCAGAGTGGCGCAGGCAGTGGTTGTCCCATGCTTGCGCACCGATGTCTTCCCGGACCTCCCAAATCAGCTTGTGGGCGTAGGAGTAGCTCGCGGGTTTACCGTTGGGCTGCGCTATGATCGTTTGGCCGAGCCTGGTCGTGGCATCGAGTATCGTGGCAAGATCATCGGTAAATGGGACGAATATCCCCGTGTCGGTCTTTTGCTGTCGGATCCAAATGCCGCCGTCCTCGATTTCATCCCAGCGCATTTTCAGGACGTCCCCGATCCGCTGACCGGTTCCAAGCAGCATCTCGAATATCAGGCGCGGCAGCGGCCCGGCTGCTTTTCGAAAGTCCTCGATCATGGCTTCCGGCCACGGTTCGCGCGGGGGCCGCTTGCCTTTCAGGTTGGCAACCCCAAGTGCTGGGTTGCGATCCATCCAGCCCATGCGAACGGCGTGGCTCAGAAGTGTTGATAGCGCGCCGATCTTGCGGTTGGCATCCGTGGGTGTCTCGCGCAGGGCGTCCCGCATCTCATAAATATGCGAGGTCCTCAGCGTGGCGGGGTCGACGTGGCCGGCAACCTCCTCCAGATATCGAAAGTGGCGGAGATATGATTTGCGAGTGTTTGTCGCCAATCCTGGCCAGCTTTCGCCCTGCAGGTATTTCTGGATCAGCCCTTTGATGGTCCGTTTCGGAGTTGGTGGCTTTCCGCGCATGAGCAAAGCGTATTCCGCAGCAAATTCCGCGGTGCCCGGCTTCGAGTGGATCCGCTCGGTCTTGCCCCATTTGCAAAAATAGAGGTAGCCGCGTTTCCCTTTGGCATAGACGTATGCAGGTAGGTCGCGCTTCACTTCTTTCGCTTCCACTGGATCAGGTCGGCAGGGAGCGATTCCCTCGGGATTTCGAAGATCAGTTCGATCTTCTCTCCTTCGGCTTTCACCCCTTGAACGATAAAGCCCGCCTCCTTGCTGGCGATCAGCATTTTCTTGAGCATTGTTTCAGGCCTGCCCATCACGCTGCCCTCCAGATCTCTTCCAGGGCGTATCCGCCCCATTGATCGGCGCTCGCGTCGGCGATCCCTTCGAATGTCCGACTGCGGATCTTCCAGCGGTCGGGACCGGGCGAGGCACGATGGACGGCATTCCATGCCTTCCATTCGTCGCTGCCCCGCTCTGGCTCCGCCAGCATGTCCGTCGGTGTCAGCTGAGGCAGGCCGCGTAGATAGAAGCCGGTATTCTTATAGGCCGGTTCGCCGAACCAGAAGGGCTGGACCATCTGAGGCGCGGGCAGATCCGCGGGCATCCGATCCCGCGCCAGGTCGTTCATCTCCGGGTTCTCGATCGCCACCCGCTCGACGGGCGCGCGCCAGCAGGCGGTGAACAGCGCAACCCCCTCCTCGAACTCGGCCTTCATGCTTTCCCAGCTGCGCCCCTTTGGGAGCTGCTTCGGCGAGGTCCATTTGCCGGGCCCTGACATCCAGCGGCGTCCAGACCGGCAAAGCCGGGTGCAGGGTGGGTGCATCACCGCCAGCAGATCCCAGTCGTCGTGCAACAGGTCGCGCACGTCGCTGCGGATATGCCGGTTGCTGCCGTCCTCTGCCGCCAGCAGGTCGCAGGACCAGACGTCATGTCCGCGCACCGCGAACGCCCGACGCATCACGCCCGAGGTTTCGCAGCCGATCAGGACGCGAAGGGGGTGGTCACGCATTGCAAGCCCACCCGTATATCATTGGACGGACTGTTACATTTCGCGCGATACTCGGAAGAGGACCCAGCTGAATAGGAATCGAGCGATGGTCACGACCTACCGTTACACAGCGAGGCGCAAGGTGGATGGATCGATCATCACGACCGACACCATCACGGACATTGCCAATCAGGGGATCGACTCGATGTTGGCCACGGTTCGATCCATTCTTCCGATCAGCCATCCTGAGGCTCGAGATCTGAGGCCCGGTGATATCGACATTCAAATGTCGGAGGTTGTCCCGGGACGCTAGGACTTTCCTATTTACCATGACGTGCTGCCTCCTCCGGGGCGTCGCCGTCAAACAGCGGCAGTCCGGCGGCGACGGCTTCCTTCGCCTTCTTCGTCCGTGGGACGTATCCGAATTTCACCAGGTAATCGCGCCGCGCGGCCTGCCATGCTTTCCGCGGCCAGCTGGTTCCGTCCCAACAGAAGGGACGGGCAGCATCGACGATGCGCTTCCGCTTTGCCAGCGGGGTGTCCGGAGGCAGATCATGCGTGGCGATATGGATGATGCGGGTAGCCTCATTGCGCCAGGTCATTGATCCCGCTCCCATTTGATCAGCCAAAGGATGAGGGCGAGCAAAGCAATCCCAAGGCCGATGGCCGCGCCGAAGCCGAAGAAAGCCCGGACGATCGACAGCATGATACAGGCGGCCAAGGTGACAGCGATGGTCGGACCCGGCCTGACCAACTCGCTTTCCAGCTTCTCCACCTTGTGCCAGTAATCGAGGTGCGAGTAGGAACCCTCGATTTTGAGGTCATCGATCTGGGACAAAGCGCGATTAAGCTCTGCGCCCGTCTCGGCAAGCTGGACCTGGAGAGCATCAAACGCATCCGCGATCTCGTTGCGTCGTTGTTGGTGCAGGACCACGCTTGGGTTGCGGAGGAGCGCTATCGGATGATCAACCATCATGCGCGGCCCTCCGTGCTGTTCATGGCCAGATCCACCGCAGCCAGGATGCGCCTGACCGCGTGCTGTCGCTTGGCCTCGGCGTTCTGCTTCTGAACAGGTGAGTGGCCCGGCTCCATGATGTCGGCCAGAGCTCGCAGGAACTTTGCCGTGGCTCGTCCGTCCAGCTCGGCCAACTCGGCCGCCCAGATGCCAATGCCCATGGTGACAAACGACGCGCCTGTGCATCCCAGGGACCGGGCTCCATGGCGCGTGCACTCGATCAGATGGGCGTGGATAATCTTGCGGACTCCAGCGCCTTCGTCGCCGGCACGGTGATGGACAGGTTTGCGAGGATCAGCCATGCCGGATCTCCGTCAGTTCGGCCCGGATCGCGTCGATCACCAGCTCGGCGCGCGACCTGGCGGCGGGCGTCGAGCGCACCAACGAAAAGCGCGGATCCGTCTCGGGCCGGGGCGTGATCGCGCCCTCGGAATCGTCCCAAGGCATTTTGGACAGGCTGACGCGACTTTCATTGACCGATGCCGAGCCGGTGGGAATCGTTCGCACGATGACGGTGCGCCGGTCGGTGATCGGTTGCCTCGCCTGAACCGGAGCCTTCTGCCTGATCGAGGACCGGAAGGTCAGCTGCAGGCGGTAGCCCACATAGCGGACCGAGTGTTCGGACAAACCGGTAGCCTGGCAGATCTCGCGCACGCTCAGGTTCCTCTTGGCCAGCTCGGACACCTGTTTCTGGATCGGGGTCATGCCACACCCCCTTCGCGCCGCAGCAACATGGCGAAATACTCGCGCCTGGTGGTTGCCTTCGGCTTGTGTTCCTGATCAGCCCAGCGATCCGCCGCCTCGATCACCAGCCATGGCCGTCGCGCGTGCAGCGCATCGAGATAGGCCTGCCGACCGCCGGAAATCTCGGCACAGGCACTCAGCCACGGCGTCAGCAGGGTGTCGGTGAAGTTCGCGACCGCGTCCCGGTCATAGTCCATCAGAGCGGCCAGACCTTCGGTGACAGCGTGGCCATGTCCTGCCGCGACCAGTCCCCGGATAAGCCCGATCGCGAACACCTGTCCGGCCCGCTTGTCGTTCTTCGAGACGCTGTTGCGAGCCATCAGCTCGCACCCTGCAGCGGCAACGACGTCGCGACAGGCAATGGCCCATTCCTCGCCCGCCGCAAGTGCAGCACGATAGACGACATGGCCACTGACGCGGATCTGCCGGGTGTTGATCTCGATGAACGCCAGCGCCTGCTCTTCTGGCGCGACCAGGGCGACCATGGCGGGGATGCTTTCGATCCGGCACAGCGCCGCGGCGTGGGCCCGGTGCTGGCCATCGATCAGGGCATAGCGGCCGCCTTCGACCGGCGCGACCAGGATGGGCGAAAACCGGGACCAGCGGAATTCCTTGGCGATGCGCTTGATCGCGGCCCAGTTATTCGGGTTCAGCGGGCGCTGATATCGATCATCGATGACCAGGTCGTCGACACTGAGCCAGAGCAGCTGCGGCGCAGGTTGCGGCGTCACCGGGAATGTCTCCATCCCCTCGACGTTGATCTGGCGGAGAACTGAGGCGCGATTCTGGCTCATTGGAACCGCACCCCCGTGATCCGCTTGGCGCCGTCCTCATCGGCACGACAGAACTTCCAGGCACCTTCAAAGGTCGGGCCGGAATCGTCCTGCACCGCGCGGATCCACAGCGACTGGACCTGGAACTCTTCCAGCGCCAGCGCCTCTTCGTCGAGGCAGTGGTAATAGGCCGCAGCTTCTGCGATCCGCTCGCGCGTGATGGTTTCGGGCGGCACGTCGCCCCAGGCGAAGCACGCCCAGGGATAGCCGTCGTCGTCGGTGAAGAACTCCAGGCGATGCGCCGTGTTCATGGTTGCACACCAAACTTTTGGGATTCGTTGCCCCAGTTCGACCAGCCGGGGCGGCGCTGGCGGCTGAACAGTTCCAGCCGGCGTGCATCGGGCATCAGCTTTTCAGCTGCTGCGAATGCTTCATCTGGTTTGCGGGAATGCTCGCGCAGTGGCCCCTCGATCACCGACCGGACGCTGCGCGTGGTTTTGGGCGCGCCTCTGGTGCCGATCAGGAAGGGTTCGCCCGCACAGCGCAGGATGTAGCCGGTCCCGAAAGCCAGCTTGCCATGCCTGGTCCGCTTGGCCCAATGCCCCGCCGTCTTGAAAGTGAAGCCCCATGCGTCGAGAACCTGCATGCCCTCGCGCAGCATAGGGTTGGTAACCCAAAGCCAAAGGACGCAGTGATCTGCCGCCAGGACCGAAACCGGCATGGCCTTGATCGCGGGCAGATCCATGCAGGCATACTGCGCCTTGGCGTTCTTGGCCTCGCCCTCGGCCGAGAAGTTGTCGAAGGACCAGGGCGGGTCCGCCATGACCAGGTCGAAGCCGCCGGCGGGGCGCAGGTCATAGAATTCCTGCACCAACGATATGGGAAAAGGCCCCCGGCCCGAGCAGTGGCCGGGGGCAGTGATGCCCGGCAGGACAGGCGAATGTCCGGCGGGCGAATGGGTCATGGCATCAGCTGGCCGAGAAGCAGGCCGAAGAGCCCACCAACGATCGCGCCACAGGTAATGGCGATGCCGATCTGCCAGGCTGCGGGGATCGGATCGCGAGAAGCCTCCGCCGGTGACATCTCATCTGCCAAAAGGTGGAATTGAGCGGCCGCACGATCGGACGAAAACGGATGGGGAAAATCACCCTTCATCCCCACTATCGTCGCTAGCCCATAATCGTTGGCCGGCCGACGGCGCTGCCTGATCTGAACCCCGTATTGGGATGCAACGATCATGAACGCAAGGCGGCGCAGCGTCTCAGGAAGCGATGCCGCCAGAACCGGATCGCAGATTACCTGACGCGCGTCGGCGACCGCGCGAGGGGTCTGAGGGAAGGCAAGGATCTTCATCGGGCGCTCCGTCCTATCGGTTGCGGATGAGGGGGTCAGGCGGTCAGTCTGGTTGCGGGCCGCGCTGTCAGGACGCGGCCCGCGAATCCCCACGCCCAGGAAAGGAAAACGCGGGAAGTGAGTGAGATGAGCGAAGAAGAACGTCGGGAGTTCGAAGTGATGATCCCCGATCCGGCCGAGCTGCTCGAACGCCTGGAGAGGGCGGAGTATCCTGCCGCTGAAATTCCAAGCCTCAAGATGAAGCTTGAAGCGATCGAGGATGCGCTTCGGAAAGCGGGTCTCATGCGATAACCGCGCCCGCTCGGTCAATCACGACCTGATATTCTGCCTCTGGCTCAATGCGGCGGGCGATCAGTCGGCCGTCGTCATCGAAGGTGACGTCGATTGCCCTCTGATCATCAATGCCCAAGGATCGACAGGCAGTGGCATACTGCAGCGGTGAAACGAGCCACTTCTTCGGGCTTACCAGATCGCTGTGCGCATTATTCAGCTTGCGCAGCGCCAGCATCCAAAGGTGCGAGTTGTCCGGATCTTCGCGGATCACATCCCGGCACAATTCAGACAGATTCCGCAGCGCCTCTGCATCCTCAGCAAGCCCAAAGACATGGGCCGGAACTGTATTTATCACATCGCCGAGAAGCTTGGCTGCTGCCCGCGCGGTGAAACTCCGGGGGCTATGGCTGGTGATCAGGCTGACGGCCGCCCCGATTGCTGCCAGCTTGGTTTCGCTGGGCTCGGAACTCCTGCCGTAGGTTGCGAGGGTCTGCATGTGCGCTCCATCCTGTGGGTTGCGGATGGAGCGAAGCTGACAGGACTAAAATCCTATGTCAACCTTTTAAAGGATTTTAATCCTACAAAAATGGGATTACAGTCACGGTCACCGATGGTGGAAGAAGGTATGGTTGCGGTTTTTTTTGTCGGTTGCGCCCTTGTCATGGGCGGACAATCGCTCAACCATGAGATGGGAGAAATGCATGCTGAGGCGATGGTATGGATAGGAGCGAGGCGTTAAGTAGCCTGCTTGCGCTTAACGATAGTGAGCTACTTAGCGTGCGCTTTGCCGTCGAGTGGATGAAGATCCAGCGACGGCGGAATGTTGAGTGTCGTCTTCCTGGGCAGGAGCCGACTGGGCCAAAAGATCAGCTTCTCGCTGAGCCGCCTCTTCGCGCTGCTTCTTTAGGTATTGGGCGTACTTAAGCGCTTCTTGAACGATGTCTTCAGGGAGATCGCGCATCTCCTCGTGAAGCTCTACCGCTGGCTGGGCATTGGGGTGTTCGCCGATGCGGACCACGTCAGTCAGAGAATACCCCATCGCATTTGCTATGCGCTTGGCAGTTTCCACCTTCGGAGATGAGTTGCTGCCACTGAGCAGTTTCCTGATTGTAGAGTTGTCGAGGCCGGCCGCTACAGAGACTGTAGCGGGGGTCAAATCAGGACGAGCCTCAAAGATGATCCTCAGGCCCTCGAGGAATGGGTCTCGCTCACTCATGTCCTTAGTCTGAGCTAAGGAATGCCGTCCCGCCATAGGATAATAGTCCTTGACAGAGGTGAGGATTGTAATCCTATATCCAGTCATGATCACAGATTTCGTCAACGCTTGCTCCCAGTACGCTCGGCGCCGAGGAATTTCCTTGGTCACGCTCGGCCTCTACGCAGTGTCGGACAGTCGGTTGTTTGCTCGGTTGGAAAACGGAGGGCAATGCCTGCCTCGGACGATGGACAGGGTGCGAGCCTATATGGCCGAGAACCCAGCAGTGTTCCCGGAAGATGTGGTCAAATCTGATTGTAGCTCGGCCAATCTGGCCCCCAACATCGAGCATTCTCATGCATCAACCTCTCAAGACTCCTGACTTTCGTCAGGCTGCCTCGCCGCGTCCGCAAATGTCCCGTCCCAAGACCTTTGATGGCCGAGGCAGGTCCGCAGCAGCCGCGCGCCGCGCCGATGCCAGCTTCCGGATCGATCGCGACCAGTTCGCGCGGCGCTGGTCGCTGCTGATGATCGCCAGCTTCGGTTCGCGCGAGGAATGCGCGGTCCATTTCGGTGTTACCTATCAGGCCGCCTGCAACTGGTTCGACGGGATCTGCCGCCCCTATGGCGACATCGTCGCGCACGCGGTCGAGACGCTGCCGCGCTATGCGGAGATCATGCAGGCGCAGAAATGAGGGAAGCTATCGTCCATTCAACCGCTGTCGTGATCGAACCTGGCCCTATTCAATGGTTCGGGTGGAACGGTGATGAACTCCTCCAGTCAAAGGGCGAGGATAGGTTCAGCGACGGTTCCATCCTCTTCCAGCCAGCCACCTTCGCGACCACTTGTGGTGATCGCGTCGCGCAATGCGGTTGCGACGACCGGGTTGAGCACCATCATGATCTCTGGATCGCCGGCCGCGCCAACTATGCGGATGTAGGCACCCTTGGCGCTTGTCCCAAGGCTGAAGGACACCAGATCGATGCCCCGCAGCAGTCCGGGCATCACCTCGATGGCGGGTTGCTTGAGGAGCATGTCGGCGCGCCAGCGTCGCAACTCCGCCTCGGTATAGTCCGGGGGTTTCCGGTTCATGGCGTTTTCCATCGATTGGGTATGGGAAAGAGAGGACGCGCAATCCTGTCGGTAAGCAACACATATCGAATGTCGCCCTATGGCGACATCGTCGCGCATGCGGTGGAACCGCTGCCGCGGTACCGCGAGATCATGGGGGTGCAGAAATGAGGGAGGAAGATATGAAGCAGCTGAGCAATCCGGATTTACAGCCGTTGCTCGGGGTCCGTGTCGACGCATCCAATGACCCGCAAAAAGCGGTGAGCGCGGAGCAAGCCCGCTCGATCGATCTTAGCCAAATTTTTCCACAGGCGGAGAAAACCCGAGCCATTTCGGAAAACGAGGCTTGGCAGTTGTGCGAGCCATTCGTGGGACTGACGTGCTGCAGGCCGCGACCTCTCCGGATCCCCGATGACAGCTTCGACTATGCGATTTCGGCTTGGTGGGACCGCCTTCGCTCTACCCAGATCCCGGAAGAGCGGCTGACCGCTGAGCGAATGATCAATGCGCTCAATATCGCCAAGGGCATGGATCAGCACATGCGTGGTGCGGAACTGGCAATACAGAATGTCGAGCGGGTGACGACCGAACGCCGCGTCGCCGCCGAAACCAGGCGCGAGGCCGAAGAAGCCGAATGCGTGGCGGTCTGGCGGAGGTTCAATCCATGTGCATGAATCCATCCCTAAAGGTGATGGCACACCCTGAACTCAAGCCTATCGAGCTGGATTGGTTTCCCGCCACGCCGGATTTGCCGACACAGCAGCTGATTGCCAAGCTCGTCGGTCACTCCGGGTCCAGAGTGGGCTTGCCCGCCGAATCCATCCAGTCGACAGCCAGCAATGCTTTCGACAAATGCCTGATTAACGACACAGCGACCGGTTGGCAGAGGCTGATGTCGTTGATTTCGCCCTTTGCGTCGACCAATCGGAGGATCAGGGCATCGCCGAAAAGCGATATGCCATATGAGATTGCTTCGAATGCTTCCGCCGCTTCATCTGGTGTGCCGTCCGGGGGCTGTCGCTCAGCCATCACGTCAAGCACGGCCTCGTACTCGGCCGCTGTCATGTTCCTCGGCATTGGTATCCTCGCTGGCTTGATTCTGCTGGAGGATCGTGCCTGCCGCTGCAGGGCAGGTCAAAGGGGGCATTGATGACTTTCGGGCTTTCAGGTTGCCCGGGGCGGGGGAAGGAGAGGGGTCGCAGCACCCGTCTTCACGGAACCCGTCACGATTCCGGCCGCCTCGGGCGGAATACAGCATCCGGGATCGTGGAACCTGCGGCTGGCCCCGGCCGAGAGCTGCTTCGGCGGCAGGGCGTAAGTTTCATCGGTCATTTTCCTCCTCCGGACCGATGACCAGGGCGCGGCGACAAGCATCCCACCACGCCGCCGCGCCCAACCATTTCAACAGGGGAACCGCCATGAATGTTCAGACCGAATATAGCGACGATTCCGCCGAAGCGGTGGAAGATACCCCGACGATCCGGGCGCGCTTTTCCATGATCGCGGTGGCCTATGGCGCCAAGAGTGGCACCGTCGATCCGGAAGCCATCGATCGATGCGGCCAGCTGGTCTTCGAGACCTTCGGCGCCGACCATGAGCTGACGCGCGAGATCGAGCATTTCATCGATACCGTCACCAGCTCGCGCGGCGAACAAGAAGTTTGGACCGCTGCCGGGGATCGCCTGAAGCGCGCGGTCGAGCGCACGACCTGGACTGGGGCACCGCGCGAGGTCTGCGCCGATGACTGATCCGCAACGCCTGACGGTCCATGACCAGACCATGATCGCGGCGCTGGAAGTGCTGTCGCGCCCCGCCCTGGTCGATCGCGGTTATCTGGATGATGTGGTCGGCATCCTTGGCGACGTGCTGCGCCATGTTTCGCGTGAACAGGTCCGCCTGGTGCCTTTGATCCAGGCGGCTGAACAGTTCCTGACCTTCCGGCCTTTGACACCGGGCTATTACGGCAGCCTGCACGATCGCGCCTGGAAGGTGATGAACGATTGGGACCGCCGTCGCCTTGCCGACGGCTGGGAGCAGATCCGGGGGCGCGCCGCATGAGCTTGTCCCAGATCCAGAACATCGTGGTCGGGTATCTCGACAGTCTAGAGCCCGGTCTCGGCCCTGCTGCCGACCTGATCATCGTCGAGGAACTTTGCCGGGGCACACCGGTCGCCGCCATTGCCAAGCGCATCAAATGCCATGGCAGCTATGTGGTCGAGCGCTGGCACCAGTTCCTGTTCCCGGCGATCACCACCGATCGCGGTGCCCTGACGATCGACGGTCGGCGCGACCTGATAGCCGCCGCCCGCGCGCGGGCAGAGGAAGGCCCGGGGGAGTCAGCCCATGGAAAACAATAAGCGCCAACCCACGAATGTAGAAATGGCTCACCAGATCCGTCAGTTGCAGGCCGAAAACCGTAAGCTCAGCGCAGAGGTGCACTTGCTGGCGAACTCGGTGTCAAGGCTGAGGCGGCAACTGGGGATTCCGCTGCAAAAAGACGGAGTCAGTCGCTAATCATGCGCCTTTCAAGTTTGAGGATCAGGTTCTCTAACGTACCGACCTCGGTTTCGATGTCCTCATCCGTGATATTGCTGTCCGGGTCGGTTTCTTGCCGATATTTCATGAACTTTCGTTCTTTTTCTGCCATTTGCCGCAGATCAGTGACGACGATTTTGCCTGTGTTGAGAAATTTGCCCTCGAGCGTATCGAGGATCGCGAGAACCGCAGCTTCCAGAGCGCGTGTCGTGCGCCTGTGGTCGTCGTGCAGCCTGTACAACTTGTCGATGTCGTCGGCCATTCTCATGACCTCTTCATCGCTGAGCTTTTTATCCATCCCGAATCATCCTTCTTGTTGGCATTGGCTGAGTCGAAGCGCTGGGTCCAACCTCCTGCACTCCACCATATCCGGCATCTCAGCTCCGACGGTAGGTGGTCGATGAAGGGCGAAGATCCCCGGCTTGGCGAAGCGAAGGCCCTGCCCATGGCCGATGTCGTCGCGCGGCTGGAGCTTGCGGGGCTGGTCCGCACCGGTGCCGAGCTGGTCGGACCATGCCCGCAATGCGGCGGCAAGGACCGGTTCGGCATCAACCTGCAAACCGGGATCTTCCAGTGCCGCAAGGATTGCGGCCCGCATGCCAAGGGCGACCAGGTCGCCCTGGTCCAGCACACGCTGGGCATGGATTTTCGCGCCGCGCTGGAGTGGCTCTGTGGCCCGGCCGAGGGCCTGACTGATGCGGAACGGGAAGAGCGCCGGCGCAAGGCGGCCGAGAACCGACGTCGCCAGGACGGTATCGCCCAGAAGAAGCGCGAGGATTCGATCCGTGTCGCGCGAGATATCTGGTTCGCCGCCGGCCCGGCCGAGGGCACCGCCGTCCGGGACTATCTGACCCGGCGCGGCATCAGCCCCGAATTGTTTCGGTCCATGCCCCAGTCCATCCGCTTCGATCCGGCGGCGCGCTATACGATTCCGGCCGAGGGGCGGGCAGGGGCATGGGATACAATCCACACCGGCCCGGCAATGGTCTGCGCCGTCGTCGATACCGCTGGCCGGGTGACCGCCGTGCATCGCACCTGGCTGGACCTGTCGCAGCCCAAAGGCAAGCTGGTCCTGCCCGATCCGCGCAAGCCGGGCGAGACGCTGCCCGCGAAGAAGGTGCTGGGATCGAAGAAGGGCGGGGCGATCCGTCTGGGCTTTGCCCCCAGCTGCGACACCATGATCATGGCCGAGGGGGTCGAGACGACCCTTTCCGCCATGATCGCGGAACCCGCGCCGCAGGCCTCGGCCTATTGGTGCGGCGTCGATCTGGGCAACATGGCCGGGCGCATG
>Ga0160446_100130_pt1 | contig 63885 bp, 65 predicted proteins | sample HID1973I_E1MG_FD_108200 | JGI IMG/M metagenome (GOLD analysis project Ga0160446, IMG submission 108200) | Enriched mosquito-associated microbial communities from UW Madison campus, WI, USA - HID1973I_E1 MG | ecosystem: Host-associated > Arthropoda: Insects > Digestive system > Unclassified ...
ATCGTGTATATGGCGGTGTTGCTTGTGGTGGGGTTGTTCGTGGCGCTGTGGCTGATCGGCAAGATACCGGGCCTGCCGTCGCCCGGCATGGTCTCGACCGGGACGGAGAGGCTGGGCTCATGACCGACGAGGGCGGAGCGGCCGGGGCCGCTGCCCCCGCCGCCGGGGTCGAACCCAAGACCAAAAGCTTCGCCGCGCGCGCGATGGGCACAGGGGCGTGGTCGGTCGCGAATTTCGGGGTCAGCCAGATCCTGCGGCTGGCGTCGAACCTGGTGCTGACCCGGATCCTCAGCCCGGATGATTTCGGGCTGATGGCGCTGGTCTCCAGCTTCCTGATCGGGCTCAGCATGTTCAGCGACATGGGGCTTGGCCCCTCGATCATGCAAAGCAAGCGGGGCGACGACCCCGCCTTTCTGGATACGGCCTGGACGATCAAGGTGGTCCGCGGCTTCATCATCTTCGGGGCCGCGGTGATCTTTGCCTGGCCGCTCGCGCTGTTCTATGACGCGCCGGCCTTTGCCTGGGTGTTTCCGACTGCGGCCATCTCGATGGTGGTGGGGGGCTTTTTCCCGACCCGCATCGACACCGCCGCGCGCCATCTGCGTGTCGGTCGCCTGACGATGCTGGAGCTGTCGAACCAGCTGATCGGCATCCTGATCACCATCGTGGCGGCGCTGATCCTGCGCAACGTCTGGGCGCTGGTCTGGGGCAACGTACTGGGTGCCTTCGTCCAGCTTGCCATGTTCCACTACATGTTGCCGGGCCATATCGACCGCTTCCGCATGGAAAAGGCCGCCCGCGACGAGATCGTGAAATTCGGCAAGTGGATCTTCTTCAGCACGATCTGCGGCTACCTGCTGTTCCAGGGCGACCGGCTGGTGCTGGGCCGCGTGCTGACGCTGGACCATCTGGGGATCTACAATATCGGGCAGTTCCTGGCGACCGTGCCGGCCGTCCTGGGCACGGCGATGTCGGGTCGGCTGTTCATCTCGGTCTATCGCGAGCACCCGCCGGGCGAAAGCGCCGAGAACCGGCGCACCCTGATGCGCGTGCGCGCGGTTTTCACCCTGGTGCTTGTGCTGCTTGCGATCACGCTGGCGCTGATCGGCCCCTGGCTCGTCAACCACCTGTATGATGCGCGCTATGAAAGGGCGGGGGGCATCCTGGTTGCCATCGCCTGCATCCAGATGCTGCTGGTGATCCCGCTGAACTATGAATGCGCGGCGCTTGCGGCGGGGGATTCCCGCGGCTTCTTCGTGCTGCAATCCAGCCGCGCCCTGGTGTATTTCGCGCTCGTGCTGGTCGGGGCCTGGCTCTATGGGCTGACCGGGATGCTGGCCGGGCAAGCGCTGGCGCAGTTGGCGTGCTATCCCGTTTCTGTCTGGCTGGCGCGGCGGCATCAGGCCTGGGATCCGCGCCACGATCTGGTCATGGCCGCGCTGGCGGTCGCGGGGGGCTGCACCGCGTTGATGATGCATCGCGACGTCATTTCCGCTGCGCTGCTGCATTGATTCTGGCTGCATTGCAGCAATTTTATGCTCTTCTGCCCGGCCTGACGCTCCGTTAAGGAGGCGAAAAATCAGGAGGACATCGCATGAGCGACGACAACACCCCCCGCCGGTCCAGGATCACGCCCGAGGAGGCGCTGGCCTATCACCTTGAACCGCGGCCGGGCAAATACGATATCGTCGCCTCGACCCCGATGGCCACCCAGCGCGACCTGTCGCTGGCCTATTCGCCGGGGGTCGCCGTTCCGGTCGAAGCGATCGCCGCGCGCCCCGAAACCGCCTATGACTACACCGTCAAGGGCAACATGGTCGCCGTCATCTCGAACGGGACCGCGATCCTGGGTCTTGGAAATCTTGGCGCGCTGGCCTCGAAACCAGTGATGGAAGGCAAGGCGGTGCTGTTCAAGCGCTTCGCCGACGTGAACGCCATCGACATCGAGCTGGATACCGAGGACCCGGACGAAATCATCAATGCGGTCAGGCTGATGGGGCCGACCTTCGGCGGGATCAACCTTGAAGACATCAAGGCGCCGGAATGCTTCATCATCGAGCAGCGCCTGAAAGAGCTGATGGACATTCCCGTCTTCCACGACGACCAGCACGGCACCGCGGTCATCTGCGCGGCGGGGCTGATCAATGCGCTGGAACTGTCGGGCAAGAAGATCGAGGACGTCAGGATCGTCCTGAATGGCGCGGGCGCTGCCGGGATCGCCTGTCTGGAACTGCTCAAGTCCATGGGCGCGCGGCACGAAAACTGCATCATGTGCGACACCAAGGGCGTGATCTATCAGGGTCGCACCGAGGGCATGAACCAGTGGAAATCGGCCCATGCGGTGAAGACCGACCTGCGCACGCTGGACGAGGCGATGAAGGGCTGCGACGTGTTCCTGGGTGTCTCCGCCAAGGGCGCGGTGACGCAGGCCATGGTCATGTCGATGGCCGAGAACCCGGTGATCTTCGCGATGGCGAACCCCGATCCCGAGATCACCCCGGAAGAGGCGCATGAAGTCCGCCCCGACGCGATCGTGGCGACGGGGCGCTCGGACTATCCGAACCAGGTGAACAACGTCCTGGGCTTTCCCTATCTGTTCCGCGGCGCGCTGGACATCCACGCACGCGCCATCAATGACGAGATGAAGATCGCCTGCGCGCAGGCACTGGCCGCGCTGGCGCGCGAGGACGTGCCGGACGAGGTGGCGGTGGCCTATGGTCGCAAGCTGCAATTCGGCCGCGACTACATCATTCCGACGCCCTTCGATCCGCGGCTGATCCATGTCGTGCCGCCCGCCGTTGCGCAGGCGGGAATGGAAACCGGCGTCGCCCGCCGCCCGATCATCGACATGGAAGGGTACGTCCAGTCGCTGAAGGCCCGGATGGATCCGACCGCCGCCGTCCTGCAGGGTATCCACGCCCGCGCCCGTCAGGCGCAGGCGCGCATGATCTTTGCCGAGGGTGACGATCCCCGCGTGCTGCGCGCCGCCGTCGCCTGGCAGCGTGGCGGCATGGGCCAATCGCTGGTCGTGGGCCGCGAAGCCGACGTCAAGGAAAAGCTGGAAGCCGCAGGCATGGGCGATGCGGTGCGCGAGATCACGGTCGTCAACGCCTCGAACTCGCGCCATCTCGACCAGTATCACGAGACGCTGTACGCGCGCCTTCAGCGCAAGGGGCTGGACCGCGAAGATATCAACAAGCTGGCCAACCGCGACCGCCACGTTTTTGCCGCGCTGATGCTGGCGCATGGGCATGGCGACGGGCTGGTGACGGGGGCCACGCGCAAGAACGCGCATGTGCTGGCGCAGATCGGCAGGGTTTTCGACGTGACCCCGGCGGATGGTGCGGTCGGCATCACGGCGGTCCTGCACAAGGGCCGGGTCATCCTGATGGGCGACACGCTGGTCCATGAATGGCCCGAGGCCGAGGATCTGGCCGACATCGCCACCCGTGGCGCCCATGTCGCGCGCGGGCTGGGTCTGGACCCGCGGGTCGCCTTCCTGTCCTTCTCGAACTTCGGCTATCCGGTCAGCGAGCGCGCTGTGAAGATGGCCCATGCGACCGAGGTGCTGGATGCCCGCAAGGTCGATTTCGAATATGAGGGCGAGATGACCGTCGATGTGGCGCTGAACCCGTCGCAGGCGGCGAAATACCCGTTCTCGCGCCTGACCGGCCCGGCGAACGTGCTGGTCGTGCCGGCGCGCCATTCGGCCTCGATCTCGGTCAAGCTGCTGCAAGAGGTCGCGGGCGCGACGGTGATCGGCCCGATCCTGACCGGCGTGCCGCAGCCGATCCAGATCTGCTCGACCGGGTCATCGGTCAACGACATCCTGAACATGGCCGCAATCGCCGCGGGCCGTCTGGGTCAGGTGAAATAAGGTTTGCGGGCCGGTCGTTCCGACCGGCCCCAACCCCTTTGGACGCGCCGCAGGCGGATCACCCCTCGCCGAAGCACTCGCCCCGATCCGCCTGCCTCTGCCGTTCGCGGAAGCGGGCGCGGTCTGCCTCGTCATATTCCGATGCGCAGCGGTGGCAGGACACGCCTTCCTCATAGTCCGGGTGGTCGCGATCCTTGGGGGAAAGCGGGCGGCGGCAGGCGTGGCACAGTTCGTGCTGCCCGGGTTTCAGCCCGTGACCCAGACTGACGCGCTTGTCGAAGACAAAGCATTCGCCCTGCCACAGGCTTTCGGCCTCGGGGACATCCTCAAGGTATTTCAGGATGCCGCCCTTCAGGTGAAAGACCTCGGGGACGCCTTCGCCCAGCAGGAAGTTGGTCGATTTCTCGCAGCGGATGCCGCCGGTGCAGAACATCGCGATGCGCTTGTTGTGAAAGCGGTGCGCATTCTCGCGCCACCAGTCCGGGAAGTCGCGGAAGGTCTTCGTTCCCGGATCGACGGCGCCGGAAAAACTGCCGATCTCGACCTCGTAATCGTTGCGGGTGTCGATCACGGCGACATCGGGGTCGCTGATCAGCGCATTCCAGTCCTTTGCCTCGACATAATGCCCGACCGAGGCGAGCGGGTCGACATCGGGCTGGCCCATGGTCACGATCTCGCGCTTCAGACGGACCTTCATCCGGCCAAAGGGCATGGTCTGCGCGGGGCTTTCCTTCCAGTCCAGCGCCGCGCATCCGGGCAACGCGCGGATATGCGCCAGGACCGCGTCGATACCTTCGCGGGTGCCCGCGATGGTGCCGTTGATCCCCTCGGGGGCAAGCAGCAGGGTGCCACGGACCCCCAGCGAACAGCAAAGTTTCGCCAGCGGCCCCTGCAGGCTTGCGGGGTCGGAAAAGCGGGTGAAATGGTAAAGTGCTGCGACGATCATCATGCGCAGGGATTAAGTCCGCTTTGCGCGCCATTCAACCCGTCGGCATTGACGCCCCCCCGGCAGGACCCTACGACAACGTGAAAAGAGGAGGGGGCCCCAATGACAAAAACCCTGATCGTGGTCGATCTGCAGGTCGATTTCTGTCCCGGCGGAAAGCTGGCTGTCGCAGGGGGGGACGAGATCGTCGCCCCGATCAACGAGATGATGGCGGATTTCGACAGCGTGATCCTGACGCAGGACTGGCACCCTGCCAGCCATACCAGCTTTGCCGACAACCACCCCGGCGCGATGCCGTTTTCCCTGACCCAGATGCCCTATGGCCCGCAAGTGCTGTGGCCCGCGCATTGCGTCATCGGGACGCCCGGCGCGGAATTCCATCCGGGGCTGGACCGCTCGCGCGCGGAAACCGTGATCCGCAAGGGCTTTCGCCCGACGATCGACAGCTATTCCGCCTTTTTCGAGAATGACGGCCGGACGCCGACCGGGCTGACCGGATATCTGCGGGAACGCAACCTTGAGAAACTGTACTTCGTTGGCCTGGCGCATGACTTCTGCGTGGCATGGTCGGCGCTGGACGCGATCCATCAGGGCTTTGAAGTCACCGTGATCGAGGATGCGACGCGGGCCATCGACCTGAACGGCTCGCGCGAGACGGCCCGGATCAAGATGCGCGAAGCGGGGATCAGCCTGATATGATGACGCCAACGGTCGATATCGCGACGCGGGTCTATAACCACAAATGGAAGATCGACCCGATCGTCAGATCCCTGATCGACACCGACTTCTACAAGCTGCTGATGTGCCAGTCGGTGTTTCGCAACAGCCCCGACACGAACGTCACCTTCAGCCTGATCAACCGCACGACCCGAGTCCGGCTGGCCGAGCTGATCGACGAGGGAGAGCTGCGCGAGCAGCTTGACTATGTGCGCGGGCTGTCCCTGGCGCGGGGCGAAAGCACCTGGCTGCGCGGCAATACCTTTTACGGCAAGCGCCAGATGTTCCGCCCGGACTTCATGGAGTTTCTCGAGAATCTGCGCCTGCCGGCCTATCACCTGGAAAAAAGGGATGGGCAATACGAGCTGACCTTCGAAGGCAAGTGGCCCGAGGTGATGCTGTGGGAAATTCCCGCGCTGGCCATCATCATGGAGCTGCGCTCGCGCGCGATCCTGAAGGAAATGGGCCGGTTCGAACTGCAGGTGCTTTACGCCCGTGCCATGACGCGGCTGTGGGAAAAGATCGAAAGGCTGCGCGAGCTTGGACCAGAGCTGCGCATCGCCGATTTCGGCACGCGGCGGCGGCACAGCTTCCTGTGGCAGGACTGGTGCGTGCAGGCCATGATCGAGGGGCTGGGGGATGAGCGCTTCATCGGCACCTCGAACTGCCTGATCGCCATGCGCCGCGACATCGAGGCCATCGGCACCAACGCCCATGAACTGCCCATGGTCTATGCCGCGCTTGCCGATACCGAAGATGAGCTGCGCCAGGCCCCTTATCGCGTGCTGGCGGATTGGCACGAAGAGCACGAGGGCAACCTGCGCATCATCCTGCCCGACACCTATGGGACCGAGTCGTTCCTGGCCAAGGCACCCGACTGGCTGGCCAAGTGGACCGGTATCCGCATCGATTCCGGCGATCCCGCCGTCGGGGCCGAAACCGCCATCGCCTGGTGGAAAAGCCGGGGCGAGGATCCGCGCGAAAAGCTGATCATCTTCTCGGACGGGCTGGATGTCGAAAAGATCGAGGAGCTGTTCCACCGTTTCCGGGGCAGGGCCAAGGTCAGCTTCGGCTGGGGCACGCTGTTGACGAACGATCTGCGCGGGCTGGTGCCGGGCGACGGGCTTGCGCCCTTTTCGCTGGTCTGCAAGGCGGTCGCGGCCGAAGGGCGCCCGACGGTCAAGCTGTCGGACAACCCGGAAAAGGCGACCGGCCCCCGCGACGAGGTCGAGCGTTATCGCCGCGTCTTCGGCACGGGCGAGCAGGCGCCGATGGAAGTCGTCGTCTGACGCGTCCCGCCCCTAAAGGCGGTCGCGCCAGCGATTGACCAGCGGATAGCGGCGGTCAAGCCAGAAGGCCTTGGTCGAGATGCGCGGGCCGGGCGCGGACTGGAAGCGTTTCCATTCGCTGCCATAAAGCAACGTCTCGACCCGCTTCACCGTCTCGGGCTCGAAGCCCTGCGCAACCAGGTCCTTCAGCGACAGATCCTTTTCGACCAGTCCCTCAAGGATCGCGTCCAGCACTTCATAGGGGGGCAGGCTGTCTTCGTCCTTCTGGTCGGGACGCAGTTCGGCCGAAGGCGGCTTCGAGATGATGCGCGGCGGCACGACTTCGCCCGCCGGGCCCATCATCCAGTCGCGGTGGTTCGCGTTCCGCCAGCGGCAGGTCTGGAACACGCGGGTCTTGTAAAGATCCTTGATCGGATTGTAGCCGCCCGCCATGTCGCCATAGATCGTGGCATAGCCGACCGCGACCTCGGACTTGTTGCCGGTCGTCAGCAGCAATTCCCCGAATTTGTTGGAAATCGCCATCAGCATGACGCCGCGCAGGCGCGACTGGATGTTCTCTTCGGTGATGTCGGGCGTCGTGCCTGCCATCAGGTGGGCAAGCGCGTCCCCGACCGCATCGCGCGCGCCGTCGATTTGGACGGTATCCAGTCGTGCGCCGAGCCGACGGGCACAATCGGCGGCATCGTCCAGGCTTTCCTTTGAGGTATATTCGCTGGGCAGCATCACACAGCGCACATTCTGGGCGCCGACGGCATCGCTGGCGATCGTGGCGACCAGCGCCGAATCGATGCCGCCCGACATGCCCAGCACCACCTTGCGGAAGCCGGATTTGCGCATGTAGTCGCGCAGTCCCTCGGTCATGGCGCGGTAATCCTGTTCCCATTCGTCGGGCTGGTGATCCAGTTGCCCCGGAACGGCGCGCCAGCCATCGGGCGTGCGTTGGAAATCGACATGCTCGACCATCTCGTCGAAGGGCGACAATTGCAGCACCTTGACCGCCCCGCCATCTGGGCCGGGATTCAGGATGAAGCTGGCCCCGTCATAGACCTGATCGTCCTGCCCGCCGACCGAGTTCAGATAGATCAGCGGCAGGTCGCTTTCGACGACACGGGCGACCATGTGGCCCATGCGCAAGTCCAGCTTGCCCCGGTGATAGGGGCTGCCATTCGGCACCAGCAGGATTTCGGCCCCGGTCTCGGCCAGCGTTTCGGTGACTTCGGGCCACCAGGCATCCTCGCAGATCGGGCTGCCGATGCGCAGCGGCCCGATGCGATAGGGGCCGCTGACCGGGCCCGAGTTGAACAGCCGCCATTCGTCGAAAAGCTGCTTGTGCGGCAGAACATGCTTCAACACGCGGGCCACGACCTTGCCCCCGGCCAGGATCCAATAGGCGTTGTAAAGCCGGTCGCCTTCGGCCAGCGGGCCGCCGATGCCGATGGCCGGCCCCTCGGCGCAGTCGCGCGCCAGGGTCTCGATCTCGGCCATGGCGTCGCGGGTGAAGCCGGGCTTCAGCACCAGATCCTGCGTCTGATAGCCGGTGATGAACATCTCGGGCAAAGCCAGCATGTCCGCCCCGGCGTCGCGCGCCGCCTGCCAGGCCGTCCGGGCCTTGGCCGCGTTGCCCGGCAGGTCCCCCACCGTCGGGTTGAGCTGTCCAAGGGTAAGGCGGAACGTTTCGGCCATGCCAGGGTCCTTTCCGAATATGCGGCCCCGTAGATAGGCCAGCCCGCGACAAAGGAAAAGTCGGGCTTTGCGCCGAGCACGGCCTTGCGGTAGACGGGGGCAAAAGAAGCATAATGGCGGAGGCAGGACCGATGAAGGCAGCCCTTCTCGCTTGCGCGATCATCCTGACGGGCACCGGCATGGCCGGGGCACAATCCGTCATCACGAAGCAGTATGACGATGGCGGCGTCTATGAAGGGACGTTCCGCAACGGCAAGCAGCATGGGCGCGGGACGTATCGCCTGCCGTCCGGCTATGAATACACCGGCGACTGGCTGGATGGCGAAATCCTGGGCCAGGGTCGCGCCAAGTTCCCGAACGGCTCGGTCTATGAGGGCAGTTTTGCCAAGGGCAAGCCGAATGGCAAGGGCAAGATCACCTATGCCGATGGCGGCACCTATGACGGAGACTGGCTGGACGGGCAGATTACCGGGCAGGGCGTCGCGACCTATGCCAATGGCTCGGTCTATCAGGGCGGGTTCATCAATGCCCTGCATGACGGCAAGGGCGTGCTGACCCAGCCGAACGGCTATCGCTTCGACGGCGACTGGAAGCAGGGCGTCAAGGAAGGCCGCGGCAAGATCACTTATCCCGACGGCGCCACCTATGACGGCGAGATGAAGGCCAACCTGCGCGCCGGGCAGGGGCGGCTGCAGATGCCCGACGGGCTGGTTTATGAAGGCGGCTGGGTCGCGGGTCAGATGGCCGGGCAGGGCAAGCTGGTCCAGCCCTCGGGCGACACCTTTGAGGGGCGTTTTGCTAATGGCAAGCGCGAGGGGCGCGGCGTCGCACTGTACGCCAATGGTGACCGCTATGACGGCGAGTTTCGCGGTGACAAGCGCGCGGGAAATGGCACGTTCACGGGCGCGGACGGCTATGTCTATGCCGGGGACTGGGTCGAAGGCCGGATGGAGGGGCTGGGCCGGATCACCTATCCCGACGGCTCGGTCTATGAAGGCGCACTGAAGGCCGACATGCCAGATGGCCGTGGGCTGATCACCTATCCCGACGGCTCCAGCTATGACGGTGACTGGGTCGCCGGCGTGATCGAGGGGCAGGGGCTGGCGAAATATGCGAACGGCCTGGTCTATGAGGGCGGCTTCAAGCGCGGCCGGAACGAGGGCCAGGGCCGCATGACCTATCCCGACGGCTATGTCTATAACGGTGCGTGGCGCGACGGGCAGCGGCATGGCGAGGGGCAGGCGACCTATCAGGACGGCACCACATATGACGGCTCGTTCGTCGCCGGGCTGCGCCAGGGCAAGGGCCGCCTGATCACGCCAGACGGGTTCCGCTTTGAAGGCGGCTGGAAGGAGGGCGAGATCGACGGAGAGGGCGTCGCCACCTATGCCAATGGCGATGTCTATACCGGCCATTTTGTGGACGGAAAGCGCCAGGGGCAGGGTGTGATGCGCTATTCGACCGGGCAGGTCGCGGCGGGCGACTGGAACGACAACAGCCTGGCCCAGCCCCAGCCCGTCGATGGCGTTGCCCCACAAGGGGGCGCCGCGCCGGGCGCGACACCCGATGCGGCCGTGCCCGCCGAGCCGAAGGCCGAGCCGCCTCCGGCCTGAGCCGGGGCGATCAGATGATCGCGCTGGCCTGGCTCTCGGGCCAATGGGCAAAGGGCAGGACGCGCCCGTCCTCGCGGCTTTGGCGCACCTTGTCCAGATCGATGCGGGCCTTGACCCAGCCGGCGCGGTCCATCTCGCCCTCGGCCAGAATGCCGGTTTCGGGCCATACCCCGTCCGAGGGCGCATAGATCGCGGCCTTGCCCCGATTCTCGTCGATGGCGGGATTCCAGTCACACAGGCCGACGGTCGGTGAATGGACGACGACGCACTGGCTTTCCAGCGCGCGTGCCATGGCGCCGATCCGCACCCGGTTGAAGCCCGCGACCGTGTCGGTGCAGGAAGGCGTCAGGATGACCTCGACCCCGGCTTCGGCCAGTTGGCGCGCAAGCAGGGGGAATTCGCTGTCATAGCAGATCAGGATGCCCAGCTTGCCGACCGGCGTGTCGAAGACGCGCAGACCGGGCGCGCCCTGAACCTTCCATTCGTCGCGTTCGAAGCGCGTCATGATCTGCTTGTCCTGATGGCCGATCCGGCCTTCCGGACCAAACAGAACGGCCCGGTTCAGCGGACGCCCTTCCGAGAAGTAGGGGCCCGAGGCGGCAAGGATATGGATGCCATGCGCAGCCGCCAGCTCGACATGCAGCGCGTCGCGCGCGGCTTCGTGGCGGGCGACCTCGTGTAGCGAGGCCTCAAGGTTGGACGCGACGTCCTTGCCCCCAAGCGAGGCAAGCTCCATCGCGCCATATTCGGGAAAGACCAGCAGGTCGCAATCTGCGGCAGCTTCGACCCAGCGGGTCAGTTTTGCACGATAGGCGTCAAAGTCGTCGAACCAGTCGAAATGATAGGCGGCGGCGGCGATCTTGATTTCGCGTGTCACAGGCTTTTCATCCAGAATTGCAGCGGTTTCTTGGTCGAAACCGGCGCGTCGATGTCCTTCCAGTCGAACTCCGCGACGACGCCGGAAAGGGGCTCATATCCCCTTTTGCGCCAGAAGTCATCAAGCGGTCGATAATCGGCCGGCCGCAGGGGATGATCCGGGGGGCGCTGCACGCTGCAAAACGCGCTGAAGCGGCGGCCAAGCGCGCGCGCCTGCGCCTCTCGCCCGTCGAAAAAGACGTGGCCCAGGCCGTGTCCGCGCCAGTCCGGCAGCAGGACGGATTCCGCGCAATAGAAGATCTCGTCCAGCCGCTCGGGGCGTCCGGCAAAGGCCGCAGCAAAGTCTTCGGCGTGGTGTTCCATCGGCGCGCCGGTCGAGGCCCCGACCATCCGCGCCCCGTCATAGGCCGCGACGACGACCGCGCCCGGCGCCTGATAGACTTTCAGATAGTCGCGTTCATAGTCCAGGTCGCCGTCATACAGATAGGGCCAGGTGCGAAAGACCTCGATCCGCAGCCGCGCCAGGTCGTCCAGCACCGCCGCGACCGCATCGCCCGTCAGGATCTCGGTCCGGATCACGCGGAAACCTGCCGCATCCAGTCGGCCAGGTTGTAATAGGTGGTGACGCGCGCGATCTTGCCGTCGCGGATGGTGAAGAAGGCCCCGGCGGGCAGGACGTATTTCTGGCCCTTCGCCTCGGGCAGCCCTTCATCCGTGGCCAGATAGATGCCGTTCACGACGAATTCCGCCGCAGCACGGTCCCCGGCCTCGTTGGCGAAGACGACGATGTCGGTCAGTTCCTCGCGATAGCTGGACGTCATGTGGGCATTGAACTCGCGGAACTTCTCGCGGCCGCGCCGGATGCCGCCTTCGTTGACGTGATGTTCGACCTCGTCATGCAGATAGGTCAGCATCTCGTCGGTACGGCCCGCGTTGAAGGCGGCGTAATAGGCGGTGATCAGGGCTTTGCTGTCCATGTCTGTCCTCGTTTCGGGTTTGGGACTTGTTAACCCGGACCGCATCTTTCGTCACCTGCATCCTTGGGATGACATTCCAAAGCCATCCGCGCTGGTGTAGCCATGATCGCAGATCAAAGGAGCCTCGTGATGCCCGCTGCGACCCAGACCCTGCCGCCCCGGCGGATCGACTGCTTCAAGGCCTACGACGTCCGCGGCAGGCTGGGCAGCGAACTGGACGAGGATGTCGCCTATCGCATCGGGCGCGCCTTTGCCCAGATGCGGCGCGCGCGCAAGGTGATCGTGGGCCGAGACGGCCGCGAAAGCTCGCCTGTGCTGGCCGCGGCGCTGATCCGCGGGCTGAACGACGGCGGCGCCGATGTCCGCGACCTGGGCCTTGCGGGAACCGAAGAGATGTATTTCGCCACCGCCCATTTCGGCGCGGATGGCGGGATCGAGGTCACCGCCTCGCACAATCCCATCGACTATAACGGGATGAAACTGGTCGGCCCGGGGGCGGCCCCGCTGGACCCCGATACCGAGTTCGCGGATCTGGCGGCACTGGCTCGATCGGGTGAGTTTGCGCCGATCGGGGTCAGGGGCAGCACCAGCGACTTTCCAGAGGCGCGGGCCATCTATGCCGCAGCTGTGGTGGATTTCGTCGATGCGACGGCGCTGCGCCCGATGACGGTGCTGGTCAATGCCGGGAATGGCGCGGCCGGTCCCGCATTCGACGCGATCGCGGACGAGCTTGCGCGTCGGGGTGCGCCACTGCGCTTTGTCAGGATCAACCATGAACCGGACGCGGGCTTCCCGAACGGCATTCCGAACCCCCTGCTGCCGGAAAACCAGCCGATGACCGCGGATGCGGTCCGGGCGCATGGCGCGGATCTGGGTGTTGCCTGGGACGGGGATTTCGACCGCTGCTTCTTTTTCGACGGCACGGGAAAATTCATTCCGGGGGAGTATATCGTCGGGCTGCTGGCCACGGCCTTTCTGGAAAAGCATCCTGGCGAGCGGATCGTCCATGACCCGCGCGTCGTCCTGAACACCCGCGACATGATCGCGCGCGCTGGCGGGATTGCCGTGCAGGCCCGGACCGGCCATGCCTTCGTCAAGCGCACCATGCGCCAGAATGACGCGATCTATGGCGGCGAGATGTCGGCGCATCACTATTTTCGCGACTTCCACTTTGCCGATAGCGGCATGGTGCCCTGGCTTCTGGTGGCCGGGCTTCTGTCCGCTCAGAACGTCTCGCTGGCCGACCTGCTTGCAGCTAGGATCGCGGCCTTCCCCTCATCGGGGGAGATCAACTTCCGGCTGGAAGATCCCGCAACTGCCATCGCCCGCGTGGTCGCGAAGTTCGAGCCGCTGGCGATTCGCAAGGATGAGACAGACGGCATCAGCCTGGAATTTGCCGATTGGCGGTTCAATCTGCGCTCGTCGAATACCGAGCCTGTCGTGCGGCTGAACGTCGAATCCGTGGGCGATGCCGTCTTGGTTGCGTCGCGCGCCCAGGAAATCGGCGCGCTGCTGCTTGGCAGCTGATCAGTCGCCGACGACGTCGGGCGGCACGCGCAGGATCGATTCGTGCAGGGCGATGGCTTCGTCCAGATCGCGAAAGACCCGCAGCCGCCCGCGATCCAGTACTGCGCCCATGGTGCACATCTCGCGGATCATGGGCATCGAGTGGCTGACGACGATGGCGCCGGACTTCTTCATCCGCTCGTTGAAGACACGCTGCGACTTCGACCGGAAATCGGCATCGCCGACGCTGGTCACCTCGTCCACCAGATAGGTGTCGAAATAGATCCCCATGCTGGTGCCCATTGCCAAGCGCGAGCGCATCCCCGAGGAATAGCTTGCGAAAGGCTGGTGGTAATGCTGCCCCAGTTCCGCGAATTCCGCCACGTAATCGACCAGCTCGTCGGTATCGACACCATAGATCCGGGCGACGAAGCGCACGTTCTGCGCGCCTGTCAGCTCGTTGTGAAAGCTGCCGGCGAAGCCCACGGGCCAGGAAATCGTGCCATCGGAATAGACCCGGCCCGAGGTGGGCGAGACCGTGCCCGCGATCATTCGCAGCAGCGTCGATTTCCCCGCACCGTTCCGGCCAAGCAGTGCGACCGAGGCCCCAGTCGGGAACAAGGCGTTGATATTGTTCGCAACCAAGGTCTTGCGGCCTTTCAGCCGGTAAAGCTTGGTCAGATTTTCCAGCCGGATCATGCTCAGGCGCGGTCGCGGATGCTGTAATAGATCAGGGCAAGGATCGACCAGCCTGCCAGAAGCAGGCCCAGGCCGACGCAGAACAGCCAGGTGCGGTTCGGCACGATCGAACTTTGCGCGATCTTGGGCTGGATATGCGCTGCAAGATAGCGGGACTGACGGCGCGCCTCGACCAGTGCGGTCTCATAGGCGACGCGAGCCGCGTGGAAGGCACCTTCCGCATATTCGCGATCGACCGACAGCTTTTCATATTGGGCGACCAGCTGCGAATAGCTTTCGCCATCCGACCCGGCTGCCGCGTTGCCGAACTTGCTTCTTTCGGCATCGATCAGACGGCGCAGCGCGTCTACCTTTTGCTTGCCCTGTGTCACACGATGATCGGTCGGACGTGCGTTTTCAGTCGCCAGGTCAAGTGCGACCAAAGCCTCGGCCAACTGCTCCTGCAGCCCCTGCAATACGCCCATCTGGCTGGTCAGATCCGCCTCTGGATCCACGATCTGCGAGCGCATGCGGAAATCGGTCATTGCCTGCCGCGTCGTGGTCAGTTCGGCCCGCGCCTTGTCGAGTTCACTTTTCGCAAGCTTGGTCGCGTCTGCCCGCGCGATCGAGGACAGGTCATTGATCTTGTCCGAGCTTTCCTGGAACACCGCCGCTGCGATCACTTGTGCGTCTTCGGCGGTGAAGGCGTTGACCTTCAGCGTGATCAGGTCGCTCGACGTATCGTAGAGCACCTTGACCTGACGCTCCCAGTAATCCGTCAGATCCTCGACATGGCCCTTGGGGTCGAAGGCAAAGACGAAGTCGCTGGGCCAGTCGCGCGAAAAGCGCGAACGCAGGTCCAGTTTTGCGTCGATCTTTTCGACCATGTCCTGACTGCGGATATATTCGTAAAGGACATCCGTGTCCGAGGCCCCGCCGCCGCCGCCCAGCGGAGAGAAACCGCCGAAAAGCTCGATTGACGGAGTGCCTTCCTCCTTGCGGACGGAGAAGCCGACGGTCGAGACATACTGGTCGACCGCACGGGTCCACAGGTACCAGCCCCAGAAAGCGGCCGGAAGCACGACCAGAAGCAGGAATGACAGCAGGATCAGCCAGTGCCGACGCCGGGGACGGGCATGGCCTGCAGGGGCGCGAACGGTGGATTGCGAGGGACCGGAAGGTCGGGCCAGCGGTGCGCTGTTGGGGCGAAGACTGACCGCTCCGCCTGCCGGCTGCGCCTGGACCTGGGTCCGGGCCTGCGGGGCCGGCATGGGGCGAACGGGAATCGGTTGCACCTGTCCGGCCGAGGTCGGCCCGGGTGCAACTTCACTGACCGCCTGGATGCGCGGAGCTGACTGGAAGGGCCGATTGACGGCACCGCCGGGTGCGGCACCTGTCTGCGTGCGGCTGTCCGCTGCCGATGCCAGGTTGCCCGCACTTGCGATTTGGCCACCGGGATCGGACGGGTTGTTGGGCTTGCTCACGGCAGAGGATGCTTTCGCTGGTTTACCTTTTTCTGGCAGTTGATACATATTGCCATACGTCTAGACCAGTCTTTGCAATTAAAATGTCCGAGATAAGCCCAGATCAACGCAGCCCGCTGCGGCCCGTGCGTCGCGGACCGCGTTTCCGCATGCCCCGAATCCTGACCGCGCTGATCCTGCGCGAGATGACGACGACCTATGGCCGGTCCGCGGGCGGTTATGCCTGGGCGATTCTGGACCCCGTGCTGGGGATCGTGTTGCTGTCGGTGATCTTCAGCATGTTCCTTGCGAAGCCCGGATTGGGGTCAAACTTTCCCCTGTTCTATGCAACGGGCTTCCTGCCCTTTGCGATGTTCTCGGACCTGACCAACAAGGTCGCCTCGTCCATCCGCTATTCGCGTCCCTTCCTTGCCTATCCCAGCGTCACCTTCATTGATGCGATCCTGGCGCGGATCATCCTGAACACGCTGACCCACATGACGGTCATCACCATCGTGATCGGGGGGATCTTTGTCCTGTATCGGATGCCCATCGTGGTGAACCTGGCCGAGTTCTTCGAAGGCATGTTGATGATCGTCGCGATCTCGGTAGGAGTCGGGACGCTGAACTGCTATCTTCTGACCACCTTCCCGGTCTGGGAACGGGTCTGGCAAATCATCACGCGCCCGCTTTTCCTCGCATCCGGGGTGTTTTTCCTTTACGACAAGATGCCTTACGAGGCGCAGCATATCCTGTGGTTCAACCCCATCCTGCATTGCATCGCGCAGTTGCGAAGGGGCGTATACCCGGTTTACGACGCCGAATTTGTCTCTCCTTTCTATGTCTTCGGCATCTCGATCGTCCTGTTGCTGTTCGGGCTGCTGCTGCTTGAACGCAATCACCGCGACATGCTGGAACGCTAAAGCAGGAAGTCGCCCCGCGTCAGCGCGGCAAGGCTGTTCAGCTGCAGCGTCAGGTCGGCATGTCCGTCGCCGTTCAGATCGGCCTCGACGATCATGGCAGAGCCGCTGTGATAGGCGCGGACCTGCCGCGCCGCGCTGAACTCGGCCTCTCCGATGAAGCGCAGGCCCAGCCCGGCCATGTCGAGGTGATCCGGACCGTGGGCGAAATCGGTGATCACGTCCCGGCTGCGGTCATAGTCATGGGGATCGCGGAACACGAACAGATCGGCACCCGCGCCTCCGGTCAGATGGTCGCTGCCCGGACCGCCTTGCAGACGGTCGTTTCCGGGTCCGGCGCGCAATACATCGTTTCCGGTGCCCCCGGACAGGAAATTGTGGCCGAAAAGATCCACAAGCTGGTCATTTCCGGCATCGCCGAAAAGTGAATCGTTTCCCGCGCCGCCATCCAGCCGGTCGGAATCGCCGTCACCGTGAATCAGGTCGTTGCCTTCGCCGCCGATCAGGAGGTCGTTTCCGGCCTCGCCGTAAAGTATGTCGTTTCCGGTCAGCCCCTGGATCAGGTCATTGCCCGCGCCGCCACGGATCAGATCGTTCCCGTCCTGACCGTTCAGGGTGTCCTGCCCGCCGCCGCCAAGGATCGTGTCGTTTCCTGCCCCACCGATGATGGTGTCGTTTCCGGTGCCGCCCAGCAGCCGGTCATTCTCATTCTGTCCGTTGATATTGTTGTTTCCCGGACCACCGTCGATGATGTCATTTCCGTCGGCGCCCAGCAGTGTGTCGTTTCCGGTGCCACCGAAGATCGTATCGTTGCCCGTCCCTCCGGTAATCCAGTCATGACCGTCTCCGCCCCAGATCTGGTCGTTTCCCGCACCCGAGTTGATGCTGTCATTGCCGTTCTCGCCCCAGATGCGATCGCGGCCCGTTCCGGTGGTGATGGTGTCGTTGCCTTCGCCGCCCCGTACCGCGTTGTCGCCCAGAGGGTCCGTGATCAGGTCATTGCCCAATTCGCCGTAAAGCATGTCATTCCCGACCTCGCCCATGATCGTGTCGTTGCCCGCGCCGCCGAAGATGGTGTCCTGATCCAGCCCGCCCGAGATGCGGTCGTTTCCCGCGCCGCCCATAAGCAGGTCGTTGCCGTAATCGCCGAGCAAGGTGTCGTCGCCCCCGGCGCCGTTGATGGTGTCGTCGCCGGCGCCCCCGCTTAGAAGGTCGGGGCCGGCATTGCCGTTCAGCAGGTCGCGCCCGGCCAGCCCGTGGCCGGTGGAACCAAAGGCGCCGGCGTTCAGGGTGTCGTTGCCCGATGTTCCCAGCATGCTGGTCCGCATCCCGGCCAGATCGTAATGGGCGACCGGAAACAGGGCGTTGTTGAAGTAATTGGCTGCCAGCGGGGTCTTGTCGGCGGTGCGGATCTGGATCTGTGTCTGGCCGAAGGTGATCATGATGCCATCGGTCAGCACCCTGAAGCTCAGTTGCAAGGTGCTGCGGATCATGCCCAGCCCCGACAGGTCCAGCCGGTCGGTGCCGGGCGTGAAGTCCGAGATGAGGATCTTTCCCGTAACCGGCGCGGCGACGAAGATGTCCGCGCCCGGTCCCCCGGTCAACGTGACGGGCGACGGCCCCGCAATCAGGATGTCGTCGCCCGCACCGCCCACGATCTGTGTCGTCCCGGCCGAGGCGCGCAGCAGGTCGCCGCGCCCGGTGCCGTTCTGGCGGCCAGCGCCCACCGTGGCTGTCTGGCCGATCTGGCCCGGTTCGAACAGGAGCTGGGTAATCCCCGTCTCGGTCCGGGACGAGACGAACAGCGCGATGCTTCCCCCGATCTCCATCGCCGCGATGGCCGAGACATCAGCCAGGCTGCGATCATTGGTATCGGCCAGCGTCGCCAGATGCAGCAGCTGTCCGTCCGGCATCACCGTGAAGACCGAGATCCCGTCGTCTTCTCCGCCGGCAAAGACGTAGGCGCGGCCGTCCACCATCAGGGTTTCAAGCGCGCTGACCCGGCTGAACCGTGTCGAAAGTTCGTCGATGATATGGTCGGCCGGGATCAGCGCGCCGTCCTGGGTCAGGCGGAACAGGCTGAGCGAAGAACTTTGGCTGGCCCCCACGACGACATAGGTCACGCCAGCCACGGTCACGCTGTCCAGGTGCTGCGGCGCATTCATGCCGGTCCCCTGGTTCGACCAGACTATATTCGCGCGTCCCAGGGTGCCATTCGTCTCGATCAACCGGGTCGAAACGAAATTGCCCGCGCCCGAGGCAGTCAGCAGGATCTGCCGGTCTCCGACGCCGACCACTTTCAGGTCGCTCAACTCGGCGCGGTCGACGCCGGGGATCGCAAGCGCATCCGCGGCGTCCAGATGCAGGATGCTTCCGTTCGGCTGCACCTTCCAGACATCCACCGCCGTCGTGGAATTGCGTCCCGAGACCAGGAACTGTCCAGCCGAGGTCGAAAAGGCACCAAGCTGCGTGAGGTCCGAGGCAAGCCCGCCAGCCCCGGCAAGCGAGATCCCACCGCGCAATGCGCCGTCCGTGCCCAGCCCGATGCCGTTCGCCGCCGCGTTGGCAAGGCCGGGGCAAAGATTGCCGGACCGCTTGCAAGCTGCACAAGGCTGGCCCCCGGGCGGTCAGGATATCCCTGCGCAATCCCGAAGGCACGCGTGTCGATCAGCGTGATCGGGCGGTCCGCCGCCGTGATCCGATAGGCCGAGATCCCGCCGCCCATATGCGTCACCCCCACCAGCACATGGGCCGAGGGCAGGTCGATGGCCTGAAGGTCCGACAGGTTCCTGACAAAGCCGGGGGCCGGGCCAAGGATGAGCGCGATTTGACGAAAGCTCGGCATGTGGGGGCGCCTCGGCAGCAATCTGTTGGCGCAGACGCTAGGTCGGGCGGCTTAACGAAGGCTTTCGCGCGCCGCCTTCGCCAGCAGGTTGTTATCGCGCATTTTATCTTGTCGGCGGGGATCGTCGCGCCGGGGGGAGGGTGCTTGTGCGAAGGGAAAACATGGGCGATACGGTTCAGGCACCAAGTTTCGCAGGCAAGACCATATGCAGATCGAACAGACCGCGCTTCCCGGCGTCCTGATCCTCGTGCCGCGGCGGCATGGAGATGCGCGGGGCTTTTTCTCGGAAAGCTGGAACCGCAAGACGCTGGCCGGGGCTGGGCTCGACCTGCCGGAATTCGTGCAGGACAACCACTCGCTGTCTGCTGCCACCGGCACGCTGCGCGGGCTGCATTTCCAGGCGCCGCCCCATGCGCAGGGCAAGCTGGTGCGTTGCGGGCGCGGCAGCCTGTTCGACGTCGCGGTCGACATGCGCAAGGGCAGCCCCACCTATGGGCAGTGGCTGGGCGAGGAACTGTCCTTTGAAAACGGCCGCCAGCTTTGGATTCCTGCGGGCTTCCTGCACGGCTTCGTCACGCGCGAGCCGGATACCGAGATCTGCTATAAATGCACCGACCATTATGCCCCCGAATGCGACGGGGCCGTCGCATGGGACAGTGTCGGCATCGATTGGGCACTGACGGGCGCGCCGCTGCTGTCGGCCAAGGACGCCGCCGCGACCCGCTTTGCCGATTTCGACAGCCCCTTCACCTATGAAGGCCCCTTTGAATACGAGGCGAGACTATGAAAATTCTGGTGACAGGGGGCGCAGGCTTCATCGGCTCTGCGGTGGTGCGGCTGGCCGTGCGGCGCGGGCACGAGGTCGTCAACCTGGACGCGATGACCTATGCGGCGAATCTGGAAAACGTCGCGCCGGTCTCGAACAGCCCGCTTTACGCGTTCGAACAGGCCGACCTGCGCGACCGCGCGGCGCTGGACCGGGTGCTTGCGGCGCACAAGCCCGACGCGATCATGCATCTGGCGGCGGAAAGCCATGTCGACCGGTCGATCGACGGCCCGGGCGACTTCATCGAGACGAACATTTCCGGCACCTACAACCTGCTTGAGGCCGCGCGCGCCTTCTGGGTGGGGCAGGGCAAGCCCGAAGGGTTCCGCTTTCACCATATCTCGACGGATGAGGTCTTCGGCAGCCTGGGTGAAACCGGCCAGTTCACGGAAGACACGCCCTATGACCCGCGCAGCCCCTATTCCGCCAGCAAGGCCGCGTCCGACCATCTGGTCCGCGCCTGGCACGAGACCTATGGCCTGCCGGTCGTCCTGACCAATTGCTCGAACAATTACGGCCCCTTCCACTTCCCGGAAAAGCTGGTCCCGGTGGTCATCCTGAACGCGCTGCATGGCCGCCCGATCCCGGTCTATGGCGATGGCGGCAATGTCCGCGACTGGCTTTATGTCGAGGATCATGCCGACGCCCTGCTTCTGGTCGTCGAAAAGGGCGAGCTTGGCCGCAGCTACAATATCGGCGGCGAGAACGAGGCGAAGAACATCGACCTGGTCCGCACCATCTGCGCCCATATGGATCGCCTGCGCCCGCAGAACGCGCCGCATGACCGGCTGATCACCTTTGTCACCGACCGGCCCGGCCATGACCGGCGCTATGCCATCGACCCGACCCGCATCCGCACCGAACTGGGCTGGCGCCCGTCGGTCACGGTCGAAGAGGGGCTGGCGAAGACCGTTGAGTGGTATCTTGAAAACGAAAGCTGGTGGCGCCCGCTGCTGGACCGCGATGGCGTGGGCGAAAGGCTTGGCAAGGCATGACCGGGCTTCTGGTCCTTGGCCGCACTGGGCAGGTCGCGACCGAACTGGCGCGTCTTGCCCCCGACGCGCGCTTTCTGGGCCGGGACGAGGCCGATCTGGCTGACGCGGATGCCTGCGCGGCGGCGGTCCGCGCCGCGCGTCCCCGCGCGATCATCAACGCGGCTGCCTATACCGCGGTCGACCGTGCCGAATCGGAACCCGCGCTAGCCGAGGCCGTGAACGCCATTGCCCCCGCGGCGATGGCGCGGGCGGCGGCGGAACTGGGCGTGCCCTTCCTGCATATCTCGACTGATTATGTCTTTGACGGCAGCGGCGACCGCCCCTGGCGCGAGGATGACGCCACCGGCCCCCTTGGCGTCTATGGCGCGACCAAGCTGGCCGGAGAGCGCGGCATCGCCGCCGCTGGCGGTCATTGGGCGGTGCTGCGCACCTCCTGGGTATTTTCGGCGCATGGCGGCAATTTCGTGAAGACCATGATGCGCCTGGGGGCCGAGCGGCCCGAGCTGCGGGTTGTCGCCGACCAGCATGGCGGGCCGACGCCCGCGGGCGACATTGCCGCCGCCTGCCTGCGGATGGTGTCCGCCATGCAGGGCGGGCAGGGCAAGGGCGGTCTTTATCATTTCGCGGGCGCGCCCGACACGACCTGGGCGGATTTCGCGCGGGCGATCATGGCGCAGGCGGGGCTTGGCTGCCGCATCATCGACATTCCGGGCAGCGACTATCCCACGCCCGCGCGGCGTCCCGGCAATTCGCGGCTGGATTGCGGCGCGATCACCCGCGACTTCGCGATCCCGCGCCCGGATTGGCGCGCCGGACTGGCAAATGTAGTGACGGAGCTTCAGCAATGACCGAGACGGCCAAAACTCCCAGCGGGCGCAAGGGGATCATTCTTGCCGGCGGCTCGGGCACGCGGCTTTACCCGATCACCATGGGCGTGTCGAAGCAGCTTTTGCCGATCTATGACAAGCCGATGATCTATTACCCGATCTCGGTCCTGATGTTCTCGGGCATCCGCGAGATCGCGATCATCACCACGCCCGAGGATCAGACGCAGTTCCAGCGCCTGCTGGGCGACGGCAGTCAGTGGGGGCTGCAATTCACCTATATCGTCCAGCCTTCGCCCGACGGGCTGGCGCAGGCCTATATCCTGGCCGAGGATTTCCTGGCGGGTGCACCTTCGGCCATGGTTCTGGGCGACAACATCTTTTTCGGCCACGGCCTGCCGATCCTGCTGGATGCCGCCGACCGGCGGGGCGAGGGCGGGACGGTCTTCGGCTATCGGGTGGCCGATCCCGAACGCTATGGCGTGGTCGCGTTCGACGATACAGGTGCGGTCAGCCAGATCATCGAAAAGCCGCAGGTGCCGCCCTCGGACTACGCGGTGACCGGGCTCTATTTCCTTGACGGGAGCGCGCCCGACCGGGCCCGCAGCGTCAAGCCGTCCGATCGCGGCGAGCTTGAAATCACCACCCTGCTTGAAACCTATCTGCATGATGGCAGCCTGACGGTCGAGCGGATGGGGCGCGGTTTCGCCTGGCTTGACACAGGCACCCATGCCAGCCTGCTGGATGCCGGGAACTTCGTGCGCACGCTTGAACAGCGGCAAGGACTGCAGACGGGCTGTCCCGAGGAAATCGCCTTCAACCAGGGCTGGATCGATGCCGACCAGTTGCGCGAACGGGCGCGGCTTTTCGCCAAGAACGATTACGGCAGATATCTGGCCCGGCTGTTGGCCTGAACGATCTCAGGACCGCTGATCTGGCCGGGCGCGCAGCCGCCCCGCCAGCGCAGCCGCCATGACCGCCGCCGTTCCGGCGCGGGTCTGGCGGTACAGCCCCATGCTGCGCATCTGCGCCAGCGCGCGATATCCCGGCGCGTCCAGAAACGCGCCGAAACGATCCAGAAGCTGACGGTTTTCCGGCGTGAGCAGGTCTTTCGCCGGCAGCAGAGCGGAATGGTTGCGGCGCAGCCAGTTTGCGAAACTGCCATCGAACAGCATTGAGGCCCGTGCTGCGCGGGCTCGCGCGGTGTCGTTGCGGCCCATCACATTGCGCGGATGCTGGCGATACAACAGCACCTGCGCCGCGTCGCGATGGATCCGCGCTCCCGCGCCCGACAACAGCAGGTAATTCCACCAGTCATGCGAAATGATCCCGGCCGCATCTGCGGCAGCCGCACCGTGCTGCAGGATGGTCAGCGCGGCGGCGTTGGCCACGGTGGTGTTTCCGGGCAGGCAGGCCTGGATCAGCGCATTTGGAAACCCGAAGGGGCCGGGAAAATGCGGTGCAGGCGCCAATTCCTGCAACTGCTCGTCACAGACGGTCGTGCGGGCGGCATAGACGGCAGGACCGTCCTGACCGGTCAGGAACTCGGCCGCGCGCGCCAGTTTGTCCCGTTTCCAGACATCGTCCTGGTCGCAAAAGGCGATCCAGCCGGCTGGATCGGCCTTGCGGATCAGGTGCAGGAAATTCGCCGTCGCGCCACGGCCCGGCCCCTCGATCAACGTGATCCGGCCATCTGCGCGGCCGGCGTAGTCGGCGATGACAGCCTGCGTCCCGTCCTGCGAGCCATCGTCCGAGACGATCAGCCGCCAGTTCGTCAGCGTCTGGGAAAGGATGCTGTCAAGCTGCGCGGGCAGGAAGCGCGCGCCGTTGAAGCTGGCCAGGACGATGGTGATCTGCGGCTGCACCCGGCGGCTCCTTCTTGGGGTCGCCCCGAACTAACCCGAGGGGATGGGGCTTGGCCAGAGTCCCTACTGTTCCTGCCGCGCGATATCCTCGATCAGGACGCTGGCAATCTCGGGTCCGCCGGCTTTTCGCGCCGCCGCCAGCAGTGATTTGCGCAACCGTCCAAGACTGGCTTCCGAGGTGAAGTTGCCGTCGAAGCCGCCCGTATTCGCCTCGATCATCAGGGCGTTCAGCAGTGCATCGCGCAACCGGTGCTCCCTTTCGGCGATCTTCTGCGCCGAGACCGAGGACATTTCCAGCGTCAGCGACAGGACCATGACGGCGCCAGTCGTGCCGTTGCGCATGATCGGGATGAAAAACTGGTTCGGAAACCGGAACCAGTCCTCTCCCGGCGGAGGATCGCTGGTCGAGGTGGCTTCGCCCGGCGCGGGAAGGTTGCCCTCTTCTTCGCCCGTGGCAGGCGCGGTGCCCTCGTCGTGATCGACCGATGCCCCGGCCCGGCCCTTGCCCAGCATTTCGCCCCCGACCGCACCGCCCAGAAAGGCGACCACGGCCAGCAATGCGATGATCGCCTTCTTCATCGTCCCCTCCTCAATAGGGCAGCAGGATATCGGCCACCTGCTGGCCATAGCGGGGCTGCTGGACGTCGCTGATCTGCCCACGGCCGCCATAGGAGATGCGCGCGCCCGCGATCCGGTCATAGGCGATCTCGTTGCGCCGTCCGATATCCGTGGGCCGCACGAACCCGCTGACGCTAAGGACGCGGACCTCGTAATTGACGCGGACCTCTTGCGAGCCCTCGATTCGCAGCACTCCGTTCGGCAGGCGTTCTACGATGGTCGCGGCGATGCGCAGGGTCATCTTGTCCCGGCGCGAGATATTGCCGCTGCCCTTGAACGTGGAGGAGCTTTTCGCCTCGACCAGTTCGTCCATGCTGGCCCCTTCGGGCAGGCGTTTGTCGACGCGCTGGGGCAGTCCGGCCAGCGAGGGTATGCTGACCTTGTCCGCGGCATTGCGCGACCGGCCAGAACTGTTCTGAATCTCGGCGCGGTCGTCGATCTCGATCACCACGGTCAGGATGTCGCCGCGACCCTGCGCGCGCCGGTCCGCGACCAGCGAATGCTGCGCCCCCGCCCAAAGCGAGGCGGTGCTGTCCGGCCGGACCTGCAGGTCATAGCCCGACGGATCGGGCTGGGCCATGGCCAGGTATTCGGCGCTGGCGTCCGGCGCGGTCATCGGTGGCACGCGACCCACCTGCGAGGCGCGGCCGCAGGCCGACAGCGCGAGTGCGATGGCAAGGCCACCTATCACCAGCCGGGTCGGGTTATGCACGGGATAAGGCATCCGATCTCCTTCAGTTCTGCTCGACGATCACGCTGCCATCGGGCGCAATGCGTCCCGCCACCGTGGCGCGCGAGGAATTGTTCATGACCCGGACGATCTGCCCGGCTCCGCCTGCGGTCAGGGCGCGGCCCTCGGTCTCGATCCGCAGCGCAGATTTCCGATAGACCAGCGTGACGATCTGGTTTCTCGCGACCAGGGTGGGGGTGGCCAGCGCTTCCGGCGGGATGGCACGGCCCTTGCTGACCAGCACGCGGGCTTCCTGCCCGATCACGTCCTCGGGGTTCGTGATGGCCGAATCCTGTGCGGGGTCGACCGCGACCATCTGGGCTGTAATCCGGGCGCCGGGGCGCAGGGTCTGGGTCGCGACCACGGCATCGGCCAGCGCCGGAACCGGCAGTGCCAGAACCACCAGGGCAAGGACAAGCCGGACCATCACCGCACCTGCACCGTCGCGCCCAGCATCTGGTCGGCGGCGCTGATAACCTTCGAGTTCAGCTCGTATCCGCGCTGCGCCTTGATCAGCTCGGTGATCTCGCGCACGGGGTCGACGGCGCTTTCCTCAAGATAGCCGGCGCGCAGGGTGCCCAGTCCCTCTTCGCCCGGCGCGGCGACGGTCGGTGCGCCCGAGGCGGTGGTTTCCAGGAACAGGTTCGATCCCGTCGCCTCCAGCCCCTTTTCGTTCAGGAATCCCGCCAGCGTGATCTGGCCCAGGCTTTCGGGTTCGACGCGGTCGGCGAAATACGCCATCACCTCGCCCGACGGGCTGATCGAGACGCTGCGCGCTTCCTGCGGGATGGTGATGTCGGGGACCACCGGAAAGCCTTGCGAGGTCACGATCTGCCCCTCGGCCGAGCGTTTCAGGCTGCCGTCGCGGGTATAGGCCGATATGCCCGAAGGCATCGTGACCTCAAGATAGCCACTGCCCTCGATCGCGACATCAAGGTCGCCATTGGTCTGGATCGGGGTTCCCTGGCCCAGCATCACCGTGACGGCCGAGGCCCGCACCCCCAGCCCAAGCTGAACCCCCGCCGGCACCATCGCGCCCGTGGTTGCGGTCAGCGTGCCCGGACGCGTCACCTGCTGATATTGCAGGTCGGCGAATTCCGCGCGGCGCGGGTTGTAGCCAGTGGTCGACATGTTCGCGAGGTTGTTCGAGATGACCTCGACCCGCATCTGCTGGGCGCTCATGCCCGTGGCGGCGATCTGAAGGGCTTTCATGGACTGTCCTTTCAACGCGTAAGCGACGAGATGGCCTGGCGGATGCGCTTGTCTTCCTGATCCAGGAAGGACTGGCCAAGTTCATAGGCGCGCTGCACCTCGATCATGCGGGCGACTTCGGTGACCGGCTCGACATTCGATTCCTCCAGAAAACCCTGCCGGACGATCGGGTTCTCCACCGGCTCGGGATTGGCTCCGGCCTCAAACAGCGTGCCCGCGACGTGACGCAAGTCGGCGGGATCGGGATTGGCGAAGACACCGACGCGCCCGACCGGTTGGCCATCCGCCGAAACCGTTCCGTCGGGGGCGATGCCCAGGTTGCGGGTTCCCGGCGGAACCGCGATCGGCGCCTGCCCGTCGTCAAGCAGCGGATAGCCGTCTGCGTTCACGATCTCGCCCTCGGCATTGCTGAGAAATGCACCGGCGCGGGTCAGCCGGTTCCCCTGCGGGGTCTGGACCATGAAGAACCCGTCCCCGTCGATGGCCAGGTCATAGGTGCCCCCGGTCTGGGTCATTCCCCCCGGCTGCAGGTCGACCATGCGGCCGCGGACATGGGCCATGGCCAGCGTCTCGCCACCATTCCCAAGCGGCACCATGTATTCCGAAAAGACCACTCCCTCGCGCCGGAAGCCGGTCGTGCTGGCATTGGCGATGTTGTTCGCGATGGCGCGCATTTCCTGCATCAATCCCGACTGGCGGGTCAGCGAGGCATAGACGGCGTTGTCCATGGTTCAGGATCCGATGATCTGGGGCAGGATCTGGTCGGTGAAAAACCCGGCCAGCGTGGTGGTCATGAAGCTCATCGTGACCCAGAAGACCGCCAGCATCAGCGCGACCTTGGGCACGAAGGTCAGGGTCATTTCCTGCACCGAGGTCAGTGCCTGGAACAGGCCGATGACGACGCCCACGACCAGGGCGACGATCAGCAGGGGGGCGGACATGCGCACGGCGATCCACAGCGCCTGCCGGGTCAGGTCGAAGACCAGGTTCTCATCCATCGCGGCGCCTCAGACCGGCATCCGTAGGATTTCCTGATAGGCCTCGACGACCTTGTCGCGGATTGCGACCGCGGTCTCGAGCGCGATTTCGGCCTGGGCGATGCTTTGCACCAGCCGCTGCGAGTCGCTGCCCCCGGTCATGGCACCCGTGGCCTGCTGGTCGACATCCTCCATGACGCGGGCAAAATCGGTCGCGGCGGCGCTGACCCCCTGGGGCAACCCCTCGGCGGGGGCGACAGCAGGGCGGGCGCGGTCATAGGCATTGGCGGCGAAAGTCGATGCGATCATCTGATATTCCCCTAGCGACGGATCAGGTCCAGCAGCGCGCTGTTCATCTGGCGGGCCTGCTCGAAGACGCGAAGATTGGCTTCATAGCTGCGGCCCGCCTCTTTGGCGTCCGCAACCTCGACGACCAGGTCGACATTCGAGCCGGCGTAATAGCCCTCGGCATCGGCCATGGGATGCGAGGGGTCGTGGATTCGCGGCAGTTCGCGTTGGTCCAGCCGGGTCGGACTGGTCGCAACGGCGCCGGTCCTGCGGCCGAACTCGACCTGTTCCTGGAACGAGACCAGCTTGCGGCGATAGCCGGGCGTGTCGGTATTGGCGATGTTTTCCGAGACATGGCGCAAGCGCGTGGACTGGGCGCGCATCCCCGAGGCTGCCAGTTCGACGGCGGAAAGCGGTTCGGTCATTCTGTCTGTCCTCAGGCCCGGCGGCCAAGGCTGGTGCGGATCATCGACAGGGACGATCGCGTGACCGCCAGCGCCAGATCGAATTCGCGCCGGGCGTCGGCGATGCGGACCATCTCATCTTCCAGCGCGACGGTATTTCCGTTCGGCGCGGGCTCTCCGCCGGCATCAAGGGGACGGTCGCGTCCGCCCCAGGTGATACCGCTGGCATGTCCCGGACGGGTTGCGCGCAGTTCGGTCGCGGGAGCCGAGCGATAGGTTTCGGCAAAACGGCCAAGGTCGCGGGCGCGGAAGCCGGGCGTGTCGGCATTGGCGACGTTCTGCGCGATCAGGCGTTGGCGTTCGCTGGCATGGGCGGCCAGCGATCCGGCCATCCGCAAGGTGTCGATCCGGTCAAACATCGAGGCTTCTCCTCAGTTCCGATAACCGGGTCTTAACCCCAACAAGTTTAGAAACCCTTTCGCGGCGGGATTTTTGAACGAGGCTGGAAACGGGTCATGGATAAAATTGGATCGATCGTTGCGCGGATGCAGAAACTGCGCATGGCGCGGCATTTCGGGCAGGTCGCGGGCGTGCATGGCGGCGTCATCCATGTCGAGGGGCTGAATGCCCATGCCTCGCTGGGGGATCGTGTGTCGGTGGCGCTGGGGCCGCTTGGGGCATTGGGGGGCGAAATCGTCGCACTCCATCCGGGGACCGCCGCCGTCTTGCCCGAGGGCCCGACCGAGGGGCTGGCGATGGGGGCCGAGGCGGCGCTGCTATTCGCCCCGGTCCTGTCGCCCGCCGATGGTTGGATCGGCCGGATCATCGACCCGCTGGGCCAGCCGCTGGATGGCAGGCCGCTGATTCCCGGTGCGGCCGAGCGGGGCTATCGTCCCCCACCCCCGCCCGCGGCGTCGCGCAACCGGCTGGGGCGGCGGCTGCGGACGGGGCTTGCGGTCTTCGACACGCTGCTGCCGCTGGTCAGGGGGCAGCGGATGGGGCTTTTCGCCGGATCAGGCGTCGGCAAGTCGACACTGCTGTCAGGGCTGGCCAAGGGCGTAGCCGCCGATGTCGTGGTCATCGCGCTGATCGGCGAACGGGGCCGCGAGTTGCGCGAATTCGTCGAGGAGGTGCTGGGCCCCGAGGGGCTGGCGCGCGCGGTCGTCGTGGCCGCGACCTCGGACCAGTCCCCCCTGATGCGGCGACGCTGCGCCTGGGCCGCAATGACGGTGGCCGAGCACTTCCGCGACCAGGGGCAGCATGTCCTGTTTCTGGCCGATTCCATCACCCGCTTTGCCGAGGCGCATCGAGAAATCGCGTTGGCTGCAGGCGAAAGCCCCAGCTATCGCGGGTTTCCGCCATCAGTCTCGCAACTCATCATGTCGCTGGCGGAACGCTCGGGGCCGGGACCTCAGGGCGCGGGCGACATCACCGCGATCTTCAGCGTACTGGTCGCAGGATCTGACATGGAGGAGCCGGTGGCCGACATCCTGCGGGGGGTGCTGGACGGGCATGTCGTGCTGGACCGCGCGATCGCCGAACGCGGCCGCTTTCCGGCAATCGATGTCCTGCGCTCGGTCTCGCGCTCATTGCCGCAGGCGGCCAGCGCGCCGGAAAACGCGATGATCACGCGGGCCCGTGCGGTGCTGGGGGCCTATGCGGAATCTGAACTGATGATCCGCGCGGGGCTTTATGCCCCGGGTTCGGATGCCAAGCTGGACGAGGCGGTGCGCGTCTATCCGGCGCTTGACCGGTTCTTCACCCGCGACAGCCCGTCCCCCGAGCAAAGCTTTACCCTGCTCGCGCAGGCGCTGGCCTGAGCTTGTGGCCTATTGGCAAAGCCGAAAGCCGCCCTTGCGGGCCTTGATGTCCAGGTGAAGATGGTTGTCATGGGCGGCGTTCGCGCCCGGACCCAGCACGGTCGAAAAATGCAGGCAGGCGGTGCCCCGAACGGCATGCTGGAACGCCTCGGTCAGGTCGCCGTCATCCTGCCGGGGTGCGATTTCGACCTTGCTGCCATCTGCAAAGCGAAAGGCGGCGATGTCGAAGGCGTTGCCAAGCGCATGTTCCGACAGCTTCTCGGAGGCGTTTCCGACCGTCGCGCGGCATTGATAGGTCGATCCCGGGACCAGCCCGACCAGCCGGGGCTGGCCCGGCAGCAGCGCGGCCGAGGGCCGGACGAAATCGCGCAACCAGCGGGCCAGATGACGGGCGGTGTCGCAGCGCATCAATGCGCCGCCGTCGATTTCTACCCCCGGCAAGGGCGAGGTCAGCTGGATCGGCCGGTCGATCCCGCAATCGGGATCGGCACTGTCCGTGACCGCCGGCCGCTCCTCATAGCTGGCGCCCATCAAGGTCAGGTCCAGCAGGCATGCGGAATAGGTGAAATCATCCTCGCGCAAAGACGCATGCAGGGGTGGCCCGGCGGGTTTGACCGGGGCCGCTTCGGCAGGGGCAGGCGTATCTGCGGGATCCTTTGAAGCGGGGTCGGATGGCGTGGACTGGGCCGGGTCCGCCTTGGGCGCATCCCGCGGTGGTGTCGCTTCGGATGCGACAGGCGGCGGGGGGCTTTCTTTCGCCTCGGAGGGCGGGGCAGGCGGCGGGTCGGCCTGTTCCTTGGCCTTCTCATCCCGGTCGGCGGGCGGTGCCGGGGGCGGGACGGGTTTCGGCGCAGGTTCGGGCCTTGCCTCCTCGGGGCGGGGCAGGGGCCTGTCGTCCTGTGCAAAAACGGGCGCGGGCAACAACGCTGCGATCAGCAATGCCACCAGCGCCCGCATGCGTCAGAGATTCGGCGTCGCAGCGGTCCCCGGCGGCGGCAGGACCTGACTTTCGACCGTGGCGGCCTCGGGTATCCGTTCAAGGGCCGAGTCGCGCGCCCGCTGGGCCAGCATCTCGTCCGCCAATGCCTCGGCACGGGCCAGCGCATCGCTCAATGCCTCGCCCCCATCGGCGGGGGTGGTCTGTTCGGGCATTGCCGTGTCGCCCGATGCGGGCAGGACATCAGGCAGGACCGAGGTCGCGGCCCGGATGCTCAGGCTGGTCGAGCGCACCGGAGGCCGGATCGCGCTGATCGTGCTGGCGAGGTTCGCAACCGCTATCACCGGGGCGGTCGCCACGCCGGTCACGTCGGCGATGCTGACGCCGGCGTCCAGGAATTCGACCGTCGTGACATTGGCCTTGACCATATGCGCAAGCTCCCACGCGTCCCAGTTCGTCAGCCGCACGCAGCCATGCGACTGGTTGACGAACAGGCGAGAAGGCGTGGCGGTTCCATGAATGCCATAGGTCGGCTCGCTGAGATCGATCCAGACATTGCCGACAGGTCCGTTCGGGCCCGGCGGAACGATCAGGATGCGGTCGTTCTTGCCCTGCTTGAAGTTGCGCTGGGGGTTATAGGTATAGGTCGGGTTCAGCGCGACGGCCTGCACGATATGATTGCCATGCGGCGAGGGCGTGTCCGAGGATCCGACCGTCGCAGGGTAATCCGCGACCATCCGTCCCTTGGCGTCATAGGCGGCGACGCGGCGGGTTTCCTTGTCGACGATGATGCGGGTGACGGTCGCCTTGATCGGCTTCGCGGGCTTGGTGATGCTGATGGTCGAGCCCGGAACGAAGGCGACGCCTGGATTCATCTTCGCAAGGAACTTCTCGTCCATGTGGAAGCGTTCGCCCAGCTTCTCGATGATGCTGGTATAGCCCTGCGAGGACATCGCGGCCTTTTCGGCATAGTCCGAGGGGATCCGGTCGACCAGTCCCTGGGCATCCGCCTCGGTGATCGTATAGGTGCCGGTCACCGCCTCGGCGGAATAGGCCTGAAGATGGTCCCAGGTGACATAGTCCATGCGCCCGGTCATCGGCTGGCCGGTGCGGCGCTGGAATGCCTTGATGGCGCTTTCGCTCATCCCGCCGCGCCAGCCGTCGACGACGCCGGGGGACACGCCCGAGCGGTCCAGCAGGATCTGGACCTTGGCGGTCAGCGCCGATTGGCCGGCCGGCAGATCGCCCCCGTCATAGGTCGCCGATTCGATCGCGGCGGCCGAAAGCGGGTGCTGTCCCTTGTCCATGACGCCATGCGCATGGCCCTTGCCGGCGACGGTCGCGGCGACCTGGCTGGCGCTGGCCGCAGCCACGCTGCGCGCCGACAAGGCGGCGACCGCGCTGGCCGAACGTGCGGGGGGGCGCGCAGAGGGGCCCGGCTGCGCCATCGCAGCCAGGGACGGCAGCAGCGCGATGGCTGCGGCCAAAGACAGGCGCAAAACGGCGCCGTGAAGGGGGCTGCAAGAAGGCATGCTCGAATCCGTTGGTCTTGCTTGTCGTTTATTGTTGGTTTTGTCGACGTTTAGGCGCCTTGGGCACTTCGAAGCAAGCAAAGGATTAAGAATTCGTTCTCATTGAACCTAGAGTTGTCCCTGAAACCTGTGATCCCGCGGGAAATAGCGGCGCGAAAGCGACACCGGCATATTGTTCAGCCATTCGACCCGTTCCAGGTGCAGCACCGGGTCATTCTCGGTCAGGTTGAGGGATGGGCTAATGAATTCGCCATCTGCGGTATCAACCCCGATCGACAGGCTAGCCCGATTCAGGGGCACGTTGCCCACAAGCCATTCGCATGCGCTCATCTCGGCCAGAACATCGGGTGTCAGGCCGGGGGCGGCGAAGGTATTGGTCCAGCGCTCTTCGCAGCAATAGGGGACGCCGTCCGCGAAAAAGATGGCCCGGCCCAGCAGCAGCTCTTCGCCACTGCGCAGCAGCATGGCTTGCGCCACGTCGGCGGGGGGTGTCGCTTCTGACGCGAAGACCAGGCGATAGCCGTATTCCTGTCCAGCGGCCTCAAGTTCGCGACGCAAAAGGGAACGGACAAGCTGCACGCGGGGATGGCGGGCGACGCGTGTGCCGACCTTGCGGCGGCGTTCGACGACACCGCTTTCCGCCAATGCCTGCATGGCACGGTTCACGGTGGCGCGCGCACAGCCCAGCTCGGCGGCCAGGTCGCATTCGGTGGGGATCAGCTCTCCCTCGGGCCAGATGCCGTCCTGGATACGCTCCAGGACGATGTCCTGAACCGCCTGCCAGGTCATGCCCTTGCGCTTGGAGTTGATCGAAAGCACGGCGGAGGCGGACGCGAAGCCCTGCGAGTGGTGAGACATGTTAAATACGGGATCCGGGAAAAGAGCCTTGGGAAAACAGGGGTCCAACCGCAGGAAGACCGGCGGGCCTGCCCCCGGCAGAGGGGGCCACGGTGCGGACTGTCGGTACAATCATCTGACACATGTTTCAGGTTTTTGAAGGATTAAACCCATGAAGGTCAAGGAGGTTTCGAAGAATGCCGCGCGCGCGCGGAGCAAGAGTTGACAATCCCGGCAACCGGGCAGAATGTCGCGCGCGTTCAGAAAAAGGGGCGCGCGCGTGGCGGAAGCAGCGGCATACCGGGGTCAGAACCCCGCAACTACGGCATGGGCGGTGCTGGTCGCGATCAGCCTGTGTCACATGATCAACGACGTCATGCAGTCGATGCTTTCGGCGATCTATCCGCTGCTTCAGCAGGAATTCAGCCTGTCATATGGCCAGATCGGCCTGATGACCTTTGCATTCCAGGTCACGGCGTCGCTGCTGCAGCCCATCGTGGGCGCGGTCACCGACAAGAACCCGATGCCGCGGTCGCTGGCCTTCGGCATGGGATCGACTTTCTTCGGCGTCCTGCTGCTGGCGCTGGCCCATGAATACTGGGTGCTGCTGATCGGTGCGATGTTGATCGGCGTCGGGTCGTCGGTCTTCCATCCGGAAAGTTCGCGCGTGGCGCGCATCGCCTCGGGCGGGCGTTTCGGGATGGCGCAGTCACTGTTCCAGCTGGGGGGCAATTTCGGGCAGGCGCTGGGGCCGCTTCTGGCCGCCTTTATCGTGGTGCCGCTGGGCCGTCCGTCCATCGCGATCTTCTCGGCCGCGGCCATGCTTGGTTCGGCGATCCTGTGGCGGATCGGCACCTGGGTCGAGGGGCGGCGCAAGGCTTCGACCGCGCGCGCCCGGCCCGAACTGTCGCTGTCGCGCGGGCGGGTGGTGATGGCCATCGTCGTGCTGGCGCTGCTGACCTTCACCAAGAACATCTATACCGCCAGCCTTTCCAGCTATTACACCTTCTTCCTGATCGAGAAGTTCGGGCTGACCACGCAACACGCCCAGATCATGCTGTTCCTGTTCCTGGCGGGCATGGCCGGGGGCGTGATGCTGGGCGGGGTTATTGGCGACCGCATCGGGCCGCTGAAGGTGATCTGGTTCTCGATCCTGGGCATCCTGCCCTTCACGCTGGCGCTGCCCCATGTCGGGCTGGCCGCGACGGGGGTGCTGACCGTCCTGATCGGGCTGATCCTGGCCTCGGCCTTCCCGGCGATCGTCGTCTTTGCGCAGGAACTGGTGCCGGGCCGGACGGGGCTGATTGCGGGTATCTTCTTTGGCTTCTCTTTCGGCATGGGCGGCATCGCGGCCGCAGTTCTTGGCCTCCTGGCCGATGCCAGGGGGATCGAGTTCGTCTATAAGATCTGCTCATTCCTGCCGCTGATGGGGCTTCTGACGGTATTCCTGCCCCGGATGAATCGCGGCTGAACCCTTCAAGCAACAAGAAACGAAAGACCGACCATGGACAGGATCAAGCTAACCCCGATCTCGGCCGAAGCCTTCGCCCCCTATGGCGAGCTTCTGACACCGCGCGCCGCGCCCAGCCGGATGATCAATGCCGGTCGCTGCGAACGCCATCACGCGCTGGCCCAAGTGCAGCGCGGCGGGGGCGAGGCGATCATCTCGATCTTCCGGTCCGAAGCGGTCAGCCTGCCCTATGCCTGCACGCTGCTTGAGCGTCACCCCTTGGGCTCGCAGGCCTTCATGCCGCTGGGGGTCGAGCCGTGGATGTCGATCGTCGCCCCGGACGAGGGCGGCAGGCCCGGCGCGCCCTTGGCCTTCCTAGTCCCCGCCGGCATGGGCGTGAACCTGCGCGCCGGCGTCTGGCACGGCGTCCTGACGCCCTTGGACCACGCCGCCGACTTCCTGGTCGTGGACCGCGAGGGCGAGGGCGTGAACCTGGAAGAGGTGACGATCGCCCCCGTCACGGTCGAGGCATGAGCGGCCCCGACTATTCGCATGAGCGAGCCGCCATTCTTGGCGGCGCGCGTTTCGTTGCCGGCGTCGATGAAGTCGGCCGGGGGCCGCTGGCCGGTCCGGTGACTGCGGCCGCCGTGATCCTGGATGTCACACGCATCCCCGAGGGGCTGAACGACTCGAAGGTCCTGAACGCCCGCAAGCGCGCGCTGCTGACCGAGGCGTTGATGGAATGCTGCGACTGGTCCGTCGCCCATGCCACGGTCGAGGAAATCGACAGCATGAACATCCTGCGCGCCTCGCATCTGGCGATGTGCCGGGCGCTGGCCGGGCTGCGCCAGCGACCCTGCATCGCGCTGATCGACGGCAACATGCTGCCGCGCGATCTGGACATGCCGGGGCAGGCCATCGTCAAGGGCGACGCGCTGAGCCTGTCCATCGCCGCCGCCTCGATCCTGGCGAAAACATGGCGCGATCGGATCATGGTGGATTTGGCGCAACAGCACCCCGGATACGGCTGGGAGGACAATGCAGGTTACCCAACGGCAGCCCATCGCCAGGCGCTTCTAGATCTGGGCGTAACCCCATATCATAGGCGCAGCTTCGCCCCCGTCCACAACATGTTGTGTAAACCCCAGATAGCAAGTTCTTGATTCAAAAAAGAATTTGACGCCGAATCGCCTGTGAATCATCATCGGCCCAATCAAATCGGCAGACATAAGGCCGAAATCCGAGGCAGTGATGACGAAGCAAGTACTGAAATCCCGCGCTTCTGCGCGACCGCTCCCGCTGAACCAGATCCTGGCCGGGGACTGCATCGAGGTCATGAATTCACTGCCGGCGAACAGTGTGGATCTGATCTTTGCCGACCCTCCATACAACCTCCAGCTCAAGGGCGAATTGCACCGCCCGGACAATTCGCGCGTCGATGCCGTCGACGATGCCTGGGACCAGTTCGCGGGGTTTGCCGCCTATGACGAATTCACCCGCGCCTGGATGGCGGCCGCCCGCCGCGTGCTGAAGCATGACGGCGCGATCTGGGTCATCGGCAGCTATCACAACATCTATCGCGTCGGGGCCGAGTTGCAGAACCAGGGCTTCTGGATCCTGAACGATGTCGTCTGGCGCAAGTCGAACCCGATGCCGAACTTCCGCGGCAAGCGGCTGACCAATGCGCATGAAACGATGATCTGGGCCTCCAAGGCCGAAAGCTCGAAATACACGTTCAACTACGAGGCGCTGAAATCCCTGAACGAGGGTGTCCAGATGCGCTCGGACTGGGTGTTGCCGATCTGCACCGGGGGTGAGCGGCTGAAGGACAAGGACGGCGCCAAGGCCCATCCGACCCAGAAGCCCGAGGCCCTGCTGCATCGCCTGCTCGTCGGCTCGACCAATCCCGGAGACGTGGTGCTGGACCCGTTCTTCGGCACCGGCACCACCGGGGCCGTGGCCAAGATGCTGGGCCGGGACTTCATCGGGATCGAGCGCGAGGCCGCCTATCGCGCGGTCGCCGAAAAGCGCATTGCCCGCGTCCGCAAACTGGACAGTGAGGCGATCGCGACCATCCGGCCCAAGCGGGCCGAGCCGCGCGTCCCCTTTGGCCAGGTGGTCGAACGGGGGATGCTGCGCCCCGGCGAAGAGCTGTTCTCGATGGACAACCGCCACAAGGCCAAGGTGCGTGCCGATGGCAGCCTGGTCGGCAATGATGTCAAGGGTTCCATCCACCAGGTCGGGGCCGCGCTGGAAGGCGCGCCCTCCTGCAACGGCTGGACCTATTGGCATTTCCGGCGCGAGGGGCGGATGGTGCCCATCGACACCCTGCGCCAGCAGATCCGGGCCGAAATGGCGGCCGAGGATGGTCGTCCGAACTGATCCCGCAGTTTTCACGAGGTTCGCCGCGTCCCGTTGTTCGCGATCTCTGGCGCGACCGGGACTTCCTTGCCCCGCCCGGACGGCCTGGCCCGTCGGGCGGGGTCTTTCTTTCGGTGATGAGCCATTCTGCCAAGCCTTCCGCTTATCGCTGAGGCTTGATCAGTTCGCCCGCGCTACAGCGCGTTGCGGGGCATCGGCAGGTCGCCACGGTTATAAGCGGACCAGTCCTGAACATCGGGATAGAATTGCCGCCGCCAGGCCCGCACGCGCGGGTTCATCCGCCGTCGCCACAGGGGCGGGACCATCGCCAGGAAGGTCATCGCCGGATAGCCCATCGGAAGCTGCGGCGCCTCGTCGTCGCCATAGGTCTGCAGCAGGGGAAAGCGACGGTCGGGCTTGTAGTGGTGATCCGAATGGCGCTGCAGGTTGATCAGCAGCCAGTTCGTCGCGGTATGCGAGGAATTCCAGCTGTGGCGCGGCAGCACATGTTCATAGCGGCCATTGCCCAGATGCTTCCGCGTCAGCCCGTAATGCTCGACATAATTCGTCAGTTCCAGTTGCCAGACCGCGACCAGCGCCTGCCACAGGAACAGCCAAAGCCCCTGCCAGCCGCCCAGAAGCAGGGCCAGCAGCAGCATTCCCAGTTGCAGTGCACCATAGCGCCAGAACGGGTTGCGGCGGTCGAACCGGGATCGTCCGCTGCGTTCAAGCCGGCGGGACTCGGCCTGCCAGGCGCTGGCGGGGCAGTCGCGCAGGACGCGCAGGAAAAAGCGGAAGAACCCCTCGTTATAGCGGGCCGAAACGGCGTCGCGCGGGGTCGCGACCCAGCTGTGGTGCACCAGCAGATGTTCGGTGCGGAAATGCGAATACAGCGTCGAGGCCAGAAGGAGGTCGCCCATCCAGCGCTCGACCGGGTTCTTCTGGTGCAGCAATTCATGGGCATAGACGATGCCGATCGTGCCCGAGGCGACACCGATGCCGAAAAACAGCCCCACCTTCTCCCAGTTGCCAAGCGAACCATGCGCCGCATACCAGATCGCGCCGAAGATCATCGCCGCCTGAACCGGAAACCAAAGGATGGTGATCGCGCGGTACCAGAACAGCTGCGTTTCGGGGGTTTCGGTGTCGGCGTTTTCCTCGTTCAGGCCAAGGAGGCCGTCCAGCACGGTCGTCAGGTACCAGGCATAGACCGGCATCAGCGCAAACCACCACCCGCCCAGCCGCGCGGCCAGGATCGCCAGAGGCACCATGCCCAACGAAAGCCAGAAGGGCAGGGCATCGATCAGTCGGGCGCGAAAGGGGGTCTGCATCGGAAGGTCAGCCTTGTGGAGTTCGGGAACGGCTGGCCATCGCGACACCGGATCGCGGGCGGGCTGTTTCAGGGCGGGCAAGCGACCACGCCTTGCGCATGAGTCCGGGCAGCGCCAAGGGGCTGAAGTCGCGAAGCGGCACAACCCTGCCGCGTTCCGGCACCGTGGTCAACCGGGCCGTCATCACGGTCAGGTCAAGTGCGAAATGGGTGAAGACATGTCGGACCAGCCCCAGTTCCTGCCAATCCGCCTCGGCCGGAGGCGCAAGGTCCGAACCGTCCCAACCGGTCGAGGGGAAGGCCAGCGTTCCGCCCAGCAGCCCCTTGGCGGGGCGCGTCTCGACCAGCACGCCGCTATCGGTCAGGCCGATCCAGACGGTGCCGCGGCGCAGCGGCTTTTCGGGCTTCGGGGCCTTGCGGGGCAGGTCCGCGGCGATGCCCAGGCGGCGCGCCTGGCACGGATCGCTGACCGGGCAGATGCCGCAGGCGGGGTTGCGGGGCGTGCAGATCGTTGCGCCCAGATCCATCATCGCCTGCGCGTGGTCGCCCGGCCGTTCGTTCGGGGTCAGATCCGTGGCCAGCGCATGGATCTGCGGCTTGGACGCGGGCAGCGGCGTTTCGATCGCGAACAGGCGCGAGACGACACGCTCGACATTGCCGTCGACGACGGTTTCCGGATGGTCGAACGCGATGGCGCTGATCGCGGCCGAGGTATAGGGGCCGATGCCTGGCAGCTCGGCCAGCCCGGCGCGGTTGCGGGGAAAACCGCCGCGCGCGGCGACAGCGCGGGCGCAGGCCATCAGGTTGCGGGCGCGCGCGTAATACCCAAGCCCGGCCCATTCAGCCATGACCCGGGCGTCCTCGGCCCCGGCCAGGTCTTCGACTCGGGGCCAAAGGCTGGTGAAGCGTTCGAAATAGGACTTCACCGCGGCCACGGTCGTCTGCTGCAGCATGACCTCGGACAGCCAGACGCGATAGGGGTCGGCAGGGCCTTGCCCCGGCGGAATGCGCCAGGGCAGGACGCGGGCATGGCGATCGTACCAGCCCAGCAGCTCCGCCGATATTCCCATTGAATCACGCAATTTTCAGTCGCTCCGCTCTGGCGTCCGGGCGCGGCTCGGTCCAGACTGCTTGCAGGTAAAGCATATGGTCACGGCATGGCCCAGAAGAAACCGGACTTTCTGCCGCGCCGTCGGATGCGCGGGTTCGAGGCAGCGTCCCAGCTGGTCGCGCAAAAGGTGCGGGCCGTGGGCGAGACGCGCGGCTTTGCCGTTGCCCGGCTGCTGACCAACTGGTCCGAGGTGGTCGGACCCGAGATTGCCGCCCATGCCCGCCCCGTCAAGATCAGCCACGGCAAGGGCTTCGGCGCGACGCTGACGCTGCTGGTTTCGGGCGCAAGGGCGCCGATGGTCAACATGCAGCTCGACACGATCCGCGAAAGGGTGAATGCCTGCTACGGCTTCAACGCGGTTTCGCGCGTCACGTTGACCCAGACCGCGCCCACCGGCTTTGCCGAAGCGGGCGGCTTTGCCGAAGAGCAGGCGGGCTTCGCCTATCGGCGTCCTGCCGCCGCTCCCGACCCGGCCAGAACCGCCCGCGCCGATGAAATCGCGCAGGGCTTCGACGATCCCCAGCTTTCGGCCGCGATGCGGCAGATGGCATTGAACATCTTGTCCCGCAGGGACGCCAACGACCGAGAGGCCAATCCATGAATCCCATTCGTCGCTCTCTGATCGCTGCCGCGACGGCCGCGCTGACTCTTGCCACGGTCCCCCCGGTCCTGGCGCAAGAGGCGCAGCCCGCCCCGGCCGAGCAGATGCCCGAAGGCAAGATCCTTGAGGACATCACCCTCGGCCAGGCGGACGCCCCGGTCACCGTGATCGAATATGCCAGCTTCACCTGCAGCCATTGCCGCGCCTTCCACGAGGAAAACTGGCCGAAGCTGAAGGCCGAGTATATCGAGACGGGCAAGGTCAAGTTCATCCAGCGCGACGTCTATTTCGACGCGGTGGGCCTTTGGGCCGGGATTTTGGCCCGTTGCGGGGGTGACGCGAAGTATTACGCCGTTTCGGACCTGATCTTCGACGACCAGCAGACCTGGCTGAATGCGAAAACGGGTGACGAGATCGCGGCGAACCTGCGCAAGGTCGGTGCCAAGGCGGGCATGACCGAGCCGCAGATGGATGCCTGCTGGGCCGACAAGCAGAAGGTCGCCGACCTGGTCGCGACTTTCCAGAAGAACGCGACCGCCGACAAGATCGAAGGCACGCCGACCTTCATCATCGGTGGCGAAACGGTTCAGAACCAGCCCTGGGATGACCTGAAGAAGATCATCGACGCGAAAATCGCCGAAGCCGAAAAGAAAGGCTGAGGCGCAAGCCGATCCGAAATCGCGACGACCGGCCCCAGGGGCCGGTCGTTTTCGTTTCGCCCAGCTACAGGCCCAGGGCCAGCAGCCTGTCGTCAAGCGGCGCGGGATCGTCCAGCTCCAGCCGCACCGGCAGGGACAGCACCTTGGGCCGGAAGTCGCGGGGCAGGCGCGCCGCGTCCTTTTCGGTGGTGACAAGCTGGGCGCCGATCAGCCGTGCCTCGGTCTCCAGCCGGGTCAGCAGGGCCGGGGTGAAGGGCTGGTGGTCCTCAAGCGGTTCGGCCCGCAACAGACGTGCGCCAAGGCCGCGCAGCGTCGCGAAGAACTTGTCGGGATGGCCGATTCCGGCGAAGGCAAGCACCGGCAGATCCGCCCAGTCCATTCCGGTCTGCAAAGGCGCAAGGCGTCCCTTCAGATGGGGCAGGGACAGGGTCGTTGCCCAAGTCGCGGCAAAGGCTGCCTGCTCCGCGGGCTCTCCGATCGACAACAGCAGGTCGGCGCGGGCAAGGCCACGATCGACAGGCTCGCGCAGGGGGCCGGCGGGCAGGCAAAGCCCGTTCCCGAAGCCCCGCGCCGCATCGACCACCACCAGCGACAGGTCATGCGCCAGCGAGGGGTCCTGAAAGCCGTCGTCCAGAAGGATCGCCCCCGCACCATCCGCGACGGCGGCGCGCGCCCCCGCAGCCCGATCGTCCGAGACCCAGACCGGCGCAAAGGCGGACATCAGCAGTGGCTCGTCCCCGACCTGCGATGCGCGGTGTCGCGCCTCATCCACGCGCAGCGGGCCCTTTTCGGTCCCGCCATAGCCGCGCGAGACGATCTGCACCGCGACCCCCCGCGCCAGAAGACGCTGGGCCAGCATGATGGTCGAAGGAGTCTTGCCGGTCCCCCCCGCATTGATGTTGCCGACGCAGATCACCGGCACGCCAACCCGTTCCCTTGGGCCGCGCGCCAGACGCCGCGCGGTCCCGGCCGCGTAGATCGCACCCAACGGCGACAACAGTCGCGCGGTCGCGCCGGGGGGGCGGAACCAGTAATCGGGCGCGTGGCGGTGTCCCTTGGCGATCATGCGCGCTTCTCCATCGCATCGATGACGGCATCGGCGATGCGGTGCAGGACCGCAGCTCCACCCGTGCTGACCGACCAGGCGTTTCCGGCAAGGACGGCCGCCTGATCCGGGGCGGTCAGATCGGCCACCGCGCGGGTCAGCGTCTCGGCATCCGTGACCAGCCGCGCCGCGTCCGCGCCGTCCAGCTGGATCCACTCGGCCGCATGCGTGCCGGGGATCGGGCCGTGGATGATGGCCGAGCCAAGCGCCGCCGGTTCAAAGGGATGGCGCGGATCAAGGCCCGGACCGGCGATCAGGGTGCCGCCCATGAAGCAGACGGGCGCCAGCCGATACCACAATCCCATCTCATAGGGGTCGTCGGCAATCAGGACGTGATCGTCGGCGCTGGGGTCTTCGTCCTCGGAACGCAGGACGGCGGCCAGGCCAAGCGCCTCAACCTCGGCGCGGATCTCAGGGATCATGAATTCGGGCAGTCCGGCAAGGATCAGCAGGGCGCGGTGGTTGTGATGCAGGGTCGCCTGATGCGCCGCCAGCGCGGCGCGGATCTCGGGCAGGGTCGGTGCGGCGGCCAGCCAGACATGCCGGCCGCGCAGGATCTGGGCCAGCGCCGCGCGCTCGGCCTCGTTCGCGGAAAGGGGAGCGCGGGTTTCCGTCACCGGTCCCACCAACTCGACCCGCGCGGGATCGCCGCCCAGCTGGCGCGCGGCGGCGGCGGCGGTCAGATCGGGTGCCAGAACGCGCGTGATGCGGCCCATCAGCCCGCGATTGACGGCGCTGCGCCAGCTTCCGCTGCGGGCATAGGTGACCAGCCGCCCCTCGGCCATCAGGACGGGAACGCGCGCCTCGGCCATGCCGGTGATCAGGGCGGCGGGCAGTTGATCGCCCAGCAGCAGCAGGGCGCGGGGCTTCAACCCGGCGATCACCTCTGCGACCGTTTCCGAGTCGCGGGGCAGGCCCAGATGGATGCTGCGCAGATTGCGCGGCAGCGCCGAGGGATCGGGCGCGGGGCCGGTAAAGGCCACGCGCAGCCCCGGTCGACGGGTCATCAGCGTCTGAAGAAGGGGGGAAAGCGGGGGCGGTTCGGCCCCCCCTTCGGTGACATGGACCAAGATCAGCGGCCCGTCACCGGCCGGAGGTTCGATCGTGCCGCCCTCGACCCGCAGCGCCGCGCGGCGCCGCAGGTGCAACCACAGCGCCAGGGACGCCGTCGTCTGTCCTGCCAGTGACATGCCGGGCCGGACCGGTTCAGCCGGGTTCAGTCGCCAAGCTCGGCGGTCGCGCTGACCTCGCGCTCTTCGTCGCGCAGGCGGTGCAGATGCGCGATGAAATAGCGGGTGTGGGCGCTGTCGACGGTGCGCTGCGCCTCGGCCTTCCAGGCCGAAAATGCGCTCGCGTAATTGGGGAAGATCCCCACGATATGGATCTTGTCGGTGTCACGGAACTCGGTGCGGACGGGATCCACAAGCTCGCCGCCGAAGACAAGGTGAAGACGCTGCGCCATCATACTCTCCTGCTGTCGCAATTCGCGGCGAACCTATCCGAGAGCCGGGCCGGAACCAAGGGCAATACAGCCATGCAAGGTCGCGATGGGACGCAGCGCAGTTTGCGTTTTCGAACGTCCGGGCCAAACTGGGCCCGTCGAATCGTAAGGGCTGGTGGATGTGTGGCCGTTTTGTGGATCCGAACCTGCGCGGGACCGAGGACGAGTTCTCGGACCTGCGGGTCAATCCGTTCCCGCGCCGCTTCAATGTGAAGCCGACGCAAGAGATCCTGCTGTTCGCCAAGTCGCCCTTGCAGGGGATGATGGCGCGCTGGTGGCTGATCCCGTCCTGGCACAAGGGTGAGATCAAGGACTGGAAGGCCACCACCTTCAACGCCCGGATCGAGGACGCGGCCCAGAAGCCCAGTTTCCGCGCCGTCTGGAAATATGGCCGCTGCCTGATACCGGCGGGGGGATATTTCGAATGGACCGGTGAAAAGGCCGCGAAACGCCCCCATTTCATCGCCTCGGCCGGGAATGAGGAAACGCTCTGGTTCGCGGGCCTGGCCTCGCGCTGGCGGGAGATGCTGACCTGCACGATCCTGACGCGGCCCGCGAATGCCGCTGTTGTCAGCCTGCATCCCCGGATGCCCGTGATCCTGAACGCGGATGAACGCGACGCCTGGCTTGGTGGCAGCGACGATCCCGCGCTTGGCGCCGAAAGCCTGTTGCGACATCACCCGGTCGCCCGCTTCGGGATCGAGGATGACGGTCCCGAACTGATCGAACCGGAGGACCAGCCCGCCAATTGAGAAAGCAGGCCCGGCGCTACCGGTCGCGATGCGAAGCCCTATCTGATCCGGACCGCGCCGCTGCCGCCAATCGCCGCCCCGGCGACCGCGCCGATCGGCCCGGCGACAACCGCCCCCGCTGCTGCGCCCGTGGTGGCGCGGGTCGCGGTATTCGGGCCGCAGGCGGCAACCGAGAGCGCCAGGGCGCAGATGAGGATGACGGGCAGCTTTGGCATCAATATTCTTCCTTTTGCTTCGGAAGCCCCTGTTTCAAGCATTCCGGGCCCCCTAGAAGCGGCATCGCGCCGCCAAGGCAATCCCCGGCCGCTGCAGATCAGACAAACTTGATGACCTGTCATGTCCAGGCAGAGACAGCGGTCCTCGATCCCTCAGGGCGCCATGATTGCCGTTCGGCGGCCAAGGGGGGGCGGATGCGGCACCGCAAATCCGGTGGTTCAGGGCCTTGCAGGCGCAACCTCGCGCTTCGCCAAACTAGCTGACCCTAGCGGAAGTCTGGTGCGGGCGGCGGGACTCGAACCCGCACAGGCTTGCGCCCCAGGGTGTTTAAGACCCATGCGTCTACCATTCCGCCACGCCCGCGCCGATCCGTGGCTAGCGGGCGCGGGGCAGGTTGGCAAGCTTAGAAGCTGCGGGTCGGGCGGTCAAAGACCTTGCGGCCCATCAGCGAGCCGACCAGGTCGACCATCAGCTTTGCCGTGCGGCCGCGTTCGTCCAGGAACGGGTTCAACTCGACCAGGTCGAGCGACGTCACCAATCTGGATTCGTGCAGGAGTTCGCAGACCAGATGCGCTTCGCGGAAGGTGGCGCCCCCGGGGACGGTGGTGCCCACTGCAGGTGCGATAGATGGGTCCAGGAAATCCACGTCCAGGCTGACATGCAGCAGTCCGTTTTGCGCCCGCACCCGGTCCAGGAAGGCGCGCAGGGGGGCGGCGATGCCCAGCTCGTCCAGAACGCGCATGTCGTTCACAGTGATCTCGGTTTCCTCAAGCGAGGCGTGCTCGGCCGGATCGACCGAGCGGATGCCGAACATGCAGATGTTTTCGCCGGGAACCGGGGCAGGGAAGGGCGGGAAGGGCTCGAACCCGGCGCGACCGGCGGCATAGGCCATCGGCGTTCCGTGCAGGTTCCCCGAGGTGGTGGTCCGCACGCTGTGGAAATCGCTATGCGCGTCCAGCCAGATGACGAACAGGGGTCGGCCCGCGGCCTTTGCATGGGCGGCAACGCCCGAGACCGTGCCCAAGGACAGCGAGTGGTCGCCGCCCAGAAAGATCGGCAGCCCGTCCGGCATCGCCGCGCTTGCGGCGGCTGACAGGGCCTCGGTCCAGGCGATGACCTCGGGCAGGTGATGGACAGCGGGATTGGCGCAGGTCTGGTCACGCGTATGGGTCGGGGCGACATCGCCCCGATCCTCGACCGTGTGGCCCAACTCGGCCAGGGTGCGGGCAAGGCCCGCGACACGATACGCGGCCGGGCCCATCAGGCAACCGGCGCGACGCTGGCCTTCGTCGACGGGTGCGCCGACCAGGATGCAATGGGTCATCTTCCCTCCTGCAAATGCTGGGGATCCGGGCGGATCAGCTGCGGATTCCCTTGAAACGTTCCTGCCATTCGTCGCGGTTCTCGTCGCTGATCTTGGCGAACAGCACCTCGGGGACGGTAAAGGCATGACCGGCGGACAAGGCAGCAAGCGCCGCATCCACATCGCCCGGCCAATCGCGGTTCTCGGTCTGCATCGCGTCCAGCATCGCATCCGCGGCAAAGGGAATGAAGGGCGCCGACAGGACCGCGTAAAGCCGGATCAGGTTCAGGCCCAGCCTGACTTGCATGGCGGCCTTTTCCGGATCGGTCTTGAAGGTCGACCAGGGTGCGGCAGATTGCAGGTATTCGTTGCCCAAGACCCAGATCGCGCGCAGCTCGGCCGCGGATTTGCGGATCTCCATCCCGTCCATGAAGCCCTCATAGGCGCGGATGCGGGTGGTCAGGGCTTCGATCAGGGTGGTTTCCTCGGCGCCATAGCTGCCGCCCTCGGGGATGACCTCGCCGAATTTCGACCGGCAGAACTTGGTGATGCGGCTGACGAAGTTGCCCAGCACGTCGGCCAGATCCTTGTTCACCGATTGCTGGAAGTTGTCCCAGGTGAACTCGCTGTCGCCGGATTCCGGCGCGTGGGACAGCAGCCACCAGCGCCAGTAGTCGGCGGGCAGGATCGACAGCGCCTGATCCATGAAGACGCCGCGGCCTTGCGAGGTGCTGAACTGGCCGCCGTCATAGGTCAGGTAGTTGAAGGATTTGATGTAATCGACCAGCTTCCACGGCTCGCCCGAGCCGATGATCGTGGCGGGGAAGCTCAGCGTGTGGAACGGCACGTTATCCTTGCCCATGAACTGGGTGTAGGTGACGTCGCCCGCGCCCTCGTCCAGACGCCACCAGCGGCGCCATTCGCTGTCGGGCAGGCCCTTGGCGTCGGTGCCCTCGGCAGTGCCGGCGATATATTCGATGGGCGCGTCGAACCAGACGTAGAAGACCTTGCCCTCCATCCCCGGCCAGGGCTGGTCGCCCTTCTTGACCGGGATGCCCCAGTCAAGGTCGCGGGTGATGCCGCGGTCCTGCAGCCCGTCACCATCGTTCAGCCATTTCCGGGCGATCGAGGTGGTCAGGATCGGCCAGTCCTTCTTGCTGTCGATCCAGTCCGAGATCTGGTCCTTCAGCGCGCGCTGGCGCAGATACAGGTGCTTGGTCGCGCGGACTTCCAGATTGGTCGAACCCGAGATCGCCGAGCGCGGGTTGATGAGGTCGGTCGGGTCAAGCTGCTTGGTGCAGTTCTCGCATTGGTCGCCGCGCGCCTTGTCATAGCCGCAGTTCGGGCAGGTGCCCTCGATATAGCGGTCGGGCAGATAGCGGGCGTCATCGATCGAATAGACCTGCTTTTCCTCGACCTCGGTGATCCAGCCATTCTCGTCCAGCTTGCCCGCGAAATGCTGGGTCAGGACATGGTTGCGTTCGCTGGACGAGCGGCCGAAATGGTCGAAGCTCAGGCCGAAGTTCCGCGCGATTTCCGCCTGCACCTCGTGCATTTCGGCGCAATAGACGGCGACAGGCTTGCCGGCCTTCTTCGCCGCCAGTTCTGCCGGAGTGCCGTGTTCGTCGGTGGCGCAGATGAACATCACCTCGTGGCTGCGCTGGCGCAGGTAGCGGGCGTAAAGGTCCGCCGGCAACTGCGAGCCGACGAGATTTCCGAGATGCTTGATCCCGTTGATATAGGGGATCGCCGAGGTGATGAGGTGCCGGGCCATGTCTGCGTCCTTGTCTGTCCGGCGTTTTCTAGCGGCGATGCAAGGCGAATGAAAGCGCCGCGCGCGCAGCTTCTTGGCTTTCGGATCGCCTATGGACGGCCGGCGGGGGGGTTCGCCTATCTTCAGCGCGGCCCGATCCAGATCATGCTGTGCCGCGTGAATGGCGAATGGGAGACGGGGGCCCTGCAGGCGCCCTTTGGCCGTGGGATCAATTTCCAGATGCAGGTCGACAGTCTTGATCCGCTGCTTGAAAAGCTGGCCAATGCCGGATGGGCGCTGTTCCGGCCGGTCGCGGAAAAACGCTATCGCGTCGGGGATGGCTGGTCAGTTTGTCGGGAACTCCTGGTCCAGGATCCCGACGGCTATCTGCTGAGATTTGCGGTGGATGCCTAATACCGGGAAATGCCTTCGGGTCTCGCCCGCATTGGCCCACCGCAGGGGGTCAGGCCTAAAGCAGCGCCCGGTACCGCGCGCCCGAGACATTGCCGCCCGTGACCACCGCGGCTGTCCTGCGCCCGGCAAGACTGTCCGCATAGCGGATTGCCCCGGCCACCGCCGCTGCGCCCGAGGGTTCGACTACCTGTTGGTGATGGTCCAGCATCCAAAGCATCGCCTCCCGGATCTCGGCCTCGGTCACGGGCAGGACGCGGTCCACCCGGTCGCGCACCAGCGGCCAGGTCATCGTACCCGGCTCGATGAGGCCGCTGATCCCTTCGGCGATCGAGGGCGCAAGGTCGACCTGCACCTGCGTGCCAGCTTGCGTCCAGCGGATGAAAGTCGGGCTGACCTCGCTTTGGATGGCCCAGATCTCGACATCGGGGTTAATCGCCTTTGCGATTGTCGCGATGCCCGAGGCAAGGCCGCCTCCACCGATGCAGACCAGGATGACCTGCACATCGACCCAGTCGGTCAGAATCTCCAGCCCGACAGTCCCGCCCCCAGCGATCATCTGAGGATTGTCATAGGCGGACACGAACCGCGCGCCACCCTGATGGGCCTGGGCAAGCGCGGCCTGCCTTGCTTCCTCGATCCCGTCGAAGAATTCGATCTGCGCCGCGTTCGCAGTCATCGCCGCGATCTTCATCGGGTCGGCGGTGCGGGGCAGGCAGATCGTCACCGGCACCCCCGCCGCCCGACCAGCCTGGGCCAGAGCCAGCCCATGATTGCCGGCGGTCGGGGCGATGACCCCGGTGGCGCGTTCCCGTTCATCGAGATGCGCGATGACATTCGCCGCACCGCGCAGCTTGAAACTGCCTGTGGCCTGCTGGTTTTCCAGCTTCAGCCGGACCTCGGCGCCGACAAGGGCACTCAATTCCAGCGACCGGTCCAGCGGCGTCGCGCGGATCACCGGCCTGATGTTCTGCGCGGCCCGCAAGATGTCGGGCGCCGAAACCCGGCGATCCGGTCTTTCGTTTTCGTTCGGCATCACTTACCACCATCAAGATAGCTGAATAACTATATAGGATATTGACTATATGGATGCCGATGTCTCGTCAACCGCCGAACTGCTGCGTGCCTTGGGGAACGAGCATCGCCTGACGATCCTGGACTGGCTTTCGGATCCAAGGGCCCATTTCCCTGCGCAGCGGGACGGCGATCTGGTGACGGACGGGGTCTGCGTGGGCTTCATCACCGACAAGATCGGCCTGAGCCAGCCGACCGTGACAAACCACCTTCAATACTTGTCGAAAGCCGGCTTGGTCACATCGAAGCGGATCAAGAACTGGGCCTTTTACAGGCTCGTCCCCGAACGGGTCGAGGAAGCGCGCGCGGCGCTGGCCCGGTTGGCGCTGCCGGTTCAAAGGCCCTGACCGCGACAGGCATTCAAAGGCGAAAGAGCCGACGAAGCGCCGGCCCCCGGTCAGCGAAATACTTCAAGATCGTGATGAGCGATGCGTGAAGAGCGGGGGCCATGAGTATCATCGCCAAAGGGTCGTGGCCCACGTAGATGATGCTCGCCCGCGCCATTCTCTCGGGAAAAAGCAGCGGAAAAAGACCCAGCTTGGGCAGGAACAGGACTGCCAGAACGGCAAGCGCCATCAGGGCGAAAGAGACGCGTGCCCCTTTGCCGCGGAAGACGATCGCCAGCACCATTGCCACGCCCCCAGACAGCAACCAGATGTAGGACGCGAGGCCCGGAACGGTTGCGGACCCGCCATGTTCGATCACTGAACGCCCCCTTGGTGCCAGCGGATATTCGGGCACTTTCGCAAGCCTATCACCCGCCTTGTCTCCTGTCGCATGAGGATTGATTTTCGCGCCGCCGAATGGTCGACAAGACCTCAACCAGAAGCTCGCAAAAGGACTGCCATGACACCGCCCGGCTACGACATCCTGCCCCGCATCCCGACGGTCGAGGAATATCTGCGCCTTCGCGCCGCTGCCGGTCTGAGCGCCTTTTCAGTCGAGGCGGCGACACTGGGACTTGGGGGGACGGTATTTGCTGTGATCGTCCAGCACGCGGGCCACGCGGTCGGCATGGGGCGTCTGATCGGTGACGGCGGCTGCTTCTTTCAAGTCGTGGATATCGCCGTCGATCCTGCGCATCAGGGGCGGGGGCTGGGAAAGGCGATCATGGCTGCGCTGACCGAGCATATCGACAGCCAGCTTCCCGCCTCGGCCTATGTCAGCCTGATTGCGGATGTTCCGGCGAACCGGCTTTACGAGCAGTTCGGATTTGCCGAGACGGCGCCGCGATCCCTGGGCATGGCGCGGCGGGTCGGATAGGCGAAATTCGCCTTGCGCAGCCTGCCGGCCCCGCGCCTCATGGACAGGAAGTTCATGAGGGGCGCGCGCCGACAGGATCGCACATTCCGACCGGGATTGACGCTGCGTCGATGGCTTCGCTATTCGGGGAAATCAACCATTGGAGATTGCCATGAAACTCAGCGCGCGCAACGTTCTTGAGGGCACCGTGACCGAGATCGTCAAGGGTGCCGTGACCAGCCATGTCCGGCTGGACATCGGTGGCACGATCGTCACTGCCTCGATCACCAATGACGCGGTGGCAGAGCTTGGACTGACGGTCGGCGCAAAGGCCGCGGCCGTCATCAAGGCCTCGGACGTGATGATCGGCGTTCCCGACTGACGCTTTTCCCAAGATGGGGCCGTGCCGGAAGTTCCGGCCCGGCCCCGGCGTCAGGCGTCCCGCATCGCCACGGCGCGGCGCAGCGTGGCGCAGACGCCCGCACTGAGGGGCAGGGCCCCGGTCAGCGCATCCTTTACCGGAACCCAGCGCGCATCCAGCGCGTCATCGGCCGCGACGGGATCGCCCGAAACAAAGTCGCACAGCACCGCCGCCAACAGGAAGTGAAAGCGCAGCGTGCCGTCGGGCGCGTGCTCGATCACGTCGATATTGTCGATATAGCGGCGGGGGCGGGCGATCACGCCGGTTTCTTCGGCCAGTTCACGCGCGGCCGCGTCAAGCCCGGTTTCGGCCGGTTCGACATGGCCCCCGGGAAAACCCCAGAGGCCCGCATCGGGCGGATTTCGGCGCTGGACCAGCAGGACGCGCGGGTCGTCCGCAGCGCCGTCCAGCGTCACGGCCAGCGCCGCCAGCCGGGGAAAGTCCGGCAAGGTTCAGCGCCGACGGTCGCGGCGCGAGCTCATCGGCTGGAAGGCGACGCCGACATGAGCCTCGCAATAGGGCTTGCCGGGTGCCGAGGGCAGGCCGCAGAACCAGAACTTGTCGGTCGCGGGGTCGCCGATCGGCCATTTGCAGGTGCGCTCGGTCAGCTCCATCAGGGTCAGCTTGCGGGCGCGCTTTTCAACCTCGCGAACCGAGGCCAGGGCCTCGGGGCTGATCTCGTTGGCCGAGGGCTGGGGCGGCAGCGGCTGGCCAGCGGGGACGATCGGTCGGCGGTTGAAATTGACCGGCTGCGGGGTCGGCATCGTCTCGGCCGCGGGGGCGGCGGCTGCCGGGGCAGGTTGCGGCTCCGGCTCAGGGCGCGCGGCTGCGGGCGCAGCGGCGGGGGCCGGGGTCGGCTGCGGCGCGGGCCGGGCTTCCGCCACGGGGGCGGCGGGGGCCGCGATCTCGGCCCCGTCTTCGGCGCGGTTCGACAGGCCCAGCCGGTGAACCTTGCCGATCACGGCGTTCCGGGTCACGCCACCCAGTTCTTTGGCGATCTGGCTGGCCGACTGGCCTTCGGCCCACATGCGTTTCAGCGTCTCGACGCGCTCATCGGTCCAGGACATGGCTTGCCTTTCCTGCGCCGGGCGTCCGCTCCGGCGCGTTGTCTCATGCTAGTGGCTTCAATTCCGCGGGGCCCGGTCTTAAACCGGGGATAGTCAGATTTACCCGTCCGAGCCCGCAAATTCAAGGAGCGCAGATGCAGCCAATTCCATCAGGCCCCGGTTTCCGTCAGATGGGGGTCCGCCGTTTCGGCCGCGTGAACTGGCTGGGCCTTTATACCCTGGCCCGGCGCGAGATCATGCGATTCATGAATGTCTGGCAGCAGACGGTGTTCGCGCCACTGATGACGGCAGGGCTGTTCGTCATTGTCTTTGCCCTGGCGCTGGGCCGCGACCGGGGCGAGGTGATGGGCCTTCCTTACCTTGCGTTCCTTGGCCCCGGCATCCTGATGATGACGGTGATCCAGAACGCCTTCGCCAATACCTCGTCCAGCGTCATCTCGGCGAAGATGCAGGGAAATATCGTCGACACCCTGATGCCGCCCTTGTCCGCGGGCGAGATTCTGGCCGGATATCTGGCCGGAGCCTTGGTGCGCGCGCTGATCGTCGCGCTGGCCATCGGGATCGGCATGGCGCTGCTTCTGGGACAGGGCATCGCGCATCCGCTTTGGGCGCTGGCCTTCATCCTGCTGGGCGCGGCGCTGATGGGTGGGCTGGGCCTTCTGGGCGGCATCGTCGCGCAGAAATTCGACCAGATGGCCGCGATCACGAATTTCATCGTAACGCCGCTGTCCTTCCTGTCTGGCACCTTCTATTCGGTCCAGTCGCTGCCGCAGCCTTTCCGGGCGCTAGCGCATTGGAATCCCATCTTCTACCTGATCGACGGGGCACGCTATGGCATCGCGGGGGTTTCGGACGCACCGCCGCTGCGCGGCCTGCTCGTCTGCCTTTTGACGGTCGCGCTGGTTCTGTTCACTGCCTGGCGATGGCTGCGTTCGGGTTATCGGATGAAGCCGTGAATTCCGTTGCGCAAGGGCGGTTTCCGCGCTATGCGACGGCCCATGATCGCCCGGACCGCATATATCGCCCGTCCCCGACGTTGATTCGCTCAACGTCCGATCCTGCCTGCCTTTCCGTCATTTTCCGGTTGCCGCGTCTTGCGGCCCCTGTCTGCAAAGGGACCATTCCATGATTTCGCATGTCCTGCCGACCTATAACCGTGCCGATCTTGCCTTTGAACGTGGCGAGGGAAGCTGGGCCATCGCGACGGACGGGACGCGATATTTGGATCTTGGCGCCGGGATCGCGGTGAACGCGCTGGGCCATGCCAACCCGGAACTGGTCGCGGCCCTGACCGAGCAGGCGGGGCGGATCTGGCATGTCTCGAACCTGTACCACATCCCCGAGCAGGAGCGGCTGGCCGACCTGCTGGTCGAGAATACCTTCGCCGACACCGTCTTCATCACCAATTCGGGCACCGAGGCCGCAGAACTGGCGATCAAGATGGCCCGCAAGTACTGGGCCGAACAGGGCGAGGACCGTTTCGAGATCCTGACCTTCGAAGGCGCCTTCCACGGCCGTTCGACCGGTGCGATCGCTGCCTCGGGGTCCGAGAAGATGGTCAAGGGCTTCGGCCCGCTGATGCCGGGATTCCGGCAGCTGCCCTGGGGCGACATGTCCGCGCTGGAGGCCGCGATCTCGGACCGGACCGCCGCGGTGCTGATCGAACCGATCCAGGGCGAAGGCGGCATCCGGCCGCTTTCGGACGAGGACCTGCGCCTGATCCGCGCGCTTTGCGACCGCAACGGCGCGCTTCTGGTGCTGGACGAGGTTCAATGCGGCATGGGCCGGACGGGCAAGCTTTTCGCGCATGAATATGCCGGGGTCATCCCCGATATCATGATGGTCGCCAAGGGCATCGGCGGCGGCTTCCCGCTGGGCGCGGTGCTGGCCACCGAAAAGGCGGCCGCGGGCATGGTCGCGGGCACGCATGGTTCGACCTATGGCGGCAACCCGCTGGCCTGCGCGGTCGGCGCCAGGGTGATGGAGATCGTCGCTGCGCCCGAATTCTTGGCCGAGGTGAACCGCAAGGCGGGCCTGTTCCGCCAGAAGCTCGAGGCGCTGGTCGCCGCCCATCCCGACGTCTTCGAAGGGGTGCGCGGTCAGGGCCTGATGCTGGGCCTGAAATGCAAGGCCGCGCCCTCGGACCTGGTCAAGGCTGGCTATGCCGAACATATCCTGACCGTTCCGGCCGCGGATGGCACGCTGCGCCTGCTGCCGCCGCTGAACATCAGCGACGAAGACATCGCCGAGGCGGTGGCACGGCTGGACCGGGCCGCCGGAAGGCTTGATGGATAGGTTCGGTTTCCGGCCCGTCGCGCGCGCCGATCTGCCCTTGCTGGCGGATTGGCTTGCCGCGCCACAGGTTGCGCGCTGGTGGCGCGGGGCCGGAACCCAGTTGGCCGGGATCGCCGAGGATCTGGACGAACCCGCCATGCGGCAATGGCTGGTGACGGATGGGGATGTTCCCATCGCCTATGCGCAGGTCTATCCGGCGCATCATTGGGCCGCGCCGCATTTCCACGACCTGCCGGCTGATACGCTGGCGATCGACTGCTTTTCCGGGCCGGGGGGATTCGGGCTGGGCGGCCTGTGGCTGGACCAGCTTGCGCGGCGACTGCTGGCCGAGGCGGGGGCGCTGGTCATCGATCCCGAGCCCGACAACCATCGCGCGATCCGTGCCTATGAAAAAGCCGGTTTTTCGGGCGGCGACCTGCGGCTGACCGAGGATGGCGGCAAGGCGCGCATCATGACCCGTCTCCGATGAGGGATTGTCCGTCCCAGAATGCGAGAAACGGGCCTCGGGCCTTGACCTAAAGCCGGCAAAGCGGCTTCCTTGCCGGATCAATCCGAAAGACAGAAACAATGAACAGTTTCCTTGACATCCACACCACGGACAAGGCCGACCTGCGGGGCATGATCGACTCTGCCCGCCGGATGAAGGATGCCCGCGCCGGCCAGCCGAAGGGAACGCCGGATGCCGACCTGCCGCTGAAGAACCGCATGGTCGCGCTGATCTTCGAAAAGCCCTCGACCCGGACCCGCGTCAGCTTCGACCTGGGCGTAAGGCAGATGGGCGGACAGACCATGGTCCTGTCTGGCAAGGAGATGCAGCTTGGGCATGGCGAGACGATCGCCGATACCGCCCGCGTGCTGTCGCGCTATGTCGACCTGATCATGATCCGCACCTTCGAAGAGGCGACGTTGCTGGAAATGGCGGAATATGCCAGCGTCCCGGTCATCAATGGCCTGACGAACCGCACCCATCCCTGCCAGATCATGGCCGATGTCATGACCTTCGAGGAGCATCGCGGCCCGATCGCGGGTAAGAAGGTGGTCTGGTCCGGCGACGGCAACAATGTCTGCGCCTCGATGATCCATGCGGCCGGGCAATTCGGCTATGACTTCACCTTTACCGGCCCGCCGACGCTGGACCCCGAGGCCGAGGCGCTGGAATTCGCCCGCGCGCAGGGCGTCCGCGCGGTGATCGAGCGTGATCCGGTCAAAGCGGTCGAGGGTGCCGATCTTGTGGTCACCGATACCTGGGTGTCGATGCACGATCCGCAATCCGCGCGCGAGCGGCGGCATAACCAGCTGCGCGGCTATCAGGTGAACGGCGAGCTGATGGGCCATGCCCGGCCCGATGCGCTGTTCATGCACTGCCTGCCCGCCCATCGCGATGATGAGGTGACGAGCGCGGTGATGGATGGCCCCAACTCGGTCATCTTCGACGAGGCCGAGAACCGGCTGCACGCACAGAAAGCGGTCATGCGCTGGTGCCTGGGCGTCTGATACCGGCGGCAGTGCAAGGGTATTCCGGGCGCGGCGATCCAGCCGCGCCCGTTTCAGTTTTCCCGGAAGGCGCGGGTGAAATAATCGCTGAGCGGCTTTACCAGATAGGCAAAGGGGCTGCGGTCGCCGGTCCGGACATAGACCTCGACCGGCATCCCCGGCACCAGATCCATGCCCTTCAGCTTGGCGATCTGTTCCGGCGGGATCGTCACCTCGGCCCGGTAATAGGGCACATGCGTCGCCTGATCGACCAGCGTGTCGGGCGAGACATGGCTTAGCACGCCGTCGATTTCGGGGGTGGTGCGCGATGAAAAGGCCGAAAAGCGCAGCACGACCTGCTGGCCCGCATGGACTTCGTCGACATTGATCGTCGCGACCCGCGCGGCGACGACCAGCGGGCGGTCCTGCGGGATGATGTACAAGATCGGGTCGGCCGGCCGGATGACCGAGCGCGGCGTCGTCACCTGCAATTCCTGCACCACGCCCGAAACCGGGGCGCGAATCTCCAGTCGGGTGATCTGTTCGACCAGCGACCGCCGCCGTTCGGCCAGTTCCAGTTCGCGATAGCCCAGTTCGCGCAATTCGGTTTCCGCCTGCTCGCGATAGGTCGCGGATTTCTCCAGCCGCGACAAATCTATCTCAGCCAACTGGGTTTCCGCCTGCGCGCGGGTGGCCGTCATCTCGCCCAGAAGCCCGTCCAGCCGGGCCGCCTCGCGCTCCAGCGCAAGCACGCGTGGCGCCTGCGCCAGCCCCTTGTCCAGCAGGGCGCGCTGGTCGCGCAATTCCTGCGAGATGAAGTCGCGCTGCAAATTCAGGGCGTCGGTCTGCGCATCGATCCCCCCGATCTGCGAGCCGACCTGTTCGGATTGCTTGGCAAGCTGGCCCAGCGACTGGCTGAGCGTGTCGAGCCTTGCCCGGAACAGGCTTTCCTGTCCCTGCATCAAGCCGGTCAGGTCGGGACGGGTCACGGCGGCTTTCAGCAGTTCATCGGGGAAATCGATCCGGGTCTTGTCCGAGCGTTCTGCCTCAAGCCTGCCCTTGCGGGACAGGATCTCGAAATACTGGCTTTCGACAATGGTCAGTTCGGTCCCCAGCAAGGCGCCATCCAGCCGGAGCAGGGGCTGGCCAGCCTCCACGCGTTCGCCATCGTGGATCAGGATCTCGTCCACCACGCCGCCATCGGGGTGCTGGACGATCTGGCGGCGCTGCTCGACCTCGACCTGGCCCGAGGCGACGACCGCGCCGGCGATGCGGGCGGTCAGCGACCATGTGCCAAAGCCGCCGACCAGCAGGGCCAGCGCGGCAAGTCCCAGGATGATCGGGCCCCGCGCCGACCATGTCGGGCGCGCGGGGGGCACCGCCACCGGCGCCGGGGCCTTGGGCGAGGGACGCTCGACCGGATAGCGGGAGTCGTTCATGTCATCCCTCCGCCCATGCCCTGTGTGCGGTTGATCTGTTCGGCATTCTTCACCATCGAGCGCAGGACTTCGTCCCTTGGGCCGAAGGCGCGGGGCAAGCCCTGGTCCATCATCAGCAGCAGGTCGCATTCGGTGATCGCGGCGGGCCGGTGGGCCATGATGATGACAGCCCCCCCGCGGGCCTTGATGTTGCGGATCGCGGCGTTCAGCGCGGCCGAGCCGTCGTTGTCCAGGTTCGAGTTCGGCTCGTCCAGGACGAAGACCACGGGATCGGCGTAAAGCGCGCGGGCCAGTCCGATGCGCTGCATCTGCCCCCCCGACAGCCGGCCGCCGCTATGCGTGACCGGGGTGTCATAGCCCAGCGGCAGGTCCAGGATCATGCGATGCGCGGCGGCGGCGGTGGCTGCCGCAACGATCGCCGCGGGATCGGGGGTCGAGGACAGCCGTGCGATATTTTCGGCAATCGTGCCGTCGAACAGCGTGACCTGCTGGGGAAGATAGCCGACAAGGCTGCCCAGCACATCGGGGTCGTATTGGTCCAGCGTCGCCCCCTCGAGCCGGATCGAGCCTGCCGCCACCGGCCATGCGCCGATCAGGGCGCGCCCCAGTGTCGATTTTCCCGCGCCCGAGGGGCCGATGACCCCAAGCGCCTGTCCCGGCGCCAGATCGAAGCTGACGCCGCGCAGCGTGGGCGCGGTCTGGCCGGGCGGAACCACGGTCAGGTTGCGCACCTCCAGCCGCCCTTGCGGGCGGGGCAGGGGTGTCCTGGGCAGCGTCGGGGGGCGACGCGACAGCAGGTCGCCCAGACGCTGCCAGCCGTCCAGCGCGCGCTGGACCATCGACCAGCCACCCACGACCTGCTCGATCGGAGCAAGCGCGCGCCCCATCAGGATCGATGAGGCGATCATCGCGCCGGGCGTCACCGCCTGACGCAGGACAAGCCAGGCCCCGGCAGCCAGAAGCGCGCTTTGCAGGAACAGCCGGAAGGTGCGGGAAAAGACGGCGAAACCGGTGGCACGGTCCTGCCCCTCGATCATCGCGGCGGTGGCCTGATCGCGCGAGACCTGCCAGCGCCGGAAGGTCGCCCCGCGCATCCCAAGCGCGCCGATCAGCTCGCCCTCGTCCCGGAACAGGTCGGACATGCGTTCCGCCTGCTGCGAGGCGAGCGTGGATTTCTGCAACGAATCGCGGCTGAGCCACTGGTTCAGCAGGGTCGAGATGACCAGCACCACCAGCCCCACCGTGGCAACCGCACCCAGCACCGGGTGGAACAGGTAGACCGCGGCCAGAAACAACGGTGCCCAGGGCAGGTCGAACAGCGCCATCAGCACCGGGGACGCGATCAGGCGCTGCAGCGCCTCAAGATCGCGCATCCCGCCCTTGGTCACCGCGTCCTGCCCCGATGCGGCGCCATCCTGCAGCGCTGCGATGAAGACCCGCCCCTCGATCAGGTCCTGGAAGCGGGCCGAGATGCGGGACATCACCCGGCTGCGCGCAAGGTCCAGAAGCCCCATCAGCACGAACAGGAACATGACGAGCAGGAACAGCGCCGTCAGTGTCTCGACCGAGCGGCTGGCCAGCACGCGGTCATAGACCTGCAGCATGAACAGCGGGCCCGTCAGCATCAGCAGGTTCACAGCGAACGAGAAGATGCCGACGAAGATATATAGGCGCCAGCAGGCGGCTCGTGCCTGCCGCAGCTCGCGGCGGCCGATCTCTGCTCTTGGCGGCAAGGCCATGCCGGTTCCCTTCTTATCGGTTGCGCCGGACTTGCCCGGACTGGTCCGACCGCATATCCCGAAATCCGGGGATACGGATCCGGCTTGCGGCCGGGCGCAAGATTGCCCGGTTGAAGGGCCATATCAAGGGAAGGTTAACATAGTTTTGAAGCGCACGATCATCCTGGCAGCCGCGGCTTCGGCCGGACTTGCCGCCTGCAGCGCGCCGACCGGGCCCGATGGCATCAACGATCCCTATGAACCGATGAACCGAAAGGTCCATGAATTCAACCGCGGTCTGGATTCCAACGTGGTGAAGCCTTTGTCGTCGGGCCTGTCCTCGGACGACAAGACGCGCGGTGCCGGCAGCTATGCGGTCGAGGCGGTGGGGAATTTCGGCTCGAACCTGGCCGAGCCGGGCAAGGCGCTGAACCACCTGTTGCAGGGCAAGCCAGAGCCTGCGGTGAAGACGACCTTCCGCTTTCTGGTGAACTCGACGCTGGGGTTTGCCGGCTTCCTTGATCCCGCCACTGCCGATTTCGCGCTGCCCGAGCAGGATACCGATTTCGGTGCGACGCTGGCGGCCTGGGGCGTCCCCGAAGGGGCCTATCTGGAACTGCCCCTGGTCGGCCCCTCGACCGAGCGGGATGCGACCGGGCGCGTCGTCGATCTGGTCATCGATCCGATGCACCTGGTCCTGAACCTGGATGAATGGCTGATCGGCCTTGGTGCGCGGGTGGTGTCAAAAGCAGGTGAGCGCGCGCGCTTTGGGGATTCGGTCGATTCCATCCTGCACGAAAGTGCCGATAGTTATGCGCAGACGCGGCTGATCTGGTTGCAGCATCGCCGCCACGAACTGGGCGAGGAAGGAGAGGAGATTGATCCCTATGCCGAATGAAACCCGCCGCGGAGTCCTGGGCCTTTTGGGGGCCGGGCTGGTAATGGCCGCGACCCCCGCGCGGGCGCTGGACACGGCCGAGGCCAGCGCGCTGGTCCAGAAGTCGCTGGACGAGGTCTATGCCGTCATCAATTCCGGCAAGGCGCCGGCGCAGATGTACAAGGACTTCGAGGCGATCTTTGCCCGCTATGCCGATGTCGACATTATTGCGCGCTCGGCCCTGGGGCCGGCGGCGCGTCAGGCGAAGGGCCCGGAATATGCCGCCTATCGACAGGCGTTCCAGGGCTATATCGGGCGCAAGTATGGCAAGCGCTTCCACGAATTCATCGGCTCGAAGATCGAGGTGACGGGCGCGCGTCCGGTCAAGTCCTTCTATGCGGTGACGTCGATCGCGCGCCTGAAGGGGCGCAGCCCGATGGAGGTCGAATGGCATGTCTCGGACAAGTCGGGACAAAGCCGGTACTTCAACATCATCATCGAGGGGGTGAACATGCTCGCCTCGGAACGGGCCGAGATCTCGGCGATGCTGGCGCGGCGCAAGGGCGATATCCCGGCGCTGGCGCAGGATCTGCAGAAGGCGGGCTGATCCCCGCCGCAGCATCGCCGCAGGCAAAGGAAAAGGCCGGTCCCACTGGGGCCGGCCTTTTTCGTTTCTATTGCTGGAAGACGCCCTGGATGCCCCGCAGCGCCTGTGTCAGCGGGTCGTCCGGGGTCAGCTCGCTATCCCCGCCCATGTCGTCGGTCGAGGTGGTCTCGGCCGGGAAGCTGGGCGGCGCGCCATCGGTCTGCACGCCGGGGTCGGGCAGCACCCGCCCGCCCGAAGGTGCGGGCTGGGCGGTCCCATCGGGGGCAGTCGCCGCCCCGCCGCCCGGCGCAGGCTGCGACTGGCCAAGCGCCTGAGACAGCGCTGCGGCCAGCGGGTCGGTCGAGCCGTCCTCGCCATCCGAGCTGACGACATGGGGCACGGCGCCGCTGGCGTCGAAGACGAAATTGCCCAGCGATTCGACCGGAAGGCCGTCATGGATTTCGGACATGACCGCCTGCCAGATCTCGGCCGGAAGACCACCGCCGGTCACGCCTTTCAGCGGTTTGTTGTCGTCATTGCCCAGCCAGACGCCGGTCACATACTGGCCGGTGAAGCCGATGAACCACGCGTCGCGATAGCTGGAGGTGGTGCCGGTCTTGCCCGCGACAGGACGGTTGCCCAGCTTGGCCCGGCCGCCCGAACCGTGCTTGATCACCTGTTCCATCATGCCGATCAGCTCGCCCGCAGCCTTTTGCGAGATGACGCGCTGGCCCATGCCGCCGGACTGGCCGACCAGCGGCTGGTCGTCGCCCTTGATGCGCAACTCGACCAGGCCATAGGGCCGGACCGCGGTGCCGCCATTGCGGATGCCCGCATAGGCGCCGGTCATGTTCAGCAGCGTCGATTCCGAAACGCCAAGACCCAGTGACGGCCCCGAGGCGAGATCATGGGCAAAACCGAAATCCTGCGCCACGCGCCGCACCGCATCGCGGCCCACGATCTCCTGCAGGCGGATCGTCGCGGTGTTCAGCGACTGCGCCAGCGCGTTGGTCAGCGTGACCTCGCCGTGATACCGGCGGGTATAGTTTTGCGGCGACCACGGGCCCGAACCGCGCACGTTGATCGTCAGCGGCGCGTCCAGGATCAGATCGCTGGGACCATAGCCCTGGTCCAGCGCCGCCGCATAGACAAAGGGCTTGAAGCTGGAGCCGGTCTGCCGCATCGCCTGCGTCGCCCGGTTGAACGTCCCCGACACGGTGTTGTCGCGCCCGCCGATCATGGCGCGCACGGCGCCGTCAGGCGACATCACGACCACAGCCGCCTGCGCGGTCGAGCCTTTGGCGACCTTTTCGTCGAAGACCCGTTGCAGCGCCCGCTCGGCCGCGCGCTGGATGCGCTGGTCGAAGGTCGTCTTGATGGTCACGTCCTCGGTCGTCTCGCTGGTCAGGAAGCCGGGGCCGGATTCCATGACCCAGTCCGCGAAGTAACCGCCGGCGCGGGCCGCGGCCGCCTTGGACAGCACGGCCGGATGGGCCTTGGCATCGGCATATTGCTTGTCGTCCAGATAGCCCTGGTCATGCATCAGCCCAAGGATGACGGTCGCCCGGTCCTGCGCCCGTCCCAGGTTCGAGGTCGGGGCGAAATAGCTGGGCGCCTTCAGCAGGCCCGCCAGCATCGCGGCTTCCGAAGGGGTGACTTCCGAGGCCGACTTGTCGAAATAGCGCTTGGCCGCGGCTTCGAAACCGCGCGCGCCCGCACCCAGATAGGAGCGGTTCATGTAGATGTTCAGGATGTCCTGCTTGGAGTATTTCGCCTCCATCGCGAGGGCATAGGGCACTTCCTTGACCTTCCGCCAGATCGAGGTCTGGCGGCACTCGGCCTCGTACTCGGATTCCGATTTCCAGCGGGTCGGGTCGAAGCTTTCGCCCAGGCAAAGAAGCTTCGCGACCTGCTGGGTGATGGTCGAGCCACCGTTCCCCTGCAGCGCGCCGCGGCCTTCGGACAGGTTGATCTTGACCGCGCTGGCGATGCCCTGGGGGTCGACGCCAAGGTGGCGATAGAATCGCTTGTCCTCGGTCGCGACCACGGCGTTCTTCAGGACCGGGGCAATCTTGTCGGCGCTGACCATGCCGAAAGTTTCGCCACGCCAGGCAAAGACGCGGCCTTCGGTGTCCAGCATCGTGACCGAACCGCGGGCACGTCCGTCGAACAATGCAGAAGGTTCGGGCAGGGTCGTATAGAAATAGAAGGTCGCGGCGGCCAGGATTGCGACCATGGTGGCGGTCAACCGCCACACCGAACCCCACAGCACCCGCCAGACCAGCAGGATCAGCCCGGTGATTCCGCGCGTCATCACATTCCCCCCGCGCGACCGCGACGAACGCCCCCGACGCGATGGCTTGCGCGGAGTTTTCTTAGGATTCTTGGGGGGTTGATCGAAATTGCGCTTGTCCGCGACAATCCGGTCCTTGCCGGTCGGTCTTTTCATGCCTGTCTTCCTGCCCGGCCGGTCTGCGGCCATTTTGGCGCGGAACATACAGGAAGCGGAACAGTTTGAGAACCAAGATGACCTATCAGTGAACTGCCGCGAGAGCTTGCAGTCCGATCCCTGCCTGATGAATTTTTACGCTTGTCGAAACAGCGACCGATGATTGCCTGCACATCTCTTGTGCCAAGCGGAAAGGCGCGCGTTTTCTGGGCCCGACACGGAACTGCTCATAGGCAGAGAGAAGGTGCAGGAAACATGAAAAGACTAACCGCGATCACGGCAATGATCCCGGCGCTTGCCCTCCCGCTTATCGGGTCGGCACTGCCGGCGATCGCGCAGGAGGCAACCGATACCGCCGCCGCCGCCGTCGAGACCGTCGCCCCCATCGTCGACAAGGGAGACGCGACCTGGATGATGGTTTCGGCCATCCTCGTCATGATGATGTCCATCCCCGGTCTTGCGCTGTTCTATGGCGGTCTGGTCCGGTCCAAGAACATGCTGTCGGTGCTGATGCAGGTCTTCACCGTCTTCTGCGTGATGGCCCTGCTGTGGGTCTGCTTCGGCTATTCGCTGGCCTTCACCGGTGCCGGCTCGGCCGAGGACGTGACCGCGCTGACGCCCTTCATCGGCGGCTTCTCGAAAGCCTTCCTTGCCGGCGTCAATCCCGGCTCGCTGGCCGAAACCTTCACCCAGAACGTCTTCGTGCCGGAATATGTCTTCGTCACCTTCCAGCTTGCCTTCGCCTGCATCGCCTCGGCGCTGATCGTGGGTGCCACGGTCGAGCGCATGAAATTCTCGGCCATCCTGATCTTCGTGGTGATCTGGTTCTTCCTATCCTATCTGCCGATGGCCCATATGGTCTGGTGGTGGGGTGGTCCCAGTGCCTTCGATGCGCCGGCTGGCTTCCTGTTCGGGCATGGCGACCTGGACTTCGCGGGCGGCACCGTCATCCATATCAACGCAGGCATCGCGGGCCTTGTCGCCGCGATCATGGTCGGGCCGCGCCTTGGCTATGGCAAGGAGCTGATGGCCCCGCACAACCTGCCCTTCACCTTCATCGGGGGCTGCCTGCTGTGGATCGGCTGGTTCGGCTTCAACGCGGGCTCGAACATGGAGGCGACGGGCACCGCCGCCCTCGCGCTGCTGAACACGGTGGTCGCCACCGCTGCGGCGGCGCTGGCCTGGGCCTTCGGCGAATGGCTGTTCCGCGGCCACCCCTCGCTTCTGGGCGGTGTGTCCGGTGCGATCGCGGGTCTTGTCGGCATCACCCCGGCCGCGGGCTTCGTCGGGCCGATGGGCGCCATCGTGATCGGCCTAGTCGCGGGCTTCCTGTGCATGTGGTTCGTCGTCAGCCTGAAATCCAAGCTGGGCATTGATGAAAGCCTGGACGTCTTTGGCATCCACGGCATCGGTGGCATCATCGGCGCGATCCTGAC
>Ga0160446_100132_pt1 | contig 63144 bp, 64 predicted proteins | sample HID1973I_E1MG_FD_108200 | JGI IMG/M metagenome (GOLD analysis project Ga0160446, IMG submission 108200) | Enriched mosquito-associated microbial communities from UW Madison campus, WI, USA - HID1973I_E1 MG | ecosystem: Host-associated > Arthropoda: Insects > Digestive system > Unclassified ...
AGGACTCCTGCTGCAGATCAACCTCGACGCCCGCTCCGCCGCGAGATCGATCGCCCGAGAGCGACGACGCGGCCGCTGAACACCGGTAGATACGTCAGAACGGCGGTCCTTCTGGACCGCCGTTCTGGTGTGGTGCGCCCCCAGGGACTTGAACCCTGAACCCATTGATTAAGAGTCAATTGCTCTGCCGATTGAGCTAGAGGCGCCTGATCCGGATGACCCGAACCGAGGGACCACATTACATGAGGATTCGCCCGAGGTGAAATCGAGGTGGGATCCCCCGGGTATCCTGGGTCCTGTGACCTCGCACCCCTCCGCCCCGACGTTCGATGCGCCGTTCGACGGAGATCTGCGGGCCGACCTCGAGCTCGCTCTGCGACTGGCCGACGCGGCGGATGCGGCATCCATGTCCCGCTTCGACGCCGCTGATCTCGACGTGAGCCTGAAGGCGGACGCGACCCACGTCACCGAGGCCGACCTGGCGACCGAGCGGGCGATCCGCTCGCTGCTGGAGGCCGAACGGCCGTCGGACGGCGTGTTCGGCGAGGAGTACGGCATCACGGGCGACTCAGTGCGTCAGTGGATCATCGACCCGATCGATGGAACCGCCAACTACCTCAAGGGCATCCCGATGTGGACGACCCTCATCGCGCTCTCGATCGACGGCGTGCCTCGCGTCGGTGTCGCCAGCCAGCCGGCGATCGGCCGCCGCTGGTGGGCCGCGACCGGACTCGGCGCCTGGACCAGCACTCCTGGGGGCGACCCGAAGCCGCTCGCCGTCTCGGCCGTCGACGCGATCGCCGACTCGAGTGTGAGCTTCCAGAGCATCGGACAGTGGCGGGATGCAGGCAAGCTCGACGCTCTGGAACGTCTGACCTCCTCGGTCTGGCGCGACCGCGGCTACGGCGACGCGTGGCCGTACATGCTGCTGGCCGAGGGCCGTCTGGAGCTCGTCGCCGAGTTCGACGTCAAGGAGTACGACATCGCCGCGCTGGTGCCGATCGTGACAGAGGCCGGCGGCCGCTTCACGTCGTTCGACGGCGAGGATTCGCTGTCAGCGCGTTCGTCGCTGGCCACCAATCGTGTTCTGCACGACGCCTACCTCGGCCTTCTGCATCAGTCCTGACCGCCCCGTCCCACTCCCATCCCCCACGGAGACTCCCCGATGCCTGCTACCCGCCTCCTCGGCACTGTTGCCGCACTGGCGCTGTCCGCGCTCGCACTCACGGCCTGCTCCGGCGGCCCCGAAGCGACTCCTGACCCGACGACCTCGTCAACGCCGACCACGGCAGCGCCCCAGCCGTCGACCTCCTCCGGACCGGCGCCCACGGCCGACGCCGACCCGACATGCGAGTCCCTCATCTCCGACAGCCTGGTGGCCGACTACGAGAAGATCGGCGTGACCTCGCAGGAGTCGCCGCTGTACATCGGAAGCCAGCAGATCGACAGTGGCATCCTGTGCATGTGGGCGAACTTCGATCAGCCTGCGGGCGACTCGGGTCAGATCTACGGCTGGGCCAAGCTGTCGGACGACGAGTCCGAAGCCGCGCAGGAAGAGCTCCTTGCGGAGGGCTGGGTGCGCGAGGACGCCGCCGACGGGGGCGTCTACATCACCGAGAGCGAAGACACCGCGCTCGTCACCGACGACGAGGGCTACGGCATGACCTACCTCTTCACCGATGGCCAGGTGACGGTGGCCGACACCAAGCAGGGCCTGCTCCTCATCGAGTGGCCGAAGGGCTGACGCATGGCCGCCGGCGCGACGATGCACACCTTCGCGGTGCAGCTGGCCGACGTCGATCGCGGCGTCTATGAGGACCTGTCGCTGCGCGTGGCACGGCATCCCTCCGAGACCGGCGCCTTCATGATGACCCGGGTGCTCGCATACTGCCTCGAGTACGAAGACGGCATCGCGTTCAGCGAGGGCATCTCCGCCACCGACGAGCCGGCGGTGCTCGTGCGCGACCTGACCGGCGCACTGACCGCATGGATCGAGGTGGGGGCTCCGGATGCCGCACGACTGCACTCCGGGAGCATGCAGGCCGCGCGCGCGGTCGTGTACACCCACCGCGACCCGGCGAAGGTGTCCGCACCCTGGGCAGGAAAGCGCATCCATCGCGCGGACGAGATCCTGCTGCACAGCTTCGACCCCGGCTTCGTCGAAGCCGCCGCGGCGCTCGTGGAGCGTCGCAACACGATGACCCTGTCGGTCACCGAGCGGCGGATCTATCTCGATCTCGGCGGCGCAAGCCTCGAGAGCGACATCCACACGCAGCCCGTCGCCTGACGGCGAGGCGTCACGCGGGCAGGAAGTTCTCGCGGGCGAGGGGCGCGATCTCGAGGCCCTCGGCCTCGGCGCGGCTCACCCAGCGCAGCTCTTCGATCTCCGCGGCGACCACCGGCTGCTGCGCCCCGATGTCGACCCCGAACACGTCCGCCACGACGAGGAAGCCGGGCTCGTTCGCCGCGGCGGCGGTGAAGAATCCGAGCGACTCCAGCTCGTCGGGCTCCACGCGGATGCCGAGCTCTTCGAACAGTTCGCGCGCCAGCGTCTGCGCCGCCGACTCCCCCGGCTCGGGCTTGCCGCCCGGCTGCATGAACGCGGTCGTCCCGGCCTTGCGCACCAGCAGCAGCTCGCCTGCCTCGTTCACGATGACCGCCGCCGAGACGTGGATGCTGCCTACAGAGGTTCCGGAATGATTCGAGCTTGTCACCCTGGCACGCTAACAGGTGGCGTCCACCTCGTCCGCCGTAGAATCACGTGTGCCTCTCGAATCGCCCGTGCCTTCCGACCTGCCGCCGAGCGGCATCGACCCGAGCGACCTCGCCGTCGCCCTCCGAGTCCTCGACAGCATGGCCGGCATCGACGAGTCGCATCCCGACTTCGTCGCGGTGCGCCGTGCGACGGCCAAGATGTTCAAGGCCGTCAAGCGCCACCGCCGGCGCGAGATCCGCGACGCGATCGCCTCGGCCGACCGGGCGGTCGTCGCGGCCACGGCCACCGGGGCGCCCGACCGCATCGATGACGAGACCCGCGGCATCCCGATCAGCACCGCCACGACGGCGCCGACCGCCGGCACGCTCATCAAGGCGCGCGGCTGCTACATCTGCAAGCAGCCCTACACCGTCGTCGACGCGTTCTACCACCAGTTGTGCCCGGACTGCGCGGCGATGAGCCACGCCAAGCGCAACGCGCGCACCGACCTGACCGGCAAGCGGGCGCTGCTCACCGGCGGTCGCGCCAAGATCGGCATGTACATCGCGCTGCGCCTGCTGCGCGATGGTGCGCACACGACGATCACCACACGCTTCCCGCGCGACGCGGTGCGCCGGTTCAGCAGCCTGCCTGACGCCCCCGAGTGGATCGACCGGCTCAAGATCGTCGGCATCGACCTGCGCGATCCGGCCCAGGTGATCGGGCTCGCCGAGGACGTCGCCGCGGCCGGCCCTCTCGACATCCTCATCAACAACGCGACCCAGACCGTACGCCGCTCGCCCGGGGCCTATCAGCCGCTCGTGGACGCCGAGCTCGCGCCGCTGCCGAACGGGCCGCTGCCTGAGCTGGTGACCTTCGGGCACACGAACGACCGCCACCCGCAGGCGCTGGAGCGCTCGGTCACGGCGCACCCGATCCTCGCGGCGGCCGCCTCGCGCGCCGATGAGCTCACCGAGCAGGCCATGGCCGCCGGCTCCAGCTCGCTGGACCGGCTGGCCGCGGGTACCGCCATCGACGCGGGCGGGCTCATCCCCGACCTCGACCACAGCAACTCCTGGGTGCAGCGCGTCGAAGAGGTCGACCCGCTCGAGATGCTCGAGGTGCAGCTGGCCAACACGACAGCCCCGTTCCTGCTCGTCTCGAAGCTCCGCCCGTCCCTCGCGGCGTCCAGTGCCCGGCGCACGTACATCGTCAACGTGAGTGCGATGGAAGGCGTGTTCAACCGCGGATACAAGGGGCCGGGGCATCCCCACACGAACATGGCCAAGGCCGCGGTCAACATGCTGACCCGCACGAGCGCACGCGAGCTGTTCGAGGCAGACCGCATCCTCATGACGAGCGTCGACACCGGCTGGATCACCGACGAGCGCCCGCACCCCACGAAGGTGCGGCTGGCCGAAGAGGGCTTCCATGCTCCGCTCGATCTCGTCGACGGTGCCGCCCGCGTGTACGACCCGATCGTGCGCGGCGAGGCCGGCGAGGACGTGTTCGGCGTGTTCCTCAAGGACTACGCTGCCGGCGCCTGGTGAGCCTCCCCGAGCCCGGCCGCCGGGTGGTCGTGCGATATCTCCTCTCCACCGGGCAGGCCACCGACGCACTCGGTGAATTGCTGAGCGTGGATGCCGCGACGGTCGTGGTCGACGGCAAGCGCGGTGTCGAGCGCATCCCCCGCGGCGCGATCATCGCCGCGAAGGAGGTTCCGCCTCCGCCGGCGCCGCGCCGGCGGCGCGACGGTCCCTGACGCCGGGCCCCTAGCCGCGGCTTGAGCAGACCGGCGGCGCCCTGGACGACAGTCCGACGAGGCAGGCGTGGACCGGCCCTGTACGGTCGTAGGGCCGGGACCTCGCTGACATCCAACGCGGATCCGGCGTGCGAAAGGTCCACCGTGAAGCTCACTCAGCTCGAGCAGTTCGTCGCCGTCGTCGACAACGGCCTGCATGTCCCGCGTGCGGCGGAGGCGCTCGGGGTGCCGCTGGCCGCGCTCTACTCGACCATCGAGAAGCTCGAAGCGGAGGTGGGGCATCCGCTGTTCACACGCAGCAAGTCCGGCTGGTCGCTGACCTCGCCCGGGGTGCTGCTTCTCGACGAGGCCCGGCAGCGGATCGCGGATGCGCCCGCACCGGCCGTGAAGCCGAAGGCGGCCGCGGGCGGAAAGGCGAAGGCGTCGAAGGGCAAGGGTCGCGCGCCCGTGGTGAAGGGCCAGCCGAAGCCGTTCAAGAAGCGCCAGGGACGATGACCAGGTCGTGAAGTACTAGAGCTCGGTGACGCGGCCGGCGTCGACCCGCCAGTGGCGGTCGAGTTGGACGGCCTCAAGCATGCGCCGATCGTGGGTGACCAGCAGCAGAGTGCCCCGGTAGGACTCCAGCGCCTGCTCCAGCTGTTCGATCGCCACGAGGTCGAGATGATTCGTCGGCTCGTCCAGCACCAGCACGTTCACGCCACGCGCCTGCAAGAGGGCCAGCGCCGCGCGGGTGCGCTCCCCCGGTGACAGTTCTCCGACCGCGCGACCGACGTGGTCGGCCTTGAGCCCGAACTTGGCGAGCAGCGTCCGCACCTCGCCGGCCTCCATCGACGGAACGAGATCCTCGAAAGCTGCGGCGAGCGGGCGTGACCCGACCAGCAGCGACCGTGCCTGATCGATCTCGCCGATCTCGACACTGGTTCCCACACTCGCCGTGCCCGCATCCGGCTTCTGTCTTCCCAGCAGTGCACGCAGCAGCGTCGACTTGCCGGCGCCGTTGTGTCCCGTGATGCCGATCCGTTCGCCGGCGTTCACCTGCACCGACACCGGCCCCAGCCGAAAGTCCCCCTGCTCGAACACCGCGGAACTCAGCGTCGAGACGACGGCGCTCGATCGAGGGGCGGCGCCGATGGTGAACATGAGCTGCCATTCCTTGCGCGGCTCCTCCACCTCTTCGAGTCGAGCGATCCGGCTCTCCATCTGACGCACCTTCTGCGCCTGCTTCTCGCTGGACTCGGTCGAGGCCTTGCGGCGGATCTTGTCGTTGTCGGGCGACTTCTTCATCGCGTTGCGCACACCCTGACTCGACCACTCCCGCTGCGTGCGCGCCCGGGCGACGAGATCGGCCTTCTTCTCGGCGAATTCGTCGTACCTCTCACGCGCGTGGCGCCGGAGGGTCGCACGCTCCTCGAGATAGGCGTCGTAGCCGCCTCCGAAGACCCGATTCGAATGCTGCGCGAGGTCGAGCTCGAGCACCCGCGTCACGCTGCGGGCGAGGAACTCGCGGTCATGGCTGACCAGCACGACACCGCCGCGCAGCCCGCGCACGAACGCCTCGAGGCGTTCGAGTCCGTCGAGATCGAGATCGTTCGTCGGCTCGTCGAGCAGCACGACGTCGAACCGCGAGAGCAGGAGCGCCGCCAGTCCGACGCGTGCCGCCTGGCCTCCCGACAGCGAGGTCATGGCGGCCTCGTCCGGCGATACGCCGCCGAGGTCCAGGCCGAGATCGGTGAGCACGACCGGCAGACGCTCCTCGAGGTCGGCGGCGCCACTGGCCAGCCAGCGATCGAGCGCGGTCGAGTACGCATCCGCAGGGTCGACGCCGTCGGGCGACAGCGCCGGGTCTGCCAGCGCGGCGGCGGCGGCATCCATGTCCCTCGTCGCCTGCGCACAGCCCGTTCGCCGCGCGATGTAGTCCGCGACCGTCTCGCCCTCGACGCGCTCGTGCTCCTGAGGGAGCCAGCCGACGAAGGCGTCGGGCGGTGAGAGCGTCACGGTGCCGGACTGCGGGTCGTCGATCCCGGCGAGCAGCCTCAGCAAGGTGGACTTTCCTGCGCCGTTCGCGCCGACCACCCCGATGACGTCGCCGGGGGCGACGGTCAGCTCCAGCGAGTCGAAGAGCGTGCGATGGCCGTACCCGCCGGCCAAGCCGCGGGCGACGAGGGTTGCGGTCATCCTCCAATTCTGTCAGCGGCTCCCTGCGAGCCTGCGCGGGCGACGATGGTGCGCGAAGATGGCGGCGTGGAACACTTCGACACGATCGTGGTCGGCGCGGGGGTCTCTGGCCTCTCCGCCGCGAGGCTGCTCACGGATGCCGGGCAGAAGGTGGTGGTGCTCGAGGCGCGGGACCGGACCGGCGGGCGCGTCCACACCGGCCGCAGGGACGGCATCGCGACCGACCTGGGTGCCTCGTGGATCCACGGCGTCACCGACAGCCCGGTGGCGGCGGCGGCCGACGCGTTCGGTATGCGCGCCGTCGAGTTCACGGTCGGCGGCTACCAGCCCGACAGCCGCCCGATCGCGTACTACGGTCCCGACGGGACGAGATTGACGGATGCCGCCGCCCAAGGCTTCATCGACGACATTCACGCTGTCGACGCCGCGCTGCTCGACGTCGTCGCGGCCTCGGCGCCCGATGACTCATACCGTGACGTGACCGAGCGGGCGCTCGCCCTGCAAGGCTGGGACCCCTCGCGCACCCGACGCGTGCGCGAGTATCTGGAGCATCGGTCCGAGGAGCAGTACGGCGCCTGGATCGAGGACCTGGCCGCACACGGCCTCGACGACGACTCGATCGAGGGCGACGAGGTCGTGTTCCCCGACGGGTACGACGCGCTGCCCACCCGGCTGACTCAAGGACTCGACGTGCGCCTCCAGCACATCGTGTCGCGCGTCGACTGGGCCGGCGGACAGGTGACGATCGCCACCGACCACGGCGACTTCTCCGCCGACAACGCCGTCGTGACCGTTCCGGTCGGCGTCTTGCAGTCCGACGACTTCGTCATCGAGCCGGCGCTGCCCGAGCCGGTCGCCGGCGCACTCGCGCGGTTGCGCATGAACGCGTTCGAGAAGGTCTTCCTGCGCTTCCCCACGAAGTTCTGGGACGACGACGTCTACGCGATCCGCCAGCAGGGTCCCGAGAGCGTGTGGTGGCACTCCTGGTACGACCTCACGCCGCTGCACGGCGTCCCGACGCTGCTGACCTTCGCCGCGGGTCCGGCCGCGATCGCGACGCGCGGGTGGTCCGAGGAGCGGGTGGCCGACTCGGTCCTCGCGCAGCTGCGCCGTCTGTACGGCGATCGCGTGGAGCAGCCGACACGCATCGACATCACCGCGTGGCAGGACGACCCGTTCTCGCGCGGCTCGTACGCGTACATGACCGTCGGGTCGACGACCGCCGACCATGACGACCTGTCCACCCCGGTCGGCGGCATCCTCCATCTCGCCGGCGAGGCGACGTGGACCGACGACCCCGCCACCGTGCCTGCGGCGATGTTCTCGGGCCACCGCGCCGCTCAGAACGTGCTCGGCCGCGAGGTGCCGATCGAGCGGCTCTGGAACCGGGCCTAGCACCGACGAAGCGCGTGGGGCCGAGACAGGGAAAGTCGCCGGATCAGCGAACCGCTCCGTCATGACCCTGACGCTGCGCCCAGGTCGGTCCCCGGGGCAGCCCCGATCGGGACCTCGCGTCCCGATCACCCGAGCGGAGAGAGACGAGGCTGATTGCGATCGTCGTGACACGATGAGTGCGTGACCGAGTCCACGCCCCGCGAAGTGCTCCACAAGGACGGCACCGTCCGCGCACGCGGACACATGCGCGATGACGAGATGGACGGCTACTGGGAATGGTTCCGACGCGACGGGACGATGCTGCGGAGCGGCTCCTTCGACCGCGGTCGGCAGATCGGAACCTGGACGACCTACGACCGCTCAGGCGCGCCGCACAAGGAAACGCACGTCGGCGATTGACTCCGTCCGGCTGACGCACGCCCTCTGCGGACGGCTAGGAGAACACCGGAGCGAGGAACCGACGCTCGTAGCGGCGGATGCATCCGGTCGTCCGCGCGAACTCGAACGCCTCCTGGCACTCCGGATCCGTCTTCGAGGCGTTCCGGTAGACCTCATACTCCGCCAGCGACGGGAAGGTGAACAACGCGAACGCCTCGTCGCTGTCGCCCTCGCTGGGCATGAAGTAGCCGTGGTGGGTGCCACCGAGCTTGTTGACAAGTCGGATCCACGTGCGACCGTACGCGGTGAAGTCATCGAGCTTGTCAGGGTCGATCTCGTAGCGAAGATGAACAGTGATCATGGGGCATCCTTCGTGATCGGCCTACCGAGAAGTCTCGCCGATGAAGAGGGGGTGCGACGACGTTCACGGGCATCGCACGCAGAGTGTGGCGGAGAAGGTTCCGAGAGTTGGCAGAGCCCAACGCACGGGAACGCCACCGCGCTGGGAGCACGGCGATTCTTTATGCTGACGAGGTGGACGATGTCGAGAGAGTTCTGGCTGATTCCGACTCCCCCAGCTGGCTGCCCGTCGGGAGCCGTGTCGAAATCGTGCAGCGACAGGAACCTCCTCGGCCGATGAGCCTCGTTCGGCTGCTGATCCGTCGCGGCGACGCGGTCTTCTGTCTGCCACGCGAGGACAGCGGGAAGCTTGACCTGCCGACACGCGCCACGGGCGGAGGCGACATCGACGGCTCGGAAGCGGTTGCCGCTCTGGCCAAGGCTGTCACTGGGTCGATGGTCGGACCGGTCTTCTTCGGGGCTGTGCGCAACATCGTCCCTGCCCCGGCGGAGGGGTACGGATGGCCGACGCCGCGAGCCCATTTCGGGATATGGCGCGTCGATGCCGCGCCGGCCGTCGACGGCAGGTGGATCACGGTCACTCGAAGCGACTCTCCGCTGCGGGATCGACACTGGTACCCGCTCATCGAAGCGGCCTGACAGCGCTTGCGGGCCCGCGTCCGCGCCGCTGTCTGGCACGGGTCGCACGCTCCCACTCCTCCTTGGTGTCGCGCGGTCATCCGAGGTTCTGCCGCCAGTACAAGACTGTGCGACAGTGACTGGGTGACCGAACACGATCTGGCTGCGCCCGCCGAGACCGTCCGCATCGCCGCAGAGGCCCGTGCGCGGCATAGGCGACTGGGTGTCCAGCTTGAGACCACGGGGGCGCTCGTGGAGACGCGGCGCGGCGAGCTGGCCGACCTGCAGCGGAGACTGCAGTTGGAGCAGTCCGATGTCCGCCGGCTGGAGAAGCTGTCGCCGACGAGAATCTGGGCGACGCTGCGCGGCGACACGGCCGATCGCCTGGCCGTCGAGCGTGCCGAGGCAGACGCCGCCCGGCTCGCCGTGGCCGGCGCACAGGCACGGCTCGACAGCGCCAGCGCCGACGACGCCCGACTCCGCAGCGAGCACGATGCCCTACGTGGAGCGGATCACGCGTACGGCCAAGCGCTGGCCGCCTACGAGCTCGCGGTGCACGCGGCCGGCGGCCGCGACGCGGCAGAACTGACAGGGATCGCAGACCAGTTGGGCATGGCCGCGGAGCGTCACCGCGAGATCACGGAGGCTATCGATGCGCTGCGCGCCACGAAAGCAGCACTGGACGAAGCACTCGCGAAACTGGACAGCGCCGGCGGATGGTCGATGTATGACACCTTCTTCGGGGGCGGCTTCGTCGCCGACATGGTCAAGCACTCGAACATCAGCGAGGCCACCGACGCATTCACCGAGGTGAACCGGGCGCTCGAGCGACTTTCCACCGAGCTCGCCGACCTCGGAGCCTCCACGGTCGATAGCGTCGAGATCTCCGACACGCTGGCCGTGTTTGATGTGCTGTTCGACAACATCCTCAGCGATTGGGTGGTGATGGACCGCATTTCCGAAGCGCGGGCGAGCGCCGAAGAGCTTGACGACCGCCTGACTCAGCTTGCAGAACAGCTCGCCACCAGCGCCGTGGAGACCTCAACGCGAATCGGCACGCTGCTGGGACGGCGCGAGGCGATCCTCACCGCAGCCTGAACAACCGGTCAACAACATCGCACTCTCTGGCCGTGTCGGTCCGGAGCGAGAGACACCGCACCAGCACTCGGTCTCCGATCACGCGGCGAAGCCTCCGCTTCAGGACCGCCACATGCGCACTCCGATCGACCGGGCTGCGTTCGCGGACGTCGCGCATTGCGATGGCGGGCTAGGCCCAGCCAAGCTCCTGCAGGCGAGCGTCGTCGAGCCCGAAGTAGTGACCGATCTCGTGTACGAGCGTGATGCGCACCCGCGTACGAAGTGCGTCGAGGTTGGCGGTGTGCTCTTGCATATTGTTCTTGTACAGCGTGATTCGGTCGGGAAGCTCCCCGAAGCCGTAGATCCCTCGTTTGGTCAGCGGATGGCCTTGGTAGAGCCCGAACAGGCGGGGGCGCTGCCCCACGGGTTGATTCTCGATGATGATCCCGACGTTCTCGAGCCCACGGACCATGTCATCGGGGAGCGCATCGAACACCTCGGCGACCATGCGCTCGAAGTCGTCATCCGAGATCTCGACCATGGTCCCATCATGCGCGCTCGCTGTGGGATATCGAGTGGCTGTCGCGTTCAGAGCCTGCGCCCGCCCCAGCTGACTACCGAAACGCCGCTACTGCTGCTCGTTCCTGTCGTCGGAGGATCGCGCATTCCGTGGAGCGGCCATGTCCAGCCGCCCTCGATCAGGGATGACGAGAGACCGGCGACTCCATCGAGTCGGCCGGATGGCGTCAGCGTTCGCGCGGACGCAGCGCCGTCGACAGCTGTCGCAGTGCGCCTTCGATGGCGTCGAGCGACGCGGCGTCGGCCCGGCCGGTGACTGACTCCAGCGCGGGGCGGATGCTGGTCGCACGGATCTCGGCAACTCGTTCGGATGTCTCGCCGGCGTGACGCAGGAGTGTACGCCGGCCGTCGGCGGGATCGGGCTCGCTGACGACGGAACCCGCCTTCACCAGACGGGCGACAGCCTGCGAGATCGCACTCTGCGGAAGTCCAGATCGCGCTGCGATCTCCCCGACGGTGCTGCCAGGGTGCCCCGCGATCTCGCTGGCGACGAGCAGCGTCGTGCGGTTGCCGCCGGAGCCCGCGCCCACATCCGGAAGCGCGCTCTCCGCGATCTTCATCAAACGCCTGCCGAGAAGAAAGAGCTCCACCGGATCCATATCGGAATCCTATCAAAGACGATGCATCACTCTTGATACATCATTTCTGATGGAGTATCGTCGTCCCCATGATCATCCCCATCGAGGATTCCCCACTCACCCGTCGTCGCGGAATGGCGGCGCTGCCCGGAGTAGACCTCTATTACGAAGCCCGTGGAAGCGGGCCCCTTCTGCTGATTTCGGAGAGCGGCGAGGGCGACGCGGACCGCAGCGCGATGCTGGCCGACCGGCTCGCCCGCTCTTACACGGCCGTCACTTACGACCGCCGCGGACTCTCCCGCAGCGTGCCGCTGGACGACCGCTCGGTGACCATAGAGACGCACGCCGACGATGCCGTCCGCCTGATCGACGCGATTCGCAACGCCGGGATCGATGAGCTGACCGAGGAACCCGCGGTCATGCTCGGCTGCAGCATCGGAGCGTTGATCGGACTGCACGTCGCGGTCGGCCACCCGGATCGGCTCGCCGCGCTGATCGCGCACGAGCCGGTTGCACCGTGGCTACTGCCCGACAACGAGGCGTCGCTACACCGCGCCGAACTGCAGCACTGTCAGGACGTGTTCCACGAGCAGGGCTGGCGGGCAGCGCTCGCACCCATGGCGAAGACACTCGGCATCGATCCCGCGAACCAGCAGGCCGAGCCGGATGCCGTGCTCCCCGCCTTGGATGACCGGCGGGCGATGAACTTCTCACGCTTCCTGGGCGTCGACTTCTCGGCAATCGCCGCAGATCGACTGGATCCGGAGAAGCTGCGCGAGACGCCTGTGCGCATCCTGCCCGCAGTAGGCGCTCTGACGCCCCAAGCCGTCTTCGATCGGCGCTGCGCCGAGCGTCTGGCGCGACTCCGCAACGCGCAGCTGCTGGAGTTTCCCGGCGGACACAACGGCAACATGACACATCCGGCGGCGTATGCGGACGCCGTGCTGGCGGCGCTCGGCTGAGCCGACGACACCAGCACCGATGCGCCACCAGCCCTTTGACCCCGCTATTCGCGCGACGAGCTACGACATGTGCGACTGCCTCGATTAGCCGGCCTCTGTTCTGGCATCGCTGGGGTGACGCGCCTATTCTCGGCGGCATGAGTGAGCAGGGATGGCGGGCATTTCTTCTTGCCGATGGTCTGGACAATTGGGTGGTCCTTCATGGCGGGCCCACGGCCGTGTTCAAAGTCGGATCCCTTCAAGCGGCTGCGCAGCTCGCGCTTGCCGTCGCCGAACTGCCCGGCCTCGAACCACGCACTCTGCTGACCGCCGCCGTGGACCGTCTCACGGTGAAACTCACCCGGGAGATGTGGGGCACGGAGGAACGACACATCGGCACGGCGCGCGCGATCTCGGCCCTGGCACGGAAGCTAGGCGCGGTGGCCGACCCGGGTGCCGTGCAAGAGATCCAGCTGGCGATCGCCGCGACACCCGACGCGATCGATCTGGGCTTCTGGCGCGCGGTCCTCGGCTATCAGCCCCTCCATGAGGACAACTGCATCGACCCGCTCGGACAGGGGTCCACAGTTTGGATGCAAGAACTCGACCCCATCAAGCCGCTCCGCCATGCCATGCACGTCGACGTCTCCGTCAGTCGCACCGAAGCGGAGAGACGCCTTCGAGCGGCAGTGGAGGCCGGCGGCCGCATCGTCGACGCCGCCGAAGCACCGAGCGCCTGGATCCTCGCAGACCGCTCCGGCAACAAGGTGTGCATCGCGGCCTGGCCCGATGGTGCGCAGCCGAGCGCACCGACGGTCGACGAGGAAACGGACAAGGAGTCATTTTGACGAGCGCCCCGCGTCGCTCCCCACCCCAGTTTTCAGCGCTTCTTGGCGGTCGGATGGCAGACGCGTGGTCCCGATTCCTCAATCGTTCTCCGCCCTCTCGAGAACCGGCCTGCGGCAGGCGGTAGTGCGTGCAAGCATGCACAGTCGCCTTGCCGTGGCAGCTCGGGGGGTCTGGCAGTCTCGTCTTGTGCACATCAATTCACACAGATGGCTCGTGATCGGCGTCGGTGCTCCGCGCATCGTCGTCAGTGTGGACGATCCCTGCGCGGTTATACGCCTCCCCGGGCAAAGCGACGTTGTCGCTTCATGGCCGGACCTTGATGTGGGGGTGCGCGCCACGTCAAGCACAGTGATGGGTGCGCCGACGGGGGCGTGGGTGTTCTACCGGCCGCTGGAAGCTGACGACTCCGCTATCCCCGAAGGAACGCCGGCGGCCGTCCACATTGGCGTCGACGGTGATGTGACGCGCTTCACCGGTCTGACGGAGCATCAGCCACTCGGCGTGACCCGCCACGGGCTCTGGCTCACCCCGGACAGCTTCCCCGACCCGAATAGCGAAGCAGCGTGGCGCGGCGACCACCACGCCACAGTGCTCAGCCCGGACGGGACTGCACGGGGAATAACGCTCGACCGGCGGATCGCGTTCGCCCTGGATGACGGCCGCCGATCACGATTGATCCTCTACCGCGATGCGCCCACCGCAACCCGCGGCCGACTCGGTGGGACGACCTACACGTACCGGTACATCGGCGTCGCACTCACCGACGAGCTCGTGATCGTCCCTCACGTCGCGGACTGCGAGCCTGAGCCGTTCGACGAGCACGAGCTTCTCGATGCTATGGAGCAGATGGCACCGCAGCCGCCCGACGATCCGCCCTTTGATCCGGACACCCCCTGGAAGATGATTAACCTCTCGGAGGACGACAAGGACGCGGCCGTCCGTAGTGTCCTCCGCGAGTTCGACCACCTCGCGAACTACTGGCGCGCGCCCGACGGCCGCACGTCGCCGCTCTCACACGGCCTCGGAGATCCACGCGTCGAGGCCGTCGATGAGTGGCCGACAACCCGCGTCGAGGTGTCCTTCACGCATCCTCACTATCCAGAGGGGCGCCTCCGCCGAAGCCTCCACGTCTTCGACGACGCCGGAAGAATCCGGCCAGCCATGTACGCGTCCATCCACCTCATGGAGGACTTGGAAACCGCAGCGCTGCCCGATACGAGCCGCGCACAGGACGGCATCCTCGAGATCTAACACGGTCGGCGTACTGAAGTGGGCCAACGAGAGCGCCGCGTCGTGTCACCGCTCGCCAGCATCCGCAAATGAGCAATCGATTCGGACGGCATGATCAGAACAACTGACCTGCGCGGTGTCGAGAACCTCCATACTCAGCGGGACGTCACCCATGCCGAGTGAACGCACACCCATGCTGGCCAGATCGTTGCTTAGCCGACCCGACACAGTCTTCGCTTGACCATCAGGAGCTCATGCCCTGACCCGTCACGTAGCGGATCTCCTTGCTCATCCTCCACGGCCTCGAAGCCGCACCGGCGGTACGCAGCGATTGCTCGCTCGTTCGTCGGTGTGACTGCGAGCCACAACTCGTCTGACCGCTCCGCCGCCCACTGAGCGATGCCGTCGATCAGCACGTCGACGACTCCCCGGCCACGCATGACGGGTTCAACCCACATCGAGATGAGCTCGATCGTTCCTTCGCGATCACCACCAACACCGCTCGCCATTCCGCAGAGGACTCCGCCTTCCGAGGCCAGAAGATGCAGGCCGTCTCCGCTGAGCCGCTCGCGCCACTGTGACTCAGGCGCATCCACCCAGCTCTCGTACGTGGATCCGAACGCGTATGGCGCCTCGGAGAGAGCGCGCAGTCGTATCTCACGCCAGGCCCGCCACGCGGACTCGTCCGCAGCTGCGATTTCGATCATCGGACCAACAAGCCGGCGTCCGTCAGGATCGGGGCTACGTAAGGCTGGGTACTCAGACTGGGAACATCGTCCGGCAGAAACCACGCCACGTTGACCAACTCTTCCTCTTCGAGCGTCAGCGAGTCCGATTCGAGACGGCACTCGTAGGCCGCCGTCACATAGGCGCAACGATCACCGTTCGGGTATGTGATGAACATCCTCTCGCCGCCGTACACGCCGATAATCCGACCGACGGTCGCCTCGACACCCAGTTCTTCTCGGATCTCGCGAGCGATCGCAGCGATCGGCTCCTCGCCCGGCTCCAGGCCTCCCCCGATGAGAGCCCACTGCTCATCGCCGTGTGACTGCGCAAGCAGGATTCGGCCTTGAGCGTCGCGGATCACCGCAGATACTGCTGGAAGAAGCAGCAGGTCGTGGCCGACGCGCTCTCGAAGCGACCGGAGATACGGGGAGATGGGCATGCCCCTCATCCTGCCGGAAGTTGAGGCGGTGAAAGAGTGGGTGAGTCCCATAGCGTGGTGTCACTTCCCGCGGGGTCCTCGTCGTCGTTGACGTAGAAGGGGCCATCGTGGGAGACCCAGTTGTTTCCGCCAAGAAGCAAAGAAGTGAATCCCACGATGACCCACAATCAGTCTGCCTTGACGACCCTGATCGGCGAAGTCCTCGCCGATCCCGACCTCGCCCACTCGGACGTGTTCCGACGGATGCTGCAGGCTGGCCTGCAGGACCTGATCAACGCGGAAGCGACCGTGAAGATCGGTGCAGCCCCGCACGAGCGCACCCCGGAGCGCACCACACGCCGCAACGGGACCCGCCCCAAGACCCTCGCCACTCCGGCCGGGGAGGTGGATCTTGCGATCCCGAAGCTGCGGGAGGGGTCGTTCTTCCCGTCGCTGCTGCACCCGCGTCGTCGGGTCGATAAGGCGCTCTATGCGGTGATCTGCCAGGCCTGGATCGACGGGGTGAGCACTCGGAAGGTCGACCAGCTGGTCCGGGCACTCGGCAACGACACCGGCATCAGCCGGTCCACCGTGTCGAGGATCTGCGGCGAGATCGACGAGGCCGTGCAGGAGTTCCTGCATCGCCGGATCGATCACACCTGGTTCCCGTACCTGTTCCTCGACGCCACCTACCTTGACGTCCGCCACCGCGGCCGGGTCGTGTCCCAAGCTCTCGTGGTGGCCACCGGTGTCAGCGGCGACGGCAGGCGGGAGATCCTCGGGATGGCGCTGGGAGACGCGGAGACCACCGACTTCTGGACCGAGTTCCTCCGCTCCCTCCGCGATCGCGGGTTGAAGGTCGCCACCGACACCGACCCCCTGGGCGTTGCACTGGTCACCTCCGACGCGCACGCCGGCCTGAAAGCCGCGGTCAAGGCGATCCTGCCCGGATCCGGATGGCAAAGATGCCGGGTCCATTTCGCCCGCAACGTCACCCAGAAGATCGGCTCGGCGCGTTCCAAGCCCGTCAACGCGCTGATCTCCACGATCTTCGCGCAGACCACTTCGGAGGCCGTCACCGCCCAATACCAGGCCGTCACCGACAGCCTCCGCGGCTCATTCCCGGAGATCGCGGCCATGCTCGAGGCTGCCGAACCCGACCTCACCGCGTTCGCACCGCTGCCGCGGGAGCACTGGCAGAAGGTCTGGTCCAACAACCCGATAGAACGCCTCAACCGCGAGATCAAACGCCGCGCCGACGTCGTCCAGATCTTCCCCGACCGCGACTCCGTCACGCGCCTGATCGGCGCCGTCCTGCAAGAGCAGCACGAGGAGTGGAGCTACGGCGAACGCCGCTACTTCTCTGACATCTCGATGCGCAAGCTCGTCCACATCCTGCACGACCACGCCGAGCCCGCCCGCCCCGAGCTCCACCTCACCGCCTGACCCTCACCCACCACAGGGAACAACAGGAGTGACACCACACCACGGGACTTGACCCACACTGACCTGGAGCGCTCTCGCCTCGCTGCTGATCTCCGCGGGGCTCTCTGCGGCTATGCTCCAGCTCGTCAGTCTCAGGGGACTGCCCGGCGGCACGTTGACGAGGCGATGCAGGTGGACCTCGAGCGCACCCGAGGTCGCAGTGACGCTTTCGATACGAACCGAGGGGAGGACCGGACCGGCGTCGGAGTACGGACTGGCATCGTATGGCGCGTTGGTCGGAAACCGCGGCGCATGCCAGGACGACACCCAATTGTCTCCTGAGGCGCCGCGATGGATTCGTCGCCGAACACTCCACGTGTTCTCGAACTCGACCTGAATCCAGTTGTCAGGCGGATTGTGCAGCTCCGTCGGCCCCGTCCGAGTCAAGTAGGAGAATCGGGCATACAGCGGATCCGGCCCGCCGGCATCCGCTTCATGCGGCTTGAGATGGTCGCTGCCGTGATTGTCGACCCGCACCATGCCGTCCGCCGCCGTGCGCTGGATCAGCAGTCCGATCGAGGCCAGCGGCAGGATGACATCGGTCTGCTCGAACGCGGGCACCGCTTCCTGACTGGTCCACACGGGATGCGTCTCAGGGAGAGTCAGGGCGTAGAAGCCCTTCGACGCCACACTCCGTCAACGAGTCAGAAGCTTCGGCCTGAGAACCAACCTCGGCCTCGGCGCTCGAGTAGGCGGGGTGCAGTGATTGTCACTGCTTGGCCGCCACCGCTCGCACCCGCGCGACATCCGCGACAAGCCCAAAGTGCCTGAGCCAGTCGAGGTGATAAGTGGGCCTTGCATGACGGTGCCCAAGATCGTTGCCCGCGATCACGATGTCGGCATAGCGGGAGATGAGGCCATCCCATTCGGCATCAGCATCTGGAGGTATGGCAGCCGGGGAGGGTAGAGCCCCGACTTCGAGGCTCGACTTCCGCGTGTTGCACATCGCGTGCAGGGTGGTCAGGTTGTCGAGGTCGCTCGACCCGCCGTTGGCATGGGCGAGGACGTGGTCGGCTTCAGGCGCAAGCGCCCAGAACGCCGGGTGGACCGTCCCTCTGCGGTAGTGGAGGTAGTACGGGAACGCCTCGGGGAACACGTCGCTGATGGCGACCAGGACGCAGCGCGGGATCGTGCGCCCTCCGCAGTAGGTGCACGTGAATCCGTCGCGCAGGAACACAGCTGCTCTGACGGGATCCGGGACTCGACGCGTTGAGCGTTCGAGTGAACCGGGCTCTGTCTTGCCGTGAAGTGTGAGGCTGCCCATCCAGACCTCGCCTGCGATCGGGGCGAGAAGCCGTTCAGCGAGCGCAAGCGACGACGGCAGGGCTTCGGCCACGCCCGCAAGGGCAGCGCTGTACCACTCCGCGGCATCCGCGCGCAGGGTGTGGATCTCGGTGGTCGTCATGCTTGCCGGGACTGGGTGGACACTTGTCGTGCGCGCGCTGGCATCCGCCATCGGTTCTCCCTCCCCATTCCCCGAGAAAACACGTCGCTGCAGGGCTCTCGCGAGCATAGCAACGCATCCACGGCGGTGAAGTCAAGCTATCGATGGCCAGGTCGTGGTCCCGCGACCGACGCGCATGGCACCCCGCTCGCCTCGGTCCACAACACCAACTGGACCAACACGGTCGTGCGGATCCGTACGGACCCCTTCGGCGCTGGCCGCCCAGGGCAAACCGGCACGGTCTCGGGTCACGGGTTCCTCGGCGCACCAGCAGACCCCACCGGGCTGACGTTGCTGGGCGCACGGTTCTACGACCCCGACACCGGCTCGTTCGTCAGCGCCGATCCGGTGTTGGACCCGACGGTGCCCGCGCAGTTCAACGCGTACGTGTACGCAGGCCACAACCCGGTCACCTGGGCCGACCCATCCGGACTGAGCTGGATGACCCGCATGCAAACCGACACCCGGCACTCCTCCACTGCCGGGTTCAAGTGCGACACCCGACAGGTCGGCTGCCAGCTACAGGCGGCAGTCGGAAACCAGGAGATCGCTGACGCGTGGACGCAGACCGCTCAAGAGCAGAAGGAAGCCAGCGCCTCGGTCCACAGCGTGCTGTCGGCGCTCGGACTGGTCCCCGAGGCCGGCGAGCTCTTCGCCGGCATCGACGCGATGATGTATCTCGCTGAAGGTGAATTCGTCGGCGCCGGGCTAGGCGTCGCGAGCATGATCCCGTTCGCCGGATGGGGCGCTACCGTCGGGAAGTTCGGTAGGCTCGGCACCAAGACAGCCGACACTGCAGCCACCACGGGCAAGGCAGTGCCCGACGGTGTCGTGTACCGGCGTACGGATCTGCTTGGTGGCAAGCCATACATCGGCCAGGCCAAGAACGAGGCGCGGTTTACGGCACAGCAGGCCGAGCATGCGCGGGCGAATCCGGATTCGGACTTTGAATTTGAGATCATCGGGCGCGCGAACCCTGGCGCGCAGCTCGACCGATTGGAGGAGTTCTTCATCCGTCAAGGTGGAGGACCGACGAACCGGCGGAACCCAAACGGGGGGCTCGCGAATCTCAGGCACCAGATGGGCGATCCCAGGTATCTCGGTGCCGGAGGTGACCCATGGTGAGCAAGTTGGGCCTCGGAGACGTGTTCATCGTCCCGACTGGTGATGGTCGTGCCGGTATAGGCCAGGTGGTTGGTGCCTACGGCAAGGACGCCTACTTCCTCGCGATCTTCGAAGGCACCCTCCCGGTTGAGGTAGCGGCGGATCGCGCCATGGAAGCGCTGTCCACCCCAGTCCGGCTTCTGGCGTTGTCGCTGGATGCGAAAGTACATGCCGGTCACTGGACCGTCGTGGGCCGTGCTCCGGTGAGCGAGTCCATTCCATTGCCGGGCTACAAGGAGGCTGTTGGCGGCCCGATGCAGTTCGATGTCGTCGACTATTCCGGTTCGCGCCGGAGGCCTGCGACTGCGGCCGAGGTTGACCTGTTGCCGAACCGCAAGATCGTGGCGCCGGTTCGTCTCGAGCGCGCGCTGCGCGCTTTGGGAGGTCTCGAGCCCTGGCTTAGCGCCTTTGATGAGCTGCTCGTGGCGGGAGAACGTCCAACGTCATCTGATCTGTTCAGCTGAGCTGACCGGTGCACAGGTCTGGTAGCGGCGCATGGCGGCGGGTGTGAGTAATCCGCGATGACTCCTGAGGAAACCCTAGAGAATGTGTGGACCACATCGGCACCCTCCTTCGCCGCCATTGCGCGCTTGACCGGCTCGCCGACCTGGAGCAGAAGTGTTGTCGGCGTCGGTTGAAAACTGGTCAGTTTCGGCGGTGAAAAGTGGTCACTCATCACGATTTGGAGAGTGATCACCTTGGAGGACTGGCGCTGATACGGAGGCTGGCTGCGGATGGCGTGCCGAAGGCGCGTATCGCGGAGCGGTTGGGGATCTCTCGGACGACGGTGTTGAAGGCGGTGCGGTCGGAGTCGCCGCCGCGGCCTAAGAAGGTGGTGCGAAGCCGAATACTCAGTGGCGCTCAACGACAAGATCCCACCGGCACAGAAGTGGTGCTCAACCGCAATACCCGTGGTGCTCAGAAGCGCGAATACTTACGTGGGTGAGGCCCTGTTCGCGGACGGCACGGACGATAACGAGATTCTTCGGTTTCACGCACCATCGTCGTCATGATCCGTGTCGTAAACGATGTCGCGACTCACCGGTCAACGATCAGCCACGCGTCGATGTCAACGGCGTCGCGACTCAGCTGTCAACGATCACGAGCGCAATCCGCGCGATCATCTGTTCAACGATGTCCTGAAACCAGACACCACGGTAAGTCGAGCGTCGCCAGCACGACTCACGTGTCCCGGCGAAGCGGCCTCGGCCCACGTGACTACGGGTCTGAGATTCGCTCCGTCCAGCGCGACAGAAGACACGGATACGGCGTTCCTGCCCAGGCCGACGACGTCTCCTCAGCCTCAGCACAGTCCCACGTGCGCAGAGTGAAACGCGCGAGATCGCTGCGATCGCGACCGTGCGAAAGCCTCTTTTCTTCGAGTTCCCGGCACATCCCCGGCACAAGCCGTGCAAAACGCAGTTATGTTCGACTGTCGAGCGACAGGATAGAGTCCACTTTCAGACCTGGCACTGGCGCTGAAAAGCACCTCTGACCTAGGGAAATAAAGAAACCCCCGTGCGTAGAAGCCACACGAGGGTTTCAGTGGCTCCGACGGGCGTCGATCCCGTGACCTCACGATTTTCAGTCGTGCGCTCTACCAACTGAGCTACAGAGCCATGCGACACATGCAAGATCTGCCGCATCCTAGACGAAAGGCCCTCTTCAAGAAAAGGGCCCGTCGCTTAGAGCGACCCTGACGGGACTTGAACCCGCGACCTCCGCCGTGACAGGGCGGCACGCTAACCAACTGCGCTACAGGGCCATGCTTATTGAATTATGGGCGTGACCCCAACGGGATTCGAACCCGTGCTACCGCCGTGAAAGGGCGGCGTCCTAGGCCGCTAAACGATGGGGCCGGGTGAACCTCAGGGGCTCACTGCCGAGGACCAAGCATACGTAATGGACGACCAAAACGCGAATCGAGGGCGTGGCGACCTTGTAGAACCCACCGGGCGCGGTGAGACTGGCGGGGTGACCGCTCCCCGAAGGCGGCGTTCGACGTGCGGATCAGGGGGTTGCGCATGTTACTGATGTTGCTACTGTGAAAACGCCGACGTCGCGAGGGGAGGACCCGTGCAGCCCGACAACGTCACCGTTGGAGCGTCCGCCGAGCCCGCCCCCGAGTGCGGATGCGCGCCATCGCCCGTTGAGCAGAAGCGGCTCTGGCCGAACATGAACCGTCGGACGGCACTGGGGATCGGCATCCTCGGGGTCGTCGCGTTGAGCGCATTCGGCGCAGCCGTCAACCCGTTGGGCAGCCCCGCCTTCGCGGCCGACTACCCCTCGTGGCCCGATGTCGAGGCCGCGAAGGCGAATGAAGCGGCCAAGGCCGTCGAGGTCGACAAGATCAAGGGGCTCATCGCGGGCCTCGAATCAGACGTCGCCGCGAAGAAGCAACTCGCGATCCAGGCAGGCGACGAGTTCTACGTCGCCCAGCAGGCCTTCTTCGACGCCGCTCGACGCGCGGAAGAGCTGCAGCAGCAGGCGGACGACCAGGCCGCGGCAGCCACTGAGGCAGCGGCCAAGGCAGGACGGGTCGCCGCGCAGCTGTACCGCAACGGCGGCGACGACACGTCGATGGAGCTCTTCTTCGCCGGTTCCGCAGCCGGTGCGGACGACCTGCTCACCCGACTCGGGGCCATGGACAAGCTCGTAGAGCGCAACCAGGCGCTCTACGGCCAGGCGGTCACCGCCCGCGACTCGGCGCAGAGCCTGAGCGATCAGGCCGCCGTGCAGCGCACCGAGCGCGACCGGCTGCAGAAGATCGCCGAAGAGAAGATGCTGGCCGCGCAGCAGGCGGCGGACGCCGCGCAGGCCGCCCTCGACGAGCAGAACCTCCGCCGCGGCGAACTCGAGGCGCAGCTGGCGGCCCTGCAGGACACGACGGCGAAGACCATCGCCGAGTACCAGGAGGGCGAGCGCATCCGCAAGGAGGCCGAGGCCGCCGCCGCTGCGAAGGCGAAGGCCGACGCCGAAGCGGCCGCAAGAGCAGCGGCCGCCAACAGCGGTGGTGGCGGCGGTGGCGGTGGCGGTGGCGGCGTCGTCGGTTCAGGCTGGTGCCGACCGAACTCCGGCTGGCAGAGTTCCGGCTACGGCTGGCGGTCGAGCCAGTGCGGCAGCCAGGGCTGCGCGAGCTCGTTCCACGCCGGCGTCGACCTCGCCGCGGGCTGCGGGTCGGGCATCTTCGCGGCATCTGCGGGCCGCGTCGTGTACGCCGGCTGGAACGGCGGCTACGGCTATTACGTCAAGATCGACCACGGCGGCGGCATCGGCACCGGTTACGGCCATATCCGCGAGGGCGGCATCTTCGTCGGCGTCGGGCAGTGGGTCGGCGCCGGCCAGCTCATCGCGAGCGAGGGCAACACGGGCCGCTCGTTCGGCTGCCACTGCCACTTCGAGGTCTACGTCAACGGCGGCACGGTCAACCCGGTGCCGTTCATGGCCGCGCGAGGCATCTCGGTCTGACCCCCTGAACAGCGGAAGAGGTGGATGCCGGGCGCCCGGCATCCACCTCTTCACATGTTTCGCGTCAGAGCGTGCTCGGCGCCACGCCCTCGCCCTGGGTCTTGGTCTGACCCTCGTGGTCCTTGAAGCGGTCGAACGCCTCGCCGACCAGGCGCTCGGCCTCAGCCGCGTCGGCCCACTCGTCGACCTTGACCCACTTGTTGGGCTCGAGGTCCTTGTAGTGCTCGAAGAAGTGCGTGATCTCCTTCTGCAGGTACTCGGGGATGTCGGCGACGTCCTGGATGTGCGCCCAGCGCGGGTCCTTGGCGAGCACCGCGACGACCTTGTCGTCGCCGCCGGCCTCGTCGCTCATCTTGAGCACGCCGACGGGACGCACGGTGGCCAGGACGCCAGGGGACAGCTCGACGTCGAGGATGACGAGCACGTCGAGCGGGTCGCCGTCCTCGCCGAGGGTGTTCTCGAAGAACCCGTAGTTGGTGGGGTAGCCCATGGGCGTGTACAGGATGCGGTCGAGGAAAACACGGCCGGTGCCGTGGTCGACCTCGTACTTCACGCGGCTGCCGCGCGGGATCTCGATGACGGCGTCGTACGCGCCCATAGTGGTGCTCCTTCGGAAAGACGGGATGCCGCGACAAGCCTAGTCGCGCGCTGCCGTTCCGGTCGTTGAGTGGAGCGAGGAACGAGCGGAGACGAGACGTCGTAAGCCGCTCTCGTGAACCCGGCCTCGCACACCGACGTGGGCTCGCTGCGTTTCGTCTCGCTTCGCTCGCTCAACGACCGGTTGCTTGAGTACCGTGGACGCGTGGACGAGCACAGACCCGGACTGGACCCCGCCGTCGCCGAGGTGCGGCTGGCGGTGCGGCAGACGCTCGCCGTCATCGAGCCCGGCGCGGTCGTCGTGGTGGCGCTGTCGGGCGGTGCGGATTCGCTCGCTCTGGCCGCCGCCGTCGCGTTCGAGGCGCCCAAAGGCGGTGTGCGCGCCGTGTCGGTGACGGTCGACCACGGTCTGCAGGACGGATCGAGGGATGCCGCCACCGCCGCGGCGGCGAAGGCCGAGGCGCTGGGGCTGGAGGCCCGTGTCGTGCGCGTCGAGGTCGGCTCCGCGGGCGGTCCGGAGGCGGCCGCGCGCGAGGCGCGGTACGAGGCGCTGCGGGCCGCCGCATCGGCGGTCGGCGCGACGGCGATCCTGACGGCACACACGCTCGACGATCAGGCCGAGACCGTGCTGCTCGGCCTCGCGCGCGGAGCGGGCGCGACGAGCCTGCAGGGCATGGCCGAGGCATCCACTCTCCACGGCGTCGCTCTGCTGCGGCCGCTGCTGGGCGTCAGGCGTACGACCACGCGCGCGGCATGCGCGGCCGAAGCGCTGGACGCCTGGGACGACCCGCACAACAGCGATCCCCGCTTCGCGCGCGTGCGCGTGCGCGAGACGGTATTGCCGGTGCTGGAGGCCGAGCTCGGACCGGGGATCGCCGAGGCGCTCGCCCGGACGGCCGCACAGCTGCGCGAGGATGCCGCGGCCTTCGACGAGATGATCGACGAGACGATCGAAGACATCGTCGAGCACGCCGAGGCAGGCATCTCGGTGTCGGCGGCGGCGTTGGCGGCCAACCCCGCGGCGCTGCGCAATCGCATCATCAGGCTGGTCGTGGCCAGCGAGTTCCACCAGAGCCTGACGCGGTCGCAGACGCTCGAAGTGGCGCGACTCGCGACGCACTGGTCGGGTCAGGGACCCATAGATCTGCCGGGATGCCGCGCACGCCGCATCGGCGGACGCATCGAGTTCTCGGCACTTGCCTGAAGAGACTTCTCTCCTGCGTGTCGGCGGACGCATCGAGTTCTCAGCACTTGCCTGAATAGACTCTCCCCATGCGCGCGGCCGACGTTTCCAGCGACATCACCGAAGTCCTCGTCACCGAGGAGGAGATCCGAGCCAAGCTCGACGAGATCGCGGTGCAGGTCGCCGCGGACTATCAAGGCAAAGACCTTCTGCTCGTCGGGGTGCTGAAGGGGGCGGTCATGGTCATGGCCGACTTCTCTCGGGCACTGAAGAAGCACGTCACGATGGACTGGATGGCGGTGTCGTCGTACGGCGCCGGCACGAAGTCCAGCGGTGTCGTGCAGATCCGCAAGGACCTCGACACCGACATCCTCGGCAAGCACGTGCTCATCGTGGAGGACATCATCGACTCGGGCCTGACCCTGAGCTGGCTCCTGGAGAACTTCGAGGCCCGTGGTGCGGCATCCGTCGAGGTCTTCGCGCTGCTGCGCAAGCCCGAGGCCGCCAAGGTCGAGGTGCACAGCAAGTACGTCGGGTTCGACATCCCGCCGGAGTTCGTGGTCGGGTACGGCCTGGACTACGCCGAGAAGTACCGCAACCTGCGCGATGTCGCGGTGCTCGCACCGCACGTGTACAGCTGACCGGGATTACGCCGGGGGCGAATGCACAGACGGCGCCTAGGAAGCCCGCTGTACCCTGAAACAACCGTCGAGGGCCCTGTACCCGTCCGCGACGGGTCGTCGACGAAAGGGATCGGGCTCGGGCCCGCACCATGGACTTCAAGAAGATCACCCGCAACCCGCTCTTCTACGTCCTGCTGATCGGGGTCTTCCTCATCGTGGGGTTCTCGCTCATCTCGAGCCTGAACGGCGCGAAGCAGATCTCGACGCAGGAGGGTCTCGAGCTGCTCAAGGGCGACACCGTCACCGAGGTGGTCAACACCGACGGCGACCAGCGTGTCGACATGAAGCTCTCGAAGGAGTACGAGGGCGCGAGCGACGTGCAGTTCTATTACGTCACGGCGCGTGCCGATGAGGTCGTCGACGCGATCAACGCCGCAGACCCCAAGGACGGCTTCAACGACGAGGTGCCGCGCGCCACGTGGTTCGACGGGTTCCTCTCGCTCCTGCTGCCGATGCTGCTGCTGGGCCTGCTGTTCTGGTTCCTGCTGTCCAGCGCCCAGGGCGGCGGCAGCAAGGTCATGCAGTTCGGCAAGTCGCGGGCGAAACTCGTGACCAAGGAGATGCCGCAGGTCACGTTCCAGGACGTCGCGGGCTCCGACGAAGCGATCGAAGAGCTCGAAGAGATCAAGGACTTCCTGAAGGACCCGTCGAGGTTCCAGGCCGTGGGCGCGCGCATCCCGAAGGGCGTGCTGCTGTACGGCCCTCCCGGAACGGGCAAGACGCTGCTCGCGCGCGCCGTCGCCGGCGAGGCGGGCGTGCCGTTCTACTCGATCTCGGGCTCGGACTTCGTGGAGATGTTCGTGGGTGTCGGCGCGAGCCGCGTGCGTGACCTCTTCAACACCGCGAAGGACAGCGCGCCGGCGATCATCTTCATCGACGAGATCGACGCCGTCGGCCGCCACCGCGGCGCCGGCATGGGCGGCGGTCACGACGAGCGCGAGCAGACGCTCAACCAGATGCTCGTCGAGATGGACGGCTTCGACCCCAAGGCGAACGTCATCGTGATCGCGGCGACCAACCGCCCCGACATCCTCGACCCCGCACTGCTGCGCCCGGGCCGCTTCGACCGTCAGATCGGCGTGGACGCGCCCGACCTCAAGGGCCGACAGAAGATCCTCGAGGTGCACGGCCGCGGCAAGCCGCTGGCCGACGGCGTCGACCTCGAGGTCGTCGCGCGCAAGACGCCCGGCTTCACCGGCGCCGACCTCGCGAACGTGCTGAACGAGGCTGCTCTGCTCACCGCCCGGTCGAACGCGCAGCTGATCGACAACCGCGCCCTCGACGAGGCCATCGACCGCGTCATCGCGGGTCCTCAGCGCCGCACCCGCGTGATGAAGGACAAGGAGAAGCTCATCACCGCGTATCACGAGGGCGGCCATGCTCTCGCGGCCGCGGCGATGAACCACACCGACCCGGTCACGAAGATCACGATCCTCCCGCGCGGCAAGGCCCTCGGCTACACGATGGTGCTCCCGCTCGACGACAAGTACTCCATCACGCGCAACGAGCTGCAGGACCAGCTCGCCTACGCGATGGGTGGCCGCGTCGCCGAAGAGATCGTGTTCCACGACCCGACAACGGGCGCCTCGAACGACATCGAGAAGGCGACCAACATCGCCCGCAAGATGGTCACCGAGTACGGCATGACCGGCGACATCGGACCGGTCAAGCTCGGCCAGTCCTCGGGCGAGGTCTTCATGGGCCGTGACATGGGCCATGGCCGCGAGTTCTCCGAGCGTGTCGCCGAGCGCGTCGACGTGCAGGTGCGCGACCTCATCGAGCAGGCGCACAACGAGGCCTACGAGGTCATCAACGCGAACCGCGGCATCCTCGACAAGCTGGCCCTGGAGCTCCTCGAGAAGGAGACCCTCGACCACCTGGAGCTCGCCGAGATCTTCAAGGACGTCAAGCGCCTCCCGCCGCGTCCACAGTGGCTGTCGAGCGAGCAGCGCCCGGTGTCGGAGCTGCCCCCGGTCGAGGTGCCGCAGCGCCGCGACGACGCGGGTCTGGCCGCGAATGTCGAGGCCGAGCAGGCGACGGCCGAGAAGGCCGCGAAGCGCCGCCCGTCCGGGCAGGCGCGTCCCGCGACCGCCTGAGCCGGCCGTGGCCGTCGACCGTGAGCGTGTCGCCGCGCTGGTGCGTGAGCTCCTCGAGGCGATCGGCGAAGACCCCGAGCGTCCCGGGCTGAGGCAGACGCCCGAGCGCGTCGCCGACGCGTACACCGAGTTCTTCGCGGGTGTGGGGGCGGATGCCTCGGCCCCGCTCGCGCACACGATCTCGGTGTCGCGGGGCCCGGCTCCCGACACGCTGCCTTCGGGCGCCGTGATCCTGCGGGACGTCCTGTTCCGCTCGGTGTGCGAGCACCACCTGCTGCCGTTCCGCGGGCACGCCCACTTGGCGTACCTGCCCGGCGAGCAGGTCGTCGGACTCGGAGCGCTCCCCAAGGTCGTCGAGATCCTCTCGTCGCGCCCGCAGGTGCAGGAGCGTCTGGGCGAGCAGATCGCCGACGTCATCGCGGCATCCCTCGACGCTCGCGGCGTGCTCGTCGTGCTCGACGCGACGCACGAGTGCGTCACGATGCGCGGCGGACGCCAGACGGATGCCTCGACCGTGACCGTCGCGGCCCGCGGAGAATTCGCCGAACCGCCCGCCCGTGCCGAGATCGTCGCGCTGATCGGGGCGGCCCGATGAGCTTCGTCCGGTCGTTGAGCGAGCGAGGAACGAGCAACCTCGGGGCGTTTCGTCTTCGGGCGCCAGGGCGCTCTCCGCGGGGCGACCGGCTGCCGCGGTTCCGGTCGTTGAGTGAGCGAGGAACGAGCGAGACGAAACGCTCGGGTGCACGATGACGCTCATCATGGGAATCGTGAACGTCACGCCCGACTCCTTCAGCGACGGCGGACGATACGCGGATGCCGACGCCGCCGTCGCCCATGGGCTCCGGCTGCGCGCACAGGGCGCCGACATCCTCGACGTCGGGGGAGAGTCGACCCGCCCGGGCGCCGAGCGCGTCGACCCCCGTGTCGAGCAGGAGCGGGTGCTGCCGGTCGTGCGCGCCTTCGCGGAGGCGGGGATACCGGTCAGCATCGACACCATGAACGCCTCCACCGCGGTCGCTGCGGTCGAGGCGGGCGCGCGGATCGTCAACGACGTGTCGGGCGGGCTGGCCGATCCCGACATGCTGGCCGCCGTCGCGCCGACCGGTGCCGACATCGCGCTGGGCCACTGGCGAGGGCACTCGACCGACATGTACGCACGCGCCGAGTACGCCGATGTCGTGAGTGAGGTGCTCACCGAGCTTCGCGAACGGGTCGGGGTGGCGGCATCCCTCGGCATCGCGCCGTCGCGGGTGATCCTCGATCCGGGCATCGGCTTCGGCAAGCGGGGCGACCAGAACTGGGCTGCGCTGCAGAGGCTCGACCGGCTGGTGGGACCGGGCTCGCGCGTGCTCGTAGGGACGAGTCGCAAGCGGTTCCTCGCGGAGGCGCTGGACGCCGACCCCGCCGAGGTCGATGAACGCCGCCGTGATCTCGCGACGGCCGTGACCAGCGTCCTCGCAGCGCAGGCCGGTGCCTGGGCGGTGCGGGTGCACGATGTCGCAGGTACGCGCGATGCTCTGATCGTGGCGCGCAGCTGGGAGGAGGGAGCCGCATGGACTTCATCGACGAGATCACGCTGACCGGCGTCCGCGCGTTCGGGCACCACGGTGTGTTCGCCGACGAGCGACGCGACGGCCAGGAGTTCGTGGTCGACGTGACCCTGTACCTCAGCACGGCGCGGGCCGCGGCATCCGACGACGTCGCCGACACCGTGCACTACGGCGAGGTCGCCGAGCGGATCGTCGAACTGGTCGGCCGGGATCCCCTCGACCTCATCGAGGGCGTCGCCGCACGCATCGCGGACGACCTGCTGGAGCACCCCCTGGTGCGCATGGTCGCGGTCACGATCCACAAACCGCACGCCCCGATCACCGTGCCGTTCGCCGACGTGTCGGTGACGATCCGGCGCGCCAAGAACGACGGGCCGGTCGCATGAACCGGCGTCTCGCGCAGGGATTCGACGGTGACCTCGGGTCGCGTCCGCACGCCAGCGTCGAGGCGGTCGTGGCGCTCGGCGCGAACCTCGGCGACCGGGCCGAGACTATGGCGGCCGCAATCACCGACCTCGCCCGCCTGCCGCTGGTCGATGAGGTGCGCGCGTCCGAACCCGTCGAGTCGGTCGCGCTGAAGCCTGAGGGAAGGGATGCCGCAGCCCCCGTGTACCTCAACTCCGTGGCCGTCCTCACGACGCGGCTGGCGCCGTCGGTGCTGCTGGACTACCTGCACGCCATCGAGCGCCGCCACGGCCGCGAGCGATCGGCCGAGCGTTCGGCGCTCGAGCCCGGCTGGGAGGATCGCACGCTCGACCTCGACCTCATCGCGTACGGCGACGTGGTCAGCGACGACCCGCGGCTGCTGCTGCCGCACCCGCGTGCCGCGCAGCGCGACTTCGTGCTGGGGCCGTGGCTGACCGTCGACCCTGACGCCGTGCTTCCGGGCGTGGGTCGTGTCGACGAGGCGCTGAGTCGGCTGCAGGGGGCGGGATGAAGCGCACGGGCGCGGGAGTCCTCATCGTCGCGGCGGTCCTCGGGGTCGCCGCGGGGTTCCTCGTCGATCAGATGCTGACCTCCGCGGGACGCTCGACCTTCACGCCCGCGGTGACGCTGCCGATCCTGCTGCTGCTGCTCGGAGTGATCGTGATCGTCCTGGCCCTGCCGATCCGGCGGGCGACGCGGGGCACGTCGACGGCGGCCGTCAACCCGTTCCGGGCGTTGCGCATCGCGATGCTGGCGAAGGCGTCGAGCATCGTGGGGGCCGCGATCGGCGGCCTGGGCGGCGGCCTGTGGATCTTCCTTGCGACGCGGCCGGTGACGCCGTCGATAGGCTCGTGGGGAACGGTCATCGCGACGACCGTGTGCGGCGCCGTCCTGGTGGCCGCCGGACTCGTCGCGGAGCACCTGTGCACCATCCGGAAGGACGACGATGACGAACAGCCCGGAGCCGGAGACGACCCCGGCGACCCCGGACTCGAACCGCGAATCCACGGCCACTGACGCCGGGGGCTCGTTCGAGCGGCTCGTCGAGCCGAAGTCCGAGAACCGGCTCGTGCTCGAGGGCGGGGTGTGGCATCAGATCTCGCCCAAGTACGTGACGGTGCAGCTCATCTCGCACGGCTCGATCCTGGCGATCGTGGTCGCCGCGACGCTGGTGCTGACCCTGGTGCTGGACCTGCAGTGGGTCTGGTTTGTCGGCGGCGCGCTGGCCGTCATTCAGATCTGGACGCTCGCGATCCTGCCCCGTCAGGCGCGTGCGATCGGGTACCGGCTGCGTGAGGACGACCTGGTCTTCCGCCGTGGCATCCTGTGGCAGCGCTTCGTCGCGGTGCCCTACGGCCGCATGCAGCTGATCGACATCACGCACGGTCCGCTCGATCGCGGGTTCGGCATCGCGCAGCTCAAGTTCGTGACCGCTGCAGCTGCGACGGGCGTCGTGATCCCGGGGCTCGCGCAGTCGACGGCCGATACGCTGCGCGACCATCTCATCGAGGTGGCCGAGAGCCGGCGCACCGGGCTATGACGGTTCCCGCTCCGCCCCCCGCCGCTCCGCCGCCGCAGCTGGTCCGCTCGCCGCTCAGCGACGGCGAATGGCACCGACTGCACCCGCTGACGCCGCTGCTGCGCGGCGGGCTGTTCCTGCTGATCGTGATCGGCATCGTCGTGTCGAACCTGCGCGACCGACTGCTCTACATCTTTCTGCCGTGGTTGGCGCCCGGGGTCGGCGACGAGGTCGTCGAGTGGGAAGAGATGGATCGCGACCCCGTCGACTTCGTGATCGCCAACAACCTGTACGTGCTCGCCGCTCTCGCGGTGCTGGCCGTGCTGATCATCCTCGTCGCCGTGTTCTACACGTCGTGGCGCTTTCACACGTTCCGCATCACCGAGGACGACGTCGAGGTGCGCAGCGGCGTCCTTTTCCGCACGCAGCGGCGCGCCCCCCTCGACCGCGTGCAGGGCGTCAACCTCACGCGCCCGATGATCGCCCGGCTGCTCGGCATGGCGAAGCTCGAGGTGGTCGGCGCCGGCATGTCGGCCAACGTCAAGCTCGAGTACCTGTCGACGGCGAACGCCGAGGCTGTGCGCGCCGACATCCTGCGTCTCGCCTCCGGACGCCGACTCGCGGATGCCGCTGCTCCCGCTGGTGCGCAGCGCGCCGCCAGTCGCACGGCGGCGATCGGGATGACGGTCAGCCGCGAGCTCACCGGAATCATCGAGGGACCCGAGGCCCCCGTGGCCGAGCCCGAATCCGTCGTGCACATCCCGCTCGGCCGGCTGGTGGCATCCCATATCCTCAGCATGTCGACGGTGGGCCTGTTCTTCGCAATCGTGGCGATCGTGATCGGCGTGACCCAGGGCGTGACGTGGATGCTGTTCGGCTTCGTCCCCGCGATCATCGGTTTCGGCGCCTACTGGGTGCGATCGATCTTCAAGTCGCTGCGGTATTCGATCGCGCCGACGCCCGACGGCGTGCGCATCACGTACGGCCTCACCACGACGATCACCGAGATCCTGCCGCCCGGGCGCGTGCACGCCGTCGAGGTCACGCAGCCGATCCTGTGGCGGCCCGCCGGGTGGTGGACGGTCCGCATCAACCGCCTGACCGGGCGCAGCGCATCGGACGGCAGCAACGACGACTTCACGACGGTGCTTCCGGTCGGCACGGTGGCCGACGTCGAACGGGTCCTGCGGCTGGTGCAGCCCGCGATGACCGAGACCGAGCGCGCGCTCGTGGTGCATCAGGGCATGTTCGGGCCGACCGGCGACGACGCGTTCACCAACACGCCGCGCCGCGCGTGGTGGATCCGGCCGCTGTCGTACCGGCGCAACGGGTTCCTGCTGACCGACGACGAACTGCTGATGCGGCGCGGCGTGGTGTGGCGGAGGATCGTGATCCTGCCGCTGGCGCGGTTGCAGAGCTTCGGCCTGTACCAGGGCCCGCTCGATCGCCTCACCGGCGTCACGAACGGCCGTGCCCACGTCGTGCAGGGTCCGGTCACCCCCTTCCTGGCGGCGATCGACCGCGATGTCGCGCTGCGCCTGTTCGACGATGTCGCGCGTGCGTCGGTGCGGGCCGCGCAGTCCGACCGGACGCACCGCTGGGCGCAGGACGAGGTGGAGGCCGGAACGCCCGCGACGGCTGAGGTGTCGGCTCCGTCGACGTCAGCCCCGGCGGCTGCGCCGGTCGCGCCCGGGACGCCCGCGGAATCGCCGGTCGTCGCACCGGAGATTCTGCCGACCGCGCCGCCGGATGCTCCCACCGATCCCACGGAGAACCCCGCATGACCCGCGACGGAAGGCTGGGTGTCGGCATCATCGGCGCCGGACGCGTAGGTCCGGTGCTCGGTGCCGCACTCGGCGGAGCCGGGCACGCGCTGGTGGGCGTGACGACGGGGTCCGATCCGGAGCGGGTCGAGGCGATCCTGCCCGGTGTTCCGGTGCTCGATGCGACCGAGGTCGTGCGGCGCAGCGAACTCGTGATCATCGCGGTGCCCCACGACCAGCTCGAGGGCCTCGTCGCGGGTCTCGCCGACGTCGGTGCCTGGCAGCCCGGGCAGCTGGTCCTGCACACCGATCCGGCATGGGGGACCGGCATCCTCTCTCCCGCCGTCGCGAAGGGGGCGATCCCGCTCGCCGTGCACCCCGCGATCGAGTTCAGCGGAACGTCGATGGACTTCCGCGCGCTCGCCGGCGCATACGCCGCCGTGACCGCGCCCGGTCCGGTGCTGCCGATCGCGCAGGCGCTCGCCGTCGAACTGGGGTGCGAGCCCGTCGTCATCGACGAGTCGGCGCGTCCCGCGTACGCCGAGGCGATCGCGGCGACCCGCGACTTCTCGCGGTCGATCGTGCGGCAGGCGACGGGCCTCCTCGCCGAGGCCGGGGTGCCGCATCCTGGTGCGTATCTGTCGGCGCTCGCGCACACCACCATCGACCATGCGCTGAGCGAGGCCGGTTCCGGGCCGGGCATCGACCCCACCGCTACGATCCAAGGATGATCAGTACCGTCGAGGGCCTGCGGGTCCGTCTCGCCGAGGTCCGTGCCACCGCCCCGGGAGCGCGGGTGGCACTCATCTCGACCATCGGATCGCTGCACGACGGTCACATCGATCTCGTCCATCGCGCCCGCGAGGTCGCGGACGTGGTCGTGGTCTCGCTGTTCGTCAACCCGCTGAGGTTCGGCTCGCCGGCCGAACGCGCGGCCTATCCGCGCACACTCGGTGATGACGAGAAGCTGCTGGACTCGCTGGGGGTCGACATCGTGTTCGCACCCGAGGATGCCGAACTGCTGCCGGACGGTACCGCGACCACCAAAGTGAGCGCCGGAGACCTGGGCCTGCGGTACGAGGGTCGAGCCCGCCCCTTCTACTTCGACGGACTGCTGACGGTCGAGGCGAAGCTCCTGAACCTGGTGCGTCCTGACGTGGCAGTGTACGGCGAGCGTGACCGCCAGCGCGTGTTCCTCGTGCGCCGCATGATCCGCGACCTGCTGTTCGATGTCGAGGTGGCGACGGTGCAGACCGTGCGGCGCGATGACGGACTGCCCGTGTCGACCCGCGTGGGCATGCTCGAGGACCGCGACCTGGCAGCGGCGGCACTGCTGCCCGCGGCGCTGGATGCCGCCGCGGCCAACGCCGACCGCGGCATCGACGCGTGCATCGCCGCCGCCCAGTCGACGCTGATGGGCGAGTCGCGCATCCGCCTGGAGTACCTGAGCGTCGTCGACCCGCAGACCTTCCTGCCGGCCGATGAGGGGTCGCAGGGCCCGGCGCTCGCGCTCATCGCCGCGACGGTCGCCGGTCACCGCTTCATCGACAACGCCGACATCTATCTGGGCTGAGCCGTACCGTCCTGCCGCGTCGGACTCAGCGAGCCCCTGGGCGCCCCTCGGTAGACTCGTCGGGTCCGCGTTCTGCGGAGCAGACCCCACCGAGGAGCCCATCTCGTGACCGACACGACCCCGCCCGCCGAGCCGACCGAAGAAGAAGTCTTCGAGCAGAAGGCCGTGCGGCTGGCCAAGCGCGAGCGGCTGATCGCCGAGCGAGTGGATGCCGCGGGTGGGGCCTACCCCGTGAGCCTGCCGATCACCGACACGATCCCGGGGCTGCGCGGGCGCTTCGGCGACCTCGAGCCGGGCGCCGAGACGGGTGTCCTCGCGGGTGTGGCCGGACGCGTGGTCTTCAGCCGTAACACCGGCAAGCTCTGCTTCGCCTCGCTGCAGGCGGGCGACGGCAGCCGCATCCAGGCGATGGTCTCGCTCGCCGCCGTCGGCGAGGAGTCGCTGCAGCTCTGGAAGGAGCTCGTCGACCTCGGCGACCACGTGTTCGTGTCGGGCGAGGTGATCTCGAGCCGTCGCGGCGAGCTGTCGATCATGGTGTCGGAGTGGCGCATCGCGTCCAAGGCCGTGCTGCCGCTGCCGAACCTGCACTCCGAGCTGAGTGAGGAGAGCCGCGTCCGCAGCCGATTCCTCGACCTCATCGTCCGCGACCGCGCGCGCGAGACGGTGATCTCTCGCGCGAAGGTCAACGCGAGCCTTCGCGAGACGTTCGCGTCGCACAGCTTCATCGAGGTCGAGACGCCGATGCTCCAGGTGCAGCACGGCGGTGCGTCGGCACGCCCCTTCATCACCCACTCGAACGCGTTCGACACGGATCTGTACCTGCGCATCGCGCCGGAACTGTTCCTCAAGCGCGCCGTCGTGGGCGGCATCGACCGCGTGTTCGAGATCAACCGCAACTTCCGCAACGAGGGTGCGGACTCGACGCACAGCCCCGAGTTCGCGATGCTCGAGGCCTACCAGGCGTACAGCGACTACAACGGCATCGCCGACCTGACGCAGGAGCTGATCCAGAACGCCGCGATCGCGGTGTCGGGCTCGACGACGGTGCTCTGGGCCGACGGCACCGAGTACGACCTCGGCGGGCAGTGGGACCGGCTGTCGATGTACGGCTCGCTGTCGGAAGCCGCCGGTCGCGAGATCACGCCCGAGACGCCGTTCGAAGACCTCGTCGCGCTGGCCGAGGCCGAGGGCGTCGAGCTGCCGCCGCACGCCATCCACGGCAAGCTCGTCGAGGAGCTGTGGGAGCACTTCGTCAAGCCCGGTCTCGTGCGCCCGACGTTCGTGATGGACTTCCCGCTCGACACCAGCCCGCTCGTGCGGGAGCACCGCTCGATCGCGGGCGTCGTCGAGAAGTGGGACCTGTACGTGCGCGGCTTCGAGCTCGCCACGGGCTACTCCGAGCTCGTGGACCCGGTGATCCAGCGCGAGCGTTTCGTCGAGCAGGCCAAACTCGCTGCCCGCGGCGACCTGGAGGCCATGCGCATCGACGAGGAGTTCCTGCGCGCGCTCGAGCACGGCATGCCGCCGACCGGCGGCATGGGCATGGGCATCGACCGTCTGCTCATGGCGGTGACCGGGCTCGGCATCCGCGAGACGATTCTCTTCCCCCTGGTCAAGTAGCCCGCGACGCGGACTCACCGCCGGAACGCCCAGTCCGGCAGGTGCCCGGCGCTCACGAACGACAGCACGATCTGCGACAGTCCGTGATCCGGCTCGACGTCGCATGCGCCGTGTGCGTACTCGGCGGCGTGCGTGGACCGGCCGAGCGCCCACGCCAGCCACGCGCACATCGCCAGCGCGCCGGGCCGCGCTTCGCGCGGGATGGATGCCGCCACCAGCCGCGCCAGCCGCAGTGCGGTGTCGAGTCGTGCCGGTGACGGCGCGTCGCCCTCGCCCCACATCCGCATCGCGAGGTGTGGCGGGTACTCCTCGCCCGACTCCCACCGCAGCTGTGCGCGGAGCGCCTCGTCGCCCTGGGCGAGGTTGCCGCTCCACTGCACCAGGGCGATGTCGCGCAGCGACGGCCGCGCGAGGCACCAGGCGAGCGCCGCGAGATCGTACGCGTCGAGGGACTCGGGCTCTGGCTGCAGCACCCGCTCGAACAGCTCCGGCAGGTCGTCGAGGCGGCCCACCGCCGCGAGGGCGCGGGGGTCGATCCGCTCCGCGCTCGGATCCGTGGATGCCTCATCCTCCGGTTCTCCGCCGACCGGGGCCGGTACCGGGCCGAGGTCGTCGGTCGGCGCCGCTTCCGTGGCCATCGCCGCCTCCGCGGATCCGGGCCCGGCGTGGGGCTCGGGCCCGGGGTACGGGTCCGGCCCGCCGAGCAGCGAGAGCGCACGCTGCAACTCGCCCATCGCCCGCGCGACCCGGGCACGCTGCTCGGGCGGGCACTCCGGCAGCTCCGCGCCGGACGCCTGGTCGCCGTCCGGAACGGGCAGGTCGTCGAGCTCCGGATCGTCGAGGTCCAGCTCGCCGAGGGCGCGGCCGGCGGGCGGACTCGCGGGGTCCAGGGTCGAAGCCCAGGCGTCCGCCGCGACGCAGAGCAGATCGCAGGCGCCGACCCCGCAGGCGTCGGCGCGGAATGCCAGCGCGTCCAGAAGGGCGCGGTGCGGCATCCCGTCGTCGGTGAAGCGGGCATCGGTGTACACGATGGCGGCGATCGCGTCGGCGTCGGGCAGGCGGCAGACCATGCCCACGACCGTGGACGCGATGCGTTCGACGGACTCGTCGTCCGGGGGAAGGTCGAACCGCATCGCGCCCAGGCTCCGCGTGCCGCGGAAGGGGATCACCACGAGGCTGCGCACGGGCCGGAATCCGAGCATCTTCGGGACGAAGGACAGGAACTGTGCGGCATCCGCCGCTTTCACGATCGCGGGGCTCATGGGCGACGACTTTCGCGGGAGAGTCCGACGTCGCGTAACCCCTGTGGACGGATCCGCTCAACTCGAGCCGACTCCGGCGCCCTGGGGAGGAGGCGATACCCGCACGGCGTATCCTGGAAGGCATGGACTTCTGGGCTGCGGCATTCTGGACGCTTCTGCCGACCGTCCTCGTCTCGCTGATCTTCTTCTTCGTACTGCGCAGCATCGTCCGTGCCGACCGCACCGAGCGGCGCGTGTACGCGAAGGTCGACGCCGAGGAGCGCGCCAAGCGCGGCCTGCCGCCCCGGGCGGCGGCATCCACTCCCTCCGACAGCTGATCCGGCGCGTCACGCGACCGTCCGGGCGTGTCGGCCCGCCCCGCTAGTGTGGGGCACACCGTCAGCCCTGATCAGCACGCGAGAGGCGCCGTCCGATGATCACCGTCACCATCGACGCGACGTGGTGGGTGGTGATGGTCTTCATCGTCGACATCATCATCCGCGTCACGGCGGTGATCGTGGTGCCGCGCAACCGGCGTCCGACGGCGGCGATGGCGTGGCTGCTGGCGATCTACTTCATTCCGATCATCGGCGTCTTCCTGTTCCTGCTGATCGGCAACCCCCGGTTGCCGCGCAAGCGCCGTCGCAAACAGGAGCGCATCAACGACTACATCCACGACACGAGCGAGTCGCTCGACTTCGGCACGCTGCGCCCGCATGCGCCGACATGGTTCACCTCGCTCGTGACCCTCAATCGCAACCTCGGCGCCATGCCGCTCGCGGGCGACAACGCAGCGCACCTGATCCCCGACTATCAGGACAGCCTCGACACGATGGCCGACGCCATCCGCGCGGCCGAGCGTTTCGTGCACGTCGAGTTCTACATCCTGCAGACGGATGCTGCGACCGACAACTTCTTCCGCGCGCTCGAAGAGGTGGCCGGCCGCGGCGTGACCGTGCGGGTGCTGCTGGATCACTGGGCCAACCGTGGCAAGCCGTTCTACCGCAAGACACTGCGGCGCCTCACGGCGATGGGGGCACAGTGGCAGCTGATGCTTCCGGTGCAGCCGTTCAAGGGCAAGTACCAGCGCCCCGACCTGCGCAACCACCGCAAGCTCCTCGTGGTCGACGGGCGCGTCGCGTTCACCGGATCGCAGAACGTCACCGCCTCGACGTACAACCTCAAGAAGAACATCAAGCGGGGCCTGCACTGGGTCGACCTCATGGCACGCATCGAGGGGCCGGTCGTGGCATCCGTCAATGCCGTCTTCTTGTCGGATTGGTATTCGGAGACCGACGAGGTGCTCACCGAGCAGATCGACCTGTTCGATGTGACAGCGGGCCCCGGCGACCTGGACTGCCAGATCATCCCCTCCGGGCCCGGGTTCGAGTTCCAGAACAACCTCAAGCTGTTCGCCGGCCTGCTGTATGCGGCCCAGCGCAAGATCATCGTGGTCAGCCCGTACTTCGTTCCCGATGAGGCGATGCTCCTCGCGATCACGACGGCCTGTCAGCGCGGCATCCACGTCGAGCTGTTCGTGTCGGAGGAGGGGGATCAGGCGATCGTCTACCACGCGCAGCGCAGCTACTACGAGGCGCTGCTGAGGGCGGGCGTGAAGATCTGGATGTACAAGAAGCCGTTCATCCTGCACACCAAGAGCCTCACGATCGACGACGAGGTCGCGATCATCGGCTCGAGCAACATGGACATGCGCTCGTTCGGTCTCAACATGGAGATCTCGATGCTCGTGCGCGGCGAGGAGTTCGTCGAAGAGATGCGTACCGTCGAAGACATGTACCGCTCGCTCTCTCGTGAACTCACGCTCGACGAGTGGGAGAAGCAGCCCCTCCGTTCGACGGTGCTCGACAACCTCGCACGACTCACGTCCGCCCTGCAATGAGGTGTTCTCTCGGCCGATCGTGACCGGCACGTTATCGACAAGCTGAGATTCCGGGCCGGGTTGCGACACGATAGGGGAGACGGATGCCGCGGGGGTTGGCATCCGCTGATCCCGAGGAGACTCGCATGCCTGTCCGTTCCCGTTCACTCGTCGCAGGTCTCGGGCTCGCGCTGCTCGCGGCCGGCATGCTCACCGCGTGCGCGACCCCGGCCATCTCGGGCTCAGGCTCCACGCCGTCGTCGTCGCCGTCCAGTTCCGCCTCCGGCCCGGCGACCGAGATCGAGGCCGATGCGGCATGGGTCGACGGCGGCCGCCTGATCGCGCTCGTCACCCAGGGCTCGTCGTCGACGGACTGCATTCCGACGGCCGGTGACACCTCATACGCGAACGGCGTGCTCGAGGTCGAGCTCACCGGCCCGCCCGCCGACACCGTATGCACCGCCGACTTCGTGTCACGCGCGACGCTGGTCGGCGTGCCGGAGGGTGTCGATCCGACGCAGGATCTCGAGATCCGCCTCACGGGCGCCTACGGCGGCGACACCGACCTGGACGGCGTCGCCGGACTGGTCGCGGGCGGGACCACCGACTACCTGCCGAGCGCCGGGTGGGTGGACGACGGTCAGTTCGTGATCGTCACGTGGGGCTCCTCGACGTGCCCGCCCGTCGTGTCGGACGTCACCGCGTCCAGCGCGACCGAGGTCACCGTCACCTTCGCGACGCCGCCCGAGGACCAGGCCTGCACGATGGACATGGTTCCCCGCGCCAACGTCGCGCAGATCACGGCCGAGCTCGACGACGACGCCGAGGTGTTCGCGATCCTCACCGGCGCCGAGTTCGACACCGTCCGGATCCCGATCATCGGCCACGACTGACCCGTGTGGATTCGGGATGCCGCGGCCCGCGGCATCCCGAATCGTCTTGCCTGTGCGAAATGCCGGGCTCTCGTACATCTCGCTGCCTCTGCACACGGCTCGGATCTGCTCGCCTGTCGCAAGGTGCCGCGTGGGCCGGCACTTGGCGACAGGCGAACCGCATACGGACGGGCCGCCGATTCCTCCACAGGCGCCTCCTGCGGCTGACTTTCCACAGATTGGCCTGGCAACCGCATGCGGTGGTCGGGCCAGCACTCACGCTCGTCTTGTGATGCAACCACTTCCTGACGAACTCGGGCCTAGATTCGCCGTGCAGCAGGCGACTGCCGCCGGAGTGTCGAAGGGCCGTCTGCGTCGCAATGATCTGGATCGGCCGTTCCGCGGCGTGCGGACGCTCACAGGCGTGTCTCTGCCGACCGAGCTAGAGACGGATCGTTGCGGCCTTCGCCTGGGGGATGCCGAGCGAGCACATCTCGCTCGGGCCCTCGCCTACGCGCCGCGGATGTCCGACGGCGAGTTCTTCAGTCACATCACGGCGGCGGTGATCCTCGGGATCCCCATCCCGTACCTCCTCATCGCCCGGTCGCTTCTGCATGTGTCGGTGTTCCGCCCGCGACGGCTCCCGCGCAGCGCAGGCGTACGCGGTCACGAGGCCCTGCCCTCCCTTGTGGCGACGATGCGAGATGAGCGCACAGGCCTGCTCATCGCGACGCCCGCTGCGACCTGGGCAGGGCTCGGTGGAACACTCACGGACCGTTACGACCTCATTGCCGCCGGGGACGCGATCGTCCGCACGTGGCGTGTCGACTCGCCTCTCGCGACCGCCGCTGACCTCGACGCCGCCATCCGGGCGGGCCGCCGAGTCGGAGTGAACGCGCTCAGGGAGGCGCTGCCGCGGGTGCGGACCGACTCCGCGTCGCGCACCGAGACGTGGTTGCGACTGACATTGGTCGATCACGGGCTGCCAGTGCCTCAGCGGAACTACGAAGTCCACGTCGACGGCGCCTACCTCGCGTGCGTGGATCTCGCCTACCCCGCGCTCAAGATAGCGATCGAGTACGAGGGCGAGCACCACCTTCTGGATCCACAACAGTGGGCACACGACATCGTTCGGTACGACGCGCTTCGCGCCGCGGGCTGGATCGTGATCCAGGTGACCAAGTCCGATCTGTTCGATGCACCCAAGCTGACAGTGCAGCGCGTACGCGCCGCTGTCAGCAGCCGAGGCTGAGCCGGCGCCGGCCACGTCTGGTCGTGGTGTCGGTGCGCCCCGTGCTCGCCTGTCGCTAGGTGTCGCCGGTGCCGGCACTTCGTGACAGGTGAGGTCTCTGGGTTGGCCGGTCACCTGCTCGCCTGTCGCTAGGTGTCGCCGGTGCCGGCACTTCGTGACAGGTGAGGTCTCTGGGTGGGCGGGAGCAGCTTCTCCGCGGCCGACCTGTGCGATTCGGGATGCCGCGGCCCGCGGCATCCCGAATCCCTCAGTCGGCGCGCACGAGCAGCTCGCCGATCTCGCAATCGAGGGCGCGGCAGATCGCCGACAGGGTCGAGTAGCGGATCGCGCGGGCACGGTCGTTCTTGAGGATCGACAGGTTCACGACCGACACCCCGACCAGCTCCGACAGTCGAGTCAGCGTCATGCCGCGCTCGTCGAGCAGCTCGTCGAGCCGGCAGTGGACTCCCGAGGGGCCCTCGTCGTCGGCCGGGGTCATACCAGCCCCTCGGTGTCGCGCTGCAGCCGCGTGCCGATCTGGAATGCCGCTGCGACGAGCGCGAGCGCGAATCCCCAGCCCACCGGCGCCAGGTCGAGCTGCATCAGGAACGTCCAGAAGACATCGGTGACGGCGTCATCCGTTGCCGCGAGGTGCTCCACGAGCACCGCTCGTCCCCACGCGCCCGCGAACTGACCGAACAGTCCGCCGGCGATCACGAGGCACGCGACGGTGCCGATCGCCGCCGGCATCGACGCACGGAACGGTCGGCCGCGGATCAGCGAGACACCGAGCCACCAGGCGATCGCGCACACGCCGATGGTCGCGAGCGCCGGCAAGGCGCCCTCGAGCAGCAGCAGCCAGCTCACACCCGTCGGCAGCGACGAGAAGGTGACATCGGCCGATGTGTAGACGGCGGCTGTCACATCCGCGACCCCGTCGAGTGCCTCGACGTCTCCGCCCGTCACCGGCATGGAGATCGTGGGTTCGTCGCCGAACACGGCGATCGCACGCTGCACGATCGCGACCAGTGCGGCGATCCCGACACTGACCGCACCGGTGGCGATCAGGCCCAGCGTGAATCCTTCTGCGAGCGAGACGTGAGTCCGCTGTGTGGGGTGCAGGGTCATCCTCATCTCCATATCGATAAACGTTGGTATCGAAAAACGATAAACCCCGAGGATGCCGCATCGCAACCCCCCGACAGACTCAGGCACCCCGGGCCAGGTCGATATGCCCACGGCGAACATCGCCGTTCGGTGCGGGCGTGCTGGCTACCCTCGATGTAAGGCGCACCGGGCTCAGCAGACCCGCGGCGCCCGGGAGGAGTGAACGAGATGTTCGAGAGATTCACCGACCGTGCCCGTCGTGTGGTCGTCCTCGCCCAAGAAGAGGCGAAGATGCTCAACCACAACTACATCGGCACCGAGCACATCCTGCTCGGTCTCATCCACGAGGGCGAGGGAGTCGCCGCCAAGGCTCTCGAGAGCCTGGGCATCTCGCTCGACGCCGTGCGCGAGCAGGTGCAGGACATCATCGGCCAGGGTCAGCAGCAGCCGACCGGCCACATCCCCTTCACGCCGCGCGCCAAGAAAGTGCTCGAGCTCAGCCTCCGTGAGGCTCTGCAGCTCGGCCACAACTACATCGGCACCGAGCACATCCTGCTCGGTCTCATCCGCGAGGGCGAGGGCGTCGCCGCTCAGGTGCTCGTCAAGCTCGGCGCCGACCTCAACAAGGTGCGCCAGCAGGTCATCCAGCTCCTCTCGGGCTACCAGGGCAAGGAGCCCGCGGGCGTCGCCAGCGGCGCCGGCGAGCAGACCCAGGGCACCACGCAGGGCGGCTCGCAGGTGCTCGACCAGTTCGGCCGCAACCTCACGCAGGCCGCGCGCGACAACAAGCTCGACCCGGTGATCGGGCGCGAGAAGGAGATCGAGCGCGTCATGCAGATCCTGTCGCGCCGCTCCAAGAACAACCCCGTCCTCATCGGCGAGCCCGGTGTCGGCAAGACGGCGGTCGTCGAGGGCCTTGCGCAGGCGATCGTCAAGGGCGACGTGCCCGAGACGCTGAAAGACAAGCAGCTCTACTCGCTCGACCTCGGCTCGCTCATCGCCGGTTCCCGCTACCGCGGTGACTTCGAGGAGCGGCTGAAGAAGGTCACCAAGGAGATCCGCACGCGCGGCGACATCATCGTCTTCATCGACGAGATCCACACCCTCGTGGGTGCCGGTGCCGCCGAGGGTGCGATCGACGCCGCGTCGATCCTGAAGCCGCTGCTCGCCCGCGGCGAGCTCCAGACGATCGGTGCGACGACGCTGGACGAGTACCGCAAGCACTTCGAGAAGGATGCCGCCCTCGAGCGTCGCTTCCAGCCGATCCAGGTCGCCGAGCCGAGCCTGCCCCACGCGATCAACATCCTGAAGGGGCTGCGCGACCGCTACGAGGCGCACCACAAGGTGCAGATCACCGATGGTGCGATCGTCGCAGCGGCGAACCTCGCCGACCGGTACATCTCGGACCGCTTCCTGCCCGACAAGGCGATCGACCTGATCGACGAGGCCGGCGCACGCCTGCGTTTGTCGATCCTGTCGAGCCCGCCCGAGCTGCGCGAGTTCGACGACAAGATCGCCAAGGTCCGTGAAGACAAGGAGCGCGCCTCCGAGGACCAGGACTTCGAGAAGGCCGCCGCGCTGCGCGATGAAGAGAAGTCGCTCCTCGCCGAGCGCCTGCGCCTGGAGAAGCAGTGGCGCTCGGGTGACGTCGCCAGCCACGCGGTGGTCGACGAGGGCCTGATCGCCGAGGTGCTCGCCCAGGCGACCGGCATCCCGGTCTTCAAGCTCACGGAGGAGGAGTCGAGCCGCCTCGTTTTCATGGAGAAGGCGCTGCACCAGCGCGTCATCGGCCAGGAGGAGGCGATCGCCGCCCTGTCCAAGACGATCCGTCGTCAGCGTGCCGGCCTCAAGGACCCGAAGCGTCCGTCGGGCTCGTTCATCTTCGCCGGCCCCACGGGCGTCGGAAAGACCGAGCTGGCCAAGGCGCTCGCCGAGTTCCTCTTCGACGACGAGCACGCGCTGATCGCGCTCGACATGTCGGAGTTCGGTGAGAAGCACACCGTCTCGCGCCTGTTCGGTGCCCCTCCCGGGTTCGTCGGGTTCGAAGAGGGCGGCCAGCTCACCGAGAAGGTGCGCCGCAAGCCGTTCTCGGTCGTGCTCTTCGACGAGATCGAGAAGGCCCACCCCGACATCTTCAACTCGCTGCTGCAGATCCTCGAAGAGGGTCGCCTGACGGATGGTCAGGGTCGCGTCATCGACTTCAAGAACACGGTGATCATCATGACGACGAACCTCGGTTCGTCGGCGATCGCCGGGGGCCCCGTGGGCTTCCAGGTCGAGGGCGACACCGGCACCACCTACGAGCGGATGAAGGGCAAGGTCAACGAAGAGCTCAAGCGCAACTTCAAGCCCGAGTTCCTCAACCGTGTCGACGACATCATCGTCTTCCCGCAGCTCGACAAGGACGAACTGCGCCAGATCGTGGGCCTGTTCACCAAGCGCCTCGGCGAGCGTCTGCTCGACCGCGACATGACGATCGAACTGTCGGATGCCGCGAAAGACAAGCTGATCGAGATCGGCTTCGATCCGACGCTCGGTGCCCGCCCGCTGCGTCGTGCGATGCAGCGTGAGGTCGAGGATCGCCTGTCGGAGAAGATCCTCCACGGTGAGCTGAACCCCGGCGACCACGTCAAGGTCGACGCCGAGAACGGCGAGTTCGTGTTCGAGCACGGCCCGCGTGGCGAGAAGGTCGCGGTGGGCGTCGTCCACGGCGGCGAGATCACCGCGACGCCCGACCTCGCAGCGAACGCCTGACCTGAAGCGCAACGACGAAGAGTGGATGCCGAGAGGCATCCACTCTTCGTCGTTCCCGGTCGTCGCGGTCGTTGAGCGAGCGAGGACGCTTCGTCTCGTCGCTGGCGCTCCTCGCTCAGCAACCGACTCGCGAGACGAAACGCGCCGATCGCACGAACGGCCTCATGCCAGAACGCGTTTCGTCTGCGCGCGCCAGAGCGCGCTCCGCTCAACGACCGGCATGACTGGTCGCTGAGCCCGTCGAAGCACGCCGACTGCACAGAACGGGCTCGGCGAGTCCGGAGCGCTGGCTCTACGCTGGACGGGTGGCAGAGTTCACGATCAGGCCGGCGCGCACGCGCGATGTGCGTCGCATCCAGGCGCTCCTCGAACCGTTCGTGCAGCGGCGCATCCTGCTCGGCAAGGACCTGGTGGTGCTCTACGAGGCCACACAGCAGTTCCTCATCGCCGAGGACGCCGACGGCGAGCTCATCGGCTGCGGCGCGCTGCACGTCATGTGGGAGGACCTCGGCGAGGTGCGCACGCTGATCGTCGCCGACGGCTGGCTGCATCACGGCGTCGGCCGTGCGATCGTCGACGGCCTCGAGGCCAACGCCCGCACGCTCGGACTGTCGCGGCTGTTCTGCCTGACCTTCGAGGTCGACTTCTTCGAACGTCGGGGCTTCGAGCAGATCGGCGAGCAGGTCGTCGATCCCGACGTGTACTCGCAGCTCATCCGCTCGCCTGACGAGGGCGTTGCCGAGTTCCTCGATCTCGCGCACGTCAAGCCGAACACGCTCGGCAACACCCGCATGCTCAAACGCCTGTGACCTGTACGGCAACCTGGGGGTTTTCGCTCCCGGCGCGCGCCGGATCGGGATGCCGGCGGTCGCGGTCTACCCTGTCAGCATGACCGGCACCACTGCGCGACGCCGCCACTCTCCGGCGGTGTATCGCCGTCGGCGTATCGTGCTGCTCGTCGGGCTGCTGGTGATCGTCGGCGTCGTGTGGCTGCTGATCGCGCAGCCGTGGTCCGGCGCCGCGGACGAACCCGCCGCCAAGGACGACAAGGGAACCGTCCAGAACGGGACGGATTCGCTGCCGGTGCCCTCAGCGGGCGCGACCGGCGCCGCAGGCGATGCCGGGGCTGCCGAGGGTGCGACGGACGCGTCGGGGACGCCCACGCCCGGCGCGACGCCCACCGCGCTGCCGTGCGTCGCCAGCGAGGTCGCCGTCGAAGCCGTCACCTCGGCTGACACGTATTCCGGTGACGAGAACCCGCAGTTCACCATCAAGATCACGAACAACGGGCCCGACTGCACGCTCAACGTCGGCACGAGCGGCCAGTCCTTCACGGTCACCAGCGGCGACGACGTGTGGTGGCGCTCGACGGACTGCCAGAGCGAGCCGAGCGACATGATCGTGACGATCGCCGCCGGACAGAGCGTGTCCAGCGCTTCGCCGCTCGCGTGGGATCGCACCCGCTCTGCTGTCGGCACGTGCGCCGACGAGACCCGTCCTCGCGCCCCGGGCGGCGGTGCCTCGTACAACCTGTCGGTCGAGATCGGCGGCATCCCGTCGACCCAGCCGAAGCAGTTCCTGCTGTACTGAGCCCGCTCCAGGAACCCGATGCTCCGCGGAACCGCGGAGCGGGGCGTCCCCCCGGACCGCCCCGCTCCCCGCACCGGGTGTGTTGCCGAACACTCGGTCGTGCGTGCTTTCGATGATTGTCACCCCTATTGGTACGCTGTGTCTACCTTTGAGGCAGAACTTTTGAGGGGACGGTGGGAGTTGGAGTCCACGAGGATGCCGGTGATCGGCCTGACGACCTACCTTGAACTGGTGACGCAGGACGTCTGGCAGGAGCGCGGAGCCTTCCTGCCCGAGCCCTACATCACGTCTGTCACGGCGGCAGGCGGCATTCCCGTACTGCTGCCGCCGCAGCCCGCCGCAGAGGGAGTGGTCGATGCGGTGCTCGACCGGGTCGACGGATTGCTGCTCACCGGGGGACTCGATGTGGATCCCGCACTGTACGGTGCCGAGCGTCACCCGCTCACCGACCCGGCGCGCGCGGACCGCGACGACTGGGAGCTGGCACTGTTCCGCGGTGCCGAGCGCCGGCGGATGCCGGTGCTCGCGATCTGCCGCGGACTGCAGCTCATCAACGTCGCCCGCGGCGGAACCCTTCATCAGCACCTTCCGGACGAGCTCGGCACGGAGCGGTACTGCGTCGGCGGCGGCGAATACGCCATCAACGAGGTCACGATCGACGGGCCGTCGCGGCTCGCGGAGCTGATCGGTCCGGGCGAGCTCGACGTGCACAGCTACCACCACCAGGGCATCGACCGCCTGGGCGAGGGACTCATCGAGTCCGCCCGCAGCGACGACGGCCTCGTGCAGGCGTTCGAGTCCGACGGTGACGGTTACATCGTGGGCGTGCAGTGGCATCCCGAAGAGAACCCCGGCGACCGTCGGCTGTTCGAAGGGCTCGTGGCGGAGGCATCCACCTTCTCGCTGTCGTCAGCGCTGCGGTCATGACCGACGCTCCGCTGGCGGAGGTGCGCAAGGCCGTCTACCGGCCGGTGCGCGAAGGCAACGCGCTCGAAGACACCACGGCGCGGCTCGTGCAGACCGTGCGGCTCGGCGTCGTGCCTCCGGGGGAGTCGCTGCCGTCGGAGCGCGAGCTCGCGGCACTGTACGCCGTCAGCCGCGACACCGTGCGCGAGGCCATTCGCGAGCTCGCCGATGCCGGCTACCTGGTGCGGCGCCGGGGTCGATACGGCGGTACCTTCGTCGCCGACCCGCTGCCGCAGCCGGACGATCCGCGCGAGGTCTCAGCCGACGACATGGAGGACGTGCTCGGCATGCGTCGCGTGCTCGAGGCCGGCGCCGCTCGCACCGCGGCGGCCCGCACCATGGACGCCGCCGCCCGCGACGAGCTGTGGGCTCGGTACGAGGCGGTGGCCGCGGCATCCGAATCGGACTACCGCCGGCTCGACACACAGCTGCACCTGGCGATCGCCGAGGCCGCCGGCATCCCGTCGCTCGTCGCGCTCGCAGCTGAGAATCGGGCGCGCGTCAACGAATGGCTCGACACGTTCCCGTTGCTGCGGCGCAACATCGAGCACTCCAACGCGCAGCACGAGCGCATCGTCACGGCGATCCTCGCCGGCCGGCCCGACGCCGCCGTCGCGGCGATCCTCGAGCACCTGGCGGGGTCCGAGGCCCTGGTGCGTGGGTTCCTGGCCTGACGCGGCGAATCGGGCTGAACCGCTGATGAGGCTTGAACCGCTGATTAGGCTTGTGGCGTGGCCAAGAAGCGCGTCAAGAAGTCGAAGGAACCGCTGGAGTTCCGCAACACCCAGTTGAGCGATGCGCTGCAGACGCAGGACATGGCGGCCGTCGCCTTCGCGCTGCGTCACGGCCCGACGGTCGTGCCGCTCATGAAGCCCGGGCAGCGCGACAACCCGCTCGACGTCGGCGAGGTGTGGACCTACCGAGATCCGAACACCGGCGACCTCGCCCTGCTGCTGTTCAGCGATGCGGCCCACAAGCCGGCGGCGCTGCCGCCCGCGGTCGCCCTGCAGTCTCCAGGATGGCTGCGCGCGTTCCTCGAGACGCACAAGGACAGCATCACGACGGTCTTCTTCGACATCGCCGGGCCGCACCCGATGCAGGCGTCACCCGCCGACGTGATCGTCGCGCTCGACGCCTGACCCGGCACAGGCATCCGCGACACTCCGAAGCGGCTGCGCACGACGCGCGGATCTGTTCGACATGCTCGCGGGGTGGAATACGTCCTGGTGGGCATGGTGTGCGCGGTCGGCCTCGTGATCCCGATCGCGCTCGGATTCGCCGACCCGCGGCGTCGGCGTCGGCCGCGCGGCCACTGAGCCCGGCTGCCTGGCAGACCCATGGACAGCGCCCTCACGCAGACTCTCGACCAGATCCCGGTGCACGACCCGTTCGTCGTGGCCGATGCAGCGACCGGTCGCTACCACCTGTTCACCGCGTTCGACGGTCGCCGCGGCCCGATCCCCGGCACCGGGGTGGTCTCGTACACGAGCGAGAACCTGCGCGACTGGTCGGGACCGGACGTGGTGTTCCGGGTGCCCGAGGGCAGTTGGGCGGATCCGGATGCCGCACCGTGGGCGCCGGAAGTCCACGAGCACCTCGGCCGCTACTACCTCTTCACGACGCTGCACCAGCCGGCGATGGAGCTGTCGTGGCCGCAGCGCGGATCCACCGTGTTCGAGGTGCGCGCGGCGGACGACGCCGCAGGCCGCCACCCGTCGGCGCGTGGCACCGTGATCGCGGTATCCGACTCCCTGGACGGGCCGTTCGAGCTGGTGCGCACGGATCGCCCGATCCCGCCGCCGGAGTTCATGACGCTCGACGGCACCCTCCACGTCGACGACGACGGCACGCCGTGGATGGTGTACGCCCACGAGTGGGTGCAGGTGATCGACGGCACCTTCGAGGCGATCCGCCTCGCACCCGATCTGAGTGGTCCCCTCGGCGAGCCGGTGCACCTGTTCCGCGCCTCGGAAGGGTCGTGGCTGCGGGAGTGGACGCCTTCGGCGGGTGCCCTCGCTCCCTACATCTCGGACGGGTGCCAGCTGCGCAGGCTGGCGAGCGGCGCGCTGACGATGCTGTGGGCATCGTACCGGCGGCATCCCGACGGGCACGACGAGTACATCGAGACGTCGGCGACCTCGCCGACCGGCTCGCTGTTCGGCCCATGGGTGCAGAACGGCATCCTCGTGGATGGCAACGCGGGCCACGGCATGGTGTTCGACGGATTCGACGGCAAGACCTACCTGATCCTGCACCGCGGCATGAATACGCCGGTGGTGCGCGCCGAGATCTTCGAGGTCGCCGACGACGGCGATCAGCTGCGGGTCGTGGCGGATCGCCGCGACCTGTCGCACCCGGCGTAGCGATCGCGTACGGCATCGGCGTGCACGTCGCCGGGAACTGTGTCGGCGAGCCGTCGACGAGGAGTGGATGCCGTCACATCGTGGCGACGGCATCCACTCGTCTGTCTGCGAAGGCGCGCTCGCGCCGGGCGGTCAATGCAGGAAGCGGGGCGCGTCGGCCGCCGGCACCCCTCGCGGGGCGAGCCACCACGTGCACGCGAGGGCGCCGACTCCGATGAGCGCGGCGGCGAGGAACGCCACCATGAAGCCGGTGGTGTCGGTCGGCGCGACGAGGCTCACCGAGGCGAGCGCGGCCATCGCACCGACTCGGAGGATGCGCTCCCTCCTCGTTCGTGGACGACGTGCGGCCGTGATGCGGACGGATCAGCCGATCGAGTGGCAGATCGCATGCTTCGTGGCGATCGTCCACGGCGCCGCGACCGAGGTCGAATCAGGTCGGCTCGATGAGGCGGAAGCGGGAGGGCTCGTGCTGTCGACGCGGTCGGTGCTTCGTCAGGATTAGCGCTTGCGCCGAACGGTGAACGCGATTATGTTGGGAGCACCAACGTTGGTACCACCAACGTTAATGAACGGAGTCCGTCATGACCGCCAGCATCCACCCCGTCCACACCATGGCTTCATCCGCTGATTGCACCCTCGAAGACCGGATCGCGCTCACTGATCTGGTGTCGCGCCTGGGCGCCGCCCTCGACGAACACCGGTTCGACGCTCTGCGCGAGCTGTTCGTCGAAGACGCGACCGCCACGACGCCCGGCGGAGTCGCGGAAGGCCGGGACGCCGTCATCGCCCAGGCCACTCGCAACCATGTCGGCTTCAGTCGACTGCATCATGTCATGACGAATGTGCTGGTCGAGTTCGACGACATCGAGCAGGCGGGATCCTCGACCGCCCGCACGGCGCGCGTGCGCGCGAACCTCACCGCCCGCTTCGCCCACGATGACGGGGTGCCGGTGCTCACGCTCGGCGCCGTCTACCGTCTCGGCGTGCGGCAGGCCGTCGACGGATGGCGCATCTGTGAGCTGCGCGTCACGCCCGTCTGGCGCGAAGCGGCCGCATGAACGGCTCGGCATCGGCCGACGGCATGCAGCTGCAGCCGACGCCGCCTCGTCGACTTGCCGAGCTGCCGAGCTGGCTGCTCAGCAGGGCCGCGGGGCTCGGTGCACGCGTCGTCGGCGAGACGCTCGCGGCCCACGGCATGCGCCGACACCATTTCTCGGTGCTCCACTCGCTGTCAGAGAGCGGCTCGGTGAGTCAGGCCGAACTCGGGCGGCGACTGGCAATCGATCGCAGCGACCTGCACGCCCTGCTCGGCGAGCTCGAGGCGGATGAGCTGATCGTCCGCACTCCGGACGAGCGGGATCGACGTCGAAACGCCGTGTCGATCACACCTCGCGGCCAGACCCGGCTCGCCGACCTCGACAGAGCGGTAGACGAGGCGCAGCGTGAGCTGCTGGCGCCACTCGATGACCGGCAGCAGTCGGAACTGCGCAGCCTGCTCAGTCTGCTGCTCGGCGACTCGATCGGCGCCTCCGAGAGCTGACGGTGCTCAGAACTCGGGGATATCGTCGCCGGGACGGCCCTTGGCTCGAGCGCGGACGTCGTTGAGCGCACCGAGGAGGCGGCCCGAGCGGTTGTCGATGAGGTCGCGGTAGCCGAGGCGGGCAGCCTCGGTACGGCGCTGGGCGGACTGCGTGACCGGGCGGATCTCGCCGGCCAGGCTCAGCTCGCCGACTGCAGCGATGTGGCGGGGGATGGTGAGGTTCTGGACGGCCCCGGCGACCGCGAGTGCGATCGCGAGATCGGCCGCGGGCTCGACGAACCGCACGCCGCCGACGGTGGAGACGTACACGTCCTTGTCAGAGGTCTTGATCTCGACGCGCTTCTCGAGCACCGCCAGCACGGTGGCCACACGCGCGGCGTCGACGCCGTTGACGATGCGACGCGGGTTGGGCGACGTGCTGTCGATCACGAGCGCCTGCACCTCCACGGGCAGCGCCCGCCGGCCTTCGAGCGCGATCGACACGCACGTTCCCGGCTCGGTCGTGCCGTGCCCGAGGAACAGCGCGCTCGGGTCGGGCACCTCGGCGATGCCGGCCCCGGTCATGTCGAAGCAGCCGACCTCGTCGGTCGGGCCGAAGCGGTTCTTGAGCGCGCGGACGAACCGCAGCGACGTCTGCCGGTCGCCCTCGAACTGACACACCACGTCGACCAGGTGCTCGAGGATGCGCGGGCCGGCGATCGAGCCGTCCTTCGTGACGTGGCCGACGATGATCGTCGGGATCGCCCGGTCCTTGGCGATGCGAATCAGGGTGGCGGCGACCTCCCGAACCTGCGACGGGTGCCCGGCCATGCCCTCCGACAGCGCGGAGGACACCGTCTGCACCGAATCGACGATCAGCAGGTCGGGCGCGACCTCGTCGACGTGCCCGAGGATCGTCGCAAGGTCGGTCTCGCTCGCGAGGTACAGCTCGTCATGCAGTGCTCCGGTGCGCTCGGCGCGCAGGCGCACCTGGGCCGTGGACTCTTCGGCGCTCGCGTACAGCACGCGCCGCCCGGCGCGTGCCGACTGGGCCGCGACCTCCAGCAGCAGCGTCGACTTGCCGACGCCGGGCTCGCCCGACAGCAGGATCGCCGCGCCCGGCACGATGCCGCCGCCGAGCACGCGGTCGAACTCGCCGACGCCGCTCGTGCGGCGCGGCACGTCGGAGGTGTCGATGTGCGTGATGGGCCGTGCCGTGCGCGAGGCGCCGGGCGCCACCGGTGTCACCGACCGCAGGATGCCGGTCTGCTCCGCCGCCTCGACCACCGTGCCCCACTGCTGGCACTCGCCGCATCGGCCGACCCACTTGAGCGTCGTCCACCCGCACTCCGTGCACCGGTACGGCGCGGTCTGCGTGGGGCGTCGGGGTGCGGCCATGCGATCAGCGTACGTGCGACCGCCGACACCGCCTCAACGCCTGGCCGACGCCGGGCACGGCGTCGGACGAGTGGATGCCGGGGCCGCCGGCATCCACTCTCCACAGGTCAGCCGCGCAGTGAGTCGGCGACCTCGCGCAGCGCGTCGGCCGAACGGTGGAACAGCTCGAGCTCGCGGGTGTCGAACCGGGTCTCGCGGATCGGGACGGCGCCGCCCGCGCTGACCACCGACGGCACTGAGAGGGCCACGCCGTCGACACCGTGGAAGTCGTGCAGCACCGGCGACACCGGCAGCACGGTGTGCTGGTCGCCGAGGATCGCCTCGATGATGCGGGCGCTCGACAGGCCGATGGCGTAGTTGGTGGCACCCTTGCCCTGGATCACCTTGTACGCGGCGTCGCGCACGTCGATCGCGATCTGGTCGAGCTCTTCGGCGGTCATGCGGTCGCCGCGGGGTGTCACCCAGTCCAGGATCGGCACGGTGCCGATCGTCGCCTTCGACCACAGCGGGAACTCGGTATCGCCGTGCTCGCCGACGATGTAGGCGTGGACGCTCGAGGTCGAGACACCGGCGCGCTCGGCGAGCTTCCAGCGCAGGCGCGACGTGTCGAGCACCGTGCCCGACGCGAAGATGCGCTCGGGCGGCAGACCCGTCTGCTCCTGCGCGAGCACCGTCAGCACGTCGCACGGGTTGGTCACGATCACGTAGATCGCGTTCGGAGCCGCCTCCAGCAGCTGCGGCATCATCGTCTTCATGATGCGGGCGTTGACGCCGGCCAGCTCGATGCGCGTCTGGCCCGGGTCCTGCTTCGCGCCCGCGGTGATCACGACGACGTGCGAGCCCTCGACGACGGACAGGTCGCTGCCGCCGATGATGTCACTGGATCCGGTGAACTGCGTGCCGTGGGCGAGGTCGAGCACCTCGGCCTCGACCTTCTGCGTTGCGATGTCATAGAGGGCGACGTGCCGCGCCGACCCGCGGATGAGCGCCGCGTACGCGGTGCTCGCCCCGACGCTCCCGGCTCCGACGACAGTGACTTTCGAGTTCTCGATGACGGCCATGCGGCCAGTCTTGCAGGGCGGGGCGCGGCGGTGCCAGGGCCTGTGGCCGTGACTATCGCGAGAGAGTGGATGCCGCACCCGGCGTGCCCCGCGCTGTGGGGGCGCGGGGCACGCCGAGGGGGCGGCATCCGGTCGGTCACCGAGCCTTCGCGGCCGCCCGGGTCGCGGGGGAGGCCGTGCGCGCCTCGAGGAGGAGGTCGGCCGCCTTCTCGCCGATGACGATCGCCGGCGCGTTCGTGTGACCGCGGATGATGGTCGGCATGATCGACGCATCGGCGACGCGCAGCCCGTCGACCCCGCGGACGCGGAGTTGCTCGTCGACGACGGAGGCGGCATCCGTTCCCATGCGCGCGGTGCCGACCGGGTGGTACAGCGTGTGTGCGTGCTGCTCGAGCGCGATCGCGTCGCGCTCCGCGCGGGGGAGCGTCTCGGCACCGGCCGGCTGCACGAACGTGCCCGTCGTGATCGCGCGCAGCGCCGGAGCCACCAGCAGCTCCTCGCACAGTGCGAGACCGGCGAGCAGCGCCTTGCGGTCCTTGCCCTCGGGATCGCTGAGGTACTGCGGGTCGATGAGCGGCTTGTCGAACGGATCTGCGGTCGCGAGCGCGATGGTGCCCGTGCTCTCGGGCTGCACGAGGATCGCGCCGACCGTGACGGCGTGACCGTCGTGGGCGATGAGGCCCTCGCCGATGAACGCCACGGGAGCGTAGATCAGCTCGAGGTCGGGAAGGTCGAGCGACGGGTCCGAGCTGACGAATCCGTACGCCTCGCCCACGTTCGAGGTGAGCATCCCGCGCTTGCGCGCGAGGTAGTTCACCAGCTCGCCCGGCTTCTCGGCGGTGAAGAGGGTGCCGTCCTTCGCACCGACGGCGAGCACCGCCATGAGGTGATCGCGCAAGTTCTTGCCGACCTCGGGGCTGTGGGCCACGACCGGGATGCGGTGTCGTTCGAGCTCGGCGCGATCCCCCACGCCCGAGAGCATGAGCAGCTGCGGCGTGTTGACGGCGCCGCCGCTCAGCACGACCTCGGCCGATGCGTGAGCGGACTTCAGCGCGCCGCCCTGGGAGTACTCGACGCCGACGGCCCGCGTGCCCTCGAACAGCACCCGCGTGGCGTGCGCGTCGGTTTCGACGGTGAGGTTCGCGCGGGAGCGCGCCGGCTTCAGGTACGCGTCGGCGGTGCTGAAGCGCGACCCCTTCGACTGGCTCACCATCGTCTGGCTGAACCCGCGTTGGTCGCGGCCGTTCGCGGGGACCACCTTGTGCCCCGACTGCTCCGCCGCCTGCAGGTACGCGGCGGTGTGCGGGCGCGGGCTGCGCTGATCCTGCACGTGGATCGTGCCGTCGTGGCCGGTCTCGTCGTCGTTGTCGCGCGATATCGAGGACTCGACGCGTTCGACGCGGCGGAAGTACGGCAGCAGTCCCTTGAACGACCAGCCGTCGCCTGCGACCCTCCCCCACGCGTCATAGTCCTCCGCGAAGCCGCGGACCCACATCATGGCGTTCATCGACGACGAGCCGCCCAGCGTCTTGCCCCGCGGCCAGAAGACGCGCCGCCCGCCCAGGTGAGGCTGCGGTTCGGTGTCGTAGTCCCAGTCCACCTCCGACCGGAACAGCTTCGAGAACGCCGCCGGGATATGGATCTCCATCTTCTTGTCGACGGGTCCCGCCTCCAGCAGCAGCACGCGGATCGAGGGGTCCTCGCTCAGCCGCCCCGCGAGGGCGGCTCCGGCGGAGCCGGCCCCGACGACGATGTAGTCGTAGGTCGCGGCATCCATCACGGCGCTCATGCCGGCACCTCCACCGTGCGCAGGTCCTTGAGCGCGCGATACGTGGTCGTGGCACCGGAGGTGCCGTCGACGGTGGCGGGGCGGTCGAGGTCTGCGTCGGCGATGCCGGCGAAGAGGAGCTCGTGGAGCGTGACATCGGGGATGTCGACGTCGGGCAGCGGACTGCGGAAGGGCATTGCGTCTCCTTTGACGGTTCGGGTGAATCGGGTGGATCAGGCGCGGAACGCGGCGGCGAACACGGCCGGCATCTTGAGCCAGCCGGGGGCGGAGGCGAACCCCGTGAGCCGGCGACCGGTCGTCGCGGCGCTGCGCGCGGTCACGAACCACGGCGGCTTCGGGAACAGGGCGAACTCGCCGCGGGCGATGGAGCGGGGGAACGGGCGGAACGGCCCGGTGACCACGGTGCGCTCGGGCTCTTCGATGAGAAGCGCATTGTGCACGACACCGCGGCCGCTCTGGATGTCGTCGAGCGTGTGCCCCGGGAACGCGCCCCACGGCGCGGCGGCGGTGAGGAACCCGACGCCTGACCAGGCGTTGATCGCGATCGTGCCGTAGCGCAGCCGGGCGATCGCCTCGCGGAACGCGGGTCCCATGCGCTTGATGTCTCGGGGCGCGGCGACGACGTTGGCGCCGAGGGTGCCGCGCAGGTCGCGGTTGGCGGTCTCCACGGCGGTGTCGAGGAACGCCTGCCCGGCACCGGCGACCTCGACGATGCCCAGCACCGGGGCGAAGTACTCGGTCGTCTCGAGCGGTGTCGCATCGCCGGAGGGGCCGATGTCGACCAGCATGCGGCATCCATCCTCTCCGAGACGCACGGCGTCGGGGTAGGCGCTCGCCGCCGAGGCGAACCGGGCATCGCTGCCCGGGTACCACGCGGGGCGCTGCGGCGCCCTGGCGATCGCGGAACGCAGTTCGGCGAGGAAGGCGTCTTTGAGCTTCCAGTCGGCGCTGAGGATCACGATCTGCCCGGCGATGCAGTTGTAGCCGCCGTTGTGCAGGCGCATCGTCGCGACGTGCTCGGCCTGGTAGCGCAGGTCACGCGGCGACCAGTTGCCCGGGACCACGATGACCGGCGCCACGCCGCCGAGCTCGCTGGTGATCGGCTTGTCGAGCAGGGGAGTGCCTGCCGCCTTGCGGGCGCGACCCTCGTCGCCGGGACCGTACACGACGACGTCGTGCGTGAGCGCGCTGCCGGTGATGTGCACGTGCGCGACGCGAGGGTGGTGGGCGAGGTAGCCGCCGGCCTCGGCTCCGCCCTGCACGATGCGCAGGACGCCTGCCTCGATCAGCGGCGCGAGTGCCTTCGTGTACACCGGCTGCATGCCGGCCATGACCGGGTTGAGCTTGAGCAGGGTCACGCGGTTGTTCGCGACGAGCTCGTACACGACGTCCAGCGGCGCGATCGAGGTGATGTTGCCGGCGCCGAGCACCAGGCCGATGCCGTGCGTGAGGCTCGGGCGATGCTGCGCGAGACCCGCCCGCGAGGCCGCCGTGCTGGCGGCGACGCCGGGTCGCAGCCACACCTCCGCGCGGAAGCCGTGCAGCAGGATCGACTCGTACGCGTTGTGCGGCAGCACGGGGACCGTGACTCGTCGACCGGGAGCGGTGCCGAACTTCGTGCCCGCCAGCGGGCTCTTGCGCTCGGCGAGCGACTGCAGCGTGTGCGCGAGCGTGCCGAGCGACGTGAGCACGGGGTAGGGGCCCGAGATCCACTCCTCGCCCATCAGCTGCGAGTCGGGATCGAGGCCCTTGATGGCGCCTGCGGTGGTGGCCCACTCCTCGGCGGCCGCCGCGACCGCCGCGTGAGTGCGGGCCAGCAGACGAGCGCGATCCGGGAGGGATGCCGCCGCCCAAGCCTGTTCGCCGGCTTCGAGCTCGGTGAGCGCGGTGTCGAGTCGGCGGCGCTCGGCGTCGTCGAGGGCGGTGTGGTCTGCCGCGGCCGAGGGTGCGGTAAGGACTGAGGTGCTCACGGATCTCCTTTGATCGTGCCTCCAGCGTGCGACACGATGCCCTGTCGGCCAATGGGCGGTCGCCCCGACTTGATCGGCCGTCTTTGTGCAGCCGCACAAGACATCGGCGTGCGGTTGGGGTAGGGTCGCCACATGTCGATCCACGAAGCGGTGGTCGTCCGCGACGTCGGGCGCACCGGTGCCCTCGCCGGACTGTTCCTGGAGCTGCTCGATTCCGCCGATGCGCTCACCGACCGCGTGGTCGCCCAGATCCTCGCGGGCGAGCATGCCTACGCCGAGACCACGATCAGCGAAGAGATGCTGTACGACATCGTGCGGCGCAACATCTGTGCGCTCCTGGAGACCCTGGGTGGAAAGCTCGACTCGTTGCAGGCGGCGCGGGATGCCGGCCGCCTCAAGGCCGAGCACGGCGTTCCGCTCGCGGGCCTGCTCCACGCCTACCGTCTGGCCGGTCTGGAACTGTGGGATCAGATGATCGCGCGGTCCGCCCGGGCGGACCGGTCCGAGGCGCTGCTGCGTGTCTCATCGGACGTGTGGGGGATCATCGATCGGTTCTCCAGTGCTGCGGCCGAGTCGTACCGCGAGGTGGTGGACGAGCGGGATCGCCGCAATCAGCAGACGCGGAGCGTGATGCTGCTCGCGCTGCTCGATGCCGACACGCCTGTGCGCGAGGCCGCGGGTCTGCTGCGCACTCTCGGTCTGGCCGAGCAGGGACAGTACGTCGTGGTCGCGGCCGAGCTGGACCGCTCGGGCGCGGACCCGCTGCCCGCCGTCGAGGGGCGATTGCGTCGTGCCGGCGTCGGCTCGACCTGGGCCACCTGGAGTGCCGAGCACGTCGGCCTGATCTCCGGCGCATCGGTCGCCGACATCGATCGCGCGGTGCAGGTGGTGATGGATGCCGCCACCTCCCGCGTCGGCATCAGCTCGGTGTTCTCGGCGATCTCTGCCGGCGCCCACGCCCTCGGCGAGGCGCGCCTTGCACTGGAATGCGTTCCGCGTTCGACCGCTGGGGTGCATCGCTACGGGCGGGCGCCCCTCGACACGCTCCTCGTGGCGCACCCCGACAGGGCGGCCGAGCTGCGCGCGAACGTGCTCGGCGCGCTCGAGGCCGGACCCGAGCACGACCACCTGCTGGACACGCTCGAGGCGTGGTTCCGCGCCGACGGCTCCACCGCCGAGGCCGGGCGCCTGCTGAACTGCCACCGCAACACCGTCGGCTACCGGCTGGCACGCATCGCGGAGTTCACCGGACGATCGGTGACGCGACCTGCCGATGCCGCTGAACTCTACGCCGCGTTGCGTGCGGTGCGGCTCGGGGCGTGATCGCGGCGCCGGGTGGCGGCATCCACTCGATCAGGGCGCTGCGGGATCGACAGCGTCGCGCGGCGGATTGCGGATGCCGAAGAACGACGTGATGCCGCCGGCGATCATGAGTGCGGCGGTGACGAGCGCGGCGCGGTGGAACCCGTTGAGATCGAGCTGGCCGCCGACGATGACGGCGAGCAGGGCGACTGTGACGAGGCCGGCGACGCGGGCGACGGCGTTGTTGACCGCGGAGGCGATGCCCGATCGCTCGGGCCCGATGGCTCCGAGGATCGCGGAGGTGAGCGGCGCGACGGTGAGGGCCAGGCCCACGCCCATCACGATCATGCTCGGGAGCACCTGCCACCAATAGGAGAACTCGGTCGTGGTGGTCAGCAGCAGCAGGGCGCCCAGACCCATGACGATCGGGCCGGTGGTCATGAAGAACCGAGGCCCCCAGCGACCGCTCCAGGCACCCGCGCGCGAGCTGAGGGCGATCATGATGAGCGTGATCGGGAGGCTGGCCAGTCCCGCCGCCGTCGCTGTGAGGCCGGCGCCTTCTTGCAGGTAGACGACGACCACGAGGCCGTTGAGCGCCAGTGCGCCGTAGATGAACGCGGTCGCGACGTTGCCTGTCCAGAAGTTGCGCACGCGGAACAGGTCCAGCGGCAGGATCGGGTTGCGTACGAACCGCTGCCGCAGGATGAAGGCGACGAACATGGCCGCACCGACGACGAGCGGGATCCAGATGTTCGGGGCCGCCCACCCGGAGTTCGGCTGCTCGATGAGCGCGTAAACCATGCCGCCCAGTCCGAGCGTGCACAGGATCGCGCCCAGCCAGTCGATGGACGCGTCGGGATGCCGCACGTCGTGGAATCCGCCGCGCGCGAGCAGGATCAGGGTCGCCGTGATGGGCACGACGTTGATGAGGAACGCGAGCCGCCACGACGCCAGGTCGACGAGCAGGCCGCCGATCAAGGGCCCGACGATCATCGCCGACGTGGTCATGGCCGTCCAGATGCCGATGGCGCGGCTCTGCGCCGGCCCGCTGAAATTCGACGTGATGAGCGCGAGCGAGCTCGGCACCAGGAACGCGCCCGCCGCACCTTGCACGGCGCGCGCGACGATCAGGAACTCAGCCGTCTGCGACGCCGCGATCGCGATCGACGCGACGCCGAACCCGATGAGCCCGATGCGCAGCACGAGCACCCGGCCGTACGCGTCGCTGACCGACCCCGCGACCAGGATGAGCGCGCCGAGCGTGATGAGGTACGCATCGACGACCCACTGCTGCGTGGTCAGGCCGCCGCCGAGCTCTTCGCTGATCGCCGGCAGCGCGACATTGACGATCGTGCCGTCGAGGAACGCCACGCACGACCCCAGCACCGCGATCCACAGCACGTAGCGCTGCGCCGTCGCCATGCGGCTCGCCGGTGCGGCGGTGGGTCCGTCCTCGTTCACGTGCCCCACGCTAGACCCGGCGGGCGACATCGGGGCAGGGGTGGGTGCTGTCCGTCTTCGGGCGCGGCGCGAACACCCGAACACGGTGGTTCGGAACGGTGGATGCCGGCGGTCGGCGCCGGGCGGCGGCATCCCCTCGCCCGACGGCTGTGCAGCCTCGACCACGGCGCACCGGGCGGCTAGCGTGGCCGCGGGAGCGAAACGCTCGCTCGAACGGATGGTGCGCATGGACTACGGGCTTCACATCGCGGACTTCACGTGGCGCACCGGCGCCGCCCGGCTCGGCCCCGCGCTCGCCGCGCACGTGCGCAACGCCGAGGCCGCCGGCATCCATCGCATCACGGTCATGGACCACTTCTGGCAGCTGCCGGGCATCGGTCCGGTGGAGCACGAGATGCTCGAGGCCTACGCGACGCTCGGCTTCATCGCCGCCCACACCGAGAAGGCGCTGCTGCACACGCTGGTGTCGGGGGTGATCTACCGGCATCCGTCACTGCTGGCGAAGGTCGTGACGACGCTCGACGTGCTGTCGGGTGGCCGGGCGGGGCTCGGCATCGGCGCGGCGTGGAACGAGGAGGAGTGCCGTGGCCTGGGCTTTCCGTTCCCGCCGGTCGCGCAGCGGTTCCGCGAGCTCGAAGAGACGCTGCAGATCTGCCTGCAGATGTGGTCGGACTCCGAAGAGCCGTACGAGGGTGCGATCTGGCAGCTGGAGCGCACGCTCAACTCGCCGCAGAGCCTCACCCGGCCGCACCCGTACCTGCTGATCGGCGGGGGCGGGGAGAAGAAGACGCTGCGTCTGGTCGCTCAGTATGCGGATGCCTGCAACCTCGGCGTGCGCGACGAGCTGCCCACCCACAAGCTCGACGTGCTGCGAGCCCACTGCGACGACGTCGGCCGTTCGTACGACGAGATCGAGAAGACCGCGATGGTCGCCGTGACACCCGAGTCGACGGCGTCGTCGCTGGCCGCCGTCTCTGCGTCGCTGGCAGCCATCGGAATCACCGCGACATACGTCTTCGCCGTCGGCATCGACGAACCGTCACGTGTGGTGGATGTGGTCCACGGGGCGATCGAACTCGGGTGATCCGGGAGTGGATGCCGCCAGCCCCCGTCGATTCGCGGCATCGGCCGTCGTGACGTAAGCTTATCGGCGGTGACGTGTCCGAGCGGCCGAAGGTGCAACTCTCGAAAAGTTGTGTAGGGTAACCCCCTACCGTGGGTTCAAATCCCACCGTCACCGCCAATTGAAACCCACTGAAACTGATCAGACTGATCGACTTCAGTGGGTTTCGTTCTGTTCGGATCGGATTCAGTTGTTGCCAGGATGTTGCCACTGACCGGGGATTCGTCGTTTCGATCCTCGGTCGTGTGCTGGGATGAGCCCGGTCTGCGAAGGTGCGATCGACTGGCTGCTCTGTCTGAGTCCGCGTGATTCCGCGGTCCGGTGGCAACAGAGTGGCAACATCTCCGAAGCCCCGAGCTTCCGGACTCCGTTGTGAGCTGAGCCGTCCCCGGGTGCCTTGCCGGTGGGGTCCAGCCCCACATGCAAGGCGTTGGGTCTCAACAGGTCGCCGCGTCCCGATCGGATTGAATGAATCTGATGCGGCGGCCTATTGCCGCACTCCGGAGGATCGATATTCGGGCATTGCGCGGTTCAGGAGCCTGTGCGGGCGCCGGGGCTGGCGCGCAGGAGGCCCTGTCCGACCGTCAAGATATGTTCGCATCGTGGGGAACTTGCCGAAGCCAAACCAGAGCTCAGGGCCGCTCACAGATCACGTGAGAAAGGGACGCGTTTACAAGTCTCCGCTTGCTGCTACCGGTGCTTTAAGCATCGCGAACTGGCTCAAGGACGACCTTCCCGACCTTCTTTGGCCTGCGCTTGTCCTTGCCGAACGCGGTAACAACGGTGTTCGGCAATTCGTGCAGTGGCAGGCGGCTGTGCAAGCGAACCTCGCGCACCATGACGACAGCGAATGGCTAGCGGAGACCCTCGATGGAAGACTAACCAATCTGGCGACGCTGGCTGAGCGGTACCCCGACGCATCCGCGATTGTCGTCGATGCAGCCAACCGCCGAGGGCTCCTTTCTGAGGAAGTTCGGCGTGCACTGGCGTCCTACCCCTACCTTCCGGCCCGGTGGCTTGTCGGCGATGTTGAGGTCGCACCGGGTCAAGTCCTGGGACGTGGTGTATCGGTGATCGTGTGATCCTTCGTTCTTGGGGGGTCAGGCGGTGAGGGCTTGGAGGTCGGGTTCGGTCACCTCCTCGGGGGCGGTTTCGGGTTCGCC
>Ga0160446_100137_pt1 | contig 61486 bp, 71 predicted proteins | sample HID1973I_E1MG_FD_108200 | JGI IMG/M metagenome (GOLD analysis project Ga0160446, IMG submission 108200) | Enriched mosquito-associated microbial communities from UW Madison campus, WI, USA - HID1973I_E1 MG | ecosystem: Host-associated > Arthropoda: Insects > Digestive system > Unclassified ...
CTGAAGTTCGAAGTCGAACTGATCGCCCCGATCGCGATGGAAGAGAAGCTGCGCTTCGCCATCCGTGAAGGCGGCCGCACCGTCGGCGCAGGCGTCGTCTCGAAAATCCTGAAGTAATTCGGGACGGGCAGGGGGCGCTTTCGCCCCCGACCCAAATAATTCCTGGCACCCGCCGATTCGGGGGTTGTCAAAAGGCGAACCGGCGGTTATCCCGCCGGCTTGCCAATTTGGAATAACGGTTCGAAGCAGGCGCCGCGTGGTGTGTCGTCTGCCTCTCAACTGAATACCCCCGCAAGAGGGACGATAATGCAAAGCCAGACTATCCGCATCCGGCTCAAGGCGTTCGATTACCGCGTTCTGGACGCCAGCACGCAGGAAATCCTGAACACCGCCAAGCGCACCGGCGCTCAGGTCCGTGGTCCGATTCCGCTGCCCAACAAAATCGAGAAGTTCACCGTTCTGCGCGGTCCGCACATCGACAAGAAATCCCGCGACCAGTGGGAAATCCGCACGCACAAGCGCCTGCTGGATATCGTCGACCCGACCCCTCAGACCGTTGACGCCCTGATGAAGCTCGACCTCGCCGCTGGCGTTGATGTCGAAATCAAGGTGTAAGGAGGCCATTATGCTGCGGACTGGTGTAATCGCCAAGAAGCTGGGCATGACCCGGCTGTTCCTTGAAGACGGGCGTCAAGTTCCCGTCACCGTTCTTCACGTCGACAACCTGCAGGTCGTCGCTCAGCGCACCGCCGAAAAAGACGGCTATGTCGCGCTGCAGCTGGGTGCTGGCGAGGCGAAAGCCAAGCGCACCACCGCTGCCCTGCGTGGTCACTTCGCGAAGGCCAATGTCGCTCCCAAGCGCAAGATCGCGGAATTCCGCGTTGCCGAAGAAAACCTGATCGAAGTGGGCGAGGAAATCATCGCCGACCACTACTTCGCGGGTCAGTTCGTCGACATCGCCGGCACCTCGATCGGTAAAGGCTTTGCCGGTGCGATGAAGCGTCACAACTTCGGTGGTCTGCGCGCCTCGCACGGTGTGTCGATCTCGCACCGCTCGCATGGTTCGACCGGCCAGTGCCAGGATCCGGGTAAAGTCTTCAAAGGTAAGAAGATGGCCGGTCATCTGGGTGCCGTTCGCGTCACCACGCAGAACCTGCAAGTCGTTCGCACCGATTCCGACCGTGGCCTGATCATGGTCAAGGGTTCGGTTCCGGGCTCGAAAGGTGGCTGGGTCACCATCAAGGACGCCGTGAAGAAGCCGCTGGCTGATAGCACGGTCTTCCCGGCTGCGACCCGTTCGAAGGCTGCCGCTGAGGCTCAGGTCTCTGCCGAGGCCGTTGCGCCGGAAGGAGACAACTGATGAAACTCGATGTGATCACGCTCGAAGCCGGCAAAGCCGGTGACATCGACCTGAGCGATGACATCTTCGGGCTCGAGCCGCGTGCCGACCTGCTGCACCGCGTCGTGCGCTGGCAGCGTGCGAAAGCCCAAGCCGGTACCCACTCGGTCCTGGGCAAGTCGGATGTCAGCTACTCGACCAAGAAGATCTACCGCCAAAAAGGCACCGGTGGCGCTCGCCACGGTTCCCGCAAGGCGCCGACCTTCCGTCACGGTGGCGTGTACAAGGGTCCGACCCCGCGCTCGCACGCGTTCGACTTGCCGAAGAAAGTTCGCGCACTTGGCCTGAAGCACGCTCTGTCGGCGAAATTCGCTGCGGGTGAGCTGGTCATCGTGGAAAGCCTGAACATCGCTGACGCCAAAACTGCAGCCGTTGCCAAAGCGGTCAAGGAAAATGGCTGGAAGCGCGTTCTGGTGATCGACGGTGCCGAAGTGAACGAAAACTTCGCCCGTGCCGCCCGCAACCTCGAAGGCGTGGACGTCCTGCCGTCGATGGGTGCCAACGTCTATGACATCCTGCGTCGTGACACGCTCGTGCTGACGCGCGCCGGTGTCGAAGCTCTGGAGGCTCGTCTGAAATGACCACGAAGCCCGAACATTACGACGTGATCGTCAAGCCGCTGATCACCGAGAAAGCGACGCTGGTTGGCGAAGCCAACGCGTTCGTCTTCCAGGTGGCCAAGGATGCGAACAAGCCTTCGATCAAGCAAGCGGTCGAAGCCCTGTTCAACGTCAAGGTGAAAGCGGTCAACACCACGATCACCAAAGGCAAGACCAAGCGTTTCAAAGGCCGTCCGGGCGTCCGTTCGGACGTGAAGAAAGCCTATGTCACGCTGGAAGCCGGCAACACCATCGACGTGTCGACCGGTCTCTGATATAGAGCCACCGAATCGACGGCCCCCCAGTGGGGCCGTCGTATTTTGACGAAACGGACCACCTCAGGTCCAAAGCAACGGAAGACAGAAAGCATGGCACTCAAGTCGTATAAACCGACGACGCCTGGCCAGCGTGGGCTGGTTCTGATCGACCGTTCGGAGCTTTGGAAAGGGCGCCCGGTCAAATCCCTCACCGAGGGTTTGACCAAGAACGGCGGCCGGAACAACACCGGACGGATTACGATGCGCCGCAAGGGCGGCGGGGCGAAGCGTCTTTACCGCATCGTCGACTTCAAGCGCACCAAGTTCGATGTTTCGGCTGTGGTCGAGCGGATCGAATACGATCCCAACCGCACCGCTTTCATCGCGCTCATCAAATACGAAGACGGCGAACAGGCCTACATCATTGCTCCGCAGCGTCTTGCTGTCGGTGACAAGGTGATCGCCGGCGCCAAGGTCGACGTGAAGCCCGGCAACGCGATGCCCTTCTCGGGCATGCCGATCGGCACGATCGTCCACAACGTCGAGCTGAAGCCCGGCAAGGGCGGCCAGCTGGCCCGTTCGGCAGGCACCTATGCCCAGTTCGTCGGCCGTGACGGGGGCTATGCCCAGATCCGTCTGTCCTCGGGCGAGCTGCGCCTGGTCCGCCAGGAATGCATGGCGACCATCGGCGCCGTGTCGAACTCGGACCACTCGAACCAGAACCTGGGTAAAGCGGGCCGCAACCGCCACAAGGGCATCCGCCCGAGCGTTCGCGGTGTCGCCATGAACCCGATCGACCACCCGCATGGTGGTGGTGAAGGCCGGACTTCGGGCGGTCGTCATCCGGTTACTCCGTGGGGCAAAGGCACCAAGGGTAACAAGACCCGCACGAATAAAGCGACCGACAAATACATCCTGCGGTCGCGTAACGCGAAGAAGGGGCGCTAATCCATGGCACGTTCTATCTGGAAGGGCCCCTTTGTCGACGCATACGTGCTTCGCAAGGCGGAAAAAGCCCGCGAGGCTGGCAAGTCCGACGTCATCAAGATCTGGTCGCGTCGTTCGACCATTCTGCCGCAGTTTGTCGGCCTGACTTTCGGCGTCTACAACGGCCACAAGCATATCCCGGTCGCCGTGACCGAGGAGATGATCGGTCAGAAGTTTGGTGAATACTCGCCGACGCGGACCTATTACGGTCACGCCGCCGACAAGAAAGCGAAGAGGAAGTAATCGTCATGGGTAAGGAACAAAATCCGCGCCGCGTGGCGGAGAACGAGGCGTTTGCAAAAACCAAAATGCTTCGCACCTCGCCGCAGAAGCTGAACCTGGTGGCGGCGCTGATCCGCGGCAAGAAAGTCGACAAGGCCCTGGCCGACCTGACCTTCTCGCACAAGCGCGTCGCCGGCGACGTGAAGAAATGCCTTCAGTCGGCCATCGCCAACGCCGAAAACAACCATAACCTGGACGTCGACAACCTGATCGTCGCCGAGGCATGGGTCGGAAAGAACATGGTCATGAAACGCGGTCGTCCGCGCGCCCGTGGTCGTTACGGCAAGATCATGAAGCCGTTTTCGGAAATCACCATCAAGGTGCGTCAGGTCGAGGCCATTGAAGCCGGGGAGCGTGCGTAATGGGTCAGAAAGTAAACCCCATCGGGATGCGTCTTCAGGTCAACCGCACCTGGGACAGCCGTTGGTATGCGGATGACAAGGACTACGGCAACCTGTTGCTGGAAGACCTGAAGATCCGCGACTTCATCCACACCGAAGCCAAGCAGGCAGGCGTCAGCCGCGTCATCATCGAGCGTCCGCACAAGAAGTGCCGCGTCACGATCTATGCCGCGCGTCCGGGTGTCATCATCGGCAAAAAAGGCGCCGATATCGAAACCCTGCGCAAGAAGCTGACGAACTTTACCGCTTCGGAACTGCACCTCAACATCGTTGAAGTCCGCAAACCCGAACTGGACGCCCAGCTGGTTGCCGAGTCGATCGCTCAGCAGCTGGAGCGCCGCGTTTCGTTCCGTCGCGCCATGAAGCGCGCCGTGCAGAACGCCATGCGCATGGGTGCCCTGGGTATCCGGGTGAACGTTTCGGGCCGCCTTGGCGGCGCCGAGATCGCCCGCACCGAATGGTACCGCGAAGGCCGTGTGCCGCTGCACACCCTGCGCGCCGACATCGACTATGCGCTGTCGGAAGCGACCACCCCCTATGGGATCATCGGTGTGAAGACCTGGATCTTCAAAGGCGAGATCATGGAGCATGACCCGCAGGCCCGCGACCGCCGCGCTACCGAAGCGCAAGACGGTCCGGCTCCGCGTGGTCCGCGTCGTGACCGCGACGCGCGCTAAGGAGAGTTGAGATGCTGCAACCGAAACGGACCAAGTTCCGCAAACAGCACAAGGGCCGGATCCACGGCGAAGCCAAGGGCGGTTTCGCCCTGAACTTCGGCTCGTTCGCCCTGAAGGCCACTGAGCCGGAGCGTGTGACTGCCCGCCAGATCGAAGCGGCCCGCCGCGCGATCACCCGCCACATGAAACGTCAGGGCCGGGTCTGGATCCGGATTTTCCCGGACGTGCCGGTTTCCTCGAAACCGACCGAAGTGCGGATGGGTAAAGGTAAAGGCTCGGTCGATTACTGGGCGGCCCGCGTCCATCCCGGCCGCATCATGTTCGAGATCGACGGCGTGTCCGACGAGATCGCGCGTGAAGCGCTGCGCCTGGGTGCGAACAAGCTGCCGGTGCTGACCCGCATCGTGGCCCGCGAAGACTGGTAAGTCTTTCGCTACCATGAGATCATGAAGGCCCCCCGGGATTTGCGGGGGGCTTTTTTCTGTTGGGGACTAATTGCCTTCCTCTGGGACGGCGGCTCCTGCGGTGAGGTTCTCCGCCCACGCTGACCCAGAGGCGCGGTTTCCCCAGCAATTCACAGTTTTCCCTTGCCAGACTGGGAATTTCCGCGTAAGGGCAAGCCTTCATCATGAAACTCCACCGGAATCAGGGTGGCCCTGCGTGCAGGGGCTCTCCGGTGATGTTGAAAGGAAATGGCGTATGAAAGCGCTGGAACTGAAAGAAAAGACGCCGGAACAGCTGCGCGAACAGCTGCTCTCGCTCAAGAAGGAAGCGTTCAACCTGCGCTTCCAGCAGGCCACCGGCCAGCTCGAGTCGACCGCCCGCATGCGTGCCGTCCGTCGTGACGTCGCCCGTGTGAAAACCATTCTGAACCAGAAAGCGGCGGAAGCCGCGGCGTCGAACTAAGGAGCCAGGTCCATGCCCAAACGCATCCTGCAAGGCAAGGTCGTCAGCGACAAGAACGAACAGACCGTCACCGTTCTGGTCGAGCGTCGCTTCAAGCATCCGCTGCTGCACAAGACCGTGCGGTCGTCGAAGAAATACCGCGCTCATGACGCGGAGAACCAGTTCAAGGTTGGTGACACCGTTCGTATCATCGAATGTGCGCCGATCTCGAAAACCAAGCGTTGGACCGTTCTGGTCGACGCTGCAGTCTAATCGAAACCCTGGGGCCGCTTCGCGTGGTCCCCAAAGGTCGGGAGTAATCCAATGATCCAGATGCAGACCAATCTGGATGTCGCTGACAACTCCGGCGCTCGCCGAGTTCAGTGCATCAAGGTCCTGGGTGGTTCGCACCGTCGCTATGCGTCGGTGGGCGACATCATTGTCGTCTCCGTCAAGGAGGCCATTCCGCGCGGCCGCGTGAAGAAAGGTGACGTCCGCAAGGCCGTCGTCGTGCGCACCGCGAAAGAAGTGAAGCGTGAAGACGGAACCTCGATCCGTTTTGACCGCAACGCCGCCGTCATCCTGAACAACCAGGGCGAGCCGGTCGGTACCCGTATCTTCGGGCCGGTCGTTCGTGAGCTGCGTGCGAAGAACTTCATGAAGATCATCTCGCTTGCGCCGGAGGTGCTGTAATGGCTGCCAAGCTGAAAAAGGGCGACAAGGTCGTCGTGCTGGCCGGCAAGGACAAGGGCAAGCAGGGCGAGATCCAGTCGGTTTCCCCGAAAGCGAACAAGGCCGTGGTTGAGGGCGTCAACGTCGCCATCCGTCACACCCGCCAGACCCAGACCTCGCAGGGTGGCCGCGTGGCGAAAGCCATGCCGATCGACCTGTCGAATCTGTCGCTGATCGATGCGAACGGCAAAGCGACCCGTGTCGGCTTCCGCGAGGAAGACGGCAAGAAAGTCCGCTTCGCCAAGACCACGGGAGACGTGATCTGATGCTGGACCAAGCAACCTATATGCCGCGTCTGAAAACGCAGTACCGCGAAGTCATTCGCGCTGCGATGAAGGAAGAGTTCGGCTACAAGAATGACATGCAGATCCCCAAACTGGACAAGATCGTCCTGAACATGGGCATCGGCGAAGCCGTGAAAGACACGAAAAAGGTCAAGCAAGGTGCTGAAGAGCTCTCGCTGATCGCGGGTCAGAAGGCTGTCATCACCCATGCCAAGAAGTCCATCGCAGGCTTCCGCGTCCGTGAAGAAATGCCGCTGGGCACGAAAGTCACCCTGCGCGGTGACCGGATGTACGAATTCCTGGATCGCCTGATCAACATCGCGCTGCCGCGCGTCCGCGACTTCCGCGGCGTGAAAGGCACCTCTTTCGACGGTCGCGGCAACTATGCCATGGGCCTGAAAGAGCACATCGTGTTCCCGGAAATCAACTTCGACAAGGTCGACGAAGTTCTGGGGATGGACATCATCATCTGCACCACCGCGCCGACCGACGCGGAAGCGAAGTCGCTGTTGAAGCATTTCAACATGCCGTTCAACAGCTGATCGCGGAGGTAAGAGAGATATGGCTAAAAAATCCATGGTCGAGCGCGAGAAGAAGCGCGAGCAACTGGTTCAGAAGTACGCTGCGAAGCGCGCTGCCCTGAACGAGGTCATCCACGATCAATCCCGCCCGATGGAAGAGCGCTTCAAGGCCAGCCTGAAACTGGCTGAACTGCCGCGCAACTCCTCGGCTACGCGTCTGCACAACCGGTGCCAACTGACCGGCCGTCCGCACGCGTATTACCGTAAACTGAAACTGTCGCGGATCATGCTGCGCGAGCTTGGCTCGTTCGGTCAGATCCCCGGCATGGTCAAATCGAGCTGGTAAGGGGGCATTATGTCGATGAACGATCCTCTCGGCGATATGCTGACCCGCATCCGCAACGCACAGATGCGCGGCAAATCGACCGTCCGCACGCCGTCCTCCAAGCTTCGCGCCTGGGTTCTGGATGTGCTGAAAGCTGAAGGCTACATCCGTGGCTATGAAGGCGTGACCACCGAGTCCGGCCATGCCGAACTGGAAATCAGCCTGAAGTACTATGAAGGCACCCCGGTCATTCGCGAACTCGCGCGTGTGTCCAAACCCGGTCGCCGGGTTTATGCCTCGGTCAAGGAAATCCCGCAGGTCCGCAACGGCCTGGGCGTTTCCATCGTCTCGACGCCGAAAGGCGTGATGTCGGACGCAGCGGCTCGCAACGCCAATGTTGGCGGCGAAGTCCTCTGCACCGTGTTCTAAAGGAGGGCAGAGATGTCTCGGATTGGTAAAAAACCGGTCGCCCTCCCGCAAGGCGTGACCGCAGAAATCAAAGGTCAGTCGATCGAAGTCAAAGGCCCGAAAGGGACCCGCAGCTTCACCGCGACCGATGACGTGACCCTGTCGCTGGAAGACGGCGCCGTGAAAGTGACCCCCCGGGGCCTTTCCAAGCGTGCCCGTCAACAGTGGGGCATGACCCGCTCGATGGTCGAGAACCTGACGGTGGGCGTGAGCCAGGGCTTCAAGAAAGAGCTGGAAATTCAGGGCGTGGGTTACCGCGCCACGATGCAGGGCAAAACCCTGAAGCTGGCTCTGGGCTACTCGCATGACGTGAACTTCGAAACGCCGGAAGGTGTGACGATTTCCTCGCCGAAGCAGACCGAAATCGTGGTGGAAGGCATCGACCAGCAACTGGTCGGCCAAGTCGCCGCAAACATCCGCGAGTGGCGGCAACCCGAGCCCTACAAGGGCAAAGGCATCCGCTACAAGGGTGAGGTCGTCTTCCGCAAGGAAGGCAAGAAGAAGTAAGGGGCGCGAGAAATGGCACTGAACAAAAGAGAGCTGTTCCTGAAGCGCCGCCTGCGCGTGCGGAACAAACTGCGGGCAATCTCGGACGGTCGTCCGCGCCTGTCCGTTCACCGTTCTTCCAAGAACATCAGCGTGCAAGTCATCGACGACGTGAAAGGGGTCACCCTGGCCTCGGCTTCGTCGCTCGAAAAGGACTTTGGCGTTGTCGGCAAGAACAACGTGGAAGTCGCGGCCAAGATCGGCGCTGCAATTGCAGAGCGTGCGAAGAAAGCCGGCGTCGAAGAGGTCATCTTCGATCGTGGTGGCTTCCTGTTCCACGGCAAGATCAAGGCCCTTGCGGACGCTGCCCGCGAAGGCGGTCTGAAGTTCTAAGAACTGCGGGCGGTGTTCGCACCGCCCCGATGATCCGGGGGCCATCGGCTTGCCTTTGGCCCACCAGGATCGGATTTAACGGCGCCGATCGCGCCAGTTGAAAAAGGAATGCCATATGGCAGAACGTGAAAACCGTCGGGGTCGTCGCGAAGAGCGCGAAGAAACCCCGGAATTCGCCGATCGTCTGGTCGCGATCAACCGCGTCTCGAAGACCGTCAAGGGTGGTAAGCGCTTCGGCTTCGCCGCTCTCGTCGTTGTCGGCGATCAGCGTGGTCGTGTCGGCTTCGGCAAGGGCAAGGCCAAAGAGGTCCCCGAGGCGATCCGCAAGGCAACCGAACAGGCGAAACGCTCGCTGGTTCGCGTGCCGCTGCGTGACGGCCGCACCCTGCATCACGACATCGAAGGTCGTCATGGCGCCGGCAAGGTGATCATGCGGACCGCCGTTCCGGGTACCGGCATCATCGCCGGCGGTCCGATGCGCGCCGTGTTCGAGATGCTGGGCGTCCAGGACGTCGTGGCGAAGTCGCAGGGGTCGCAAAACCCCTACAACATGATCCGCGCCACCATCGACGGCCTGAAAAAGGAAGCCTCGCCCCGCAACGTCGCCCAGCGTCGTGGCAAGAAAGTGGCTGAGATCCTGCCCTCGAACGACAAGCCGGCTGAAGCCGCTGTCGAAGCGTAAGGAGAGGCAACATGGCTAAAACCATCGTCGTCAAGCAGATCGGTTCGCCGATCCGCCGTCCGGCCATCCAGCGCGAGACGCTGAAAGGCCTGGGCCTGAACAAGATGAACCGCACCCGCGAGCTGGAAGATACCCCGGCCGTCCGCGGCATGGTCGCCAAGATCCCGCATCTGGCCGTCATCATCGAAGAGCGCGGCTGATCCCAGCCCGCCCGTGAATTCGGAATGCGCGCCCGGAGAAATCCGCGGCGCGCGTTTCATTTCGGGTTGGTGATGCGGCGTTAACCCTTCGCTAACCTCTTGGCCGCTACCCTCGCCGGGTTCAAACCCGCGCGGAGCCCGCGATGCCCAGTTCCGGCCGTTGTCTTGCCGTCCTGATCCTGCTGCTGCCCTGCGCCCCCGCGCTTGCGGGACCCTGGCCGCGCGCGGAAAAGGGGATGTTCCTGTCCCTGTCGGATGAACGTGATCGGGACGGAAACAACTATATCGGACTTTACGGCGAATACGGTTTGACCGGGCGCGAGACGCTGGGGTTCGAACTGGGCCATACAAATGTGGGCGAGACGAGCGCGATTTTCTGGCTGCAGCACGGGCTGGAGCCGATCGGAGAGAACCGTTTCGCGCTGTCTCTGGGTCTTGGCATGATCCAGCGCGACGGGATCCTGATGCCCGTAGGGCAGGCGGGGGCGGATTGGGGCAGGGGTTTCGGCGGCGTTCTGAACGGTGGCTGGATGTCGCTTGAAACGCGCGTGAAGGTCGCAGGCACGACCGAGGATGAGCAGGACTTCCAGGAATTGGAACCCAGCGCCTTCAACTATCTGACCGCCGAGGTCACCAGCAAGGCCGACCTGACCCTTGGCCTGCATGCGACCGACCGCACCATGTTCATCAACCAGCTTCGGCTTGAGCAGCGCGAGGATACCGGCTTCTCCAGCAAGATCGCGACCAGCGTGGTCCATGACCTGATCGGTCCTGCCAAGATCGAACTGGGCCTGATCACGCCGATCTCGGGGCCGGATGAGGAGGCGGTGAAGGTCGGAACGTGGCTGGAGTTCTAGGGGGCCACTTGGCGGTGGCGGCTATTTGTTGACGCCCTCGCCCGATATGTATAAGGACGGCCGGTGCCCTTTTGGGCATCGACTCAACAAGCAAGAAATGCCGTGTCCGCCCCCTTACGCTTCATGGGGCGTTTCCGGCTTCAGGAGAAGCGATATGAAACTTCACGAACTTCGCGACAACGAAGGTGCCAGCCGCAAGAAGAAACGCGTTGCACGCGGTCCCGGCTCGGGCAAGGGCAAGACCGCTGGCCGTGGTATCAAGGGCCAGACCTCGCGTTCGGGCGTTGCGCTGAACGGTTACGAAGGCGGCCAGATGCCGCTGTACCGCCGCCTGCCCAAGCGCGGCTTCAGCAAGCCGAATCGTCTGGAATTCGCCGTGGTCAACCTGGGCCAACTGCAGGCCTTCGTCGACGCGGGCAAGCTGGACGCGAAAGCTGACGTGACCGAGGACGCGCTGGTTGCAGCCGGTGTCATCCGCCGCAAGCTGGACGGTGTCCGCGTCCTGGCGAAAGGCGAGCTGAAAGCCGCCCTGAACCTGACCGTGGCCGGTGCGTCGAAAGCCGCTGTCGAGGCGATCGAGAAGGCGGGCGGCAAGATCGCCGTCACGCGTCCGGTGAAAGAAGAAGCCGCGGCCGAATAAGCTGTTGAAGGGCGCGCCCGCGCCCAATAAATAGCAGTCAAGTTTTCCAGGCGCCGCGGGATCGGGAAACGATCCGGCGGCGCTGCCATGAAGGGGCACACGTATGGCGTCAGCCGCAGAACAGATGGCCGCGAACCTGTCATGGGGCGCGCTCGGCAAGGCGACCGAGCTGCGCCAGAGGATCTGGTTCACCCTAGGACTTCTCATCATCTACCGCCTCGGCACCTATATCCCGGTGCCTGGCATCGACGGCGCGGCGCTGCGCAACTTCATGGACCAGGCGCAGGCCGGCATCGGGGGGATCCTGTCGATGTTCACCGGCGGCGCCCTGGGGCGCATGGGCGTCTTCGCGCTTGGCATCATGCCCTATATCTCGGCTTCGATCATCGTCCAGCTTCTGGCCTCGATGGTTCCCGCGCTGGAACAGCTGAAGAAAGAGGGCGAGACCGGCCGCAAGAAGATCAACCAGTATACCCGCTATGGCACCGTGGCGCTGGCGCTGTTCCAGGCCTGGGGCCTTGCGGTCAGCCTTGAGCACGGCAACCTTGCACATGAGCCGGGGATGTTCTTCCGTGCCTCGGTCGTGATCACGCTGGTCGGCGGCACCATGTTCCTGATGTGGCTGGGCGAGCAGATCACCGCCCGCGGCATCGGCAACGGCATCTCGCTGATTATCTTCGTCGGCATCGTGGCCGAGATTCCGGGCCATCTGGCGCAGTTCCTGGCGCAGGGCCGTTCGGGCGCGATCTCGACCCCGGTGATCCTTGGCGTGATCGTCATGGTGGTCGCGGTGATCGGTTTCGTGGTCTTCATGGAACGGGCGCTGCGCAAGATCCACATCCAGTATCCCCGCCGCCAGGTTGGCATGAAGATCTATGACGGCCAGTCGTCGCACCTGCCGATCAAGGTCAACCCGGCAGGCGTGATTCCGGCGATTTTCTCGTCCTCGCTGCTGCTGCTGCCAGTCACGATCTCGACCTTCTCGGGCAACCAGACCGGTCCGGTGATGTCGACGATCCTGGCGTATTTCGGCCCCGGCCAGCCGCTGTACCTGATCTTCTTCTGCGCGATGATCGTGTTCTTCGCCTATTTCTACACGTTCAACGTCAGCTTCAAACCCGATGACGTGGCCGAGAACCTGAAGAACCAGGGCGGCTTCATCCCCGGCATCCGGCCCGGCAAGCGGACCGAGGATTACCTGACCTATGTCGTCAGCCGCGTGCTCGTGATCGGTGCGGCCTATCTGGCGGCCGTCTGCCTTCTGCCCGAGATCATCCGCCACCAGCTGTCGATCCCCTTCTACTTCGGCGGAACCTCGGTGCTGATCGTCGTCAGCGTCGTGATGGATACGATCAACCAGGTGCAAAGCCACTTGCTTGCCCATCAATACGAAGGTTTGATCGAGAAGTCGCAGCTGCGGGGCAAGCGCGGGAAGACGGGCGCGGCGCGCCCCCGGAAGGCACCTGCCCGCCGCTAATGGAGCAAGCCCCGAAGCGGGCAGAAGAGGGACGAATATGGCGACCAACATCATTCTGCTTGGCCCCCCAGGGGCCGGCAAAGGCACCCAGGCCCGGCGTCTGATCGAAGAGCGGGGGCTGGTTCAGCTTTCGACCGGCGATATGCTGCGCGAAGCCCGCAGTTCGGGCACCGAGATGGGAGAGCGGGTCGCCAAGGTCATGGACCGGGGCGAGTTGGTCACGGACGAGATCGTCATCGGGCTGATCCGTGAAAAGCTGGAACAGGGTGGCGCGGGCTTCATCTTTGACGGCTTTCCGCGGACGTTGGCCCAGGCCGACGCGCTGGAAGACCTGATGAAGGACGAAGGCCAGTCGATCGATGCCGTGATCGAGATGCGGGTCGACGACGCCGCGCTCGTCTCGCGCATTTCGGGGCGCTTTACCTGCGGCAATTGCGGTGAGGTCTATCACGACGTGACCAAGCCCACCAAGGTCGAGGGCGTTTGCGATGTTTGTGGTTCGACCGACCTGCGCCGCCGGGCCGACGACAATGCCGACAGCCTCAAGACCCGGTTGATGGAATACTACAAGAAGACCTCGCCGCTGATCGGGTATTACCATTGCAAGGGCAACCTGCACCCGGTCGACGGGCTGGCCGAGATTGAGGAAGTCGCCGCCTCGGTCGCCACCGTCCTGAACGGCCACGGGGCCAAGGGTTGACGAAAGGCTGCAAATCCCTTAATCCGCAGCATCTCGCATGAGAATCACCTGGCTTCAGGTGGTCGGTTGAAGGCCCGAAGGCGACGCTTTCGGGTCTTTGGTTGTGAAAAAAGGTTCCGGTGCTACGGAATCGCAACATAAGAAGGAAAAACGCGTGGCTCGTATTGCTGGCGTCAACATTCCGACCGGGAAACGTGTCCCGATCGCTCTGACCTATATCCACGGGATCGGCCCGAAATTCGCCGACGAGATCATCGCCGCCGTCGGGATCGAAGCGACCCGTCGCGTGAACGAACTCTCGGACGCTGAAGTTCTGCAGATCCGCGAATACATCGACGCCAACCTGACCGTCGAAGGCGACCTGCGCCGTGAGACGCAGATGAACATCAAGCGCATGATGGACCTGGGCTCGTATCGCGGCCTGCGTCACCGTCGTGGCCTGCCGGTTCGCGGTCAGCGCACCCACACCAACGCCCGCACTCGCAAGGGCCCGGCGAAACCGATCGCCGGCAAGAAGAAGTAAGAGGGGGCTGAGGTAATGGCACGCGATAAAACCCGCATGAAGCGTAAGGAACGCAAGAACATCGCCACCGGTGTGGCGCATGTGAACTCGTCCTTCAACAACACCAAGATCCTGATCTCGGACGTGCAAGGCAACGCGATCTCGTGGTCGTCGGCTGGCACCATGGGTTTCAAGGGCTCGCGCAAGTCGACCCCTTATGCAGCCCAGATGGCCGCTGAGGACGCTGGCAAGAAAGCCCAGGAACACGGCGTCCGCACGCTGGAAGTCGAAGTTCAGGGTCCCGGCTCGGGCCGTGAATCGGCGCTGCGTGCGCTGGCTGCTGTCGGTTTCAACATCACGGCGATCCGTGACGTGACCCCGATCGCGCACAACGGCTGCCGTCCGCCGAAGCGCCGCCGCGTCTGATTCGGACGACTGACAACGCGTTCCGCGCCAGTTTCGGCGCGGGCGCGGTTTCGCATTGAACCTCGGGCGTTTCCGGCCACCGGTCATGGGCTGGAAACAGGTATGGAGGCAACCGCATGATCCACAAGAATTGGGCTGAACTCATCAAGCCGACCCAGCTTGAAATCAAGCCGGGCGCTGATTCGAGCCGTGTCGCCACCGTCGTGGCGGAACCGCTTGAGCGCGGGTTTGGCTTGACGCTGGGTAACGCCCTGCGCCGTGTGCTGCTGTCGTCGCTGCAGGGTGCGGCCATCACTTCGGTTCAGATCGACAATGTCCTGCACGAATTTTCGTCGGTTCCCGGCGTGCGCGAGGACGTCACCGACATCGTCCTGAACCTCAAGGGCGTGACGCTGAAAATGGAAGTCGACGCGCCCAAGCGCCTGACGCTTTCGGCCAAGGGGCCGGGCGAGGTCAAGGCTGGCGACATCCAGGAAACGGCCGGGATCACGATCCTGAACCGCGACCATGTCATCTGCCACCTGGACGAGGGTGCCGAGCTTCACGTCGAGCTGACCGTTGCCTCGGGCAAGGGTTACGTCGCCGCCGACAAGAACCGTCCCGAGGATGCGCCCATCGGTCTGATCCCGATCGACGCGATCTTCTCGCCGGTCAAGCGCGTCAGCTATGAAGTCACGCCCACGCGCGAGGGCCAGGTGCTGGACTATGACAAGCTGACCATGAAGGTCGAGACCGACGGTTCGCTGACCCCGGAAGACGCCGTGGCCTATGCGGCCCGCATCCTTCAGGACCAGCTGGCGGTCTTCGTCAACTTCGACGAGCCGGAAGCCGCGACCCGTTCGGACGCCGAAGATGGCCTGGAATTCGATCCGCGCCTGCTGAAGAAAGTCGACGAGCTGGAACTGTCGGTCCGTTCGGCGAACTGCCTGAAGAACGACAACATCGTCTATATCGGCGACCTGATCCAGAAGACCGAAGCCGAGATGCTCCGCACCCCGAACTTCGGCCGCAAGTCTCTGAACGAGATCAAGGAAGTGCTTTCGGGCATGGGCCTGCATCTTGGCATGGACGTCGTCGACTGGCCGCCGGAAAACATCGAAGACGTTGCGAAGCGCTTCGACGACCAGTTCTGACAGAGTTTCCGGGGGCGTTCTGCCGCCCCCGGCACTACCGGGCATTCCGCCCCAAGGAGAGTGGCCCCCACGCAGGGTCGCCGGACAAAGCAAAAGACGTAAAGGAGAATCATCATGCGTCACGCCCGCGGTTACCGCCGTCTGAACCGTACCCATGAGCACCGCAAGGCGCTCTTCGCCAACATGGCCGGCTCGCTGATCGAGCACGAGCAGATCAAAACGACCCTGCCGAAAGCCAAGGAATTGCGCCCGATCGTTGAAAAACTGATCACCCTGGCGAAACGCGGCGACCTGCACGCCCGCCGTCAGGCCGATGCGCAGCTGAAGCAGGACCAGCACACGGCCAAACTGTTCGAAGTGCTCGGCGCCCGCTACAAGGACCGTCAGGGCGGTTATGTCCGCATCCTGAAGGCCGGTTTCCGTTACGGCGACATGGCTCCGATGGCGATCATCGAACTGGTCGACCGCGACACCAGCGCCAAAGGTGCGGCCGATCGCGCCCGTCTGGAAGCCGAATCGGCTACTGAAGAATAAGATTCGCAATCCTTTCTTAGGGTTACGAGATCATTTAAGCCCGCGGTCGAAGGTTCGGCTGCGGGCTTTTTGCAACATGTGAAGGTCGCAGATCGGGGGCTTTTCAAGGGTCGTCCGAAGGGCCGATTTGACGCATGGCTCTGCTTTTGGTGGATAAAATTCCACGGACTCGCGCATTGCAGGCAGTTTGCGACAAGTGCTGCTGTGGAATACAGATTCGGGCTCTGAAAGTGGGTTTATGAAAACACCGCTCGCAAAACCAGATACGCTTGAATACACTCGTCCTCATGCCATTTCTGGCAGTGACCGTTAGAAAACTCAATCTGTCCAATTAGTCATGTCGTCTCGCGCGGATATCAACGCAGCACTCGCAAAGCTCAGAAAGCTTTCTCCGGCCGGATACTTTGTCGGCCTGCATATTCGTTTTGCTGCTCCGTTGATGCAGTTCCAGACCTATAACAAGGAATGGTCGCTGCGTTACTCCGAGCGGGCCTACGCGCTTCGCGATCCGACCATCGCCTGGGGGTTTTCGACCACCGGCGCCTGTCGGTGGAGCGTGCTGCCGATCCCGGATCCGTTCTCGATCCTGCAGGATGCGGCGGATCACGGGCTGAACTATGGGCTCGCCATTGCGCATGGTCCCATCAAGTCGCGGACAATCTGCTGCTTTGCGCATGACAAGCGGGAATTCACGGATGACGAGATCGAAGTGATCTCGGCGACGATTCGACGGCTTCACGACATCACGGAGCCGCCGGAGAGCCTTACCAAGGCTCAACAAGAGGCCCTAAGGTGCATCGCAGAAGGAGATCGGCACGCGGCGGCGGCAGCAAAGCTTGGCATTACTGAAAGCGCATTCAAGGCTCGTCTCATATCGGCGCGCGAACGTCTCATGGCGCGCACGACTGCCGAGGCGCTGCAGAGAGCCAAGGACTACCGCTTGCTGTAAGACAACGGTTCACTATCGCGCGGTTACACCCTGGGGGCCACCACCCACCACAACCCCAGGAGACTACCATGCAGACCACCACGCTTTCGTTCGCCAACCTCCACAATCACGGCGAACTGTTTGCCAATATTTTCCGTGCCCGGAAGCAAAGCTTTATCGTTCAGAAACGCTGGGACTTGCCCCAGACCGACGATATGGAGTTCGACCAGTACGACACCCCGATGAGCCGCTGGGTCGCGATTCATGAACGGGGCAATGTTCTTGCCGGCGTTCGCCTGACGCCGACCACGGCGCGCTGCGGCATGTATTCCTACATGATCCGCGATGCGCAGCTTGATCTGCTGGGGGGCTCGATCCCGAAGAACCTGCTGGATGAATCCGCGCCGGTCGAAGTCGGCACCTGGGAGGCAAGCCGCCTGTTCGTGGATCACACCATCCCGCAAAGTCAGCGCCGCCGCGTCCACCTGAATCTTGTCAAGGAGATGACCAGCTCCGCGCGGGAGCTGGGCGCGTCAAAGCTGGTCTGTCTGGTCGCTTCGACCTGGCCGCGCTGGCTGGTGCCTTGTGGCCTGGATGCACAGGCGATGGGTCCGGTAGTGTGGATCGACGACGGTTATTTCCAATGCGTTTCGATCAATCTTGCGCCCAAGATGCACTAGGGAATGTTCGCGCGGAGGGGACTTCCGCGCATGTCACGGGCGGCGTAACATGCCGCCCCGATGGCAGATCTTTTCGACAATGCGCCGGATGCCGGCGCCCCCGCACCCAATGCGAATCGCCCCCTGGCAGACCGCATCAGGCCTTCCCGCCTGGCGGAGGTCGTGGGCCAGGAAAAAGTTCTGGGGCCCAACGGGCCCTTGGGCGCGATGCTTGGCTCGGGCAGCCTCTCCTCGCTGATCCTGTGGGGGCCGCCGGGCGTGGGCAAGACCACGATCGCGCGGCTGCTGGCGTTGGAGACGGACCTGGCCTTCGTCCAGATTTCGGCCATCTTTTCGGGCGTGCCCGAGCTGCGCAAGGTCTTTGACGCAGCGCGCCTACGCCGCCAGCAGGGTCGCGGCACCCTGCTTTTCGTGGACGAGATCCACCGCTTCAACAAGGCCCAGCAGGACAGCTTCCTGCCGCATATGGAAGACGGCACCATCGTCCTTGTCGGCGCCACCACCGAAAATCCCAGCTTCGAACTGAACGCCGCGCTTTTGTCGCGCGCGCAGGTCATCGTGCTGGAGCGGCTGAGCCTTGCCGATCTGGAACGGCTCGCGCAGCGCGCCGAGCAGGAACTGGGACGCGCCTTGCCCCTGGCCGCCGAAGCGCGTGACCGCCTGCTGGAGATGGCCGATGGCGACGGTCGTGCGGCGCTGAACCTAATCGAGCAGGTGATGGCCTGGAAGGTCGCAGGCAAGCTTGACACCGACCAGTTGTCGCAGCGCCTGATGCGACGGGCCGCGAAATACGACAAGTCGGGGGACGAGCATTACAACCTGATCTCGGCGCTGCACAAATCGGTTCGGGGCAGTGATCCGGATGCAGCCCTTTACTGGTTCTCGCGCATGCTGGAGGGTGGAGAGGATCCGCGCTATCTGGCACGGCGCATCACCCGCATGGCGGTCGAGGATATCGGCCTGGCCGATCCCGCCGCGCAGCGCCATTGCCTGGACGCCTGGGCGCTTTACGAACGTCTGGGCAGTCCCGAGGGGGAGCTGGCGTTGGCGCAGGCCGTCATCTATCTGGCGCTCGCCCCGAAATCGAATGCGGGATATGCCGCCTACAAGGGGGCGCGCGACCTGGCGCGACGCTCGGGCAGCCAGATGCCGCCCGCTCATATCCTGAATGCGCCAACCGGGCTGATGAAGGATCAGGGCTATGGCGCGGGCTATCAATATGACCACGATGCCGAAGATGGCTTCTCGGGGCAGGATTACTTCCCCGAGGGCATGAAACGTCCCGTCCTTTACCTTCCTGTCGAGCGCGGATTCGAACGCGACCTGAAAAAGCGCGTTGAATGGTTCGCCAGCCTCCGTCAAAAGCGACGGACAGAGGGCAAGACATGAAACATGCATTCCTTCAGGTCGCACTGGGTGGCGCCCTGGGGTCGATGGCGCGTTACGGCGTCAACATTCTGGCCGGGCGGATCACCGCCGGCTTTCCGCTGGGCACGCTGACGGTCAACATCGTCGGCTGTTTCGTCATGGGGCTGCTCGCCTCGGTCATCGCGCAGCGCGGGGGGCAGCATTTGGCGCCCCTTCTGCTGACGGGTGTGTTGGGCGGATTCACCACGTTTTCGGCCTTTGCGCTGGATACGCTGGTCCTGTGGGAGCGTGGCGCGACCGTGACCGCCGCAGGCTATGTCCTGGCTTCTGTCCTGATTTCACTTCTGGCGGTCACCGCCGGATTGGCCGTTGGCCGGGGGTTTTTCGTATGAGTGGTGTTCAGACAATCCGTATCGGCGCGGATGAGGGCGACCAGCGCATTGATCGCTGGCTGAAGAAGCGTTTTCCGCAATTGACGCAAGGCGCGGTCGAAAAGATGTGCCGCACCGGTCAGCTTCGCGTCGATGGCGGGCGGGTCAAGGCCAATACCCGGCTTGAGATCGGGCAAGAGGTGCGGGTTCCGCCATTGCCCGATGGCGCGCCGCCCCCGGTTGCGGCGAAGCCGCGCGTGAAGCAGTCCGATGCCGAGATGATCCAGTCCTGCGTGCTCTGGCGCGATGAGCATATCATCGCGCTGAACAAGCCGCCGGGCCTGCCGTCGCAGGGCGGCTCGGGGCAGGGGGACCGGCATGTGGACGGGCTGACCGAGGCGCTGATGTTCGGCTACAAGGACCGCCCGAAGCTGGTCCACCGGCTGGACAAGGACACGTCGGGCGTTCTGCTGCTGGCGCGCACCGACCGGATTGCCCGTTCCCTGTCCGAGGCGTTCCGCCACCGGCTGACGCGCAAGATCTATTGGGCGGCGGTGGCGGGCGTGCCGCATCCGCGCATGGGCTCGATCAAATATGGTCTCGTCAAGGCGCCGGGCCGCGGTCGCATGGGCGAGGGCGAAAAGATGGTCGCGGTCCATCCTTCGGCCGTGGCCGAGACCGAGGGCGCGAAACGCGCCCATACCGATTACGCTGTCCTCTCGGCGCTTGGCGGGCGAGTTTCCTGGGTAGCGATGGTGCCCGTGACCGGGCGGACCCACCAGCTTCGCGCACATATGTCCGAAATGGGGCATCCGATCATCGGTGACGGCAAGTATGGCGGTTCTGGGCAGGAAAACCTTGGCGATGGCTGGGGCGCGCAATTGGGCGGCGAAATCAGCCGCAAGCTGCATCTGCATGCCCGCGTGATCCGGTTCGAGCATCCGATCACCAAGAAGCTGATCACGATCACCGCGCCCTTGCCCGACCATATGTCGCGGACCTGGGAAACGCTGGGCTGGCATGAAAGCGACGTTCCCGAGGATCCGTTCGAGGACGTGCAATGAAGCTGGTCCTGTTCGACGTCGACGGCACGCTGGTCAACAGCCAGCACGAGATCGCTCATGCCATGAACCAGGGTCTGCACGCCGCCGGTCTGCCCGAGATGGAGCCGGCCGAGATCCTGTCGATCGTGGGTCTGTCCCTTCCGATCGCGGTGGCGCGGCTGCTGCCCGGAGCCTCGGCCGAGATGCATGAACGTGTCGTCCTCGGCTATCGCGAGGCTTTTGCAACGGCGCGGGCCAATGGCGCGGTGCCGCCGCTTTATCCCGGCGCGCTGGATTGTCTGGACGCGCTGGCCTCGCTGGACCATGTGCTGCTGGGCATTGCGACCGGCAAGCCGATGCGCGGGCTGACCGCGCTGCTTGAGGCGCACGGGCTGACCGGACGCTTCTTTACGCGACAGACGGCGGACGGGCACCCATCGAAGCCGCATCCGGCAATGCTGGAAAGTGCGCTGTTCGATGCCGGGCTGGGGCCCGAGGATGCCGTGATGGTGGGGGACACGGTCTTCGACATCGAAATGGCCCGCGCCGCAGGCATGACCGCGTTTGGCGTAGACTGGGGCTATCACCCGACGGCGGACCTGCACGCGGCGGGTGCGGCGCTGGTCGCGCTGGATTATCCCTCGCTGACGCAGGCCCTGATGGATTGGGCAAAGCTGGAGCACGCGGCATGAGCGGGGAATGGAAAGCCCGGCGGTTCTGGACGTCCTCGCAGCTGCGCGAGGCCGCGGACGGGTTTGAAATCACGCTGGACGGACGCCCCGTCCGCACACCGGGCAAACTGGCGCTGATCCTGCCGACCGCCGCGCTGGCACAGGCGATTGCCGCGGAATGGGACGCGCAGGACGAGATCATCGACCCGAACACAATGCCGTTGACCCGCGCCGCCAACTCTGCGGTTGAGCGCGTGACCCCGCAGTTCGAGGCGGTGGCGAACATGCTGGCCGAATATGGCGGGACCGACCTTCTGTCCTATCGCGCCGAGGCGCCCGAGGCGCTGATCCGCGCCCAGGCCGAAGGCTGGGATCCGCTGATCGACTGGGCCGCGACCGAGCTGCGCGCCCCGCTGCGCATCACCCACGGTGTTCTGCCGGTGCCGCAGGACGACGCGAGCCTGCTGAAATTGCGGGCAGAGGTCATGGCGCTGGATGCTTACGGCCTGACCGCGCTGCACGATCTGGTCACGCTTCCGGGGTCGCTGATCTTGGGATTGGCGGTTTTGCGCGGCCGCCTGGATGCCGAATCCTCGCACGCTTTGGCCCGAATTGATGAGGAATATCAGGCAGAAAACTGGGGCCGCGACGAAGAGGCGGACGAGGCCGCGGCGGCGCGACTGGCGCAGATGAAGAACGCTGAGCGCTTCTGGCTTCTCAGCAGAACCGCCTGACACAACCTCCCTAATTCTTGACGCAGGGAACTTCATTGGCACAATGCCGCTTATAGGGGCAGTGGACCTGCCCCTTGGCTCAAGCGGGCTAGCCTACGGCCCCAGCTTCCCAACGGCCCGCGTCAAGGGTCGGAAGACCAACAGAGAGGAACCCCATGAAGAAATCTGCACTCTTCGGCTCTGTCACCGCCTTCGCCTTGATGGCGACGGGTGCCATTGCCGCTGAAGGCGACACGCTGAAAGAGGTCAAAGCCCGCGGCGTGCTCAACTGTGGCGTGAATACCGGCCTTGTCGGTTTTGCCGCCCCGGATGCCAATGGCAACTGGTCCGGCTTCGACGTGGCCTTCTGCAAGGCCGTGGCCGCCGCCGTTCTGGGCGATGCGACCAAGGTGAAATATGTGCCCACGACCGGCCAGACGCGCTTTACCGCGCTCAGCTCGGGCGAGGTCGATCTTCTGGCCCGGAACTCGACCTGGACCTTCCAGCGCGACACCGACCTGAAGCTCGATTTCATCGGCGTGAACTATTACGATGGCCAGGGCTTCATGGTTCGCAAGGACCTGGGCGTCAGCTCGGCCAAGGAACTGGAAGGCGCGACGATCTGCATCCAGACCGGCACCACGACGGAACTGAACCTGGCCGATTACTTCAAGGCCAACAACATGACCTATCAGCCGGTCAACATCGATTCGAACGCCGAGGGCGAGCAGCAATACATGGCTGGCGCCTGCGATGCCTATACCACCGATGCCTCGGGGCTGGCGGCGACCCGGGCGGCCTTCGCCGATCCGGAAAACCACATCATCCTGCCCGAGATCATCTCGAAGGAACCGCTGGGACCGGCGGTTCGCCACGGCGACAACAACTGGGGCGACATCGCGCGCTGGACGCTTTACGCGCTGATCGCGGCCGAGGAATACGGCGTCACCTCGGCCAATATCGACGAGCTGTCGAAATCCTCGCAGAACCCGGAAGTCCAGCGCCTGCTGGGCGCCTCGGACGATCTGGGCAAGATGCTGGGGCTTGATGCCGAATGGGCCAAGCGCGCGATCAAGGCGCAGGGCAACTATGGCGAGATCTTTGCCGCGACCATCGGCGAGCAGACTCCGATCGGCCTGGCGCGCGGCCTGAACGCGCAATGGACCCAGGGCGGGCTGATGTACGCGATGCCCTTCCGCTAAGCGCAAAAGATACGAACGGGCGGGGTAAAACCCCGCCCGTTTCGCCACGTGCCGGCAAGAACATGGGCAAAAGACCCGACCGCCGGCCAACAGGGGATACAATATGGTAGATTATCCAGGCGCGGCCAGTCCGCCTTTCCGCCTGTCGATGCTGATTTACGATCGGCGCTATCGTTCGCTGACGATCCAGGCCGTCGTGTTCATCCTGGTCATGCTGATGGCCAGCTGGCTTATCGACAACACGCTGAAGAACCTTGCCATTATCGGCAAGACGCTCAGTTTCGACTTTCTGTTTCGGCGCGCGGGATATGACATCCCCCAGCAGCTGATCCCCTATAACTCCGACGACACCCACCTGCGGGCGACCATCGTCGGGCTGCTGAACACGCTGCAGGTCTCGATCCTGGGCTGCATCTCGGCGACCATCCTTGGCGTGATCGTGGGCGTGCTGCGGCTTTCCTCGAACTGGCTGATCGCGCGGCTGATGACCGTTTACGTCGAGGTCTTCCGCAACATCCCGCTGCTGCTGTGGATCCTGGTCATCCTTGCGATCTTTACCGAGATCATGCCGGCGCCAAGGGATTACCGTGGCGAGAATCCGGCGGCCAACATGATCCTGTTCGATCTGATCGCGCCCACGAACCGCTATACCGCGGTCCCCGGAATCGGCATGTCGAACCCCCCCGGCATCATCGCGCTGGGACGAGAGGGGATCAGCTGGGCCTTCATCGCCTATGCGACCGTGCTGGTGCTGGCCATCATCGGTCATCGCATCCTGCGCAAATGGGCGCGGCGGGTGCAGGACCGGACCGGGCGACGCCCGACGACCTGGTGGATCACGCTGGCGATGTACCTGCTGCCAGTGCTGCTGCTGACCTGGCATTTCGGGCTGCATTTGATCCCGCCGGTGCTGCGCGGCTTCAACTTTGCCGATGGAATCAACCTCGACAACGCCTTCGTGGTCCTGTGGATCGCGCTGACGTTGTATACGGGGGCCTTCATCGCCGAGATCGTGCGCGGCGGCATCCTGGCCGTCAGCCGCGGTCAGACCGAGGCAGCCTTTGCCCTTGGACTGCGTCCCGGCCGCACGATGAGCCTGGTGATCCTGCCTCAGGCGCTGCGGGTGATCGTCCCGCCTTTGATCTCGCAATATCTGAACCTGACCAAAAACAGCTCGCTGGCCATCGCGGTCGGCTTCATGGACCTGCGCGGCACATTGGGCGGGACGACGCTGAACCAGACCGGCCGCGAGATGGAGTGCATGTTGCTGATGATGGGCATCTATCTGATCCTCAGCCTGATCATCTCGGGCGGCATGAACGTCTTCAACAGCCGCGTCAAACTGAGGGAGCGGTAAGATGAGCGATTCCCAACCCGACGCCGCGGCCTTCGTGCGTGAGACAATGCTGCCGCCAGAGCCACCCCCGCTGCGCAGTACCGGGGTGCTGCCCTGGCTGCGCCAGAACCTGTTCTCGGGGCCGCTGAACATTGCGCTGACATTGCTGGGACTTGGCATCCTGTGGCTGGTCTTCAGCACGCTTTGGCCGTGGCTGTCCCACGCTGTCTGGAACGCCAACAGCATGGCCGAGTGCCGCAAGATCGTCGCCGCGACCCACGGTCCCGATGCCTCGGGCGCGTGCTTCGCGATCATCAAGCATCGCTGGAACCAGTTCGTCTTCGGCTTCTATCCGGTCGATCTGTACTGGCGGCCGGTGCTGGCCTTCGGCACGCTGTTCCTTGCGCTGGCACCGGTGCTGTTTTCGGAAAACCGCAAGGCGCGCTGGATCGTGACCGGGCTTGCGCTGTTTCTGACGGTCCTGATCTCAATGGTGCTGGGGGCCAAGGGGCATGAGCTGGGCGCGATGACCCTGCTGATGCTGGCCTGGATCGTCCTGATCGAGCGCCAGCCCGGCTGGGCGTTGCTGGCCAGCCTGATCTATCCCTTCCTGGCGGTCTGGCTGCTGTGGGGGGGCACGATCTGGGGACCTGTCGTTGCGCTGGCAGGCTTTGCGGTCGGCTTCATCGTCTGGCAGCTTCTGGCACGGTTCGGCATGTTCGCCTTTGCCGCCGCCGTGGTCGCGGCCGCGCTGTGGTGGCTGCTTCTGTCGGACTATGTCATGCGCGGACTTGCGGCGGTCCTGCCCTTGCGGCTGGTGCCGGTGTCCTCGGACCTGTTCGGGGGCTTCGTCCTGTCGATCACCATCGGGGTCTCGGGCATCGCGCTGTCGCTGCCGCTGGGGGTCATCCTGGCGCTGGCGCGGCGGTCCGATCTGCCGGTGGTCAAGATGATGGCGGTGATCTTCATCGAGTTCATCCGCGGCGTGCCCCTGATCGCGCTGCTGTTCGTGGCCTCGCTGCTGTTGAACTATTTCCTGCCGCCGGGCACGAATTTCGACATCATCCTGCGGGTCATCATCATGGTCACGCTGTTCGCCTCGGCCTATATGGCCGAAGTGATCCGCGGTGGGCTGGCGGCGCTGCCCAAGGGGCAATACGAGGCCGCGGACGCGCTGGGTCTGGATTACTGGAAGGCGCAGCGCCTGATCATCCTGCCGCAGGCGCTGAAGATCTCGATCCCCGGCATCGTCTCGACCTTCATCGGCATGTTCAAGGACACGACGCTGGTCACCTTCGTCGGGCTGTTCGACCCGCTGAAGGCGATGTCCGACACCATCCGCGCGAGCTTCGAATGGAAGGGCGCCTATTGGGAGCCCTATATCTTCGTGGGCTCGATCTTCTTCATCCTCTGCTTCGGCATGTCGCGTTACTCCATGTATCTGGAACGCCGCCTGAAGCGCGATCACCGCTGAGGAGCATCGCATGGCAACAGAACCGCAGACCCAGCAGCGCCTTGGCGAGGCCGCGATCTCGATCTCGAAGCTGAACAAATGGTATGGGACCTTCCACGTGCTGCGCGATATCGACCTGACCGTTGGCCGGGGCGAGCGGATCGTGATCGCCGGCCCCTCGGGGTCGGGAAAATCGACGCTGATCCGTTGCATCAACCGGCTTGAGGAACATCAGGCCGGACGCATCATCGTGGACGGGACCGAACTGACCAACGATCTGAAGAACATCGACAAGGTCCGGTCCGAGGTCGGGATGGTCTTTCAGCATTTCAATCTGTTCCCGCATCTGACCATCCTGGAAAACTGCACGCTGGCCCCGATCTGGGTGCGCAAGGTGCCAAGGAAGCAGGCCGAGGAAACGGCGATGCAATTCCTGGAAAAGGTCAAGATCCCGGAACAGGCGCTGAAATATCCCGGCCAGCTTTCGGGCGGGCAGCAGCAGCGCGTGGCGATCGCGCGATCCCTGTGCATGAAGCCCCGGATCATGCTGTTCGACGAGCCCACCAGCGCCCTTGACCCCGAGATGATCAAGGAGGTTCTGGACACGATGATCGAGCTGGCCGAGGACGGCATGACCATGCTGTGCGTCACCCACGAGATGGGCTTCGCGCAGGCCGTCGCCCACCGCGTGATCTTCATGGACCAGGGCCAGATCGTCGAGCAGAACAGCCCGACCGAGTTCTTCAACAACCCGCAAAGCGAAAGGACGAAGCTGTTTCTCAGCCAGATCCTGGGGCATTGAACCGGCAGGCAAGGGGCGTCTTGTGGCGCCCCTTGCCTGCCAATGGGCGGCACCGGGATATCACACAGCTGCGTGTTCGTTCTCTGGCAGGTTGCCGGATGGGAAGCGCCCGGTTTATCTTGCCGGCCAAGAGAGTGGAGTGGGCGGATGAATCAGACCCTTTTGTTGTTGCTGGGCCTTTTGGGCGTTGTCGGAATCGGTTCGCTCGTGTCGAGCAATGACGATGACGAGGGGCCGGATGCACCTTCCGACGATCCCTTTGGCGGGCGTGAGGTGACCGAGGGCACCGACGAAGCGGATACGATGATCGGGACCGACGGGGACGACGCGATCCAGTCCTATGACGGTGACGATTCGGTTTCGGGCGGGGCAGGGGACGACCTCATCTGGACCGGCTATGGCGAGGATACCGTGACCGCCGATGCCGGGGACGATGAAATCTATCTCGGCTATGACGACGACCATTATGGCGCCTATGACCTGGGTGCCGATGAGGGCAATGACACCATCGACGGCAGCTATGGCGATGACACCATCATCACCAATTACGGCAATCATTCGATCACCGGCGGCGAAGGTGACGACCGGATCGAGGATCACGGCGGCACTGTCTATATCGATGGCGAGGAAGATGACGACCTGATCCTGTCGCCCGATGCCTCGGATCCGGATGCGCCCGACACGCTGCTGGGCGGCGATGGCAATGACACCATCCACGCCGGTGCGAATGATATCGTCGATCCGGGCGAGGGTTCGGATCATATCGTGCTGCGCAGCGATGCCGGGGGTGCAGCGAATGTGACCTATGGCAGCTCTGACAGCATCACCGTGACCCTGACCGAGGATTACGACGGTGCCGCAGAATACGAGCTGGAACAGGATGGCGAGAACGTCAACCTGATCGTCAATGGCGAGGTTCTGGCCGTGCTGCGCGATACCGATGTCGACAGCGTCGGCAATATCTCTCTTGTGCGTGAGAACGCCGCCTGACGGCAGGACAGCCGAAAAGGCAAAGGAAAAGGGCGCGCCGGTAACGGTCGCGCCCTTCGTCATGTCCGGGGGGATCAGATCGCGGATTTCAGCGATTCTTCAAGGTAAAGCTCGCGCAGGCGGGTTGCGACGGGGCCCGGCGTGCCCGTGCCGACCTTGGCGCCGTCGACTTCGACCACTGGCAGCACGAAGGCCGAGGCCGAGGTAAAGAACGCCTCATCCGCCTGTTTCGCCTCTTCGATGGTGAAGGGGCGTTCCTCGATCTGCATCTGGGCTTCCGCGGCATAGCGCAGCAGCGACCCGCGGGTAATGCCGTGCAGGATGTCGGTAGACAGGTCGCGCGTGATGATCTTGCCGTCCTTGACGATATAGGTGTTGTTCGAGGTGCCTTCGGTGACGAAGCCGTCCTCGACCAGCCAGGCGTCATCGGCGCCCTGCTTCTTCGCCTCCATTTTGGCGAGCGAGGGGTAAAGCAGCTGCACCGTCTTGATGTCACGCCGCGCCCAGCGAAGGTCCGGGACCGAGATCACGCGCATCCCGGTCTTTGCGACCGGGTTGTCGGCAAGGCCGGGTTTCGCCTGAGTGAACAGCACCACGGTCTGGGGCGTGCCTTCGGGCGGAAAGGCAAAGTCGCGATCGCCCGGATTGCCGCGCGTCACCTGCAGATAGATCATGCCGTCCCGAACGTCGTTCAGTTCCAGCAGCTTGCGGTGGATCGCCAGCCATTCGTCGTCCGACAGGGGATTGCCCATGCCCAGTTCCGAAAGCGAGCGGGTCAGCCGCTTCAGATGGCCCGGAAAGTCCAGCAGCTTGCCCTGAAGCACGCTGGTCACTTCATAGACGCCGTCGGCCATGACGAATCCACGATCGAAGATCGAGACCTTGGCCTCGGCTTCCGGCAGGTATTCGCCATTCAGATAGACGGTGCGGGTCATCTTCATCTCCTCAATTTGCCCAGCGGCTTGATGTCGCGGTCCTGCGCCTAAAGCGCGCAGGGGTCAAGCCGGACAAAACTCGGAACGATGCAGGTGCAGAATAGGCTTGATGCAGGCGCAGCAATTATCTATCACTTTGCCGATAAGGTTTGAAACATCATTGCTGACGGGGTGATATGTCCTTTCGCATCCAACCTGCACCGCCCGCCCGGCCGAACCGCTGCCAGCTTTTCGGTCCCGGATCGCGCCCCGCCTTGTTCGAGAAAATGGCTGCCTCGGCAGCGGACGTGATCAACCTTGATCTTGAGGATTCGGTCGCGCCCGATGACAAGGCCCAGGCCCGGCGCAACATCATCGAGGCGATCGGGGACGTGGACTGGGGCAGCAAGACCCTGTCCGTGCGCATCAACGCGCTCGACACGCCCTTCTGGTATCGCGACGTCGTGGACCTGCTTGAGAACGCGTCCGAGCGGCTGGACCAGATCATGATCCCCAAGGTCGGCAATGCCGCCGACATCTATGCCGTCGATGCGCTGGTGACCGCGGTCGAGGCGGCCAGAGGGCGCACGAAGCGTATCGGGTTCGAGGTCATCATCGAATCCGCCGCCGGCATCTCTCATGTCGAGGAGATTGCCGCCGCGTCTCCGCGCTTGCAGGCGATCAGCCTGGGGGCAGCGGATTTCGCAGCCAGCATGGGCATGGCAACCACCGGCATCGGGGGGACGCAAGAAAACTACTACATGCTGCACGAAGGGCAAAAGCACTGGTCGGATCCCTGGCATTGGGCGCAGGCGGCGATCGTGGCGGCCTGCCGCACGCATGGCATCCTGCCCGTGGACGGTCCCTTCGGCGATTTCAGCGATGATGACGGGTTCCGCGCGCAGGCTCTGCGTTCTGCCACGCTGGGCATGGTCGGGAAATGGGCTATCCACCCCCGGCAGGTCGCGCTGGCGAACGAGGTGTTCACGCCCAGCGAGAAGGTGGTGGCCGAGGCGCGCGAGATTCTGGTCGCGATGGACGAAGCCCGGAAAACCGGTGCCGGTGCCACAGTATACAAGGGTAGACTGGTTGACATCGCGTCAATTCGTCAGGCACAAATGATCGTGCGGCAGGCGGAGCTGATCAACGCCTAGGCCACAACGGAATACCTGGGCGACCATTCGGGGAGGCTTGGTCGCCATGAAGGGGGAGGAGCAGCAGGCCTCGCGGCAAGCGGGGCCTGTTGTTTTTTTCAGTCCTGGGTAAACTCGTCAGCGCTGTCCGTTCAAATATATGACAAAATTGCGACAGATGGGCGGGGCAGGCCGATGATGGGCCCGTGCCCCGACTGGCGTCAGTCGCGCTGAAGGCGGGTTCGGGCGCGCGTGCTGCGCGGGTCCGGGGTCCGGTTTCGGGGGGCCAGGACGGGAATAGGTGATTCGGCCACCGCGGGAATCACCCGCGTGGCATCATGTCCAACAAGCCCGGCCTGCGCGGAAAGCGAGGCGGAAATCAATTTCTCGGCGGCGGATTCGGTCCTGCCCATGATCGGTGCCGAAACGGCGCGCTTGCTCGTAACGCTCATGCCCGAGCTCCTGTTCCTTCGAAGTCCGCAGCAGGTAAGGACTAAGTCCGGATTCCGCAACCCGGCGTGCCTAGACTCGCGCGGTTTTGTCGCAGGTCCGGGGCAGGCGCGGCGTCGCCGCAAGCAATTCGCGCGTATAGGGATGCTCCGGCGTATCGAATACGCGCGCGGTCGGACCGGATTCGACGATCTTGCCCTCGCGCATGATCAGCACGCGGTCAGTGACCTGACGCACCACGGACAGGTCGTGGCTGATGAACAGATAGGCCAGCCCGTGACGTACCCGCAGCCGGGCCAGAAGCTCCAGTACCTGTGCGCGCACGCGGACGTCCAGCGCGCTGACCGCCTCGTCCAGCACGATCAGGCTGGGCCGGATGATCAGGGCGCGGGCCAGCGCGATTCTTTGCCGCTGGCCGCCCGAAAATTCGTGGATATGCCGGCGCATCGCATCGCCGGTAATGCCGACATCGTAAAGCGCCTCGGCCACGCGGTCGCGCCAGTCCGGGGGCCGACCGGTCAGGTGGAACGGCTCGGCCACCAGATGTTCGACGCGCCAGCGCGGATCGAAGCTGCCGAAGGGATCCTGAAAAACTGCCTGGATGCGCGCGCGCAGCGGGCGCGGCATCCGGCCATCGGCGCGGACCTGCTGGCCGTTCAGCGTGATTTGCCCGGCCTGAACAGGATCGAGGCCCAGGATTGCGCGGGTCAGGGTCGACTTGCCGCAGCCGGATTCGCCCACGAGACCCACCGCCTCGCGTTCACGGATGGCAAGGCTGACATCGTCGAGTGCGCGCACGCGGTCACGCTGGTGGCGCGCGGGATAGGTCCGCACCAGGTTTTCGACCTTCAGCAGAACCGGCGCGTCGGGATCGGTCAGAACCAGTCGGGGCCGATAATCGGCGGCCGCCAGCAATTCGCGGGTATAGCCATGCGCGGGACGGGCAAAAATGCGGTTGGCCGGTGCCTGTTCGACCACGATGCCGCGCTGCATGACCGCGACCTGATCGGCCAGGCCAGCCACGACGGACAGGTCGTGGGTGATCAGCAGAAGCGACATTCCTTCGTCCCGGACCAGCCCTTTGAGCAGATCGAAGATCTGGGCCTGGGTCGTCACGTCCAGCGCGGTCGTCGGTTCGTCCGCGATCAGCAGGTCGGGTCGTTCCGCGATGGCCAAGGCAATGGCGACACGCTGCCTTTGCCCGCCGGACAGCTCGTGCGGGTAAAGCGACAGGGGAAAGCGCTCGGCGGGCAGACCGACCCGGTCCAGGCGTTCCCGGGCGCGTTGCAGCGCATCGCGGCGGGACATGCCGCCATGCTGGCGCAGCACCTCGGCCACCTGATCGCCAATTGTCATCAGCGGGTTCAGCGCCGTCATCGGCTCCTGAAAGATCATGCCGATGCGCTTGCCGCGGATGCGGCACATCTGGCGTTCGGGCAAGGCCAACAGGTTGGTCCCGTCCAGATCCACCCGCCCCTCGGCCTTCATCCCTTCGGGCAGCAGGCCGATGATCGCAAGCGCGGTCAGCGATTTGCCCGAGCCGCTTTCGCCGACCAGCGCGGTGATCTGTCCCGGCTCAAGTCGCAGGCTCACGCCATGCAGCAGCTGCAGGCCGCCCAGCGTGACGTTCAGTTCGCCGACCTCGATCATCGGGTGCCGCGCAATCTGGGATCCAGCGCATCGCGCAACCCGTCGCCCAGAAGGTTCAGCCCCAGCACCGTCAGCACGATGGCAAGGCCCGGCACGATCGCCACATGCGGCGCAAGCGAGATCATCGTCTGCGCATCGGCCAGCATCCGGCCCCAGCTGGGCGTCGGAGGCTGCGCGCCCAGCCCGACATAGGACAGGCCCGCCTCGGCCAGGATGCCAAGGCTGAACTGGATGGTGCCCTGCACGATCAGCACGCTGGCGACATTGGGCAGGATATGCTGCAGGCTGATCCGCGCCGTGCCCTTGCCCGCCACCCGCGCCGCACGGGGGTAATCCAGCGTCCAAAGCGGCAGCGCCGAGCCACGCGTGACGCGGGCAAAGACCGGGATATTGAAGATGCCGATCGCGATGATCGCGTTCAGAGCCGAAGGCCCCAGTGCCGCAGTGATCAGGATCGCGATGACCAGGCTGGGAAAGGCAAAGATCAGGTCGTTGCCGCGCATGATGATCTCATCCAGCCAGCTGCCGGGGCGCGCTGCGGCGGTCAGCCCCAGCGGCACGCCCAGTCCCATGCCGATTCCGACCGCGACCAGCGCGACCGCGATCGAGGTGCGCGCGCCCACCATGATCATCGACATCATGTCCCGGCCCAGATGGTCGGTTCCCAGCCAATGCGCGGCCGAGGGCGGTTGCAGCTTGGCGGCGACGTCCAGTTGCAGCACATCGCCCGGCGTCCACAGGAAGGAAAGACCCGCCATCAGGACCGCCAGCCCCGCCAGTAACGCGCCCAGGATCAGGGACAATCTCATTTGCGGCGCAACCTTGGATCCACGGCGGCATAGGCCAGGTCGACCAGGAAGGTGACAAGAATGACCGCCGCGACCAGCACCAGCACCGCGCCCTGCACGACGATCAGGTCGCGCTGGGTGATCGCCTGAAAGATCAGCCGCCCCAGGCCGGGCAGATAGAACACGTTCTCGATGATGATGGCCCCGGCCAGAAGGAACGAGAATTGCATTCCCAGGATCGTCAGCACCGGGATCAACGCGTTGCGCAGCGCGTGGCGGCGCAGCGCCTGTCCCCGGCTCAGCCCCTTGGCGCGCGCGGTGCGGATGTAATCCTGCCCCATCGTCTCGACCAGGGCCGAGCGCAGGACGCGCGCAAGGATCGCCGCCTGCGGCAAGGCCAGCGCGATCGATGGCAGGATCAGCGCCTTCAGCGCCGCCACGGGATGTCCCCAGCCCGGAAAGCCGCCCGCGGGCAGCAGCCGCAGCCGGACTGCGAACAGCAGGACCAGCAGCATCGCGAACCAGAAATTCGGCAGCGAGATGCCGATCTGCGTGATCCCCATCGTCACGCCGTCCCCGGCGCGACCCTGGCGCGACGCTGCGAACAGCCCGACGGGCAGCGCAATTACGACTGACAGCGCCAGTGCGATCAGTGCAAGCGGCAGCGAGACCTGCAACCGATCCAGGATCATCCCGGCCACCGGCGTCTTGTAGGTGAAGCTGTGGCCCAGATCGCCCGTCAGCACGCCGCCCAGCCAATGGGCATATCGCAGTGCCCAGGGCAGGTCCAAACCCAGTTGGTCACGCAAGGCGGCCACGGTTTCGGGCTGCGCGCCGGTTCCCAGCATGAAGCTGGCCGGATCGCCCGGCACCAGTTCGACCACCCCGAAAATCGCCGCCGAGGCCACAGCAAGGCTGAGGCACAGGACGATCATGCGGCGAAGGACAAAGCGGTGCATGCCGCGAAACTAAACGGCGTCCGGGATTCGGTAAAGCCTTCCGCTGCAACGGCTTCCTTGGCTATTGAGGCAATTCCAGCTTGCCGATCAGGGGCAGGTCGTCGCTGGCGTCCACGCTGTGCCGTTCGATCATGCGGTGCACCACGGGCGGGGTATCGCCACGATGCATCTTGTGCAGCGCCTCATAGCTTTCGAAATCGGCCTTGGTGCGGCGCAGGTTGTGGCGGACATATTCGTCCCAGGTTGCGATGTGATAGCTTTCCGACCATTGCTCGGGATGTTCCAGGTCGCGCAGCAGTGCCCAGTTTCGCGCCCCGTCCCGGCGCCGGATGTCGCGTCGCCGCGCCATCAGCTTCAGGAAGTCGGGCACGTCCTTCTGGTCGATTTGATAGTCGATCAGAACCATGATCGGCCCCGACCGACCGCGCAGGTCCAGCTTCAGCTTCGGCTCTCGGAAGCTGTTCACGGGGTCCAGGTCGAGCGTGCCGAATTCCGGCTGACGGAACCAGTAGCCCACGACGGCCCCGAACAGCAGGGGGATCGCCGCGCAGGCCAGCGCGACATTGATACCTTGATTGGATGCGATCTCGCCCCAGACCCAGCTGCCAAGCGCCATGCCGCCGAAGGTCGCCGTCTGATAAAGCGCCAATGCGCGGGCCACGACCCAGCGCGGCGTCGACAGCTGGACCGAGACGTTGAAAAGCGAAAGGGCAAGCACCCAGCTTGCCCCTGCGGGCAGCATGGCCAGCGCATGCAGCCAGACGGGCTGCGTCAATGCCAGCACCAGCGCCGCGATGGCGAAACCGACAAAGGCGAGGCGGACTATGCTTTCATTGCTGAAACGGTCGCGGATGCGCGGGTTGAGAACCGCGCCGATGATCGCACCCAGTCCGTAGCAGCCCAGAAGCAGGCCGAAAAGCAGCGATCCGCCCTCGGGGTGCTGCTTCGCCACAAGGGGCAGCAGGGCAAGGATCGCGATGGCCGCGAAGCCGAACAGCGCCCCACGCGACAGCACCCGCATGAGGTTTGGCGACAGCGCGACATAGCGCAATCCGGCGCCAACTGCCGAGAGGAAGGGTTCGCGCGAGATCAGCCGCTCGGGCGTCCGGGGGTGCCATCTGAGAAGCGCGCCCAGAAGCGGGATATAGCTTGCAGCGTTCACGGCAAAGGCGGCTGCCGCGCCAAAGGCCGCGGTGATGATGCCGCCCACGGCAGGTCCCACGCTGCGCATCATGTTGAACCCGACCGAGTTCAGCGTCACCGCCGCGGGCAGATCCTCGCGCGGGACAAGATCGCCCATGCTGGCCTGCCAGGGTGGGTTGTACAGCGCCTGTCCGACACCGATCAGGAAGGTCAACGAAAGCAGCAGAAGCGGCGTCATCAGGCCCTGCCAGGTCAGCACCGCGAGCACCAACGAGACGCTGGCCATGAACAGCTGCGCCCCCAGCAGCAGGGTCCGGCGGTCGAAATTGTCCGCAAGCGCGCCCGAGGCGAGCGCGAACAGCATGATCGGCAGTGTGTTCGAGGCCTGTACCAGCGCGATCAGCGTTGGCGAATCGGTCAGTTGGGTCATCATCCAGGCGGCGCCGACGGATTGCACCAGCCCCCCGAAGTTCGAGATCAGCGTCGCTGACCAAAGAAGGCGGAAATCGCCGTGGCGGAAGGGTGCAAATGCGCTTTTTTGGGTCTGTGCGGGCATGGGCCGGTGTTACCTGTGCTTCGCGCCACAGCTTAGGCAGGGTGCCGGGGGGCGGCAACTCCCGCCGGGCGATCATCGGCGAGTTTCCCCCATGCCATTCTGGGCATATCATCCGCCTATTTGAAGAATAGGCGCAGATTTAACCGGGAACGCGCAAAAATTTCGAATAAACATGCGCGAATCTGGTATGAAACGGCCAAGATCGGGATTTCATTTCCGGGCGCTGCGCTAGTCTTTGCGCAATCTCTTCTCAAAGGCGCACGAAGATGAAGGTCATTGTTCTTGGAGCAGGCGTAATCGGGGTCACCTCGGCTTGGTATCTGGCCAAGGCGGGTCATGAGGTGACGGTCATCGACCGCCAGCCCGGGCCCGCGCTGGAAACCAGCTTCGCCAATGCGGGCGAGATTTCGCCCGGCTATTCCTCGCCCTGGGCGGCGCCGGGAATTCCGCTCAAGGCGCTGAAATGGATGTTCCAGCGCCACGCGCCGCTGGTCCTGCAGCCGCGGCTGGACATGCAGCGGCTGGGCTGGATGGCAAAGATGCTGGCGAACTGCACCAGCGCCGCCTATGCCGTGAACAAAAGCCGCATGGTCCGCATCGCCGAATACAGCCGCGATTGCCTGGACGACCTGCGCGCCGAAACCGGCATCCGTTTCGACGAGCGCAGTCAGGGCACGCTGCAGGTCTTTCGCAAGCAGGAGCAGATGGATGGCGCCAGCAAGGATATCGAGGTCCTGAAGGCCGACGGCGTCCCGTTCGAGGTTCTGGACCGCGCTGGCTGCGTCGCGGCGGAACCGGGGCTTGCCTCCTCGGCCGACCGGATCGTGGGCGGGCTGCGCCTGCCGGGCGACCAGACCGGCGACTGCTTCAAGTTCACCAACAACCTGACCCGCATGGCCGAGGCGCTGGGCGTGACCTTCCGCTGGGGCGTCTCGATCGACGCGCTTGAGGCCGAGGGTGGCCGGATCACGGGCGTTCGCACCGACAAGGGTCGCCTGACTGCGGACCGCTATGTGCTGGCGCTTGGGCCGCATTCGCCGCAGCTTGTCCGGCACCTGGGGCTGAAGCTGCCGATCTATCCGCTCAAGGGGTATTCGCTGACCATCCCGATCGAGGATGAGGGCCGCGCCCCGGTTTCGACCGTCATGGACGAAACCTACAAGGTTGCGATCACCCGTCTTGGCGACCGCATCCGTGTGGGCGGCCTGGCCGAGATCGCGGGCTATGACCTCAGCCTGAACGATCGGCGCCGCGCAACCCTGACGAAGTCGGTAACCGAGCTGTTCGGCGGCGCCGGAGACCCGGCCAAGGCCGAGTTCTGGACCGGTCTGCGGCCGATGACGCCGGATGGCACGCCCATCGTCGGTGCGACGCCGATCCCGAACCTTTACCTGAACACCGGTCACGGCACGTTGGGCTGGACCATGTCGGCAGGGTCGGGCCGGGTGCTGGCGGACCTGATTTCAGGACGTGGCCCCGAGATCGAGGCGGACGACCTGGGCTATGCCCGCTACGTCAAAGGCACGAAAAGCCGGGAATCGGGCAAGCTCAGCCCCGCCAACGCCTGAAACGGGGGCACGGGACGGTCAACGATTGTCCGGCCCGGTGCGTGCCGCATGCATGCAACATGTGCAGGCCGATCGCGATCATGAAACATGGCGATCGGCTGACGGATGCGACGCAATCGGTCAAGCCCCGAGTGGCGCCTCGACGCCATTTGCGGTGATGCAACGCGCTGCAACGGACATTGCCCCTCCGGGCCGGGCATCGGAGGGGCGCTGTTCGTCGGCCTCCTCCCGAGGGAGGAGGCCTGGCGCCCTCAAGCGCGTCTGATCAGTCGCAGGATCACCAGCAGGATCACCGCGCCGATGGTGGCGAAGATGATCGAGCCGAGGATCGGACTGGCTATGCTCATTCCAAGGCCAAGCGCGGGGAACAGGAAGCTGGCGATGATCGCGCCGACGATGCCGACGACGATATTGGTCAGCAGGTCTTGTCCATGCCCCTTGACGATCAGCCCTGCGAGCCAGCCGGCGATTGCGCCGATCAGCAACGTGATGATTAAGGCCGTGACAGTCATCTTTGGGTCCCTTGTCGTTCCGACCGGCGATTTTGCGTCGCGCGGTTGGCGTAACAACGGGCTTTCCCGCGCATGGTTCCATCGGAATTCAGGAAAGGGCCGTAACACCGTCTTTTCCAAGCCATTCGGCAACAGTTCCGGTTTGATTCCCCTGATCACAAAGGCTTGCCCTTGACGCATTACGCCCGCAGAGGATTTTTGTAGTTAGCGCGAGTCGCAGCCGCCTCTGCTCGGTGGCTTCCGCGATTTGACGACTTGAATGCTGCCTTGGCTGCGAGCCTGTACGCAGCCGCGTTACAAAGGGAAACTCAGATGCGACTAGCCTCGCTGATGCTGGCGATGGGGCTTGGCCTTGCTGCCTGTGCGCCCACGACCCCGACCGGCACTACCTCTTCCGTGGGTTCCGGCGTTTATGGTGCCCGCACCGATAGCGGCCCGGGGGGAGAACCGATCGAGATCCACGCCGTCCGCAATGCCTATCTGACCGAGCGTAACACGCGCCAGCGCGTTGCCTATAACGGACCCGAAGCGCCCGGGACCATCGTGGTCGATCCCTATGCACGCTTCCTGTATCACGTGATCGCGCCGGGCGAGGCGATGCGCTATGGCGTGGCCGTGGGCCAGGCGGGCAAGAACTTCGCCGGCAATGCCACCATCAACCGCAAGCAGGCATGGCCCAGCTGGACGCCGACGTCGAACATGGTCCGCACCATGCCCGACCTTTACGGCCCGCTGCGCAACGGCCTGCCGGGCGGTATCGATAACCCGCTGGGGTCGCGCGCCTTCTATCTCTACAAGGGTGGGCGCGACACGCTGTACCGCATCCACGGCACGATGGACCCGTCGTCGATCGGAAAGGCGACTTCGGCTGGCTGCATCCGCATGTTCAACCAGGATGTCATGGACCTGTTCGGCGAAATCCCGACCGGAACCCATGTTAAGGTTCGTTCGCGGGGCGAAAGCGAACAGCTTGAAGGGCCGCTGGTCCAAATGCCGAACGGCTATCTTGAACCCGCGACGCCGACCGTGACCACCGCATCCGCGACGGCCGACACGCCCAAGCCGTAACGGTCCCGGCCGATCGGCAGCTTTGCACCCCGCCCCGAAAGGGCGGGGTATTTTTTGTGGCGAAGCCCCGAAGGTCATGGCAGTTTGCGGCAGGCAGGAACGACAGGAAGGAGCCTGGAATGGCCCGGAATCCCGAAGACAGCGTGACCCATTCCCGCGATCTGGACGAGATGGTCGAACAGACCCAGCCCGCCGCCCTGCGCGCGCTTGAAAACCGGGCGCTTGCTGCGTTGCTGCGCGACCTGCGCATGATGAAGGCGCAGGAAACCGACGTCGGGATGCAAAAGGCCCTGGCCCAGGCGATCCGTCGCGCCGCGGCGGAAAAGCGCGAAAGAAGCGTCGAGCAGGAAGACACGGCCCCCGCGGCCGAGGCGCCACCCGTCGAGGCCAAGCCCGGCAAGGCCGAGCGCGCCGAAGCCAAGCTCCGCAAGGAGGCAGAGCGGGCCGAGAAGAAGCGCGTGAAGGCCGCCGAACGGGAAGAACGCAAGACCGCGAAGGCCCTTGAACGCGCGCAGATCAAGGCCGAGAAACTGGCTTTGAAGGAACAGAGCCTGCCCCCCGGCAAAAAGGCCAAGCTGAAGAAAGAGGCTCGCAAGGACGGCAAGCCCGGCAAGGGGGCCAAGGCGGACAAGGCCGCAAAGACACAGTGACGCCATCCTTTGCAGCGTCGATGGCCCAAGACCCGTTTCCAGCGGGTCGGGGAATTGCTATTGCCCAAACGCAGCGTTCTTGCGAGTAGACCGCCTATGCGTCGTCTGGTTCTTGGGTTCCTGGCCGTTCTGGCCCTGTCCCCCGCGTCCGCCTATGAGGCGGTTGATGCGGTTCATGGTGAGCGCGCCCCGCGCAGCGTCTCGCCGAAATCGCGCTGCACCGATGACGGGCGCTATTGCATCTCGGTCGCGAATTACATTCCCGATGTCTGCACGGTGATCGAACGTGCGGCCGGACAGAATGGGCTGGACCCGCATTTTTTCGCCCGTCTCCTGTGGAAGGAAAGCCTGTTCGAGCCGGGCGCCGTCAGTCCGGTGGGCGCGATGGGGATCGCGCAGTTCATGCCCGGCACCGCCGAGATGGTCGGGCTGGACGATCCGTTCAACCCAGCCAAGGCGATCGCGGCCTCGGCCCGTTACCTGCGGTCGCTGACGGACGGGTTTGGCAATGTCGGGCTGGCCGCGGTGGCCTATAACGGCGGCGAGAACCGCGCGGCGCGCTTCATCTCGGAAGGCGGTGGCCTGCCGTGGGAGACGCAGGATTACGTCCAGGCGATTACCGGCCTGACCGCCGTCAGCTGGCGCGACAGCCCCGCGCAGAAGACGGACCTGCGGTTGGACAAGGAACGTCCCTTCCTGGCCGCCTGTGTCGATCTGGCCGCAAGCCGCAAGCTGCGTGAGTTCCGCACGCCCGAACATCCCTGGCCCTGGGGCGTGATCGTGGCCACCCATGTCAGCCAGTCGGGCGTCACGAACCAGGTCTCGCGCCTGAACAAGACGCTGCGCCCGATCCTGGGGGGCAAGCGCGTCAGCTATGTGCGGCGCAAGGTCTCGGGCGGGCCGCGCAAGGTCTATACGGCCCAGATCGGCTACTCCTCGAAGACCGAGGCATTTGCCTTCTGCACCCGCCTGCGCACCTTCGGGGGGCGCTGCATCGTCCTGAAGAACTGAAACGGCGCCGCCCGGGGGCAGCGCCGCATGGGTATTTGAAAAACGGTGAAGATGCGGTGGGCGCGACCTATTCGCCCCAGCGCACCTGGCTCAGGTCGTTCGCGGGCATGGGGGCGTTTTCCCACAGACCCTGGATTTCGGCCTTGGCGACGCCGATCTTCGGCAACTGGAAGATAAAGGCATTGGCATAATCCCGGGCGATGATCTCTTGCGCCTGCTTGAGCAGGGCAGAGCGCTGGGCCGGATCGGTCGCGGCATCAAGCTGGGTCATCATGTCGTTGAAGGCGGGGTTGCTGTAGTTGAAGTAATACCCCTTGCGCCCATAGATGCCGATATCCATCGGCTCGACATGGCTGATGATGGTCAGGTCGTAATCGGCGTTCTTGAACACCTGTTCGAGCCATTGGGCCCATTCCATGTTGGTGATCTGGGTCTGGATGCCCACCGCACGCAGTTCGGCCGCGACAATTTCTCCACCGCGGCGCGCATAGGGGGTGGGGGGAAGCGCCAGCCGCAGGGTCAGATCCTTGACGCCTGCCTCGGCAAGAAGCGCGCGAGAGCGTTCGGGATCGAACTGCGAAAGCTCGGTCAGGTCCGTGTAATCGGGGTTATGCGGCGCGAAATGGGTGCCGATCGGCGTGCCATAGCCGAACATGGCACCGTCGATGATCTCTTTCCGATTCAGGGCATGGGCGATCGCCTCGCGCACTTTGACATCGGCCAGCGCGGGGTTCTTGTGGTTCATGGCCAGGATCGTCTCGCCCTCGGTGGTGCCGACCAGGACCTTGAAGCGGGGATCGGCCTGAAGCTGGGCCAGCGTCTCAGGCGCGGGATAGATCGGGAAGGCGTCGAGATCACCGGCCATCATCGCCGCGAAGGCGGCCGAGGGATCGGGGATGAAGCGGAAGGTGGCCGAGGTCAGCGCGGGTTTTTCGCCCCAATAGGCATCGTTCGCGACCAGCGTGATGTGGTCGCCCTGCGCCCATTCGCCAAAGCGGAACGGGCCGGTGCCGACGGGGTGCGTGGCGATGTCGGCGATGCTGTCCTGATCGACCATGACCGCATCGCCCCAGGCCATCTTGTAGGGGAAGCCGCCGTCCGGGGCCTTCAGCGTCACGCGGACGGTTTGCGGATCCACCGCCTCGACCTTGTCGATGCCTTCGAACAGGGTCTTTTGCGCATTGGTGCTGTCGGGCGCCCGCGCGCGGTCCAGCGAAAAGATCACGTCCTGTGCGTCGAACGCGGTGCCGTCATGGAAGGTGACGCCGGGCCGCAGATGGAACAGATAAGCTTTGCCGCCATCCTCGGCGTCCCAGCCCGAGGCGAGGCCCGGGATGACGCTGCCATCCGGCGCGATGCGGGTCAGACCCTCGAAGATATTGGCATAGACGACCTCGTCGATGGCAGCCGCCGCGCCCCCGGTCGGGTCGAGATTTGGCGGCTCAAGCACCATGCCCAGCGTGATCGCGTCCTGCGCGGCCAGCGCGGGCGTCGCGGTCAATGCGGCCAAAGCCGCGGCCTGCAAGAATTTCCTGGGCATGTTTCCTCCGGTCCCGGCTCGCGTCGGGGCCAGCTTTTCAGCCAAAATCGGAAAGGATCAAGCCCGCTTCTCGGTCAGTTGCTGCAGGAAGCCCGCGCAGGTCAGCCAGATCGAGGTCACAAGCAGGCCCCAGCGCGCAAAGCTTTCCGAGTGGAAGTCGACCAGCACCGCCCAGACCGCGAAGGCGACCCATGCCGCCGTCACCGGCAGCGAGATCGCGCGCCAACGCCTGGTCCGGACGGGGTGGATGAACTTGACGTTCGTGAACATCGTGAAGGTCAGCGCGACCACGACGAACAGGATCACCCAGAAATTCGGCTTCAGCGCGAACAGCACCAGCACGACCATGTTCCAGCAGGCCGGAAAGCCGGCAAAGGAATAGTCCTTGGTCTTCATCCGCGTGTCCGCGAAATAGATCACGCTGCCATAGGTGATGGCGATGATCGCGATCCAGCCGGTCCAGCCCGGCAGCAGGCCAGACATGAACAGCGCATAGGCCGGGATGAACACATAGGTCAGATAGTCGATGATGAGGTCCATCAGGACCCCGTCATAGGTCGGCCAGTTGACCTTGACGTTGTAGCGTCGCGCCAGCGGGCCATCGACGCCGTCGACGATCAGGGCGATGACGAGCCAGAAGAACATCTGCGACCATTCGGCGCTGACGGCAGCCAGCAGCGCCAGCATCGACAGCACGGCGCCGGTGGCAGTCAGCAGGTGGACGGACAGGGCTTTGAAGCGGAGTTTCATGTCTTGCTTCTGTCACCGATGCGCCAAGTTCGCAAGTTCGTGAAGGCGGAAGGCATGCCGAATATGCCCGGATGACGCCGGGGAAGCGCGGCTGCCTAGGCCACGAACTCTTCGATCGCATAGCCCTGCAGATACAGCAGCGCGGTCAGGTCGGCGTGGTTGATGCGCAGGTCGACCTCGGCCGCGACGACGGGCTTGGCGTGCAGTGCGACCCCCGTTCCGGCACGTTTCAGCATGCCGAGGTCATTCGCCCCGTCTCCGACGGCAATGGCATCCGCCGGGGTCAGCCCGCGGAAGGCGGTGATTTCCTCAAGTGCCTCGACCTTGGCCTCGCGGCCAAGGACGGGCAGGGCGACGGTGCCCAGAAGCACGCCCTGATCGGCCAAAAGCTCATTCGCGCGATGTTCGTCAAAGCCGAGCGCCGCGGCAACCGGGCCGGTAAAGACCGTGAATCCGCCCGAGACCAGCGCCGTATAGGCACCCTGCGCCCGCATCGTCGCGACCAGTTCCTTGCCGCCGGGGGCAAGGGTGATGCGGCTGTCCAGCACCTCGCCAATCGCCGATTCGGAAAGTCCGGACAGCAGGCCGACGCGGGCGACCAGCGCCTCGTGAAAGTTCAGTTCGCCATTCATGGCGCGGGCGGTGATCGCGGCGACGCGCTCGCCAACGCCCGCGAAATCGGCCAGCTCGTCAATGCATTCCTGCTGGATCATGGTCGAATCCATGTCGGCCAGCAGCACCGACTTGCGCCGCCCCGCGGTCGGCTGGATGGCAAGGTCGAAGCCTTTTTCCTGAAGGCTTTCCCAAACCTGCCAGAAATCCGCGGGCGGGGTCTCGACCGGAAATTCCGCAGCGATTCCGTGGTTCAGCCAGATCGTGTGCCCGCCCTGCCAGTCGCGGCGCAGCTGGTCGAGCAGCTCGGGGCGAAGGTCGGCTCGTTTCGGGGCGGCAAGGACGGTGACGGTGAACATCGGTGGGCTCCGGGGCGCGCGCTGGGGTCGCGGGCAGCACTAGCCAAAGCCGCCCCGCGCTTCAATCGCCCCGAGCAAGGAAATTCCAGATGGGCACCCGCGAAATAATTCTTGCCTGAATCAGGGCCGGGATATATGGCCGTCCGTGGGACACGCCGCCCCAACGCGGCGCTAAATAGCTGGAAGGCTACACATATGAGCATCACTGCTCCGGCCGCGCGGCCGGCCAATCCGCGCTTCTCGTCGGGCCCTTGCGCCAAGATCCCCAATTTTTCGCTGGACATGCTCGCTGACGCGCCTCTTGGCCGCTCGCACCGTGCCGCGATCGGCAAGTCCAAGCTTGCCGAAGCCATCGACCTGACCCGCGAGGTCCTTGGCGTTCCTGCAGATTACCGCATCGGCATCGTTCCCGCCTCGGATACCGGGGCCGTCGAGATGGCGCTGTGGTCGCTTCTGGGCGCACGCGGCGTCGAGATGCTGGCCTGGGAAAGCTTTGGCGAAGGCTGGGTCACCGACGTGGTGAAGCAGCTGAAGCTGGACGCCACCGTCCGCAAGGCACCCTATGGACAGATCGTCGACTTCGCCGAGGTGGATTTCGACAAGGATGTCGTCTTTACCTGGAACGGCACCACCTCGGGCGTGCGCGTCCCGAATGGCGACAAGATCCCGGCGGACCGCGCTGGCCTAACCATCTGCGACGCGACCTCGGCCGCGTTCGCGATGGACCTGCCCTTCGACAAGCTGGATGTCGTGACCTTCAGCTGGCAGAAGGTTCTGGGGGGCGAAGGCGGGCACGGCGTCCTGATCCTGTCGCCCCGCGCCGTCGAGCGTCTGGAAAGCCATGTTCCGGCATGGCCCCTGCCCAAGATTTTCCGCATGACCAAGGGCGGCAAGCTGATCGAGGGCATCTTCAAGGGCGAGACGATCAATACGCCGTCGATGTTGTGTGTCGAGGATTACCTGGTCGCGCTGAAATGGGCGCAATCGCTGGGCGGTCGCAAGGCGCTGGAAGACCGCGCGAATGCAAATGCCGCCGCGATCCGCGATTTCATCGCTGACAAGGACTGGATCGCCGACCTGGCCGAGGTCCCGGCCACGGCCTCGACCACTTCGGTCTGCCTGAAGTTCACCGATCCGCGCATCCAGGACGGCGCCGCCTTTGCCAAGGCCGTCGCCAAGCGTCTGGAGAAAGAGGGCGTGGCGCTGGATGCGGGCGCATATCGCGACGCGCCGGCCGGGCTGCGCATCTGGTGCGGCTCGACCGTCGAGACCGCCGACGTGGCCGCGCTGATGCCCTGGATCGAATACGCCTTCGAGGCGGAGATCGCGGCGCAGGCGGTCGAGGCCTGATCCCAGGACGGGGGGCGCTGCCCCCCGCACCCCCCGGGGTATTTGTGAAACGATGAAAGGCATGGGCGGGGCCGAAGAGGCACCCGCACGGCCCCTGCATATCCAGAGGATATAGAGATGCCCAAGGTTCTTGTTTCAGACAAGCTTTCGGAAACCGCCGTCCAGATCTTCCGCGATCGCGGCGTCGACGTGGACTACCTGCCGGATGTCGGCAAGGACAAGGAAAAGCTGGCCGAGATCATCGGCCAGTATGACGGCCTTGCCATCCGTTCGGCCACCAAGGTGACGGCGAAGCTGCTTGAGCAGGCGACCAACCTGAAGGTCATCGGCCGCGCCGGGATCGGGGTCGACAATGTCGAGATTCCCGCCGCCTCGAAAAAAGGCGTGATCGTCATGAACACGCCCTTCGGCAACAGCGTCACCACCGCCGAGCACGCCATCGCACTGATGTTCGCCGTGGCGCGGCAATTGCCCGAGGCCAGCGCCTCGACCCATGCCGGGAAGTGGGAGAAGAACCGCTTCATGGGCGTCGAGGTCTTCAACAAGACGCTGGGCATCATCGGCGCGGGGAATATCGGCTCGATCGTGATCGACCGGGCGCTTGGCCTGCGCATGAAGGTGCTGGCCTATGACCCCTTCCTGTCGGAAGAGCGCGCGCTGGAACTGGGCGTGAAGAAGGTCGAGCTGGACGAACTGCTGGCCAAGGCCGACTTCATCACCCTGCACGTTCCGCTGACCGACAAGACCCGCAACATCCTGTCGCGCGAGAATCTGGCCAAGACCAAGAAGGGCGTGCGTATCGTCAATGCCGCGCGCGGCGGGTTGATCGACGAGGAGGCGCTGGCCGAACTGCTGAAATCGGGCCACGTCGCGGGCGCCGCGCTGGACGTCTTCGCGACCGAACCGGCGACCGACAGCCCGCTGTTCAACCTTCCCAATGTCGTCGTGACGCCGCATCTGGGCGCATCGACCAACGAGGCGCAGGAGAATGTCGCCCTGCAGGTCGCCGAGCAGATGGCGGATTACCTGCTGACCGGCGCGGTCCAGAACGCGCTGAACATGCCGTCGGTCACTGCCGAGGAAGCCGCGGTCATGGGGCCGTGGATCAAGCTGGCCGGGCATCTGGGTGCCTTTATCGGTCAGATGACGGATGAGCCGATCAAGGCGATCAACGTGCTGTATGATGGCGTCGCCGCCGAGATGAACCTGAAGGCGCTGAACGCGGCGGTGATCTCGGGCGTGATGAAGGCCACGAACCCGGACGTGAACATGGTCTCGGCCCCGGTCATGGCCGCCGAGCGCGGCGTGCAGGTCGCGACGACGACGCAGGGCAAGGGCGGCATCTTCGACGGCTATATCAAGGTCACCGTCGTCACCGAGTCGCGCGAGCGTTCGATTGCGGGTACCGTCTTCAGCGATGGCAAGCCGCGCTTCATCCAGATCCGTGGGATCAATGTCGATGCCGAGATCGGCCAGCACATGCTGTATACCCGCAACAAGGACGTTCCGGGCGTGATCGGTGCGCTGGGGATGACGCTGGGCGATCTGGGCGTCAACATCGCGAACTTTACCCTGGGCCGGACCAAGGCCGGTGATGACGCGATCGCGATCCTGTATCTTGACGAAGAGCTGAAGCCCGAGGCGATCGAGGCGCTGCGCGCTACCGGCAAGTTCCTGCAGGTCCGTCCGATCAATTTCGAGATCTGATCGGACTTGCACCCGACCGCCCCCGGGATAGTTTCCGGGGGCGTCATCATTTTCGGAGGCCCCATGCGCAGCTATGTCATCGGCGACATCCACGGCCAGCTTGGTCTGCTGAAGGCCGCGCATGACCGGATCGCACATGATGATGCGGTGCATGGCGGCGGAGGGCAGGTCATCCATGTCGGTGACCTGATCGACCGGGGACCGGATTCGCGTGGCGTCGTCGACTATCTGATGCGGGGCCAGCAGGACGGGCAGCCCTGGAGGATCCTCAAGGGCAATCACGACCGTTTCCTGCCGCGTTTCGTTGCCGATCCGGAATGGATCGATCCGGGGCTGGCTTCGGGGCGGCACTGGCTGGATCACGACAACCTCGGCGCGGCGGCGACGCTGGCCTCGTATGGGATCGCGCGGGACGGGCGCAGCCATGCCGAGATCCTGGCCGATGTCCTGCGCGAGGTTCCGGCAGAGCATCTGCGCTGGCTGGACGCCCTGCCGTTGTGGCAAGTGTTGCCAGGCGCGCTGATCGTCCATGCCGGGATCCGGCCCGGCGTACCGCTGGAGCAGCAGAGCGAGCATGACCTTGTCTGGATCCGCAAGGGGTTCCTGGACGACACCACCGATCACGGCACCCTTGTCGTGCATGGCCATACCGTCGTCGAGCAGGTCACACATTACGGGAACCGCCTGGCGATCGACACCGGCGCAGCCTATGGCGGCCCGCTGAGCGTGGTTGTGCTTGATGGCGGACAGCCTGAGCTGCTGATCGACTCGGGTCGCGTGCCGGTCCATCGCGAAACCCTGTTGGCCTGATCGCGGCCAGAGCCGCGCCGGACGCGGGGAACCAGGTTTGTGACAGTTTGGCCGCGGAGGGTTTCCACGATCGGGGCAGGTCTCTGCCGGGGCGTTGCGCGCCAAATCATTGAAACTGCTTGCGGGCCGGAAAAAGTGCAAAGCGTTTGCCATTCCCGCGCAAAGCGGGGCGGCCTTCTCTTCCACGGGCGCGGGGCGGGCTTAGGTGGACACAGGCGGTCCATCGCGCTATGAGCGCGGCGAAACGGGAATATGACGATGCGGATTCCGGCCAAGACGGCGAAATACAGCTTGGGGCAGATCGTGCGCCACCGGGAACATCCGTTCCGCGGTGTGGTGTTCGATGTCGACCCCGAATTCGCCAATACCGAGGAATGGTATGAATCCATCCCCGAGGATTCCCGCCCGTCGCGCAACCAGCCCTTCTATCATCTGTATGCAGAAACCGAGGCGACCTATTACGTCGCCTATGTCTCGGAACAGAACCTGATGCCTGACGTGTCGGGCGAACCGCTGGAGCATCCCGAGGTCGACGAGATGTTCGGCGAGTTCGAGGATGGCCGCTATCCCCTGCAATTCGGCCTGAACTGAGGCCGGTACCGCGTCACTGCACGGGCCGATCGGCTGCGGGTTCCGCATCCGGCGTCAGGGCGTCCGGCAAGGGCACGATGAAGGCTAGGAAGTTGCGCTCGCCCTCGCGGGAATAGCGCAGCGAGGCCGTCAGCTCGTGAACCAGAAACCAGCCGAAACCGCCCTCGGGCAAGGTGCTGCCGATACCGGCGGGCAGGCAGCGCGGTCCAAGACAGTCCGGGGGCAGCGGCACGCCGTCGTCGCTGACCGCGCAGGCGATGCCGCCGCCGTGGCCCACGATGCAAAGCTGCACCAGCGGAGAGCGCGGGCGCGCGCCGGGCGATCCGATCTCTTGCGGCGCGCCATGCTGACAGATGTTGTTCAGGATCTCGGCCAAGGCCAGTTCCAGACGGCCGATGACCTCGTCCCCGACGCTGCCATCGAACCTTTCACGCAGGAGAAGCAACGCCTTTCGCACCGTCGCCGGATCCGCGCGGAAGCTGCGATGCAAAACGGGGGCGTGTCCGGCGGGGCCATGGCGGGTCGGAAAAAGACAGGGCCGCGGGCAGGACATCATCATGCGGGATCGGTGCCGCAGGACGGAACCGCGGAGGAGACGGCGGTCGCGGCGGGAATGATCGTCATCACCTTGTCCATCCGGGTCAGGCGGAATACGCGTTCGACATTCGGCGACAGTCCCGACAGCACCAGACTGCGCCCCGACGGCATCGCCTTGAAGATGGCGATGACCGCCCCAAGACCGGAGCTGTCCATGAACTCGACCGGCGTCAGGTCCAGCGTGACCTGTGTGCCGCCATGTGTGGCAAGCGTGCGCACCTTGTCCTTGAACGCCGTCGCAATCGCGGCATCCAGGCGCTTTTCATCGACACGGATCGTCAACCCGTCATCCCGCGGCATCAGGCTTAGCTGCATCTTGGTCCCCTTGGCGCTTTCGTCCTGCAAGGTCATAGGGGGAAATCCTTAGCGCAGGCTTAGCGGCGGGGTCTCAGCGGGACGCGCGCCCCGGCTTTCCGCGCGGCATTTTTCATAAATGCCACCGATCCGACGCGATCCGGGGTTGCGGAGGAATTGCCGCTTTTTTGGTCATCCATGCTGTCCAGCGCGCCAGCCGGGAACTCGACAGGGGCAATTCCTGTTGCCCAGATGGACACCGACCGCCCGATTGCGAAGATCGTGGGCAGTGGTGAGGGAAGCCGGGGTGGGCATGTATTACAACGAGATGATGGAAAGCGGGCAGGTGCGCGCCCCCTATGCCATGCTGTCGGACTGGGTCGACTCGATGCCCGCCGAGATCCGCCAGATGAAGCAGGCCGAGGCCGAGGCCCTGTTCCGCCGGATCGGCATCACCTTCGCCGTCTATGGCGAGGGCGGCGATCCCGACCGGCTGATCCCGTTCGACATGATGCCGCGCGTCTTCATGCAAAGCGAATGGCGCCGGTTGGAACGCGGGATCAAGCAGCGGGCGCGGGCGCTGAACGCCTTTCTGCGCGACGTCTATTCCCGTGCCGAAATCGTGCGCGCGGGCCGGATTCCGGCACAACTGGTGTTCCAGAACGCGGCCTATGAGAAATCCGTGGTCGGCTTCGTGCCGCCGCGCGGCGTCTTTTCCCATATCGTGGGCATCGACATCGTGCGCACCGGGCGCGACGAATTCTTCGTGCTCGAGGACAATTGCCGCACGCCTTCGGGAGTCAGCTACATGCTGGAAAACCGTGAGATCATGATGCGCATGTTCCCGGCGCTGTTCCGCAACAACCGGATCGAACCGGTGGACCGCTATCCCGAACTGCTGCGCCGCACGCTTGCCTCGGTCGCGCCGGCGAAATGCGAAGGGACGCCGACGGTCGTGATCCTGACACCGGGCCATTTCAACAGCGCCTATTACGAGCACAGCTTTCTTGCGAACCTGATGGGGGTCGAACTGGTCGAAGGCAGCGACTTGTTCGTCGATGGCGGCTTTGTCTACATGCGCACGACGCAGGGGCCGAAACGGGTCGATGTCATCTATCGCCGCATCGACGATCCGTTTCTGGATCCGCTGTGCTTTCGCAAGGATTCAATGCTGGGTGTGCCGGGGCTGATGGATGTCTATCGCTCGGGCGGGGTGGCGATCGCCTCGGCGCCGGGTGCGGGCGTCGCCGATGACAAGGCAGTCTATACCTTCGTCCCCGAAATGATCCGCTTCTATCTGGGCGAGGAGCCGCTTTTGCAGAACGTCCAGACCTGGACGCTGTGGAAGGATGACGATTACCGCTATGTCATGGAGAACCTCAAGGATCTGGTGGTCAAGGAGGTGCATGGTTCGGGCGGGTACGGGATGCTGATCGGCCCCAAGGCCACTGCCGCCGAGATCGAGGCCTTTGCCGCCCTGATCCGCGCCAATCCCGGCAATTACATCGCCCAGCCGACGCTGGCCTTGTCCACAAGCCCGACTTTTGTCGATCAGGGCATCGCGCCCCGGCATGTCGATCTGAGGCCGTTCTGCCTGTGCGGGGACCGGGTCGAGCTGGTGCCGGGCGGGCTGACGCGCGTGGCATTGCGCGAAGGCTCGCTTGTCGTGAACTCGTCGCAGGGCGGCGGGGTCAAGGACACCTGGGTTCTGACGGAATAAGGAAAGGTCGCACATGCTCAGCCGCACCGCCGCCAACCTGTTCTGGATGGGCCGCCACCTGGAACGCGCCGAAACCGCCGCCCGCCTGCTGGACGTGGGGGCGCGCATCACCTTGTTGCCGAATACCGAGGAAGGCTATCGCAACGAATGGGAGTCGCTGCTGCGCGCCTCGGGCGCAAGGCTGACCTTTGCCGAACGCTATGGCAGCGCCATCAACCAGGAGAATGTCGAATCCTGGCTTTTCTTCGACAGCGAGAATCCCGCCTCGGTCGCCTCGTGCATCGAACGGGCGCGGGAAGGTGGCCGGATCGTGCGCACCGCGTTGACGAACCAGGTCTGGGACGCGCTGAACACCGCCTTTCAAGAGTTGCGCCAGTTGAAGGTGCGCCCGCGGGGCGAGCTGGATACCGCCATGCTGACCGATTTCACCACCCGTCACGGGGCGACGGTCAGGGGCGCGATCAATGCCAGCCAGTTGCGCAATGACGGCTGGCATTTCATCAATCTGGGCTATTCGCTGGAACGCGCCGACGCGACCTCTCGCCTGCTCGACGTGAAATATTACGTGCTGCTGCCGCGGGTCGAGTTCATCGGCTCGGGGTTGGACAATTACCAGTGGCAGGTGATCCTGCGCGCGCTGTCGGCCCATCGCGCCTTTCACTGGGCCTATGGCGGAGAGATCACGGCAAACAAGGTTGCGGATTTCCTGATCCTGAACGGCGAAAGCCCACGGTCGCTCCTGACCTCGCTTTACGAGGCGGTCTGGAATCTGGATGGCCTGACCCGCCGCTATGGCGAAGGTGTGCCGGCCACCGCCTCGGCCCGTGCGCGGGTGACGCTGGACGCGCTGATGTCCCGCGATATCGACGCCATCTTCGACGAGGGGCTGCACGAATTCCTGACATGGTTCATCGCCGAGATCGGCAGCATCTCGGATGCCGTCCATGACGATTACCTGAGCGGCCGCATGTAAGGGGGACCGCATGAAACTGAAGATCATCCACGAGACCAGCTACAGCTATGACACGCCGGTCGAGGCTTTGGTCCAAAGCCTGCGCCTGACGCCTTCGGTCCACGAAGGGCAGCGCGTCGGCGAATGGCGCATCGGCGTGACCAACGGCCAGCGGGGCGCGGGCTTCCGCGACGGTGCGGGCGACTGGATCGAGGCCTGGACCGTGCGCGGCCCGATCGAATCGGTCACTGTTTCGATCGACGGGCTGGTCGAGACGCGGGACACGGCGGGCGTTCTGCGCGGCCATCGCGAGACGGTCAGCCCCCTTGTCTATCTGCGCGAAACGCCGGGGACGCGCCCCGACGAGGCGCTGCGCGGACTTGCCGCCTCGGTCAGCGGAGAGGACAGGCTTGACCTGGCCCACCGACTTGCCGCCGCTGTCCATGGTGCAATGGCATTTACCCCCGGCGCGACCGTCGCCTCGACCACTGCCAGCGAGGCGCTGGGCCGTGGGCAGGGGGTCTGTCAGGATTTCTCGCATATCCTGATCGCCTGCGCGCGTGTGGCGGGGCTGCCCGCGCGATATGTTTCAGGCTATCTGCACTCGACCGTCGACGGGACGCCCCATGATGCCGCCCATGCCTGGGCCGAGCTTCATGTCGGTGCGCTGGGCTGGGTCGGCTTCGACGCGGCGAATGCCTGCTGCCCGGATGACCGCTATGTGCGGCTTGGTTCGGGCTATGACGCGCAGGACGCCGCGCCGGTGCGCGGCATGGCCTTCGGGATCGCCATCGAAAGCCTGGATGTTCGCGTCCATGTCGAGGAGGTTCAGCAATAGTCCGCGGGCCTGTTGCCTTGAAGACGGCGGGATCGTAACGCATCCTTCACGAAGGTGACGAGAGAGGGCGACATGACCTATTGCGTCGGTCTGATACTGGATGCGGGGCTGGTGCTGCTGTCGGATTCGCGGACCAATGCCGGGCTGGACAACATCTCGACCTATCGCAAGATGTTCTTCTTCGAGGAACCGGGCGAGCGGGTCATCGCCATCCTGACCGCAGGCAGCCTGTCCGTCACGCAGACGACGCTGGGCCGCCTGCAGGAGGCGATCGAGGATCCGGATGCGGATGAGACGACTTCGATCATGAAGGCCGCTTCGATGCTGCAGGTCGCGACGATCATCGGCGATACCTTGAACCGCACCCGCTGCGAGATCGCCGAACAGACCCGCGAACTGTCCCAGCAGGCCAGCGCCAGCATGATCGTCGCGGGCCAGCGTCGCGGGGGCGAGATGCGCCTTTTCCTGATCTATCCGCAGGGCAACTTCATCATGGCGACCGAGGACACGCCCTTCCTTCAGATTGGCGAGCATAAGTACGGCAAGCCCATCCTTGACCGCGTGGTGACGCCTGCGACCAGCCTGGCCGATGCGCAAAAGGCGGTGCTGCTGTCGATGGATTCCACCCTGCGCTCGAACCTGTCGGTCGGCATGCCGCTGGACCTTGCGGTGATCGAAAAGGACGCGCTGCGCGTCAGCCATCGCCGCCGCATCCTTGAAGGCGATCCGGGTTTCATGGCGATGTCCGCAGCATGGTCGGCGGCACTTCGCGAAAGCTTCGGCAAGGTCGAGATCTGAGGCCGCTCAGCCCGCCTGGTCCACCATCATCCCGCGCAGTTCATAGACCAGATCCAGCGCCTCGCGCGCGGTGATCGCGTCGGGGTTCACATCCTTGAGCCGCGCCTCGACCTCGGACGCCTGTGCCTTTGCGGGCCGGGGCGGAGGCGGTGGGGCGGCGCGAAACAGCGGCAGGTCGTCCAGCAGGGCGGCGGGCTTGCCCGCGCCTTCGCGTTCGCCGCTTTCCAGCTGGTGCAGGATTTCCTTGGCACGTTCCACGACCGAGGGTGGCAGCCCGGCCAGCCGTGCGACCTGCACACCATAGCTGCGATCGGCCGCGCCCTTGCGGACCTCGTGCAGGAAGATCACCTCGCCTTCCCATTCGCGAACCGCGACGGTGGCATTCTCGACCCCCGGCAGGCGGGCGGAAAGCGAGGTCATCTCGTGGTAATGCGTTGCGAAAAGCGCGCGGCAGCGGTTGCTGGCATGCAGATGCTCCATCACCGCCCAAGCGATGCTGAGACCGTCCCAGGTCGCGGTACCGCGCCCGATCTCGTCCAGGATGACCAGCGCATGATCGTCCGCCTGGTTCAGGATCGCCGCCGTCTCGACCATCTCGACCATGAAGGTCGATCGCCCGCGCGCCAGGTCGTCGGCCGCGCCGACGCGGCTGAAAAGCTGGCTGACCATGCCGATATGGGCCTTGCGGGCAGGCACAAAGGCTCCTGCCTGCGCAAGGATCGCGATCAGCGCATTCTGTCGCAGGAAGGTCGATTTGCCGGCCATGTTGGGGCCGGTCAGCAGCCAGATCGCCGGAGTTTCGCCCGCGGTCAGGGCGCAGTCATTGGCGACGAAGGCTTCGCCCTTGCGCTTCAGGGCGCGTTCGACGACCGGATGGCGGCCGCCCTCGATCAGAAAGGCCCGGCTGGCATCGACATGGGGCCGCACCCAGCCTTCACCGCTGGCAAGATCGGCAAAGCCCCCGGTCAGGTCGATTTCCGCCAGGGCGCGTGCGGCCTGTCCGATCCGGCCCGCCGCCTCCAGCACGGCGCGACACAGCCGGGCAAAGATCTCGCGCTCGATCTCCAGCGCGCGGTCGCGGGCGTTCAGGATCCGGGTTTCCAGTTCGGACAGTTCGACCGTGGTGAAGCGGATCTGGTTGGCGGTGGTCTGGCGGTGGATGAAGCGCGCGTTCAGCGGTGGGGCCAGCATCCGCTCGGAATGGGTCGAGGTCGTCTCGATGAAATAGCCCAGCACGTTGTTGTGCTTGATCTTCAGGCTGGTGACGCCGGTTTCGGCAATATAGTCCGCCTGCATCCGCGCGATGACGCCGCGCCCTTCGTCGCGCAGCCGGCGCGTCTCGTCCAGATCGGCGTCGTAACCGGCGGCGACGAAGCCCCCGTCGCGTGCCAGCAGCGGCGGTTCGGCAATCAGGGCATCGTCCAGCAGATCGACGATCTCGTCATGGCCGGTCAGGTCGCGCGCGGCCTCGGCCAGAACGGCGGGCGCATCCTCGGCCAGCATGGTGGCGATGGCGGCGCCCTGCGTCAGCCCGCTGCGGATTGCGGCAAGATCGCGCGGTCCGCCGCGGTCCAGCGCCAGTCGCGACAGGGCGCGGTCCATGTCCGGGCTGCGCGACAGGGCCTCGCGCAGGTCGGCAGTCAGGCGGGGATCGCTGCCCAGATGGGCGACGGCGGACTGGCGGGCATGGATCAGATCCAGCTCGCGCGACGGCGCGCTGATGCGACGTTCCAGAAGGCGCGCGCCGCCCGCGGTCATCGTCCGGTCGATCGCTGCCAGAAGCGAGCCTTCGCGCCCGCCCGACAGGGCCTGCGTCAGTTCCAGATTGCGGCGGGTCGCCGCGTCGATCTGCATCGCCCCGCCCGACGCTTCGCGCACGGGCGGGCGCAGCAGCGGCATCCGGCCCTTCTGGGTCAGCTCAAGATAGTCGACGATTGCGCCCATCGCGGCCAGTTCGGCGCGGCCGAAATTGCCAAAGCCCTCAAGCGTTTCCACGTGGAACAGCGCGCAAAGCCTGCGGGTCGCGGCACCGCTGTCGAAGCTGCCGGGCGGCAGCTCGGTCAGGGCGGAACCTGCTTCGGCTGCGATCTCGTCCAGACCCGAGCGTTCGACCGCCAGCAATTCGCGCGGGGCATGGCGGGCCAGTTCGGGCGCAAGGCGGGGGGCGGGGCAGGGCATGACCCGGAATTCGCCGGTCGAGATATCGACCCACGCCAGCGCGCAATCGTCCCGGACATTGGCGAAGCTTGCCAGGAAATTGTGCCGCCGCGCCTCCAGCAGGGATTCCTCGGTCAGGGTGCCGGGGGTGACAAGGCGCACGACGTCGCGGGCGACGACCGACTTCGCGCCGCGTTTCCTGGCCTCGGCGGGATCCTCCATCTGCTCGGCGATGGCGACGCGGAAACCCTTGCGGATCAGGGTCAGAAGATAGCTTTCGGCGGCATGGACCGGCACGCCGCACATCGGGATCGGCTCGCCCAGATGCGTTCCACGCTTGGTCAGCGCGATATCCAGCGCGGCCGAGGCGGCAAGCGCGTCCTGAAAGAACATCTCGTAGAAATCGCCCATGCGATAGAATAGCAGCGACCCCGGATTGGCCTCGCGGATCGCGAGATACTGGGCCATCATCGGGGTCGGTTGGTCGGTCATCTGCTGCCCTGTCCTGCTGGGGTAAGTCCTTCTATGGGATGGCGGGCGGGATGCAAACCTTGTCGCCTGAAAAGATGCGAATTCTGCGGTGACACAGCGATTTCCTTGGTGCATCGTGGCGGCAAAACCGGTGGTTCGAGGGCCGCATGAAAGCAGTGATCTGGGCCGCGGCACTTGGCTGCGGCCTGTCGGCGGCAGAAGCCGCATGTCCGGACGCGTCGCTGATGCAGAATGCTGCACGCGGCTGGATTGCCGGTCAGCGCCTGCCGGACCCGCTGGTCATGAACATGGACGACGCGCGCTGCGCCTATGCCTCGTTCCGCGCCGTACTGGAATCCGAACTTGGCCCGCCTGTCGGGGTGAAAGTGGGCTTCACCTCGCCCGAGGTGCAGCGGCGCTTTGCCATCGACCAGCCGGTCGCCGGACTGTTCTTTGCGCCGATGCTGCAAGCCGACGGGTCGACCCTCAGCCTGACGGGTAGTCGCAACCCGTATTACGAGGCCGACCTGGTCGTCGTGGTCAAGGACAGCGCGATCATGCGGGCCCAGACGCGCGAGGAAGTCGCGGCCTCACTGTCCGAGGTGCGCCCTTTCATCGAATTTCCCGACATCGCCCTGGCGCGGAATTCGGTTCCGACCGGGCCGCTGATGGCGGCCTATGGCGTGACGCCCTGGCGCGGCGTGATGGGCAAGGGCATCCCGCTTGCCGAATTTGCCGACCCGGCTGCCGCGCTGGCGGGCATGACCGTCGCGCTGAAGCTGAACGGCACCACATTGGCCGTGTCACGCGGCGATCACCTGATGGGACATCCGCTGGATGTGGTGCTGTGGCTGATCCGCGAGGGCGGGTATGAGATGAAGCCCGGCTCGATCATTTCGCTGGGATCCTTTGCCAGTTTCAGCCCTCTCGCTCCGGGGCAAAGGGTCGAGGTCGAATACAACCTGCTCGGGCGCGGGATGAAGGTCTCGGCCACGATTGTTCCTTGAGCGCCTGGATTTTTAGGCAAGCAGATCGAAATAGCTTTGCGTTGCAGTGGCTTGTGTCGCATCACTGTCATTGGGCGTCGCTAGGTGGCACGGGGTGCCGCCGATTGCGGCTCGTTTGCGAACGGAGTTTGCGACATGAACTGTAAATCGACCGCGACCGGGCTTGTCGCGATGATCGCATTGACCTCGACCGGGGTTGCCTCGGCCCAGGATCTGGCGGCACTGGAACAGGCGGCAAAGGCCGAAGGCATGCTGACCACCATTGCGCTGCCGCATGACTGGTGCGGCTATGGCGCCGTGATCGAGGGGTTCAAGGCGAAATACCCCGGCATCCAGGTGAACGAACTGAACCCCGACGCGGGTTCGGCCGACGAACTTGAGGCGATCCGCGCCAACAAGGACAACAAGGGCCCGCAGGCGCCCGACGTGATCGATGTGGGCCTTTCCTTCGGTCCGCAGGCCAAGACCGAAGGGCTGATTCAGCCCTACAAGGTCGCCACCTGGGACAGCATCCCGGACGATGCGAAGGATGCCGAGGGTTATTGGTACGGAGACTATTACGGCGTCATGGCCTTTGGCGTGAACTCCGACCTGGTCGACACCGTCCCGACAAGCTGGAAAGACCTGACCAAGCCCGAATACGCCAATGCCTTCGCGCTGGCCGGCGATCCGCGCGCCTCGGCGCAGGCGATCATCTCGGTCATGGCGGCGGGCATCGCCAATGGCGGCGAACCCGGCGAGGCGTCGGGCCAGAAGGGCATGGAGCTGATGGCCCAGGTCAACAAGGCCGGGAACTTCGTCCCGGTCATCGGCAAGTCGGCGACCATCGCGCAGGGCGCAACCCCGATCGTCACGGCTTGGGATTACAACCTGCTCAGCTGGCGCGACGGCCTGAACGGCAACCCCCCGGTCGAAGTCGTGATCCCCGAGGATGGGGTGGTCGCGGGCGTCTATGTGCAGGCGATCTCGGCCTTTGCGCCGCATCCGAACGCGGCGAAGCTGTGGATGGAATACCTGTATTCGGATGAGGGTCAGCTTGGCTGGCTCAAGGGTTATTGCCACCCGATCCGCTTCAACGACCTGGTGAAGAACGGCAAGGTTCCGCAGGAAATGCTGGACGCGCTGCCCCCGGCGGCGGCTTATGAAAAGGCGATTTTCCCCTCGCTGGAACAGCAAGAGGCCAACAAGAAGGTCGTGACCGAGGGCTGGGACAGCGTCGTGGGCGCCGCAGTCAAGGAATGATGCGAATGGCCCCGCCCGTTCAGGGCGGGGCCTGCCGGAAGGGACGGGGATGAGAACAGGCTGGAACTGGCTGGGCGTCGTGCCCTTCTTCGCTTTCGCGGCGCTGTTTCTGGTGCTGCCGACGATGAATATCGTCATCGGCGCATTCCAGAACCCGCAGGGCGAATTCACGCTGGCCAATCTGGCAGGCCTGTCCTCGCCCCGGATCGTCGACAGCTTCACGATCTCGATCCAGATCTCGCTGGCTTCGGCGGCGCTGGGTTGCCTGATCGGATTTGCGATGGCGGCTGCGGTGGTGATGGGCGGGCTGCCGGGCTGGATCAAGGCGCCGCTGATGACCTTTTCGGGCGTCGCCTCGAACTTTGCGGGCGTGCCGCTGGCCTTTGCCTTCATCTCGACGCTGGGCCGGGTAGGTCTGGTCACCATGCTGCTGCGGCAATGGTTCGGCATCAACATCTACGCGATGGGCTTCAACCTGCTGTCGTTCTGGGGCCTGACGCTGACCTATCTGTTCTTCCAGATTCCTCTGATGATCCTGATCATCACCCCCGCGCTTGAGGGGTTGAAGCGCGAATGGCGCGAGGCGGCCGAGGTGCTGGGCGCCTCGACCGGGCAATATTGGCGCATGGTGGCGCTGCCGATCCTGTTCCCGTCGCTTCTGGGCACCTTCGCGCTGCTGTTTGCCAACAGCTTCGGGGCGGTGGCCACGGCCTATGCGCTGACAGGATCGTCGCTATCGATCGTGCCGATCATGCTGTTCGCGCAGATCAGGGGCGACGTGCTGCAGGATCCGCATCTGGGTTATGCGATGGCTTTTGGCATGATCGTCGTCACGGGGCTTGCGAACCTGGCCTATGTCATCATGCGCAGCCGCGCCGAAAGGTGGATGCGATGAAGCGGGTCTGGTCCTGGGGCGCGATCATCCTTGGCAGCATCTATTTCCTGCTGCCGCTGATCGGCACTCTGGAATTCTCGCTGCGGATGCGGCGGGGGGAATACACGCTGGACGCCTATCGCTCGGTCCTGGCGGATCCGAAGTTCCGGGAAACCTTCGGCTATTCGGTCGGCATGGCGCTGGCAACGATCGTGCTGGGCGTACTTCTGGTGGTGCCCACGGCCTATTGGGTGCGGCTGCGCCTGCCGCGACTGCGCCCGGTGATCGAGTTCGTGACCCTGCTGCCACTGGTGATCCCAGCCATCGTGGTCGTCTTCGGCTATGTCCGGCTTTACAACACCTCATCGATCCTGCCGCTGACCGGCTCGGCCCAGGGCACCAACCTGCTGCTGCTGTGCGGCTATGCCACGCTGGCGCTGCCCTATATGTACCGCGCGGTCGATACCGGGCTTTCGACCCTGGACGTGCGCAGCCTGACCGAGGCGGCGCAGTCCCTGGGCGCGGGCTGGGCGCGGATCATCGGCAGTCTGATCCTGCCCAACGTGCTGGGCGCGGTGATGTCGGGGGCTTTCCTGTCATTTGCCATCGTCATCGGTGAATTCACGATGGCGGCGCTGCTGAACCGCCCGGCCTTTGGGCCCTATATGCAGCTTCTGGGCGCGAACCGCGCCTATGAACCCGCCGCGCTGGCCGTCATCGCCTTTGCCGCCACCTGGGGCTGCATGGGTCTCATGCAACTGATCTCCCGCCTGGCGGGCGTGCGAAAGACCGCGAAATGAGCTTTCTGACCCTCGACCACCTGCAGAAATCCTTTGGCGCGACCAGGGTCGTGCAGGATTTCAACCTGTCTGTCGAGAAGGGAGAGTTCGTGTCCTTCCTTGGCCCCTCGGGCTGCGGCAAGACCACGGTCCTGCGCATGGTCGCGGGCTTCGAGGACCCGACCGAGGGGCGGATCAGGATCGACGGGCAGGACGTGACCCGGCTGCGCCCCAACCAGCGCCAGATTGGCATGGTGTTTCAGGCCTATGCGCTGTTCCCGAACCTGACGGTCGCCGACAATGTGGGTTTCGGCCTGAAGGTCGCGGGCGTGCCGCGATCCGAACGCGCCAGCCGCGTGGCCGAGATGCTGGACCTGATCGGGCTGCCCGATCTGGGTGGGCGTTATCCCTGGCAGCTTTCAGGCGGGCAGCAGCAACGCGTGGCGCTGGCCCGCGCGCTCGCCCCGCGCCCGCGTGTCCTTTTGCTGGACGAACCGCTTTCGGCGCTGGACGCAAAGATCCGCGTCAGCCTGCGCAACCAGATCCGCGAGATCCAGCAGCGGCTGGGCATCACCACCATTTTCGTGACCCATGACCAGGAAGAGGCGCTGTCGATCTCGGACCGGATCGTGGTCATGCACAAGGGCATCGCCGACCAGACCGGCACCCCGCGCGAGATCTATGACCACCCGGCCACCGATTTTGTCGCGGGCTTTGTCGGCACGCTGAACCGCTTTGATGCCGAGGTTCTGGATCCCACCACCGGCCGTCTGCGCGTCGCAGGGACCGAGGTTGCGCTGAACCGGCCGCTGCCCGCCGCGGGCATCACCCTTGCCGCCCGCCCCGAGGGGTTGGCGCTGGGCGATGCCGGCATCGCGGCGGTGGTGACGGGGGTCGAATTCCTGGGCTCGGTCCAGCGGCTCCGGGCGCGGGTGGGTCAGCGCGATATCGTTCTGGACCGCTTCAACGCGCCCGCGACCGCGCTGCCGCAGGCGGGCGATACGGTCCATATCTCGCCTCAGGGATCGAACTGGTTGGTTCTCAGCCCCGGCGCGTAACGGGGCGGGGCGCGCTCAGCCCTGGGGGCGCGCGCTGCGCTGCCTGATCGCGGCAAGCGCATGGCCGGGCAGAATCGCGAAGCCCTTGGCATAGCGCAGCGCCAGGCGCCGCGGGTTCGACAGCATCCGCCACAGCCATTCCATCTTGGCCTGGCGTACCAGCGCGGGGGCGCGACGCTGCTGCCCCGACAGGAAATCCAGCCCCGCCCCGATCGAGGCGAAGCCCACATTTCCCAGCGCATCGCGGGCGCGGATCGCGAAAAGCTCTTGCCGGGGCGCGCCAAGCGCAAGGAAGCACAGCCGCGCGCCCGATGCGCGCAGGCTGTCGATGATGCCCAGGGCTTCGGCCCCGTCGGGGTCGAAGGGAAAACCCGGCGCATGGGTCAGCGCCACCCGCAGCCCCGGAACGCGGGCCTGCATCGCGCGGGCTGCCAGCGCCAGCGACTCGTCGTTGCTGCCCACCAGAGCGATCGGCAGGTCCAGCGCCGCCGCCTCGGCCGCAAGGGGCAGCACCAGATCCGAGCCGGGGGCCAGCCTGACCGGATGGCCGGCCAGCCGCGACAGCCAGACGATGGGGTTGCCATCGGCGCAGACAAGGTCATGGGCGGCATAGGCGGTGCGGAAGTGCCCATCCTCGGACAGGCGCTGAAGATGGTCGACATTGATCGTTGCCAGCGCGAATCCATAACCCTCGGCCAGGCGTTCGCGCACCTTGGCCAGCAGCGTCGGTGAATCTGGACAATTGATCCGAACGGCATTGCCGTCGGGGTAGCTGAACTGCATGATAAGACCCATCCGGCCCCGGTCCTGGGCAGGATGGGTCGGGGTCGGAGCGAATGCAACGACATTCGGATCCCCGACGGACGGGTCCAACCGGCAGGGGGAGAGGTTGCCGCCAGTCGCCTTGATGATGCTGCTGCTTTGGCCGGTGGTGGCCGGAGTATTGTTTTCGCGGATGGACCGGCAAAGGGCCGTGGTCTGGACGCTGCTTGCAGGGTATCTGCTGCTGCCGACCGGAGTCGCGATCGACTTGCCGGCTGTGCCGGGCATCACCAAGCACATGATCCCGGCGATGTGCGCCGCGCTGTTCCTGTTCCTGCAGCGTGACAAGTTCAAGGACGCGCCGATGCCGCCCCATTGGGGCAAGTTCGTCACCTTTCTGCTGATCCTGAAC